>HBJMC02800__coassemble_82_pt1 | contig 140141 bp, 132 predicted proteins | sample HBJMC02800__metabat2_low_PE_014 | metagenome-assembled genome bin HBJMC02800 | reverse complement strand
CTGGTCCGTCAGCGCGGCACCCACATCCATCCGGGTGAGGGCGTCGGCATCGGCAGCGACGACACGCTGTTCGCGCTCGTCGACGGCCGCGTTCACTTTGAGCGCATGGGCCGTGACCGCAAGCGCTGCACGGTCAAGCAGTAAAAGAACCAGGCGGGCGGGCCACAGGGCCTGCCCGATTTTTATTCCAGACGGTGCCCGGCACCGCGTGAGGTATAGCAATGGCTACCAGCAATTTTATTGATACCGCCACCATCTGGCTCCATGCCGGCAAAGGGGGCGACGGTGCGGTGACGTTCCACCGCGAAAAATATGTGGCGGCGGGCGGCCCCGACGGCGGCGACGGCGGGCGCGGCGGCGACATCATCTTTGTGGCGGACGACAACCTCTCCACCCTGATGGATTTCCGTTACAAGCGCAAATATACCGCGCCGAACGGCGAGAACGGCCGCGCCAAGCGCCAGAGCGGTGCGGACGCCGACGATCTGGTGATCCGTGTGCCCCGGGGCACCGTGCTGAAAGAGGCCGAGAGCGGCCTGGTCATCGCGGACCTGTCCGGCGACCAGCCGGTGGTGGTGGCCCGCGGCGGCCGCGGCGGCTGGGGCAACTCGCATTTTGCCACCCCCACCCGCCAGATCCCCAAGTTTGCCAAACCGGGCCTGCCCGGCGAGGACCTGCACGTGCAGCTGGAACTCAAAGTCATCGCGGACGTGGGGCTCATCGGCTTCCCCAACGTGGGCAAGTCCACCCTCATCAGTATTTTGTCGGCGGCCCGGCCCAAGATCGCCAACTACCACTTTACCACCCTTACGCCGGTGCTGGGCGTGGTGCGCGTGGGGCCGGAGCAGAGCTTCGTCTGCGCCGATATCCCCGGCCTGATCGAAGGCGCGGCCCAGGGCGTGGGCCTGGGGCACGACTTCCTGCGCCATGTGGAGCGCTGCCGTCTGCTGCTGCATGTGGTGGACGTTTCCGGCTGCGAAGGGCGCGACCCCAAACAGGACTTTGAGCAGATCAACCGCGAACTGGCCGGTTTCAGCGCCGAACTGGCCCAGCGCCCGCAGATCGTGCTGGGCAACAAATGCGACATCGCCACCGAAGAACAGGTGGCGGATTTCCGCGCCTTTGTGGAGGCGAAAGGGCTGACTTTCCTGCCCATCTCGGCGGCTACCCGTCAGGGCGTGGACGGCCTGCCCGCGCTGGTCTACAACCGTCTGCAGGACCTGCCGCCCGTCAAGGTGTATGAGCCGGAGTACAAGCGCCCCGATCGGAGCGCCGAACCCACCCGGCCTTTCACGGTCACCCGCACCGGCGACCACGAATTCACCGTGGACGCCCCCTGGCTGGAACGCATCCTGGCCGGGACCAACGTGGAGGACTACGAGAGCCTGCAGTATTTCCAGACGCAGCTGGGGGATTCCGGCATTCTGGATGAACTGGTGGCCCAGGGCGTGGAGGAAGAAGACACCATCAAGATCGGCGAATACGAGTTTGACTATCTGTATTGAGTATGTTGTTTGAAATCACACCCGAAGTGGACATCCATGAAATGTCCCCTCTGGCGCTGGCCTTCGTGGGCGACGCCGTGCTGGAACTGCTGGTGCGCGGCAAGCTGGTGGGCACCACCCGCCTGCAGCCCAACCGGCTGCATACGGTGGCGACCCACTACGTCAGCGCCCGCGCCCAGAGCCGCGAACTGGAAATTCTGGAACCCCTGCTGACCGAGCAGGAGGCCGCAGTGCTGCGGCGCGGCAAAAACGCCAGTAAGGCCACGGTGGCCAAACACGCCACCGTGCAGGAGTACCGGGCTTCCACCGGGCTGGAGTGCCTGCTGGGCTGGCTCTACCTGCAGGGGCGCGGCAGCCGCATACAGGAACTGTTCGACGCCCTCTGGGCCGGGTACGACCCGGACCGGCCCGCCACCTGATAAAAACAGGCCATTGGCTGCCTCGTGCTGGCGAAAAATTAAATTCGTCGCCGTCGGCGGACATGTGCCGACGACGGTGACACCTCCAGGGAAATTTTGCGGCAAGAGTGTGCGAGGAGCGTATGCGACGAGTGCGCGGTTTGCCGTAAAATTTTGTCGAAAGGGACTCCAAAGGGGGAAACAGGAGCCTCAGGCACCGCCGTGGGTGACTGTTGCCCCCTTTGCATCGTGTCGAGATCCGAGACACGATGAAACAGGCCATTGGCTGCCTGGCGCCAGGATTCCGGCGCCTTTGCCAATGGCTCTGTTTTTATACCGCTTTGTGCCCGCGTTTATTTGCTGTTTTTGCTGTCGGTGGTGTTGGTGCTGCGGTTGGCCGCGCGCTGCTGGGTGCTCTTCTTCTGCGTCGTGTTCGCCGAGCGGTTGGTGCCGCTGGTGTTGGTGGTGTTGGTACTGCGGTTGGCAGTGCTGTTCGTCTGATTCTTAGCCATGCGTGGTTACTCCTTTCAAAAGTAAGAAACGATCCGCGGCTTTGTGCCGCACTGGTAGTTTGCCCGCTCATGGCCCGTTTATGCAAGGGAGGGACCCGATGGATTTCCCCGCTGAATTTCTCGACCGGGAGCGCGCGCTGCTGGGCCCGCGCTTTGCGGAACTGTACGCCTATGCCGCGCCGGAACCGGCCCGCGGCGTGACGGTCAACACGCTGCGCTGCCCGCCGGAGCGTTTTGCGGCGCAGGCGGATTTTCCCCTCGCGCCCTCGCCCTTCTGCCCGGCGGCGTTCACCACGGCGGCGGACTGGCGGCCCGGGCGGCACCCCTGGCACCATGCGGGTGCATTTTACGCCCAGGAACCCAGCGCGGCAGCCCCGGCGGCCCTTCTGGACGTGCGCCCAGGCCAGTGGGTGGCTGACCTTTGCGCGGCCCCGGGCGGCAAGACCAGCCAGCTGGCGGCGTCGCTGCAGGGGCAGGGGCTGCTGCTGGCCAATGAGTTCATGGCTTCCCGCGCCGAGGTGCTGCGCCAGAACCTGGAGCGCATGGGGGTGGCCAACGCCCTCGTCACCAATGAGGATACCGCCCGTCTGGCCGCAGCCTGGCCCGGCTGTTTCGACCGGGTGCTGGTGGACGCCCCCTGCTCCGGCGAGGGCATGTTCCGTAAGGAACCCGCCGCCCGGAAACAGCACAGCGCGGCCCTGGTGGAACATTGCGCGCAGCTGGGGGCGCAGATCCTCGACAACGCCGCCGCGCTGCTGGCCCCCGGCGGGGTGCTGGTCTACTCCACCTGTACCTTTGCCCCGCAGGAGGACGAGGCCCAGGTGGCGGCCTTCCTGGAACGTCACCCGGAGTTTTCCCTCTGCGACCTGTCCGGCTGCGGGTTCGGCCGCCCGGGGGAGGCAAACCGCGCCCCGGCCGGTTTTGACGCGGCGCGCTGCCGCCGCATCTGGCCTGCAGACGGCGGGGAAGGGCATTTCATGGCCAAACTGCAGAAGGGCGGCACACCGCCCGCGGCGCGTTCGGCGTGCCGGAGACCGCAGCGGCCGGCCCAAGCCCCGGCGGAGTGGATCGCCTTTGCGCGGCAATATTTCCCGGGATTGGCCGAACGCCAGGTGGCGGGGGCAGGGGAGTGGTTGCTGCTGCCCCCGGCGGGCAGCGAAACCCTGCCCATGGGACGGCTGCGGCTGCTGCGCGGCGGTGTGCTGGCGGGCAGCGTGGTCAAAAAGCGGTTCCAGCCTGCCCACGCGTTGTTCATGGCCTGGGGCGCGGTGTGCGTAAACCGGGAAGAACTGACCCGTGAGGACCCGCGTACCGCCGCCTGGCTGCGCGGGGAGGAGATCGAAGCCCGCACCGCGCAGAACGGCTGGTGCGCCGTCTGTGTGGACGGCTTCCCGCTGGGCGGGGGCAAGGCCAGCGGCGGGCGCATCAAGAACCATTACCCAAAGGGCCTGCGCAATCTGGGCTGAGCGAACGCAAAGGAATACCGCGGCCGCGTATGTAAGTTTTTTGCGGCTGCGGTTGTTTTTCTATACGGAGGGCGGCGTGCTGTCCATCGGGGCCCCTGTTCCCAGAATTTTCACGTTTTTGCATTCGGCAGGCCCCTTGACCCCGGGGGTGCGGCATGGTATGCTATTATATGTATGACTGTAGCCATCACAGGGACGTAGCACAGTGAGCAGGAGTTTACAAAATGATCGACTTTGAGCATGTTTCCAAGACCTACGAGACGCATAACGACGAAAACGTGGCGCTCGAAGACATCAATATCCATATCGACGAAGGGGAGTTCGTATTCATCCTGGGCCATTCCGGCGCGGGCAAATCCACCTTCCTCAAACTGATCCAGATGGAAGAAAAGCCCACCGAAGGCCGGGTGCTGGTCAATGGCCAGGATCTGACCAAACTCAAGCGCCGCAAGGTGCCCTACCTGCGCCGCCAGATGGGCGTGGTGTTCCAGGACTTCCGCCTGATCCCCACCATGACGGTCTACGAGAATGTGGCCTTCGCCATGCGGGTGACCAACATCTCCACCAAGAAGATCAAAGCCCGCGTACCCTTTGCCCTTTCGCTGGTGGGGCTGGAAGACAAGATGGACCGCCTGCCGGACGAACTTTCCGGCGGCGAACAGCAGCGCGTGGCCGTGGCCCGCGCCCTGGCCCACGGCCCCAAGATCATCATTGCGGACGAGCCCACAGGCAACATCGACCCCGAAATGTCCATGGACATCATGCAGCTGTTTGAGGCGATCAACAAGGTCAACATCACAGTGGTGGTGGTCACCCACGAACACGAACTGGTGCATAAACTGGCTGCAAAGTATAACAACCGCGTCATCACGCTGGCGGACGGCATGGTCGCGTCGGACACCGCCCACCCGGAGGTCGCGCGCCGGTACGCTGCCAAAGCGGCGGCCCGCAGCCGCGACGGGTACGACGACGAATAAAACGGATCACGAGCAAAAAGGGGAACATCATGCGTTTTTCCAGCTTTACTTATCTGGTCGGCCAGGGCCTGCACAACCTGCGGGCCAACCGGCTGATGACCTTTGCCTCCATGGGCGTGCTGACGGTCTGTATGCTGCTGATCGGCGCGGCCTACCTGCTGGGCGCCAACATCGACGCCATGGTGGAGTATATCGGCGACCAGAACGAGACCATCGTCTATATGCGCCTGGACGCCACCGAGGAGCAGATCGCAGCGGCGGATTCCGCCATCCGCAGCACCGAACATGTGGTGGGCGTTACCTACCAGTCGCCTCAGGAGGTCCTTACCTACTGGGACGAACAACTGGAGGGCATCGACCTGGAAGCGTCCTTTGCCAGCGACAACCCGTTCTACCCCAATTACATTGTGGTAGTGGACAACCCTGATAACATCGAGGCGGTCTCCCAGCAGTTGGAGCAGATCGACGGCGTGGACGACGTCCGCGCGCCGCTGGAGTTGTCGAAAGTGTTTGTCTCGCTGCAGACGGCGGTGAGTTACGCCTGCTACGCGGTGGTCATTGTGCTGGCGGTGGTCAGCATCGTGGTCATCAACAACACCATCAAGATCACGGTGTTCAACCGCCGCAAAGAGATCGGCATCATGAAACTGGTGGGCGCCACCAACGGGTTCATCCGTTTTCCCTTCTTTGTGGAAGGCGTTACTTCCGGCCTGATCGCGGCGCTCATCGCTTCCGGTGCGGTCTGCGGCGCCTATTATGGGCTTTGCCGCTGGTACGCGGAAAATCCGAGCAATCTTTCCCAGATGCTCGGCGGGCAGCTGGTGCCGCTGCAGGATGTATGGTATGTGATCGTGGGCGGCTTCGCGCTGCTGGGCTTTGTGCTGTGCGGCATCGGCACGGCCACCAGTATCCGCAAACATCTGAATGTGTAAAGGGAAAGGCAAGGGTATGAAAATTTCTCCGTTGGTAAAAAGAACGGTGTCGGTGCTGCTGGCGGTATCGTTGGCCGTGGGAATGACAGTGCCCACCGGCACCACCGCCTTTGCTGACGATAGGCGGCAGGAGCTGCAGGACAAAGTGGATGAACAGCAGGACAAGCTAGATGCGATCAACCAGCAGATCGCAGATAATGCCGCCGAACGGGAAAACGCCGAGAAAACTAAGGAGTTGGCGGAGCAACAGAAGGAACTGATCGTCGGCCAGATCACCGACCTGCAGGAATTGATCGCCCGCATTGAAGGCGACATCCAGACCAAGGAGGAAGAGATCGCGGCCAAGCAGGTGGAAGTGGATCAGAAGCAGGCCGAGTACGACGCGCGCAGGCAGGGCTTCAAGGAACGCCTGGGCGCCATGCAGAAACTCAATGACGGCGGTTCCATCGCCATCCTGTCCAGCGCTACCAACCTCTACCAGCTGCTGACGTTCGCCGATACGCTGGAACAGATCTCCAGCAAGGACGAGGAGATCTGCACCGAGATCGAGACCCAGCGCCAGGAACTGGAACAGCAGCGCACCGAACTGGAAAACGCCAAGGCAGACCTGGAGGCGGACAAAGCCGATCTGGATGCGCAGAACACCCAGCTGGAAGGCAAACGCCAGGAACTGGTGAACAGCATCCAACAGCAGAATCAAACGATCTCGGATGCAGATGCGCAGGAGGAAGCCCTGGAGGCGGAGGCCGCCGAGACCCGCAAAGCTCTGGACCAGGCCGCCGCCGCGCTGGACGCCTACCTCAACTCCCAGGTGGACAAGTACAGCGACGCGCCGATGACCTGTTCGCTCAATTTCGGCCCGGCGCTGCAGACGTACACGTATATTTCCTGCGTGTTCGGTACCAACGGCCACCGCGGCACCGACTTTGCTTCCCCCGGCGGTACCCCCATCTACGCTGTGGCCGACGGCATCGTCACCGACGCCACCTACCACTGGAGCTGGGGCAACTACGTCCAGATCTATCACGGCAAGGACGACGAGGGTAATACGTATTCCACGCTGTATGCCCATATGATCAGCACACCCGCCGTCAGCGCCGGACAGAACGTGACCAAGGGCCAGGTCATCGGCTACGTGGGGTCCACGGGGTATTCCACCGGCAACCATCTGCATCTGGAAATGAAGATCAACGGCGTCCTGACCAACTGTCTCAACTGGATTCCGTCTTAAACGAAAGGAAGGCTTTCATGAAACCGCAGAAGCATAAAACGGCTGTGCGCATTTTTTGCCTGGTCTTTGCAGTCCTGATGATCGTCAGCCTGCTCAGCAGCGTTATCTTCACCCTGTCCTACGCCGCCTGACGCGGCCACCAAATCAAGTAAGGAGCGGTCTGATCCATGAGCAAAAAAATCAGTCTGGGCGTGGCAGCTGCCATTGCCCTGATTGCAATGGCAGTCACCTTTTCGCTTACGATGGTCATTTCCATGAATATGTTCAATTCCACCGTGTCCAGCGTTAAGGAAAAGGAACGTCAATATAACAAGCTGTCGGAGATCGACCGCTTTGTGCGTGCCAATGAGTACTTCACCATCAACGAAGATACCCTCAACGACACGCTGGCGGCCGGATATATGCTGGGCATCAACGACAAATATGCCCGCTACTACACGGCCAGCGCCTACAGCGAAATGCAGGCCCAGGAATCCGGCAAGCTGACCGGCATCGGCGTGGCGGTGGTCAAAGATGCCTCCTCCGGCTACGGGCGCATCATCCGCGTTTACGATAATTCCCCCGCCAGCGAGAACGGGCTGGAGGTGCGCGGCTTCATCACCGCCATCGACGGGACGCCCACCAACTCCATGGCGGATACAGCCGCCATCACCTCTGCGCTGCTGGGGGAGGACGGCACCACCACATCCATCACCTACCTGACGCCAGACCGGCAGGAACAGTCCTATGACCTGGTGCATACCAACTACAACACGCCCACCGTCAGCTACCAGATCACGGGGGAAAACTGCGGCTATATCCGCATCGACGCATTTACCACCAGCACCGGCAACGAGTTCAAATCGGCGGTGGACAGCCTGAAGGAACAGGGCGCGACCAGCTTTGTGTTCGACCTGCGGGACAATACCGGCGATAACCTGAATACGGCGCTGGTCTCGGCGGACTACTGCGTGCCTGCCGGACTCATCGCCCAGCAGGAGGACCGGGACGGCAACGTCACCGATCTGCGCATGTCCGATGAGACCGAGATCACCCAGCCGATGGTCTGCCTTGTCAACGGCAGTACGGCCGGCGGCGCAGAACTCTTTGCCAACGCGCTGAAAAAAATGGGTGGCGCCACGCTGGTAGGCACCACCACGGCGGGCAAAGGCGTGGTCATGAGCGACGCCCAGAGTTTTTCCGACGGTTCGGCGGCGTTTATCACGATCGGCCTGCTGCTGGACAACGAGGGACAGTCCTGGAACGACACCGGCCTGAATCCCGATATTGATGCGGCGCTTTCGGCGGATGAGCAGAGCGCCTACTACGACTTTACGATCGACACCGACCCGCAGATCAACCGGGCTGTCAGCACGGCGCAGGCGCTGGCAGGGCAGGGGTGAGCAGAAGAAAGGAAGAATACCGTGCCCAATCTGACCGATCTTTCGACCATTCGGGATCTGTGCGCGCGTTATGATTTTGCCCTATCCAAAGGGTTCGGACAGAATTTCATCATCAACCCGGGCATTTGCCCGCGCATTGCCGAAGCGGCCGGGATCGGTCCGGGTTGGGGCGTGCTGGAGATCGGCCCCGGCATCGGCGTCCTGACCGAGCAGCTTTGCCGCCGTGCGGACAGGGTCGTTTCCATCGAGGTGGACAAACGTCTGCCCGCGCTGCTGGCAGAGACGATGGCCGGGTTTGACAACTTCAAGCTGGTGCTGGAGGACGTGCTCAAAGTGGATCTGAAGGCGCTGCTGGCGGAAGAATTCGGGAACAAGCCGGTGGCGGTCTGCGCCAACCTGCCCTACTACATCACCAGCCCCATCCTGATGCGCCTGCTGGAAGAAAAACTTCCCATCCGCAACATCACAGTCATGGTCCAGCGGGAGGCCGCCCAGCGCCTGTGCGCGGCCCCCGGCACCCGGGAGGCAGGGGCCATCAGCTATGCGGTGGCCTACTATGCCGAGCCCCGCCAGCTGTTCACCGTGCAGCCGGGCAGCTTTTACCCGGCCCCCAAAGTGACCAGCGCGGTCATCCGGCTGGACGTGCGCAGCCGGCCGCCCATCGACCTGCCGGCCGGGCAGGAGCCAGCCTATTTTGCGCTGATCCGTGCGGCGTTCTCCCAGCGGCGCAAAACGGCGGCCAACGCCATCGCCAACGGCCTGCATCTTCCCAAAGGAAAGGTGCTGGAAGCCATGGCGGCCGTTGGCCTGGACCAGCGCGCCCGCCCGGAACAGCTGGACCTGTCGGCCTACGGCGCGCTGCTCCGCGCGCTGGCAGGCATTGACAATCAGGTGCCCGGTGTGTTACACTAAAGAAGTTCCGCTGGTATAGCACAACTGGCAGTGCAGCTGATTTGTAATCAGCAGGTTGCAGGTTCGATTCCTGTTACCAGCTCCAAAAACAAAACACATACCACAGTGAATTTCAACGGGATTCCACTGTGGTATGTGTTTTTTTTGTTTTTTGCTTTATCGGGTTTTGGCTCATCAAATTCTCGTCCGCCCCCTTAAAATAGTTACTTTAATCGTCAAAATCTCGTCAGAAAATTTTGTTGAATGTACGGGTAAATGGACTTCAGTTATGGACTGGGAATACGCGGGAAGGATGTTATTCCAGCAAAAATGAAGGGTGATGTAAAATTTCCGTCATGATAGAAAATTTATTTAGGAACTTGTGACGGGTAAAATATCGTCAAAAGGTGTGGAGATTTGTTATGGCACGAAAATGCCCCGAATGCGGAAAGGACGTAAGCGACCAGGCGGATAAATACCCTGACTGCGGACGCTCGATACTCCGTAATAGTCAACGTCTGTGCCCTGAATGTGGAACAGAATATTGCATTAAAAATTTTGTGTATTACAAATCATTCGCTTGGCACACAATTGCTTTACGACATTTTTACGTGAATTTTGTTGCGCAGTTTACCTTGTTAGGCGGATAATGTAGCTGAGAATCGTACGTTGGGGTGGTGGACGACATTGAATAAAAATGATATGAATGGAGCGAATAAGGCCATTATCTTTTCTGCCTTTGGGTTTATTGCAGTTGTTGTCCTTGTTATTCCTCTTAGCATTGCATATACCCTTTTTCAGAACAACACAAATTTCGTTCTTGGCACGACTGGTTTTTTCCAAGAGATCGTATGGCGCGTTGTGCTAACCATTGTTGCGGTGACTGTACTTGTTGTTTGTCTTGTAAAAGCAAAGAATGCAGAACATATCGTTGCTGTTTTGGGATATGTTTTGGTTGATATCATCTGCGTTGTGATATCTTTCTTTTTGCTCCGGGCCTTGGTTCTGGATATTCCCTATCTGGATCATCCTGAAACTACATATTTGAACAACATAAGGTTTGACGATGATACGATTGGCGATGGTCCGGCAAGCTACTATGTACAGGGTACAGGAATTGAGGGAGACTGGCATTCTTTTGACATTGGGAGTAAAGCTTATAATGAAGGCCGTGAACTGTGGCATAACAATTTTGATTTGAGAGCAAAGGTCAGATACTTGCCATACACTAACGTCGTTATGACGGTAGAATTTATCGATTCAATCGACGATGACGCATATGCTTTATTCCCCTCCCAACTCTCTGATGATTGGCACAGCTTTTCAATCGAGATTTGTGACAAAGTATATAGCGTGCCGTTGCCACTATCTGACTTCCTTAACGATGGCTGGGTTCTGGAAGACGAATATGTTGACTATCAATTGGAAGGCGCTGATCAACCGTATGAAGAGTATGATGAGATGGCCGTTGATTTGACAAACGAGGACGGAAAGGAAATAACGGTTCGCGTCTGCAACGCGACCGACAAAGCGATTGACATTTCGGAAGGAACGGTTGGACAAATTTATGTAACATATGAAAACCTGGACTTCGCTGGTGCTGATTTGCAGATACCTGGCGGCTTGATGTTGGGTTGGTCAACGAGAGCAGATGTCAAGTCTACGTACGGTTCCCCCGATGAGAATTTGGAAGAACTTGCATACAAATATGCAGATAAAGATGGCGCAACATCGTTTTATCGCCTTGGATTTTCTGATGAAGGTTTTTTGCATGATATTCAAATTCGGAATTTTCCGTATCGCAGGGCCGAATGAAAAATGCTCGCTCTGGTATAGAACGAGCGCGTTTTGTTGATCAATTGATATTTTGCCATAACTCTTAGTAAAGCTGCCCTTGGGCGTGGCGGGGATGCGGGACCATCTGACGGCGGTCAGGGGCACCTGCCCGGACTACTCCATGGGTATCCTCCGCCAGTATGCGGACGGGGAAACGGTCATCTCGGAATTTATCCTGGAGGGGTCCCTGGCAGGGGAGCGGTTCGGCATAAAACCTGCCCACAAACGGCTGTCCTTCACCGGCGTGGATATCGACAAAGTAGTGGATGGAAAAATCGTAGAGCACGGCGGGACGGTCAATACTTTTGAGACGCTCTACGAAAGTCACCTGATCGGGCCGGTTTGATAGGGGGCCTTGCGATAAGCGGGAAGCGGACGGTGCTGTGGCCGAAGTAGTCAAAAGAGGGGATTGTAGTATCCACTGGAATATGATAAGATGAAGAAAACGGAAACGGAGCGGTACCATGAAAAAGTTTCTGCGCGTGCTGCTGGGCGTGGTGTGCGGCTTGGCTGTGCTGTATATGGTCGATCGGATCCTCCTCTTTTTCAGCCTGCCTTTCTTCGAGTTCATCGGTCTTTCGGGCATCTTGCGCCTGGTGCTGGGCAATACCCTCCCGGTGGCGGCGGCAGCCCTGGCTGCCGATGCCGTGGGCGGCAGGCAGCCCCGGCGCATCGTGGCGGTGATCTGCCTGCTGGGGGCTGCGCTCTATCTGCTGGTGGGCGTGGCCGTACTGGCTGGCATGACAGAAGGGGATCCCTCCCTGGCGGTCCAGGCCCTTGCCGCCGGTGCCCTGGGGGCGGTCACCTCCTTCTGGGCGCTGCTGGGCAGGAGCATAAAAGCCTGAACCTGTCTCTGCGGCGCACAAGACCCGCCGCGTCAAACCGGCAAACGATGAAGCAAAGAAAAGCCCCCGGCGGGCCTGCAGAAATTTCTGCAGGCCCGCCGGGGGCCCGTTGTATACAGGGGCAAGCCGTCTTACAGCAGTTCGATGCCCGCCTCCCGGCAGGCGCTCACCGTCTCGTCATCCCACAGGCTTACCTGCACCTCGCCCACATGGACCTTGCCCAACAGCAGCATACACAGGCGGCTCTGGCCGATACCGCCGCCCATGGTCAGGGGCAGCGTGCCGTCCAGCAGCATCTTGTGGAAGGGCAGTTCCGCCCGTTCGGGGCAGCCCGCCTCCGCCAGCTGGCGGCGCATGGCGCCGGCGTCCACCCGGATGCCCATGCTGGAAAGTTCCAGCGCGCAGCCCAACGGCTTGTGCCAGAACAGGATGTCGCAGTTCAGCGTCCAGTCGTCGTAGTCCGGCGCGCGGCCGTCGTGGGGCAGGCCGCTTTTCAGCTTGCCGCCGATCTGCATAATGCAGATCGTGCCGTGCTTTTTGGCAAAGGCGTTCTCCCGCTCTTTCGGGGTCAGGCCGGGGTAGAGGTCCTCCAGTTCCTGGGTGGTGATAAACGTCACGTCCCGGCTCAGGCGGATCTTTTTCAGCGCCGGGAACTTCCAGCGCAGTTCGTCGGAGGTGGCGCACACCGCGTCCACGATATCCCGTACCGTATCCTTCAAAAATTCCAGATTGCGCTGGCGGGCGGTGATGACCCGCTCCCAGTCCCACTGGTCCACGTAGATGCTGTGCAGGTTGTCCAGCGTTTCGTCCCGGCGCACGGCGTTCATGTCGGTCACCAGGCCCTGGCCGGGACGGAACCCGTACTTGTACAGCGCGTAGCGCTTCCATTTGGCCAGACTGTGCACGATCTCGGCGTGGCCGTCCAGGCAGGGCACATCGAAGGCGACCGGGCGTTCTACGCCGTTCAGATCGTCGTTCAGGCCGCTGCCGTGGCGGACGAACAGCGGGGCCGTCACCCGCTTGAGGTGCAGGGCCAGACAGAGTTTTTCCTGGAAAATGGTCTTGATGAGACCGATGGCTTTCTGGGTATCGTACAGCCCCAACAGGCTTTTGTAATGTTCGGGAATGGTAATAGAACTCATGGCAGATACGCTCCTTTTGTAGTGCAATGTCGATCACGCTTTGGCGAACTGGCTTTCATAGAGCTGCTTGTAAAAACCGCCCCGGGCCAGCAGGGTCTCGTGGGTGCCCCGTTCGATGATGTTGCCGTCCTTCATCACCAGGATCTGGTCGGCGTTTTTGATGGTGGAGAGCCGGTGCGCCACGATGAAACTCGTCCGGCCCTTCATCAGTTCTTCAAAGGCGTCCTGCACCAGCACTTCGGTGCGGGTGTCGATGCTGGACGTGGCCTCGTCCAAAATCAGGATGGGCGGGCGGCGCAGCATCACGCGTGCGATGCAGAGCAGCTGCCGCTGCCCCTGGCTGATGTTGCCGCCGTCCTCGGCCACCGCGGTGTCGTAGCCCTGGGGCAGACGGCAGATGAAACTGTGGGCGCGGGCCTTTTTGGCCGCGTCGATGATCTCCTCCCGGGTGGCGTTGGGTTTGCCGTAGGCGATATTCTCGGCAATGGTGCCGGATTTTAACCAGGTCTCCTGCAGGACCATGCCCAGGTTAGCGCGCAGGCTGTCCCGGGTCACCGTGTCGATGGGGTGCCCGTCGATCTTCAGGCAGCCGCCGTTGATCTCATAGAAGCGCATCAGCAAATTGACCAGCGTGGTCTTGCCGCAGCCGGTGGGGCCCACCAGGGCGATGCGCTGGCCGGGCCATACCCGCAGGTTCATGTCCTCGATCAGCGGCACATCCGGCCGGTAGCGGAACTTCACATGTTCAAACTCCACGCTGCCGGCCCCCATGGGCAGCTCTACCGCGTCGGGTGCGTCGGGGATGATGGGCGGTTCATCGATGAGATCAAAGACCCGCTGGGCACAGGCCAGGGCGTTCTGCAGTTCGGTCATCACGTCGGAAATATCATTGAACGGCTTGGTGTACTGGTTGGCATAGTTCAAAAACACCGTCAATTCGCCGACCGTCAGCATCCCGGCAATGGCGGCGAACGCCCCCAGGATGCCCACCGCGGCATAGACCAGGGAATTGACGAACCGGGTACAGGGATTCGTCAGGGAGGAAAAGAACACCGCCCGTACACCGCATTTCTGCAGATCCAGGTTGACCCGCTCGAAGCGGGCTTCGGCGCGGCTCTCGTAGCCGAACGCGCGCACCAGATGGGCGTTGCCCACCAGTTCCTCCACCAGACTGGTCATCTCGGCCCGGGTCTCGCTCTGGACCTTGAACATGGCATAGGTGTGGGTGGCGATAAAGCGCGCCATAAAGATGGAAAGCGGCGTCAGCGCCACGACCACCAGCGCGATGCGCCAGTCGATGGAGAGCATCACGCCCAGCGTGCCCAAAATCGTCAGTACGCCGGTGAACAGCTGGGTGAAGCCCATCAGCAGGCCGTCGCTGAACTGTTCCACGTCAGTGGTGATGCGGCTGATGGCGTCGCCGGGGCGGTGGGCGTCCATATACTTCAGCGGCAGGACCTGCAGGTGCTCAAAGGCCCGCACCCGGATGTCCCGCACCACCTGGAAGGTGATACGGTTGTTGATGACGTTCATCAGCCACTGGGCTGCAGCTGTGCAGAGGATGGTGGCCGCCATGGCCAGCGCCAGCCTGCCCAGTCCGGCAAAATCCACCTGCCCGGGGCCGAGGATCAGATCCACGGCCCGGCCGGAGAGCACCGGAGCCAGCAGGGTAGTGGCCACCGTGACGACGGCCAGCAGCAGGGTCAGGGCGACCAGCCCGGCATAGGGGCGGATCAGCGCCAGCACCCGCCGGATGGTGGAACGGTCCAGTCTGCTTTTGTTGACCTTGCTCATAGGGTCTTGGCCACCTCCTCCCGGCTGAACTGGCTCAGGCAGATCTCGCGGTAGACCGGGCAGTCCCGCAAAAGATCCGCGTGGGGGTCGTCGCCCACCAGCTGCCCGTCGTCCAGCACCAGGATGTGATCGGCCCGCTGCACGCTGGCCGCCCGCTGGGAAACAAGGAACACCGTCATGCCGCGGGTCTTTTCCTTTAAGGCGGCGCGCAGGGCTGCGTCGGTGGCAAAGTCCAGCGCCGAGGCGCTGTCGTCCAGGATCAGGATCTGGGGCTGCGGTACCAGCGCCCGGGCGATGGTCAGGCGCTGCCGCTGCCCGCCGGAAAAGTTGCGTCCGGCAGTCTCCACCGGGGCGTCCAGCATGCCGGGCTTGTTGCGCACAAAGTCGGCGGCCTGGGCGATCTCCAGCGCCGCCCAGATTTCATCGTCGGTGGCGTTGGGGGCGGCCCACTGCATGTTGTCCCGGATGGTGCCGGTAAAAAGTACGGCCTGCTGGGGCACGATGCCGATCATGCGGCGCAGCTGGGCGAAGCTGTAGTCCCTGATGTCGTGGCCGAACAGCCGCACCGCGCCGCTGCCGGCATCGTAGAAGCGGGCGACCAGATCCACCAGCGTGGTCTTGCCGCTGCCGGTGCCGCCGATCACACCCACGGTCTCCCCGGGGCGGGCGGCAAAGCTTACGTCGGTCAGGCTGGGCCCGCCGGCGCCGCGGTAGGTGAACGTGACATGGTCAAAGGCCGCGGCAGGGCTGCCTGCAACCGGTTCCAACCCGGCGGCGGCAGGGTCCGCCATGGTAGTGGGGGTGTTCAGGATCTCGCTGACGCGCACACCGCTGGCCAGCGCGCGGGTGACCGAGATCACCAGGTCCGCGATGCGCAGCAGGTTGATGAGGATCTGGCTCATGTAGTTGATGAGCGCAATGACCTCGCCCCGGGTCAGCGTGCCGGTGTAGACTTCCCGCCCGCCGAACAGCAGCAGCGCGATGACCGTAAGGTTGACCACCAGGTAGGTCAGCGGGTTCATCAGCGCGGAGATCCGCCCCGCCTTCCACTGGATGGCTTTCAGGCGGTCGTTGGTCTGTACAAAGGCGTCCAGTTCCTGGGCCTGCCGGGCGAAAGCGCGAACCACACGGGCGCCTACGTAATTTTCCCGGGTCAGCAGGGTCACCCGGTCCAGGCTGTTCTGGGCCGCGTGGTAGACCGGCAGCGTGGCGCGCATGATACACCAGACGATCAGCGAGATCGCGGCGGTGGCCAGCAGGAAGAGCAGCGTGAGCCGCGGGCTGATGGTGAACGCCATGATGAGCGCCCCCAGCACGATGAAGGGGCAGCGCATCAGCAGGCGCAGGGTCAGGTTCAGGCCGCTTTGCACCTGGTTGATGTCGCTGGTCATGCGGGTGACCAGCGTCGGCGTGCCGATGCCGTCCAACTCGCTGTAGCTCAGCGTGTCGATGTGGCGGAACAGGTCCCGCCGCAGCGCCGTGCCGAAACCCAGCGCCGCCCGGGCAGAAAAATACTGCGCCGTCAGGCTGCAGGTCATGCCAATGACCGCCAGCAGTACCAGCAGGCCGCAGCGCTGCCAGATGAATACGCTGTCGGCATTTTTGATGCCGGTGTCAATGATGCTGGCCACCACAAGGGGTACGAACAGTTCAAAGCAGGCTTCCAGCATCTTGAACAAGGGTGCCAGCAGGGCCTGCAGTTCATATCCCTTCAGGTAGCGAAACAGTTTCCTCATACACGTCCCGTCCCTCTCGTTAAGTAACGTATGTATTAGTATACCATAGTCTGCCCGGTTTGTCATGGCAGAATCAGCCCCGATTCGAGGATTATTTGCGCCGCCTTCGCCTATACTTGCTATAAGACCACAGAGGAGGCATCAGGATGCTGTTTCATCGTTATAAAGGATTTTCCGGTGCGGCTGCCTGCACCCTGCGTGCGGCGGTACGGCTGGCCGGGCGGCAGGGCTGCGCTGAAGCGGATACCGGGCATCTGCTGCTGGCTATGCTGCGCACGGCGCGGGGGCCGGCGGCGGACTTCCTGCGGCGCAAGCGCGTGACGGAAACCGCCCTGCGCGGCTGCGTGCCGGTACGCGGCGGGCAGCCGGCGCCTTTCTGGCAGCGGCGGCCGCTGGCGGCCGAAAGCCGCAAAGCTATGGAATTTGCGGTGCTGGGTGCCCACGCCGCCAGTGCCGCCCGGGCCGGGAACGAACATCTGCTCTGCGCCATGCTGGAAGATACTTCCTGCACGGCCAGCGTCTGGCTGGCAGCCCTGGGCATCGAGGTGCCCCAGGCGGCCCGGGAATGCCGCCAGCTTTCCGGCCAGATGGTGCTGCCCGCCCAGCCGCGGATGGCGGCTTCCCGCGGGGGCAAGCCCAGTGAAAAATACGGCCGGGATCTGACCCGTCTGGCGCAGGAGGGCCGGTTGGACCCGGTGCTCTGCCGGGACGCGGAACTGGACCGTATGATCGAGATCTTATGCCGCCGCCAGAAGAACAACCCCTGCCTGTTGGGGGAACCGGGCGTGGGCAAAAGCGCCCTGGCGGAAGCGTTGGCCCAGCGGATCGCCGCCGGCCGCATCACCCCGTTCCTGCGCGGCAAACGGCTGCTGGCACTGGATATGGCTTCCATGGTGGCTGGCACCAAATACCGCGGCGATTTTGAGGAGCGGTTCAAAAATCTTCTGGAAGAACTCTACCGGGACGGCAACACCATCCTGTTCATCGACGAGATCCATGTCATTGCGGGGGCGGGCGCGGCGGAAGGGGCCATCGACGCCGCCAGCATCCTCAAACCCATGCTGGCCCGGGGCGAGATCCAGCTCATCGGCGCCACCACCACCGAGGAATACCGCCGTACGATCCAGAAAGATTCAGCGCTGGAACGCCGGTTCGGCAAGGTGCTGGTGGAGGAACCCGGCCCGCAGGACGCCGAGACCATCCTGCGCGGGCTGATGCCCCGGTATGAGCGGTACCATGGCGTGTCCATCCCGCCGCAGGCCATCCACGCTGCGGTGGAACTCAGCGTGCGCTACCTGCCGGGCCGCTGCCTGCCGGACAAAGCCATCGACCTGCTGGACGAGGCGGCGGCTGCCGCCCGCATCACACCGGGAAAAAGAACGGCGCAGCAAAAAGAACTGACCCCGGCGGATATCGCCCGGGTGGTCAGCAAGGCCAGCGGGGTGCCTGCGGAGCGGGTGGGGGAGGCCGAACGGGAACGGCTGGCCCTTCTGGAAAGCCGTCTGGCGGCGGAGGTGGTAGGCCAGCCCCGGGCGGTGGCCGCGGTGGCCGCGGCCATCCGGCGCAGCCGCACCGGCCTGCGGGAAGGCGGACGGCCCATCGGGGCCATGCTGTTCCTGGGGCCCACCGGCGTGGGCAAGACCCAGCTGGCGCGCACGCTGGCCAAGTGCTGGTTCGGCAGCGAGAAAGCGCTGCTCCGCTTTGATATGTCGGAATATATGGAGCGGCATACCGTGGCCCGGCTGCTGGGTGCGCCTCCGGGCTATGTGGGCCATGACGAGGGCGGCCAGCTCACCGAGGCTGTGCGCCGCCGCCCCTACAGCGTGGTGTTGTTCGACGAGATCGAAAAGGCCCACGGCGACATCCAGAACCTGCTGCTGCAAATTTTGGAGGACGGCAGCCTGACCGATTCCCAGGGACGTAAGGCGGATTTTTCCAACACCATTATTCTGCTGACCTCCAACCTGGGCGCCCGCTGCCTCAGCGGTCAGAACGGCCTGTTGGGGTTCGGCGCGGCGGACCGCGAGGATGAACGGCGCGGGAGGCAGGCGCTGCAGGAGGCAAAAAACTTTTTCCGCCCGGAGCTGATGGGCCGCCTGGACGAGACGGTCCTCTTTGACCCGCTGGGCCCGCAGCAGCTGGCGTCCATCGCGGACCGGCTGCTCACAGAACTGGAAGAGCGCGCGGCGCGGCAGGGATATACCCTGCGCCACACAGCCGCCGCGGCCCGGACGCTGGCAGGGGACAAGGTGCCGCCCTATGGCGCGCGGGAACTGCGCCGCACGGTCAGCCGGGCGGTGGAGCAGGCGCTGGCGGACCGCATCGCGGCCGGTACGGCCCACCCCGGCGTGACCTATACCGCCGACGCCGCACCCGATGGAAGCATCGTCCTGCTGGAGAACGACCTGGCGGCTTGTGTGTAAAAATGTCCGGCAGGGATACAAAAGACCAGGGGAGCCTGCAAGAACGCCCGCAGGCGGCATCGCCTGCGGGCGTTCTAACGTATTGCGGGGATTTCCAAGAGGGCCGCGGGGCATAAGCGCCGCCGCGCGTGTTTCCCTCTCTGCGCGGTTATGCCTGGCTGCGGGGCATCTCCCAGCCATGGTGGTCGGTATGCAGCCATTCTTCCGCCAGTTCGCTGCCGGGAGAGCCCAACGCTTCGCGGTACAGCGTCTGGATCTCGGGATTCTCATGGCTGAAACGCAGCATGCTGCATTTGTCCAGCGCATACAGGCGCTGGCCGCGTTCGGCGGCGCGTTCGCGGTCATCGCGGTTCTGGGGTTGGCCGCCGCCGCCCGCGCAACCGCCCGGGCAGGCCATCACTTCCACAAAATCGTAGTGGACCTTGCCGGCGGCGATGGCTTCCATCAGGCGGCGGGTGTTGCCCAGCCCGCTGACCACGGCGGTGCGCACCATGGCGCCGCCGCCCATGTCAAAAGAAGCCTCGGTCCAGCCCTGGGCGCCGGTAGCGTCCCCGCGTACCGCCTGGAAGGCTTCCGCCTGGGGCGCTTTGCCGTTGACCAGGTAGTATGCGGTGCGCAGGGCGGCTTCCATCACGCCGCCGGTCGCGCCAAAGATCACGCCCGCGCCGCTGTAAGTGCCCAGCGGGGAATCGAACCCTTCTTCGGGCAGGGTTTCGGGGTGCAGATTCTCGGCACGGATCATGCGCACCACTTCCCGGGTGGTCAGCACCAGGTCCACGTCGCGTCCGGCTTCCGTGTGCATGGTGGGCAGGTCGCATTCCTGCTTCTTGGCGATGCAGGGCATGATGGAAACGCAGTACAGCTTATCCGGCGACACGCCCAGCTGTTTGGCAAAGTAGTTTTTGGTCACCGCGCCGAACATCTGCTGGGGGCTCTTGGCTGTCGAGAGCCGGTCAGTCCACTGGGGGTAATGGCTCTTGAGATACCGCACCCAGCCGGGGCAGCAGCTGGTGAACATGGGCAGGTCCCGGGTCTCGCCCGCCTGGTAGCGGTGCAGGAACTCGGTACCTTCCTCCATGATGGTCAGGTCGGCGCTGAACGAGGTGTCGAACACGTAGTCAAAACCAAGACGGCGCAAAGCGGCGGCCATGCGGTGCACGGTGGCCTGTTCCGGCGCAAGGCCCAGGTTTTCCCCCCAGGCTGTGCGAACCGCCGGGGCGATCTGCACCACGGTGATCTTCTCCGGGTCGGCAATGGCGTCAAAAGCCCGCTGGGTGTCGTTGCGTTCCCGCAGCGCGCCGGTGGGGCAGTGGGTGATGCACTGGCCGCAGAGGGCGCAGTCGCTCTCCTTGATGCGGCGGGTACCGCTCACGTCCACGCGGGTGCGGCTGCCGGTGCCCGACAGGTCCCACACATGCACGCCCTGGATCTTGTCGCAGACCTGGATGCAGCGCATGCACTTGATGCACTTGTTGGTATCGCGGTAGAGGGGGAAATCTTTCGGCCACAGGGCGCGGGCCCCGGTGACCAGGTCGGCGGGGTAGGGGTTCTCCAGGATGCCCAGGTCGTTGGCTACCGTCTGCAGGTGGCAGTTGCCGCTGCGCAGGCAGGTAGCACAATGGCAGTCGTGCTGGCTGAGGATCAGTTCCACGTTGATGCGGCGGGTCCGGCGCACCCGGTCGGTGTTGGTGCGGATGGCCATGCCCTCAAAGACGGGGTTGTTGCAGCTGGGCACCAGGTTGCGTTCGCCCTCGATCTCCACGCAGCAGACCCGGCAGGCGCCGATCTCGTTCAGGTCTTTCAGGTAGCACAGATGGGGGATATCGACCCCGGCGGCCTTGGCAGCATTCAGGATCGTAGTGCCCTCGGGCACCTGTACGGCAATGCCGTTCACCGTGATGTTTACCATTGGGTCGTCCTCCCTCCTTTAAAGATGCCGTAGCCGAAATGGTCGCAGCGCAGGCAGCGCCCTGCTTCCTGCATGGCTTCCTCCTCGGTCATGCCGCAGCTGGCCAGCTGGAAATCCTGGCGGGCTTCCATGGGGTTGCGGCTCTTGAGCTGGATGCGGCCGCAGGGCGGCATGTTGGACAGTTTGGCCGGCGGGATCTTGACGCTGGTGCCGATGGTGTGGGCATAGCCCAGGAAGCTGTCGATGTTGGCGGCGCTGACTTTGCCCGCCGCCACGGCGCGGATAACGGTAGCCGGGCCGGTGACCGCGTCGCCGCCCGCGAACACGTTGGGGGTGCCGGGTACATAGCCGGAGAGGTCCGCTTTCAGTGCGCCGCGGCTGGTGCCGATGCCGCCTTTCTCAAATTCGTCGGACTCGATCCGCTGGCCGATGGCAATGATGATGTAATCCGCCGGGATGCGGAACTCCCGCTCGGCGGCGTTGCGGGGGGCCGGGCGGCCGTCGCGCCCGTAACCGCCGATGATCTGGGGGCGGGTCCACAGCGCGCAGACCTCGCCGTCCTCATTGGCTTCGATGCGGGCGGGAGCCTGCAGGGGCAGGATCTGGCAGCCCTCGGCCAGCGCGTCCTCGATCTCTTCGGGCAGGGCGGTCATGTCGTCCACCCGGCGGCGGTACACGCAGGTCACGCTCTCGGCCCCCAGGCGGATGGAGGTGCGGGTGGCGTCCATGCTCACGTTGCCGCCGCCGATGACCACCACGCGCTTGCCGCTGAAGTCGGGGGCGTGGCCCTCGCCGCAGTTGCGCAGGAACTCTACGGCGGACAGCACGTTCTTGCTGTCCTCGCCTTCCAGGCCCAGCTTCTTGTCGGCGTGGGCGCCGATGGCGATGTACAGCGCGTCGTATTCTTTCTGCAGTTCAGCCAGCTGGACATCCTTGCCCACGCAGACGCCGGTATGTATCTCGATGCCGGTGGCCAGGATGTAGTCCAGATCGCGCTGCAGCACGTCGGGCGGCAGGCGGTAGTCGGGGATGCCGTAGCGCAGCATGCCGCCCAGCTTCTCCCGCTGCTCAAACACCGTGATGGTGTGGCCCATCAGCCGCAGGTAGTAGGCGGCGGTCAGGCCGCTGGGGCCGCCGCCGATGACGGCCACCCGCTTGCCGGTGGCTTCGGCCGGGGCCGGGGGATGGGGCTCGCCCACGTGGTCCGAGGCATAGCGCTTCAGGCCGCAGATGTTCACGGCGTCGTCCACCAGACGGCGGCGGCACTGGCGTTCACAGGGATGCTCGCATACATAGGCACAGGAATGGGGGAAGGGATTGTCCTTGCGGATCAGATCCAGCGCGTCGTCGTACTGCCCCTCCCGGATCAGGGCGATATAGCCCGGAATATCCACATGGGCCGGACAGACCGTCACGCAGGGCACCGGCTGTTTCAGCGAACAGATGCACCGGCCGTACCGCGCGTGCTCCTCGTAATCCTCGCGGAAGCCCCGCACGCCCTGCAGCACCATGGCGGCTGCCTCATAGCCGATGGCGCAGTCGGCGGAATCCACGATGGCGGCGGCGGTCTGCTCGATCAGGTCGATGGTGCCCTCGTCGGCGGTCTGGTCCAGCACGTTCTGGATCAGCGTCTCCAGCTGGGACAGGCCGATGCGGCAGGGCACGCACTTGCCGCAGGTCTGCGCGTGGCACAGGCGCAGAAAATTCAGCGCCAGGTCCACCGGGCAAAGCCCCGGCGGGTTGGCGGCGATGCGGTGCCCCATATCGCGGCAGAGGTCCTGTACCACCTGCTGCGCGCGGTCCGGGGTCTCGATGGAAAGTCGTATCATGGCTTTGTTACCTCCGTGTGTGGTGGCTGCTTCGATAGTTCTATTATACGCGGTGCGGCTTGACAAATCAATCATAAATTTACAATAAAATGAAATATTACTGTATAAAATGACGAAAGTTCACCGCTTTGTCCCGGCGGCGGGGTTGCGGGCGGGCCATGGCTGCGCTATACTGAAAGCAAAGTACCCCAAAGAAAAAAGACAGGGAAAGGCGGGAATAAAAATGTTGGAAGTCTGCTTCAGCGATTCAGCCAAAGGCGTGCTGGCCATGACGCAACACGGCGGCCGGGATGTGATCGGCGGCGCGTTCGCCGTCCTCACCGATCAAAAAGGGCTGCGCGGTTTTTGGGTCAAGCAGAAGGCGCGGCGCGAGTTCCAAAAGCGGGAAGCCGAACTGCAAAAGATCGCGGTGCCGCTGGGCGGCAGCCGGGAAGATCTGGTGGGACTCTCCCTGGGTTTGTCGCAGGGGGACATCCGCGCGCCCCTGCGCCCGGAGGGCTGCCCGCGCAAAGACTGCCTGCGGCAGATGTTCGCGCTGGACCGCTATGGGGAAGGGGACCTGCTCGACGGCGCAACGGAACTTTGGGACGCCTGCATGGCCGACCTGCAAAAGCTGGACCCGCCCCCGGCGGCCGTCCGCGTCTGGCTGGACGATCTGCCGGACAGCCGCTGCGGGCTGCTGTTCCTGGCGGACCTGCTGGAGGAAAAGGGGACCGCGTTCCATGTGGTGGAACTGCCCGCAAAAATCACCGGGGCGGACGGCGTCACGGTGGAATACCGCGGCTGGGGCGAGGTGGAGTATCAGCGGCTGGGGACCTTCCTGGACCGGGAACGGGTGCTGCCTGCGGACGAGGTGGCGCAGCTGGCCGAACGCTGGCGGCGGCTGAAAGCGGAAAACGCGCCCCTGCGGGTGGTGGAGCAGGGACAGGTCGTCAGCGCTGGTCTCGACTACTACGACGAAAAGATCCGCGCGGAATTCCCGGCGGCTTCCTGCAGGGTGGCCGATTTGATCGGCCGCGCGCTGGGGCGGCAGAAGATCCCCACCGGCGACGCCTTTATCGCCGGGCGGGTCCGGCATTTCATTGAAAGCGGGGAACTGGTCCTGACGGAACAACGGCCCGGCGCCGGGTTTTATGAGGCTGCAGTGACCCGCCGCCGGTAAAAACAAAGCAAGCGGCGCACCGCCCGGTGAGGGCGGCGCGCCGCTTGTCGTGTTCGCCTGTTTTTCGTTTATGGTTTCACCCGGAACTCCTGCTCGCAGTAGATGCAGCGGTAGCGGCCGCTGGGGGTCAGGGTGAAGATATGGTCGCAGCCTTCCTCGATGGAGGTCACGCAGCGGGGATTGGTGCATTTGATGACGTTCACCAGCCGCTGGGGCTGCTGGGGGCGGATCTTCTGCACGATGTGCCCGTGCTCGATGACCGAAATGGTGATCTGCGGGTCCAGGTAGCCCAGAATATCAAAATTCAGGCCGCTGACATCCCCTTCGATCTTGATGATGTCCTTTTTGCCGCTTTTCTGGCTGCGCACGTTCTGCAGCAGCGCCACGCTGGCGTCGTGCAGCTTTTCCAGCTCCATCATGTGGTACAGGGCCAGGCCGGTGCCTGCCGTGATGTGGTCGATGACCACGCCGTTCAAGATCTCGTCAACCGTTAACATCAAAAGCTACCTCCCCGGTCTTGGGGTCTGCCAGACCCAGCAACGTCATGATAAGGGCCATCCGCATATAAACGCCGTTCTGCGCCTGCTCAAAATAGGCGGCGCGGGGGTCGTCGTCCACGTCCAGCGTGATCTCGTTGACGCGGGGCAGCGGGTGCAGCACCGCCATGTCGGCGGGGGCCAGCGCCAGCTTTTCCCGGGTCAGGACGTAGCTGTTTTTCAGGCGGATGTAATCTTCCTCGTTGAAGAAGCGTTCCCGCTGTACGCGGGTCATATACAGAATGTCCAGGTCGGGCAGCGCGCCCTCCAGGCTGCGGGTCTCCACATAGTCGATGCCGTTGGGCGCCAGCACCTCGCTGATGATGTAGTCGGGCACCCGCAGTTCCTCGGGCGAGATCAGCACGAACCGCATACCCGGCAGGCGGGACAGGCTCTTGATCAGGCTGTGTACCGTGCGGCCGAATTTGAGGTCCCCGCAGAAGCCGATGGTCAGGTGGTCCAGGCGGCCCTTGCGGCGGCGGATGGTCATCATGTCCAGCAGGGTCTGGGTGGGGTGGCTGTGCCCGCCGTCCCCGGCGTTGATGACCGGGATGCGGCTGTAGCGGGCGGCCCGCAGCGGCGCGCCCTCCTTGGGGTGGCGCATGGCGGCAATGTCGGCATAGCAGCTGATGATGCGGATGGTATCCGCCACCGTCTCGCCCTTGCTGGCGCTGGAAACGCCCGCGTCGGGGAAGCCCAGTACCTGGCCGCCCAGGTTCAGCATGGCCGCCTCGAAAGAAAGGCGGGTGCGGGTGCTCGGCTCATAGAACAGCGTTGCCAGGCGCTTGCGGGCGGCCACGTCCTTGTAGGCCTGCGGGTCGTCGTGGATGCGGTCGGCCAGATCCATCAGGCGCAGGGTCTCTTCCAGCGTGAAATCCGCCGGGTCGATCAGATGTCTCATATACGTTCCCTTTCTTTTGGCAGGATTTTATCATATCAACTTGCGTACGATCGCAAAATCAAAAAAGTCCGTATAGCAGGTCCGGCAGCACAGCACCGGCCGGCACAGGCGGGAATAACAGGTCTCGTCCAGCTGCATCAGCGCCTGCTCAGGGCGCAGGGCCAGCTGGCGGCGGATGGTGGGGCTGCCGGTGACGGCCCGCATGTGGGCCAGCGTTTTGGTCACCTTCACATGGCAGAATTCCTCCACGATGGAGAAGATCGGCTGGGTGAAATCCAGCGCGTCCAGCCGCTGCCCGCCGAACAGCGCCAGCGGCAGCACGTCGGTGGAGTACAAAACCGGCAGGTCGTCGGCCAGCACCCGCCGCCGCACGAACACCAGCGTGTGTTCCTCCCCTTCAGGCAGGCCCAGGCGCTGCGCCAGCGCGGGGGAGGCGGTCTCCCGTGTGACCATCACATGGTCGCTGTGCGGCTGCCGTCCGGAGTCCCGGATCATGTGGTAGAATTCCACTTTCTGGTCCAGCCGGTTTTCCATCTGCACCACGTCGTGGTTCACCAGCGTGCCGATGCCCCGCACCCGCTCCAGGAACCCGGCGCGTTCCAGCAGGCTCAGGGCGTCCCGCACCACGGTACGGCTCACCCCCAGGGCGGCGGCCAGTTCCATTTCGCTGGGCAGCTGCCCGGCTCCGGCGTACCGGCCGCTGCGCAGTTCGCCGATCAGCCGCCCGGCGGCCTGCTGGCTGCGCAGCTCCCCGCCCAGAAGCGGCTCACTCGTCTTTTTCATGCAGGAATTCCTTTCGGGCCCGGCATACGTCCGCCAGGCAGCAGCGGCCGCAGCAGGGGACAGTGCGGGCCGTGCAGACGGCGCGGCCGTGGTGGACCAGCCGGTGGCAGAAATCGCTGCCCTCCTCCGGCGGGATGATCTTCCACAGTTCGCGCTCCACTTTGGCGGGCTCCTTGATGTTGTCCACCAGCCCGATGCGGTTGCACAGCCGGATGCAGTGGGTGTCGGTGACGATGGCCGGTTTGCCGAACACATCGCCCATAATGAGGTTGGCGCTTTTGCGCCCCACGCCGGGCAGGCCCAGCAGGGCGTCGAAATCGTCGGGCACCTTGCCGCCGTACTCGTCCCGCAGTTTGCGCATGCAGGCAGAAATATCCCGCGCCTTGCTGCGGCCCAGCCCGCAGGGTTTGACGATGGCTTCGATCTCCTCCGGCGCGGCGGCGGCCAAAGCCTCCACGCTGGGGTAGCGGGCAAACAGTTCCTGTACCACAACATTGACGCGGGCGTCGGTGCACTGGGCGGCCAGGCGGACTTCCACCAGCAGCTGCCAGGCGTGCTCATAATCCAGCGTGCATTCGGCCAGCGGGTATTCGGCTTTCAGCCGGTCGATGCAGATGCGCGCAAGTTCTTTTTTTGTCACAGCATTCGCTCCGTTTCACGTTCTTTCTCTTGATTCTACCACGGCGATACTCTATAATCAAGAGGAAGAAATAAGCGCAAGCGCCGGCAGGCCCGCCCCGCGGCGGGACGCGCCGTTCTCTACTATAAAAATAAGGAAGGAAACAAGCTATGGAACCGTTGGCACAGCGGCTGCGGCCGCGCACGCTGGAGGAAGTCTGCGGCCAGCAGCACCTGCTCGGCAAAGATCAGGTGTTCCGCCGCACCATCGAAAGCGGCCACATCCCCAATATGATCTTTTACGGCCCCTCCGGCGTTGGCAAGACCACGGTGGCCAGCATCATCGCCGCGGGCAGCGGCATGCAACTCCACAAACTCAATGGCACCACGGCCTCCACCAGCGACATCAAATCGGTGCTGGCGGACATCGGTACCCTGGGGGCATCCGGCGGTATCCTGCTGTATCTGGACGAGATCCAGTATTTCAACAAGCGCCAGCAGCAGAGCCTGCTGGAATGTGTGGAGCAGGGCACCGTCACCCTCATCGCCTCCACCACCGAAAACCCCTATTTTTATGTGTACAACGCGCTGCTGTCCCGCTGCACGGTGTTTGAGTTCAAATCCCTCACCAGCGCAGACATCCGCCAGGGCGTGCAGAACGCCGCGGCGCGGCTGGGGGCGGAGGACAAGATCCCCGTCCTGGTGCCCGACGATGCGTTGGACTACCTGGCCCAGAGCGCGGGCGGCGATATGCGCAAAGCTCTGGGCAACCTGGAATTTGCCGTGACCGCCGCCCCGGTGGAAAACGGCAGCCGCACCGTCACGCTGGAGATGGTGCAGCAGGTGGCGGCCCGTACGGCCATGCGGTATGACAAACTGGGGGACGACCACTACGACATCGTCTCGGCCTATCAGAAATCCATGCGCGGGTCGGACCCCGACGCGGCGCTGCATTATCTGGCGCGGCTGCTGGAAGCGGGCGACCTGCCCAGCGCCTGCCGCCGCCTGATGGTCTGCGCCTGTGAGGACGTGGGCCTGGCCTGGCCCCAGATCATCCCCATCGTCAAGGCGGCGGTGGATATTGCCAACGCCGTCGGCCTGCCGGAAGCCCGTATCCCCCTGGCGGATGCCGTGGTGCTGGTAGCGACGGCGCCCAAGTCCAATTCGGCCTATAACGGCATCAACGCGGCCATGGCCGACGTGCAGGCGGGCCGTACCGGGCCCATCCCGCGGCAGCTGCAGAACAAACACTACGACGGAGCGGACGCCAGGGTAAAGGGGCAGCACTATCTCTACCCCCACGACTTCCCGAACCACTGGACACAGCAGCAGTATCTGCCCGACGCCATCCGGGACCGCCGCTACTATGAGCCCGGTGAAAACAAGAACGAACAGGCTTTTGCCCAATACTGGAAGAAGATCAAAGGAGAATGACCATGGCAGATCTTTGCTGTGAGCCCCTGCATTATCCCTCCGCCGACGGCAGGCACACTGTCTCGGCGGTGATCTATACCCGGCCCGATGTGCCGGTGCGCGCCGTGCTGCAGCTCAGCCACGGCATGTGCGAGTATGTGCGCCGCTACGAACCCATGGCGGCCTTTTACGCAGCCCGCGGCATTGCGCTGGCGGGCAACGACCACCTGGGCCACGGCGATACCGCCCGCCCCGGTGAACACGGACACTATGGCGGCCCCGGCGGGCGTTACTATCTGCTGCAGGACCTGCACGCGATGAACGCGCACTTGCAGCAGCGTTTTCCCGGCGTGCCGGTGTTCCTGTACGGCCACAGCATGGGCAGCTTTTACGCCCGCTGGTATGCCGAACGCTGGCCCCATACCATCCGGGGGCTGATCTTGTCCGGCACGGCGGGCCCCAGCCCGGTCAACCGGGCGGGCTGGGTGCTGGCGTCGCTGCTGGCGCGGGTGAAGGGCGCGGCCCAAGTCTCGCCGCTGATGGTCAAACTCAACTTCGGCGGCTATTGCAAACGCATCCCCGGTGCGGCGTCCCCCAACGCGTGGCTCACGCGGGAGGACGCGGTGGTGCAGGCGTACGACGCGGACCCGCTGTGCACCTTCCCTTTTACGGCGGGGACTTACCGGGAGATGCTGGCCACGCTCAACCATGTGAGCTCCCGGAAGTGGGCCCGCGCTATCGACCGGGATCTTCCGGTGCTGCTGATCGCAGGCGATGCAGACCCGGTCGGCGGCTACGGGGCGGGTGTGCGTAAGGTCTGGGCCATGCTGGGGGATGCCGGCGTGCGCGACCTGACCTGCCGGATCTGGGAGGGGGCCCGCCACGAACTGCACAACGAGACCAACCGGGAAGAAGTATACGAGTATGTTTTGAACTGGGTCGAGGACCGCCTCTGACCCTTCTCTGACCCGTACGGCGCTGCCGTGCGGGAATTTTTTTCCCTCACCCTCTTGACAACGGACAAAAAGCGTGTATTATTGTATTAAGCACTTAACACAATAATACAGAAGGGAAACGCCCATGGAATGGAACATTACTGGCGGGCGGCCGGTCTACGTACAGCTGGTGGAACAGCTGGAACTGGCGCTGCTGAACGGGACCTTCCCGCCCGGAAGCCGGGTCCCGCCGGTGCGGGAACTGGCGGCCGAAGCCGGGGTCAACCCCAACACCATGCAGCGCGCGTTGCAGGAACTGGAAAGCCGGGGGCTGCTGCAGGCCCAGCGCACGGCCGGACGTACCGTCACCGCCGACGGGCAGGTCCTGCAGACGCTGCGGCGCGGGAGGGCCGCGGCGCTGGCGTCAGAGTTTCTGCGCCAGATGAAGGCGCTGGGGCTGGAACGCGCGCAGACCGAAGAACTGCTGCGGCAGATGCAAGAGGAGGAAATGAGCGATGAATGAACCTGTGATCTATGAAGTGCGGGATCTGCACAAGCAGTATGGCCGCAAAGCGGCGCTGAACGGCGCGTCGTTTGCGGTGCAGGCGGGCCGCCTGGTGGGCCTGCTGGGCCCCAACGGCAGCGGCAAGACCACGCTGCTCAAGATCTCGGCAGGGCTGCTGACGGCCACTTCCGGCGCGGTCTACATCGACGGGCAGACGCCGGGGGTCTATACCAGAGCGGTGACCAGTTATCTGCCCGACCGCATGGCCCTGCCCGTCGAGATCCGGGCCGCCGACGCTGTGGCGTTGTACCGTGATTTTTACGCGGACTTCGACGCCGGAAAAGCCCGTGCCATGCTCAAGGATTTGCACATCGAAGCGAAAGACCGCATCGGCGCCATGAGCAAGGGCACGCAGGAAAAAATGCAGCTCTGCCTGACCATGAGCCGCGCGGCCAGGCTCTACCTGCTGGATGAGCCGCTGGGCGGGGTGGACCCGGCGGCGCGGGATTACATCCTGCAGACCATCCTGCGCAACTACAATGAAAACGCGGCGGTGGTGCTTTCCACCCACCTGATCGGCGACATCGAAACGGCGCTGGACGAGGTGATCTTCCTGAAAGATGGCGCGGTGTTCCGCCAGTCCGGCGTGGATGCCCTGCGGGAAGAGACCGGCCGGAGTGTGGACGAATATTTCCGGGAGGTATACAAATGCTGACCGAACTGTTAAAATACGAATACAAGACCACTGCCCGCACACTGGTACCCATCGGCCTCGGGGTGCTGGGGCTCAGCCTGCTGAGCGGTCTGCTGAGCCGTCTGCTGGAGCCTGTGCCGGACCTGCCCGCGGCGTTGGACTGGACGCAGGGCCTGCTGGCCGGGGCCGTGGTGCTGGCGCTGGTCTTTGTGCTGGCCGCCTGCTTCTTTGTCAACGTGCAGCGGTTTTACCGGCTGCTGGGGGACCAGGGGTACCTGATGCTCTCGCTGCCGGTGCCGGTCTGGCAGCACATCGCCGCCAAGCTGCTCTGTGCCTGCAGCTGGGCCGTGATCGCCTTCCTGTATCTGTTCCTCTGCGTGGATCTGCTGGCGGGCGAACTGCCGCGGTTCCACATCGCATGGCCCGGCATGACCCCGGCGGCAGTTGTGCAGTTGATTCTGCTGATGTTCATGCTGCTATTGCTGGTAGCTGTCAGCTATCTGCAGTTTTACCTGTGCTGCGCCATCGGCGCCCAGTTCGGGCAGCAGCGGCTGCTGGCCAGCATCATCACGTATTTTGTGCTGGGCTTTGTGGAGCAGATCCTCTTTGCGCTGCTGGTGTTCATCACGGCTTTCGGCGCGGTGCAGAGCCAGTCTGTCTGGACGGGCTTTTTCCGAACGCTGGAAAACGATCCGGCAATGGCCGGGACGCTGATGCTGGCCGGGATCAACGTGTTCCTGCTGCTGGTCGCCGCCGTCCACTGGGCTGTCATCCAGTGGCTGATGACCCGCCGCCTGAACCTGGCATGAACCCCCTGTATTCTATGTACTGTTGAAAGGAGAAAACGATGGAAAAACGTCAATATGTCTGCCCCAAATGCGGCTGCACCGAGTATGAGGCCGACCAGATGCAGGCCACCGGCGGCAACTTCGCCAAGATCTTTGATGTGCAGAACAAAAAGTTCGTTACCATCAGCTGCTGCCAGTGCGGGTATACCGAACTGTACAAACAGACCGGCAGCGAAGGCTGGGACGTGCTGGACTTCCTGCTGGGCAACTGACGCCGGGAGGGACACGACGATGAACGACAAACGATCCGGCCCCAAACGCCGCGCCCTGGCCGCCCTGCTGGCGGGGGCGCTGGCCCTGGCCCTGTGCGCCTGCAGCCAGTTCGACGGCAGATACGACGACGAGGACTTTCTGACCAGTTCCTTCGACTCCTACGCCACCGTGCTGCGGGCGGGCCATATCCGGGACGACGGCTCCTACGCCCTCGAGGCGAGCGGCTTTTCCGGTGTCGAGACCCTGAACACCTTCACGGTGGAACAGGACCAGGCGGTGTGCGAGGCCGCTTCCACCCTGACCTGCACCGAGGGGGAGGCCAAGCTGCTGGTGGTAGACACCGAGGCCGGGGCCATCGCCGCCCAGTGGCCCCTGGGCAGCGCCGGCCCCATGACCGTCACGCTGCCCGCGGGCAGCTACAGGCTGCGCATCGCAGGGAAAAGCGCCAAATTCGACGGCCAGATCACCCTGACCCTGGACGGCCAGGCGCTGCCCTGGAACGACATACTGGCGGACGTGCAGGACGGGCTTTCGGGCCTGCTGGACGGCGAACTGAAGGACGCCCTGCAGGACGCGAAAGACTCCCTGACCGAAGCCTTCGGCGACCCGGGCGCCGCCTGACCAAAGGTTTACCGAAATCTGAAAGAACCTTTACCGCAAACCGGCCGTCAAATATTGACAAACCGGCAAGCTGCCGTATAATGGTAGTTGTGTGCATCTAAGGGTAAATCTTGTCATGCCCTGCCACATTGGCGTTGAATGTGCTGCTGCAGCGGTCCGCCCCAGGCGGGCGGGGGCCGTGTAACAAACCTTTGCGGGGCGGCATAAGGGACGCTGACCCGCGGGGCTGCGCAGGCGTACGGAACAGCAAAACTGTGTTCCCCGGCGGGAAATTCCGCAAAGGGGGATGCAGTAAAATGAACGAAAACATTATTATTTCACTCAAAGACATTGTAGTCGATTTTGACGGGCAGAAAGTCCTGGACGGGCTTTCCCTCGACATTCACGACAAGGAGTTCGTGACCTTCCTCGGCCCTTCGGGCTGCGGCAAGACCACGACCCTGCGCGTGATCGCCGGGTTCATCACCCCAAAATCGGGCAATGTCTTTTTTGATGGCAAGGACATCGCCGGGCAGCCGCCTTACAAGCGGCCGGTGAACACGGTGTTCCAGAAGTATGCGCTGTTCCCGCATCTGAACGTGTTTGAAAACGTGGCGTTCGGCCTGCGGCTCAAAAAACTGCCGGAGGAGACGATCCGCCCCAAAGTGCTGGAAATGCTGGAGATCGTGGGCCTCAAAGGCTTCGAGCGCCGCAGCATCCACCAGCTTTCGGGCGGGCAGCAGCAGCGGGTGGCCATCGCCCGCAGCCTGGTCAACCAGCCCCGGGTGCTGCTGCTGGACGAACCCCTGGGCGCGCTGGACCTCAAGCTGCGCAAGGAGATGCAGCTGGAACTCAAGCGCCTGCAGCGGGAAATGAACATCACCTTTGTCTACGTCACCCACGACCAGGAGGAAGCGCTGACCATGTCGGACACCGTGGTGGTCATGTCCGGCGGCAACATCCAGCAGATCGGCTCGCCCCAGGACATCTACAACGAACCGCGCAACGCCTTCGTGGCGCGCTTTATCGGCGACTCCAACATCGTGGACGGCGTTATGGTGCGGGACTTCCTCGTCAGTTTCGGAGGGCAGGAATTCGCCTGCGTGGACCGCGGCTTCAAACCCAACGAGCCGGTGCAGGTGGTCATCCGCCCCGAGGACGTGCAGATCGTGCCGCCGTCGGTGGGGCAGCTCACCGGCCTGGTGCGGGAGGTCATCTTCAAGGGCGTCCATTTTGAGATGCATGTGGATGTGGAAGGCTACGAGTGGCTGATCCATTCCACCCAGGCCAGCCAGCCCGGGGAACTGGTCGGCATGAACATCGGCCCCGACGAGATCCACATCATGGCCCGCGCGGAGGTGTAAACGATGCTCAGATCCAAAACCTCCCGCTGGCTGGCAGGGCCTTATCTGCTATGGATGGCCGCGTTCATCGTGGTGCCGCTGTTCATCGTGATCTGGTACGCCCTGACCAACGCGGACGGCCGCTTCACGCTGGAAAACCTGACCCAGATCGGCCGCTATTCCAGCGTGTTCGCCCGCAGCCTGATCCTGGCGGCGATCTCCACGGTTGTCTGCCTGGTCCTGGCCTTCCCGGTGGGGTACTTCCTCTCCCGCCTGCGGGCCAACAAGCAGCACATCATGCTCATGCTGGTCATGCTGCCCATGTGGATGAACTTTCTGCTGCGCACCTACGCCTGGATGACCCTGCTGGAGAAAAACGGCCTCATCAACAAGTTCTTCGGCCTGTTCGGGCTGGGACCTTTCAACATGATCAACACCTCCGGCGCGGTGGTGCTGGGCATGGTCTACAACTACCTGCCCTTCATGATCCTGCCCATTTATACGGCCATGACCAAGATCGACGATTCCATCATCGAGGCGGCCCAGGACCTGGGATGCAACGTCTGGCAGATCCTCTGGCGGGTGCTGGTGCCGCTCAGCGGTCCCGGCATCGCCACCGGCATCACGCAGGTGTTCGTGCCGTCGGTCTCCACCTTCATCATCAGCCGCATGCTGGGCGGCGGCTCCAATCTGCTCATCGGCGACCTGATCGAACTGCAGTTCCTGGGCAACTCCTACAACCTCAACCTGGGCTCCGCCATGAGCCTGGTGCTCATGGTCATCGTGCTGCTCTGCATGAGCTTCACCTCCAGCTTCGACGAATCGGAAATGGAAGGGGTGATGTGAGATGAACAAAAAGCAGTCCCTTCTTTTGCAGCGTACCTACATCATCCTGATCTTCTGCTTCATGTACCTGCCCATCGCGGTCATGATCGCTTTCAGTTTCAATGAGAGCAAATCCCGCGCCAACTTCACCGGCTTCACGCTGGACTGGTACAAAAGCCTGTTCCAGAACGAAATGATCCTCTCGGCCCTGGGCCTCAGCCTGGTGCTGGCGCTGATCTCCAGCGTGGCGGCCACCGTGCTGGGCACGCTGGCCACCATCGGCATCCATTCCATGAGCCGCCGCTCCCAGCTTATCGTCAACAACATCAGCTATGTGCCGGTGGTCAACCCTGAGATCATCACCGGCGTGTCGCTGATGCTGCTGTTCGTGATGGCGCAGAACTTCGGCCTGGGCGGCGACGGCGGCCTGTTCGGCTGGCCTACGCTGCTCATCGCCCACATCACCTTCAACGTGCCCTACGTGCTGTTCAACGTCGGCCCCAAACTGCGCCAGCTGGATCCCAGCCTGTACAACGCCGCGCTGGATCTGGGCTGCACGCCCCGGCAGGCGTTCTTCAAGGTCATTCTGCCCCAGCTCACCCCGGCGATCCTGTCGGCGTTTCTGATCTGCCTGACCTATTCCATCGACGATTTCATGATCTCCTACTTCAACTCCGGCACCATGCAGACGCTGCCCATCGCCATCTACTCGATGACCCGCAAAAAGATCAGCCCCGAGATCAACGCCCTGTCGGCGGTCATGTTCTGCGTGATTTTGGCCATCATCCTGATCTCCAACGCGGCGGATTCCCGCGCTTACCGCAAAAACCAGAGCGCCATCCGCAAAGCTATGCAGGAAGAGGGGGCGCGCTGATGAAGAAATGGAACAAACTGCTGGCGGCGGCCCTGCCGCTGCTGGCGCTGGCCGGAACTTTTGCACCCGGCGCACAGGCGGCGGGGCAGACCATCCCCGTCACCGGGGACATCGAAGTTTCGGCGGACTACGACTGGACCCGCTTTGCCGGTGACAATATCACCCTCAACGTCTACAACTGGGGCCTGTACATTTCCGACGGTTCCGACGACAGCGTGGACGTGCTCTCTGCCTTTGAGGACCTGACAGGCATCCGCGTCAACTACACCACCTTTGACTCCAACGAGAGCCTCTATGCCAAAATGAAGTCCGGCGGCGCGACCTACGATGTGATCTTCCCGTCGGACTACATGGTGGGCCGCATGGCGGCCGAGGGCATGCTGGCCCCGCTGGATTTCACCAACATCCCCAATTTCTCGCAGATCGGGCAGGAGTACCTCGGCTGGGACTTTGACCCTGACAATACCTACAGTGTGCCCTACACCTGGGGCACCACGGGGCTGATCTACAACACCACCATGGTAGAAGAACCGCCCGCCAGTTGGTCGGCACTGTGGGATGTGCAGTACGCCAACAACGTGCTGATGTTCAACAACTCCCGCGATGCTTACGCCATCGCCGCCAAAAAGCTGGGCTATTCCCTGAACCCCGCCTCTATCGAGGAGGTGGAAACGGTCATGCAGGAATTGAAAAACCAGAAGAGCGTGGTGCAGGCCTACGTCATGGACGAGATCTTCGACAAGATGGAGGGCGGCGAGGCAGCCCTGGCCCCCTACTATGCGGGCGATGCGCTGACCATGATCGCGGACAACCCGGACCTGGCCTTCGTCCATCCCAGCGAGGGCGTCAACTTCTTTGTGGACAGCATGTGCATCCCGGCCAATTCCAAAAACAAGGAGGCCGCCGAACTGTTCATCAACTATATGTGCGAACCCTCGGTGGGCCTGGCCAACTGCGATTATATCGGCTACTCCACCCCCATCACGGCGGTGTGGGAGCAGCTGGATGACGACCTCAAATACAGCGAGATCGCCTATCCCGGCGAGGACGTGATGGGCAAGGCGGAGGTGTTCACCACCCTGCCCGAAGAGATCAACGCGGCGCTGGATTCCCAGTGGAGCGAGATGAAGAGCTACGAGGAAGGTGGCAGCGGATGGATGGTCGTGGTGCTGCTGGTACTGGCCGTCCTGGTCTCTTGCTGCAACATCTGGCGCAAACTGCGCAAAAAGGCCCGGGAAGATTACTGACCATCCCGTTCCCCAAAACAGGAGGGTGCTGCCCGCGCGGCCCCTCCTTTTTGCATTTCCCGGGAAAACGTGTTATAATGCTTCCCGTTGATACTGGGGTCTACCCCGAAAAGGAGGGGCTTTTCCATGCCCGAACCGATGCTGACGTACACGCAGCCTTATACCGTTTACCGCCATGACGGCGACCACCACGGCAACGTCAAGCCTGCGGCCCTGCTGCGCTACGGCCAGCAGATCGCCACCATCCATGCTGAGGCCGTCGGCTTGAACGATGCGCTCTATGCCGCTACCCACACGGCGTATGTGCTGGCCAAACAGGCGCTGCGGATCGACCGCACGCCCCGCGTGGACGAGGTGCTCACCGTAGTGACCCAGCCGGAACGCTGCAAGCGTGCGGTGAACAAGCGCATCACCACCTTTTACGATGCCTCCGGCGCGCAGGTGGCGGTGCTGGACAGCCGCTGGGTGCTCATCGACACCGAGAAAAGGCTGATCCTGCGCAAGCACCCGGAAGGGTTCGGCGACAACTGGGCGCCTGACGTGCCCTTTGAACTGCCGATGAAGATGACCAAAGTCCCGCCGGAAAACTGCGAGCCGGCGGGCACTTGCACGGCCACCTATTCCCGCTGCGATATGAACGGCCACATGAACAATGCCTGCTATGTGGACGTGCTCTGCGATGCGCTGCCCTGGGAAGTGTGGGACAGCGGCGAGGTGCGCGATTTGAAGATCTACTACCACCGGGAGATCCCCCGCGGGGAGCACTTCACGCTGCTGCGGTCGCAGACGGAGGAAAAGCAGTATTATTTCTGCGGCGAACGGGAGGGCAAGTCGGCCTTTGAGGCCAGCATCACCTTCGCCTGAACCGCAGCCGCACCTGGATCTTGAAAAAGGCGGGCCCGCTTTCCCATCATGGGGAGGCGGGTCCGCCTTTTTGCCGCAAAAAGGCAAAGGAAAGCCCCCGCCCTGAGGGTGGGCGGGGGTTCCAAAGAAAGGAGGAGAAGAACACATGAAAATGTGGGAATCGCATTGGGAAGCAACCTTGGGGTGTTGCTTGGCTTGCAACTAAATTGTAACCTTTTTGTCACCGAATGTCAATAGCAAATTGTTAATATTTTGTAATTTTTGGTGTTTCTTCTTCCTCCCGGGGGTTGTGGGGGCCGTTCCGGCGGGTCAGGTCACGTCCCGCGTCTGGTAGAGCCGGGCGGCGGCCCGGTAGGCGCCGAAATAAAACAGGGCGGAGAGTGCGAACACCAGCGTGAACGCCAGGATCGTATGGTCCTTTACCGGGAAGAACAGGTTCAGGAACAGGATCAGCGCCGTGATGATCCCGGTGGATGCCAGATAGGAGACGATGAAGAAGATCTCGGCTTTCTCGGGATCGAACAGGAACGCGTAGGGCAGGCTGAAACTCCCGGCGAAGAGGGAGGCCGTCCCGCCGATGACGCCGTACAGCAAAAGGGCGTCCGATGTGACCGCGACATCGAAAAGCGCCAGCGCCCCGCAGCAGAGCAGGGAGGCCAGCAGCCCCAGCGCCGCAAGGAGGACGTAGAACAGGAACTTTTCCCCCACGATCTGCCGCCGCGATACCGGCATGGCGATCACGTTCTTGCTCCATTTGGAGCTGCTGTCGCTGACGATGCTGAGAAAGACGGTGACCGTGGTGACGGCGGGGCCCAGCGTCAGCATGGCGCTGGGTTCTAACAGGGCGGAAAGTCCCAGCCCGATGGCGATCAGGCTGAGGACCGCCACAAAAATATTACTTTTGGCGATGTACAGATCTTTCATCAAAATGCCTTTCATGCCGGTTCCCCCTTTACATACAGAAGCATGATCTCGTCGATGGCAGCAGGAACGACCACCGCATGGGGGTATTTTTCTTGTGCCTTTTCCCGGTCGGCCACCAGGACCTGCCATTCATAATCCATTTTGCGGTAGACGATCATATCCTCCTGGTCCAGCGCGTCGAACTGGGCCGCGCCGCACTTCAGGATGCCGTACTGTTCGGTCAGTTCGTCCTTGGGCTTGGCAAAGACCACCCGCCCTTCGTGCAGGAACACGATGTAGTCGGCGATCTTTTCCAGGTCGCTGGTGATGTGGGAGGAGATCAGGATCGAATGCTCCTCCTCCTGCACAAAATCCAGCAGCATATCCAGGATGTCATCCCGGATCACCGGGTCCAGCCCGCTGGTGGCTTCGTCCAGGATCAGCAGCCGGGAATGGTGGGACAGCGCCACCGCGATGGCCAGCTTCATCTTCATGCCCTTGGAAAACTGGCGTATGACCTTGCCCTCCGGCAGCCCGAACTGCTTGAGCTGGCGGGCGTAGGCGGCCCGGTCCCAGCTGCGGTAAATGTTCCCCATGATCTTCCCCAGGGCTTCGGGGGTCAGCACCTCCGGGTAGTTGCTGGCGTCGAACACCACGCCGATCTGTTCCTTGGTCGCGCTGTCCAGCGTATCCTGCCCCAGGACCGTTATCTGCCCGGCTTCCTTCCGGATCAGCCCCAGAACGGCGTTGATGGTGGTGCTTTTGCCCGCGCCGTTCTCACCGACCAGCCCCACGATGGTGCCGCTGGGGACTGTGAAGCTGATCTGGTCCAGGGTGAAATCCCGGAAGGTTTTGGTAAGTCCTTGGATCGTCAGGGCGTCGTTCATGGTCAAACCTCCTCGTACAAAAGTTTCAACAGGTCGTTCAGGCGGGAAAGCGGGATCCCGCTGGTGCGTGCGATCTCGATGGCTGCGGTGAAATGCTCCTCGATCTTTTTCTGTTGTTCCTCCAGGTAAAAGTCCTGGTTCTGGGCGGAGACATAGCAGCCCTTCCCGGCGGTGGTCTCGATAAAGCCTTCCTCCTGCAAAAGGTCGTAGGCTTTCTGCACGGTCAGCACGCTGATGTGCAAAGACTTTGCCAGTGCGCGGATCGACGGCAGCGCGTCGCCCGCCTTCAGCGCGCCGCTCATGATCTGGGTCTTGATCTGGGTCGTGATCTGCTCATAGAGCGGGCGGCTGGTCTTGTTGCTTACGATGATCTCCAAGGCGTCACCTCCTGTATCATACTGTATCATATCTACAAGTACAGTATAATACGCAACAAGACGGATGTCAAGGGGAGCCAGAAGAAATTTTGCGGAAAAAGATTGAAAACTATAATATTATATGGTATATAATATATAGCATGACCCTGCACAAGACGGGAGGAGAGCGCCGTGAAAAAGTACGCATACCTGAGCCGGCTGGAAGAACTGCTGGCAGACCTGCCGCTGAACGAACGGCAGGAGGTGCTGGCCCGCTGCGAGGAAGCCTTTGCGGAGGCCGGGGCAGAGCAGGAGGAGGAGACGGCAGCCCGCCTGGGCGCCCCGGAGGAAGCCGCGGCCCGGATCCAGCAGGAGAGGGACTTGGACCGGAAAGAACACACTGGCCGCCGCCTTCTGGTTTTGCTGCTGTTGGCGGCCCTGCTGCTGGCGGTGCTGGCGCTGGGGATCGCGGCGCTGGGGCGCAACCGGCGCGACCCCGTGCCTGCCCGGACCGGGGCGCAGGCGGCGGAAACAGCCTCGGGCTGGGGCACAGCGGACGATGGCACGGCAGCCCGGCAAAACGCAGGCGGTATCTCCGCCCGGTTCACAGAATAAAGGAAAGGAGGCCGGACCATGGCATTCAACACGGGCGCCGCGCTGTTGGACGCCATCGTGCTGGCCGTTGTGGCGCAGGAAGAACACGGCACCTACGGCTACAAGATCACCCAGGAGGTGCGGCAGGTGCTGGATCTTTCGGAATCCACCCTGTACCCCGTGCTGCGCCGCCTGCAGAAGGACGGCTGCCTGACCGTGCGGGACGAAGCCTACAACGGCCGCAACCGCCGCTATTATGAGGTGACGGCGGCAGGGCAGGCGAGGCTGCAACAGTTCCAAAAAGACTGGGACGCCTACACCGGCAAGATCAACAAACTGTTTAAGGGGGAACTGCTATGAGGAAGTACGCCTATCTGGCCCGGCTGGAGGAACTGCTGGCCGCCCTGCCCGCACAGGAACGGCAGGAGGCCCTGAACTATTACGAGGAATATTTCGACGCGGCGGGCAGCGACCGGGAGGAACAGACAGCGGCGGAACTGGGCGATCCGGCCGGTGTGGCCCGCAAGATCCTGGAAGGGGAGGGCATCGACTTCCCGGAGGGTGAAACGCCCGCGGCAGACATACTGCCTGCACAGCAGAGGGAGGCCGCGCGGCAGGCAGAGGAAGCGTCTGCCCCGGAAGCATCGCAGGAAACCGCCGCGCCCCGCCCCGCTGCGCAGGAAACACCGCCAGAGGCCCCGTCTGCCGGGGATGGCGCCCCGGAACCGCCCCTTATGCCGCCCGCCGGACCCGAGCCGCCCGCGCTGGACGAGCCCGGCCGCTGCCCCAGGCAGGGCGTGGCCGCGCCTCCCGCCAGATCCGGGAAGGGCACCCGCCGGTTGTGGCTGATATTCTGGCTGCTGATCCTGCTGGCGCTGCTCATCCAGCTCAGTGCGCTGGTGTTCGGGCTGGGGGGCTTGGGCCTGGGCGGTTCCACCGCCAGCATGACCGCCTCGTCGGCTGTGGCAGAGGGCCCGGTCCCCACGGCCCCGGCATCCGGGTCCGAACTGTCGGACCCCATGCAGATTACCGGCACTGTGGCCTACAGCAGCGCGCTGGAGACCAATGGCGGCGGCACGCTGCATGTGCAGGTGCTCAGCGGCAATGTGGCGTTCCGCACCGGGGACGCCGGGCACATCGAAGTGCGCAACATGGACGCGAGGGAGCCGGTCACCCTGGAGAATGCCTGGGGCGAAACGAACTTCTACTGCGGCAGCACCGACCCCAACGCCCATATCACCATCACGCTGCCCGCCGAAGCCTATGACCGCATCGAGGTGGAACTGGAATCCCGCGGCGCCGTGGAACTGGGCGGCCTGAATGCGGCGCAGATCGACGTCTACACCGCCGAAGGCCAGATCCATTCCGGCACGATCACGGTGGAGGAACTCGCGGCCCGCACCGAACTGGGCAACATCTGGCTGGAAAAGGTGGCGGGCAACACCGGCAGCGGCCCGGACAGCGTCACGCTGGAAGCTCCCGCCGGTTCGGTGGGGGTCACGCTCCAGGGGACGCAGGACCTGTGGAAGCGCACGATCACCGCGCCGGATGGCATGTCGGCCGAACATGGTACCGTCGGCAGCGCGCAGGCCGAACGCGAACTGAACATCGCGGCGGGCAGCACCGTTACGGTGGCGTATGAACCGTGAACGAGTGATCGGGAGCGGAAAATTGCACACATCATCCAAAAATACACATTTGAAATTGTGCAAAACGACGGTTGACAAGGAAAGCGCCATCTGGTAAAGTAATCGTATTGAAAAATGCAGTGATGGGGAGAAAGCAATTCCCACCCCGCTTCAGAGAGCCGCCGGAAGGTGCAAGGCGGTGCGGAAGGTCTTGCGTCACTGGCCCCGGAGCAGCCGCGTTGATGGCTTTTGGCTGTAGGTGCGGACGGAACCTGACCGTTATCATGCAGGAGCGATTCGCCCAAAACGGCTGATCGTGCAGAGCGGCCGCCTGTTTTATATGGCGGCAATGAGAGTGGTACCGCGGGTACAACAAAGATGCTTTGTTCCCGTCTCTCAAAGGCAATCGCCTTTGAGGGACGGTTTTTTTGCGCCTCCTTCAAGGGCACAGGACACCTTGAAGGAGGCATTTTGTATGATGGACGCAACCAAGTACGCAGTAGGCTATTATCCGCCGCCGGTGGAACCGGGGCATGTGTTCGCCTGGACGCAGAAAGACCACATCGAGCAGGCGCCGGCCTGGTGCAGCGTGGACCTGCGGGACGGCAACCAGAGCCTGATCGTGCCCATGAGCCTGGAAGAAAAGCTGGAATTTTACGATATGCTCCTCAAGATCGGCTTCAAGGAGATCGAAGTGGGCTTCCCCGCGGCCAGTGAGACCGAGTATGAATTCCTGCGCAAACTGATCGACGAGAAACGCATCCCCGACGATGTGACGGTGCAGGTGCTGACCCAGTGCCGCGACCATATCATCCGCAAGACTTTCGAGGCCGTCCGGGGCGCGCCGCGGGCCATCATCCACTTTTACAACTCCACCAGCGTGGCCCAGAGGGAGCAGGTGTTCAAAAAGTCCAAAGAGGAGATCAAGCAGATCGCCGTGGACGGCGCCAGGCTGGTCAAGCAGCTCAGTGAGGAATACGAGGGCAACTTCCTGTTCGAGTACAGCCCCGAAAGTTTCACCGGCACCGAGCCGGAGTACGCGGTGGAAGTCTGCAACGCCGTGCTGGACGTGATGCAGCCCACCCCGGACCGCCCCATGATCATCAACCTGCCGGTCACGGTGGAAATGAGCATGCCCCATGTCTACGCCAATCAGATCGAATGGTGTTCCAACCATCTGAAATACCGGGACAGCGTCATCCTCTCCACCCACCCCCACAATGACCGCGGCTGCGGCGTGGCCGACGCCGAGCTGGCCGTACTGGCCGGAGCCCAGCGCGTGGAGTGCTGCCTGTTCGGCAACGGCGAGCGCACCGGCAATGTGGACGCCGTCACCCTGGCCATGAACATGTACAGCCACGGCGTGGACCCCCACCTGGATTTCTCCGACATGCCCGCCATCTGTGAAGTGTACGAGCGTGTCACCCGCATGCACGTCTATGAGCGCACGCCTTACGCGGGCAGCCTCGTTTTTGCGGCGTTCAGCGGCAGCCATCAGGACGCGATCGCCAAGGGCATGACCTGGCGCAAGGAGCGCGGCGAACACCGCTGGACCTGCCCCTACATCCCCATCGACCCCCACGACATCGGCCGCACGTACGATGCGGACGTCATCCGCATCAATTCCCAAAGCGGCAAGGGCGGCATCGGCTTTTTGCTGCAGCAGAACTACGGCTACAACCCGCCGCCCCGCATGCGGGAGGATCTGGGCTACCGTGTCAAGGACGTCAGCGACCACGAGCACCGCGAACTCAGCGTCAAGGAAGTGCTTTACGTCTTTGAAAAGAGCTATCTGAACCACACCACGCCGCTGAACGTCACCGAGGCGCACTTCATCCAGCAGGGCGGCAGCGAAAAGATCGCCGCCGACGTGACCCTGTGGATCGAGGGCAAGACCGTCCAGTGCCGCGCCACCGGCAACGGCCGCCTGGACGCCGTCGCCACCGCCATCGAGCAGCAGACCGGCATGCACTTCACGCTGGTGCATTACAGCGAGCACGCCCTGGATTCCGATACCGACAGCCGCGCCTGCAGCTATGTGGGCCTGCAATGGGCCAGCGGCGCCGAGACCTGGGGCTGCGGTACCGATACCGACATCATCGTGGCCGGCATCAAGGCGCTGGTCAGTGCGATCAACAACAAATAAGCAAGCAGCTTACAACAGAAAGGAGCAGCCATTATGGGAATGACCATGACCCAGAAGATCCTGGCCGCCCACTGCGGCGAAAGCAGCGTCAAGGCGGGCCAGCTCGTCAATGCAAAACTGGACGTGGTGCTGGGCAACGACATCACCACCCCCGTCGCCATCAATGAATTCGAGAAGGCGGGCTTTGACTCGGTCTTTGACAGGACCCGCATCAACATCGTGCTGGATCATTTCGTCCCCAACAAGGACATCAAGAGCGCGACCCAGTCCAAACAGTGCCGGGATTTCGCCAACAAATACGACATCCTCCATTTCTTTGACGTGGGCGAAATGGGCGTCGAGCATGCCCTCCTGCCCGAGCAGGGCATCGTGACGGCGGGCGACTGCATCATCGGCGCAGACAGCCATACCTGCACCTACGGCGCGCTGGGGGCCTTCTCCACCGGCGGCGGTTCTACCGACATGGCCGCCGGCATGGCCAAAGGGATGCTGTGGTTCAAGGTACCGGCTGCCATCCGGGTGGAACTCAAGGGGGCCATCCGCCGCCCGGTCACCGGCAAAGATGTGATCCTGCACCTTATCGGCAAGATCGGCGTTTCCGGCGCGCTGTACAAGAGCCTGGAATTCACCGGCGAGGGCGTCGCCAGCCTGACCATGGAGGACCGCCTCTGCATCTGCAATATGGCGGTCGAGGCGGGGGCCAAGAACGGCATCTTCCCGGTGGATGAAGTGTGCGAAGCCTACCTGAAAGGCCGCAGCCAGCGCCCCTGGGTCAAGTATGAGGCTGACCCGGACGCCGAGTACGAACAGACCGTCACCATCGACCTCGACGCGCTGGAACCCACGGTCAGCTACCCCCATCTGCCGGAAAACACCCACCCGGCCCGGGAAGGCGGGAACATCAGGATCGACCAGATCGTCATCGGTTCCTGCACCAACGGCCGCATCGAGGATATGCAGGCCGCTTACGAGATCCTCAAGGGGCGGCATATCGCCAAAGGGGTGCGCGGCATCATCATCCCCGCCACCATGGCCGTGTATAAGGAGTGCCTCCTCCGCGGCTACACCGAAGCGTTCATCGACGCGGGCTGCATCGTTTCCACCCCCACCTGCGGTCCCTGCCTGGGCGGCTACATGGGCATCCTGGCAGCCGGGGAGCGCTGTGTCTCCACCACCAACCGCAATTTTGTGGGCCGCATGGGCCATGTGGACTCCGAGGTGTATCTGGCAAGCCCCGCCACGGCGGCGGCCAGCGCCATCACCGGGTATATCACCGATCCGAGGGAGGTTTGAACCATGAATGCCAAAGGACCTGTTTTCAAATACGGCGACAACATCGACACCGACGTCATCATCCCGGCCCGCTACCTGAACACCCAGAGCGCGGCAGAACTGGCCAGCCATTGCATGGAGGATATCGACAAGACCTTCATCACCCGGGTCAAACCCGGTGACATCATGGTGGGCGGCGAAAACTTCGGCTGCGGTTCCTCCCGCGAGCACGCGCCGCTGGCCATCAAAACGGCGGGCATCAGCTGCGTCATCGCCAAGAGTTTTGCCCGCATCTTCTACCGCAATTCCATCAACATCGGCCTGCCGATCTTGGAATGCCCTGCGGCCAGCGAGGCCATCCGGGAAGGGGACGTGGTCAGCGTGGATTTTGACACCGGCCTCATCACCGACGAGACCACCGGCCAGACTTTCCAGGCGGAGCCCTTCCCGCCCTTTATCCAGAAGATCATCCAGGCGGGCGGCCTGATGAACAGCCTGAAATGACGGCCGCAGGAGGGAAGAGAGAGTCATGAACAAGAATATCGCCCTGATCTACGGGGATTGTGCGAGCCCCGAGATCGTCACCCAGGCCGTGCGCGTGCTGGACAAGATCGCCGCCAAACACGGCCACACCTTCACGTACACCCGCGCCTGCATGGGCGGGGAAGCCATCGACAAGTTCGGCGACCCGCTGCCCGCCTCGGAACTGGAAAAGTGCAAAGCTTCCGACAGCGTGCTGCTGGGGGCGGTGGGCGGCCCCAAGTGGGAGGGCCTGCCCGGCGACCAGCGCCCCGAGAAGGGCCTGCTGCGCCTGCGCGCGGGCATGGGCCTCTACGCCAACAGCCGTCCGGCTAAAATCTGGCCCCAGCTGGCGGCGGCCAGCCCGCTGAAAGCCGAGATCGTGGAAAAGGGGATCGACTTTATCGTGGTGCGGGAACTCATCGGCGGCGTTTACTTCGGCGAGCACAAGACCTATGAGGAAAACGGTGAGAAGGTCGCCGTGGACACCATGCCCTACGCGGAGCACGAGATCGAGCGCATCGGCCGCATCGGCTTTGAAACGGCCAGGAAGCGCCGCAAAAAGCTCACCTGCGTGGACAAGGCCAATGTGCTGGACACCAGCCGCCTGTGGCGGGCCGTTATGCACCGTCTGGCGGCGGAGTACCCCGACGTGGAATATGGCGAGATGTTCGTGGACAACTGCGCTATGCAGATCTGCAAGAATCCGTCCCAGTTCGACGTGATCGTGACCGAGAATATGTTCGGGGACATCCTCTCCGACGAAGCCAGCGAGATCACCGGCAGCATCGGCATGGTGCCGTCCTCCTCGCTGGGGGAAGGGACCTGCGGCCTGTATGAGCCTATCCATGGTTCCGCCCCCGATATTGCGGGGCAGGACGTGGTCAACCCCATCGCCTGCATCCTCTCGGCGGCCATGATGCTGCGCTACAGCTTCGATATGCCCGCCGAAGCGGACGAGATCGAAGCCGCGGTCAACGCCGTGCTCAACAAGGGCCTGCGCACCGCCGACATGATGGCGGAAGGATGCACCCAAGTAGGCTGCACGGCCATGGGCGACGCCATTCTGGCGGAACTGTAAACCGGATGCTTTTGTAAAACAGACACCCCGGCGTCATTGACGCCGGGGTGTCCGCTTATATGGGAATGCTTTTACGGGAATGTCATGAGGTATGGGGGGCTTCCTGCCAGGGGTGCCGGGCCGCACAGCGGTTATAGTGAAAGTTCTGCCAGAACTGACAGCCGATGGCCCAGGCCAGTTCATAGGCAATCGCGAGCCAGTAACTCATGGTAACAGGATGGGCTGGCGATACATAATTCGGGACGAGGCAGATAGCTACAAAGACCACCAACATCAGCAGATACCACAGGAATTGGGCTATACAGCTGCCGTAACGAACCCGGATCTTCAGGGCCATGCGTTGGAACCAGGCCAGAACACACATCCAGATCATCCAACGGAAAGGGGAAGAGATCACATGGATAACTTCGGGATTTTTGTTTCCCGGCATAAGAAGAGACAACAGATTCAGGCAAACCATAAAAAGCATCATATGAGGATACCAGGTGCAAACGTCATCCAGCGGCGTACCCCGGGGCAGATCGGGGGCCATCTCCAGCAGGAACCGGGTGGTATCGCCGCCTACTTCTTCCCGCAAAGTGCGCCCCTCCAATTCACAGCGTACGGCAATCTCGATCATATCCTTTAGAATACGTTCGATTTCATAGCGGTTCCAAGTTATACACTGTAGGCAGTCGCGGATTTCATTCAGCGTCATACGGTTGTCGGTATTCAGCGTTTGGATACTCAGGTCATTGGCTTTTTTAAGGATCGTATATTGATTTTGGAACAGCATGGTCCGTCACATCCTTTCAGGCCGGATACAAAGTGGTTCGTACAAAATCTACCCGCGCAAAATGGTGTCGATGCTGGCGGCCGTTTCCCGCCATGCCGCCATGAATTCCTCCAGATACTGCTGCCCGTCGGGCGTCAGGCTGTAGTATTTGCGGCTGGGGCCGCCGTGTCCGGCGCGGTATTCCGCCCGGATCAGCCCCTTGCGTTCCAGCCGCAGCAGCAGGGGATAGAGGGTGCCTTCGGTCAGGTCGGCAAAGCCGCTCTCCCGCAAGGTGGTGGCAATGGCGTAACCGTAGGTGGGTTCCCGGCTGATGATCTTCAAAATGCAGCCTTCCAGCGTGCCTTTGCGCAGCTGCGCCCGGTCGAACATCGCCTCACCTCCACTACCTTGCATTACCATGTTCTTGTGTCTATATTGTATCGCAAGGTAGTGCGCCTGTCAATAGCCAGATGCAAAAAAGTATGCCGCCCCATGAAAGCGCAGCGGCGGTTGTGAAAGGCCAGACATCCACAAAACGAAACCGACCCTCCCGGACGGCCAAACGGCTTCCCGGGAGGGTCGGTTTTGCGTACTGTCTTGCGCTGCGCCTTTGCAGCGTCAGGGTTTCTTTTTTACCAGCCGGTACCACACGTTGGCAACCGCGTTGAACACCCGGGTCACCGGCGCGTTGCCCAGTATGCACAGGCAGCCCAGGGCTTCCAGCGTGACCCACGCCACGATCACCGGCGTGGGCTGGGTGCGCGCGGGTTCATAAAAGCCCAGGTCCACCAGGAAAGTCAGCATCGGCATGTGCAGCAGGTAGATGGGCAGGGTGCGCTGCCCCAGGAACGCCAGCGGGCGGAACCGGGCAAAGACGGCTGCCAGCCCCACGCTGGTCACGATGCCCACCAGCAGGAACAGGGCGCGGTCGGGCATGCCATAGCCTTCGCCGTAGGCCACGTCGTTGAATATTTTGGCGCTTTCGCCCAGCTGCCCTTCATACTGCATCATCTGCCGGAAGCGCACGCCGTATCCGGCCAGCAGCAACAGGGCGGGCACGACCTGCACCGCCCGCCAGCGGCCTGCCAGCCGGACCAGCGCGTCGATCTGGGGGCGGAACAGCACGCCGAAAGCGTAGAACGGGTAGAAGGCGAACACCCGCACCAGCGTGAACGGCCAGTCGATGGTCCCGGCCCACAGGCTCAGCGCCACCGCCAGCGCCAGCCCCAGCACCGCGCCCGGCAGGCGCAGCTTGTCCCGCAGCAGCGTCAGCAGCGGCAGCGTCAGGTGCCAGAACAGCAGGGCGTACAGATACCACATGTGCCGCCAGGGCAGCAGGAAGGCCCACAGCGCGCCCCCTGAGGCGGCCAGGTCCTCCTGCAGCACCACCACGCGGAACGCCAGCATGATGGCCTGCCCCAGCAGATAGAGCCAGAGCTGCTGGGTGATGAGTTTGCGCAGGCTGAAGTGTGCCACCAGCCCGCTGCACATGCAGAACAGGGCCATGTGGAACCAGTAGATGCTGATGAAAGCAGCGCCGATCAGATGGGAGCCAAGGCGGTACTGCTCCATGTAATGGCCGAACACGACCAGCAGGATGCCCAGCCCCTTCAGAATGTCGATGTATTCCCGACGTGTCGAAAGATTTTGCCGTTCAGCCACGAAAGACCTCCTTATAAAGAAACGGCGCGGACCTGGTCCGGCCCGCGCCGCTGCAGCAGCGGGGTCAGGCCTGCTCCCAGGGGGAGCGGATGACCTCGCCGGAATCCACTTTGGCAAGGGGCGCTACTTCCGCGCCCGCTTTCACGATGCCGCCGGGGGCCACATGCGCGCCGCGGCCCAGCACAGCGTCATGATCCACGATGGCGCCGCCGTTCACGATGCATCCGGCGCCCAGGTGCGCGCCGGCCCCCACATAGGCCTGGGGCAGTACCACGCAGCCGGGTTCCAGCACGGCGCTGGGGCTGACTGCGGCCAGCGAACTGATGTAGACCGGCGTTTTGTATCCGGCGGCCAGCAGTTTTTGCAGCAGCTCCACCCGCAGTGCGTTGTCGCCCAGAGCCACAAAGGCCGGACGGCCGGGACGCAGCAGGGCGGGGTCTGCATAGTCGCGCAGTTTTCCGGCGCAGCCGGGGGCGTTGTCATCCAGAAATTCTGCCGCGCCCCAGCCGTCCTCGGCCAGCCAATCGGCCAGCTGGCGGCCGAAACCGCCCTTGCCCAAAATCAGCGGGCGCTGGCGCAGATGTTCCAACGATAGAAATGCCATGGGGAACCCTCCTTTATGATGGGATCACGCAGATTCCTGGGAACCGGCGGTTTCCGCCGTTTCCGCAGTGTTTTCTTCTGTACCGTCTTCCGGGGCTGTTTCGGTCTGCAGGCTGGTGCGCGGATGCACGGCCAGCGGGTCGGGCAGGGTGCCGTTCTGCAGATCGCTCAACACCTGGGGCACGCCGGGGAAAAACTTTTCGATGCCGGTGCCGGCACAGTGCAGGCCGTCGAAGAAATCCGTCTCCTGCAGGCCTTCGATACATTCGGGATCGTAGCTGCCGTACAGCGGGATGTTGTGTTCCGCCGCATACTGGCGTACCCAGTTTTCCACCTGGAAGAAGCCCTTGTGGTTGTCGGGCTCGGTCAGCAGGTAGCCGTACAGATACGGATGCCAGGGGGAGAGCACCAGGATCACCGTGGTGCCCTGGCTCTGGGCGTACTGGATGAAGGAGTCGAAGGCCTGCATCTGGGTCTCGCTCATAGCGTCGAAGCCTTCCATATGTACGCTGTTGAAGGTGGTGCAGGCGGTAGCCGCCTGGGCGCGGATCTGGTCCACGGTCTGGTTGCGGAACGCCACATCGTACAGCACGCTGCCGTCGGAACGTTTGATGGTGCTGGTCTGGTCGTAGGGGTCGCCCTCCACGGGGTTGAACTCGATGGAGTTGCCGTCCTCGTCGGTGATGACCGCCTGACCGCGGTTCTTGAAATAGTAGTGCACGTTGCCCTGGAAGTAAGCCGGGTCGGCCAGCGCGCGCCACAACTCCACCGGGTCGGGCTCCTCGTAGTCGGTGGGCACGTTCAGCACTTTGGTCAGGAACTCGTTGTACAGTTCGGCGTCGGCGCGCTCGTCAAAGGCAGCCTCGCTGCCGTAGAACACCCAGGGGTCCAGGCTCCACAGCAGCACTTTCGGCGTCTTGCCGTAGCTGACCATCTTGTAATAGCTGGTCATGTTGTCGCGCACGTCGGCGCCGGTCACGCCCATGTTGAAGAAGCTGTCCACGCCGGTGTTTTCGCGGTTGAACTGCAAAACGCGGCTGGACCCGATGCCGATGGCCTCCGGCGCTTCCGGAACGTCCTGCGCATACAACTGTACCACCTGACGCTCATCCATCTGCTCGAAATTGGTCACATCGTACCCGTCCAGCATCAGATCCACGATGCGGCGGGGGGCCAGCGCGCCCTGGAACAAGCCGCTGCAGTCCACATTGTAGCTGAAGGCCACCATAAACACCAGGATGGGCGCCAGCAGCAGGAACTTGACCCCGGTTTTCAGGCCGAAATAGAGCCGCCGGAGCAGCCCCTGCAGAAACCAGACAATGGGGTTGCGGCGCTTGCGCCGGGGGCGCGGGCGCGCCGGGGCAGTCACCGCTGCGCCGCGCTGGATCTTGACAGGCGGTGTGGGAATGGGGGTAGGGGACTTTGCGGGCATAAGTACATCGCCTTTCTGTTAAAATTGCTGGTAGATGAATGCAGACTGGCCGAAGGCGGCGAAGAAAAGTACCGCAGCCGCCACGGTATAATACAGCGTCCAGCGCAGGGGCCAGACCTGCCTGCGCACCCAGAGGGCGACGTTCTGCCCGGCGTGCTCCACCGCAAAGACCAGGAAGCAGCCGAACCACAGCACCACCGGCAGGCGGCCGTCGATGCCGCTGTCAAACAGCAGCCGGGTGACCTGGGCCCAGCTGCCCGCCAGCCCCTGCCAGCCGTCGAACATGGCGGCGTAGATGGCAAAGGGGTCGGTGCCGTACAGAGCGCTGGCAAAAAAGACCAGCGTCAGACAGAACAGGGCGTTGGTGCACAATACCTGCCACACCGTCTTGAACCAGGCCGCGCGGTACAGCGGGTTGCGCGCGCCCAGCCTGCGCCGGACTTTGGCCGTCAGCACGCCGAAAGCGGAGATCAGGCCGCAGGCAAGGCCCCAGGCCACGTAGCGCCAGTCGGCGCCGTGCCACAGGCCGGAACACAGGAACACGATGACGATGTTCAGGTAGTGCCGCCAGGGGGCGCAGCGGCTGCCGCCCAGGGAGAAGTAGACGTAATCCCGGAACCAGCCGGTCATCGAAACATGCCAGCGCCGCCAAAACTCCCCGAAACTGCGGGATTCAAAGGGGGAATCAAAATTCTCGATCAGGTCGTAGCCCAGGATACGCGCCGCGCCCAGGGCAATGTCGCAGCAGCCGGAAAAATCCATGTACAACTGTATGGCGAACAGTACGGTAGCCGCCACAAGATTGGGCCCGCTCATGGCGGCCGGGTCGCCGTACACCAGCGAGACATACCGGCTCAGATTGTCGGCAAGGACCATCTTTTTGGCGTAGCCCCACAGCATGCGGAACGCGCCCCCGGCGCAGCGGTTGTAGCTGAAGCGGCGGCTCTTCTGGATCTGGGGCCGCAGCTGGGGGTACCGCTCGATGGGGCCGTTGATCAGCGTAGGGAAGAAGCTGACGAACAGCGCATAGTGGAACGGGTTGGTCGAAACGATGCAGCGGCGCTTGTACACGTCGATGGTGTAGCTGAGGGCTGCGAAGGTAAAGTAGCTCAGCCCCAGCGGCGCGATCAGGTTCTCCCGCCGTGCCAGCAGGCCGCCGCCCAGCGTGTCCGCCAGCAGGTTCCAGTATTTGTAGTAGACCAGCACGCCGACGCCGCCGCCGATGGCCGCCAGCAGGGCGGTCACACGCACGGCGCGGTTTTTGCTGCGGCCGATCACCAGCCCGCACAGCCAGGTCAGCAGCGTGGCGCCGGCCAGCACCCACACCAGCGGGCGGTTGACCGGGTCATAACAGAAAAACACATAGCTGGCGATCAGCAGAAAATAAGGCCGCGCCACGCGGGGCAGCGCATAATGGATCAGGGCCGCCGCCGCAAAAAAGACCACAAACAGCAGGGAGGTGATGCTCATGGTCTGGTCCGTGCCCAAAAAGGCCAGCACCTGTTCCCAGGTTATCGTCATACTCTTCCTCTCCGTTCCCACGGCCGATCCCGTCTGGCAGGATCACCGTTTTTCTTCCAGATCCCGAACGCGCTTTTCCAAAATGGCGTTGGCCTGTGTCAGCCGCTTACACTTTTCCGCCAGCTGGCTGATGGCGATGCTCAGGGACAGCAGCACCACCAGCACGAAGCAGAACATCAGCAGAAATACCAGGTTGACGGGCATCTCCACATCGAGCAGGTCCCGCAGCACATAGACCACGTAGGGGAACACCGCAAAGATCACCAGCCCCACGGCCAGCGCCAGCCACAGCAGGCTGTACTTGACGCTCATCAGCCCGCGCTTGAGCAGGGCAAAAATCGTCGCCAGCAGGACCAGCGCCCCCAGGATCATGAAAAATTGCAGTTGAGCCGTCATGTTCGATCCCCCCGCGTTTTATGGATGGAAAAGCGGTCGATGAGCAGCGCCAGCGATACCTTGACCATGTAATACACGCTCTTGAAGCTGGAAATACTGGAAACGCCGCCCTGGCGTTCCCGCATGACCACCGGCGCTTCGCTGACCGAGAACCCGGCCAGGCTGGCCGCCAGGATCGCTTCGGGTTCGGGGTAGTCGGTAGCGTAATGGTCGGCAAAATAGGCGGTCATCCGGGCGCTGGTGGCGCGGAACCCGCTGGTCACATCCAGCACGCGCCGCCCGCACAGCAGCCAGATCAGGCTGCTCAAAAAGCGGATGCCCACCCGCCGCATAAAACTGGTCTGGAACCCTTCCTTTTTGATAAAGCGGCTGCCGATGCACATATCGCAGCGGCCGTCCAGCACCGGCTGCACGATCTCATACAGGTACGCGGGGTCGTGCTGGCCGTCGCCGTCCATCTGCACCGCCACGTCATAGCCGCAGCGCTTGGCATAGCGGTAGCCGCACTGCACGCCGCCGCCGATCCCCAGGTTGACCGGCAGGTCCAGGAAGGGGTAGCCGTGGCTTTGCAGCAGCGCGGCGCTGCCGTCGGTGGAACAGTCGTTGATGACAAGGAAATCCACGTCGGGGCAGGTGTCTTTCAGCCGCTCGACGGTATTCACGATGTTTTGTTCTTCGTTGTAGCAGGGGATCAGCACCAAAATTTTTTTATCCAAAGGGGGTACCTCACATCCGGGCGGTCATTCGCCCTGCAAAATAAACGTTTCCAGCCGCCGCAGCAGTTCGGCGCGGCGGTAGTGTGCCTGGTAATAGGCTTTCGCCCGCGCGCCCAGCGCGGCCCGCTCCCCGGCGGGCATGGCGTACAGGCGCAGCAGGTTGTCCGCCAGCGCCTGCCGGTCGCAGGCCGGGCTCACCAGCCCGCCGCCGCTCTCCGCCACGGCGGCCTGCCCGGCCCCGTTCATGCTGGCGACGACCGGCTTGCCGGCGGCCATGTAGCTGGCCAGCTTGCCGGGCACCGTCAGCCCCAGGTCGGGAGAGTCTGACAGCGAGATCAGCAGCGCGTCGGCCAGCGCCGTGAATTTGGGGATCTCCCGGGCCGGGACGCTGCCGTAAAAGGTCACGGCGTCCCCGGCGTTCAGTTCCCGGGCCAGCGCTTGCAGGCTTTCGCGGCTCATGCCGTCGCCCACCAGCAGCAGATGCAGGTTTTCGGCCCCGGCCGCACGGGCGTCCAGCACGGCGCGCAGCACCATGTCCAGGCTTTGGGCCGGGGTCATCGTGCCGGTGAACACCAGGTTGAACCGGCCGCCGAACTGTGCTTCCAGCGCGGCGTCGCGCTGGGGCACGGCGTAAAAATCCTCGCAGTACTGCGGGATCGCCGCCACCTGCCGGGGGCTTTTGCCGGTGCGCTGGCACAGCCGCTGCTGCAGCGGCCCGCTCATGGCGATCAGGCGGTCGGCCTTTTTGTACAGGCTGTCGCTGACCTTCTGGGCGACGGCGCGCAGCACGCCGTTCTGTACCGGCAGCACGCTGTACAGGTTCTCCGGCCAGAGGTCCAGCACATAGTTGGTAAAGGGGATATGATGTTTCCTGGCATAGCGGACGGCGGGCCAGCACATCAGCACCGGGCTGGTGTTGAAGCAGAACACCGCGTCATACCCGCCCGGCAGCCGGTGCAGGGCCGCCGCCGCATACAGCGGCCAGCTGATATAATTCAGGAAGATGTTCACGCTGGTGTTGCCCTTGCGGGGCCACTCCCGGGCGCGAAAGACCCGCGCGCCATGGTAGGTCTCCTCCCACGGGCCGCGGGCGCTGTAGCCGTCGAACCATTCGCCTTTGGGGTAGTTGGGCAGCCCGCAGAGCACGTCCACGGACAGCCCGTCCTCCAGGAAACCCTCCACGATATCGTTGATGCGGAAATTCTCCGGCCAGAAATGCTGGGTCACGACAAGGATGCGTCCGGCCATCTCAATCCTTTCTCCACACCATCTTGTTGACGACGCCGGTGTAGCTCTGGATGATGCGGACCACCTTGTTGGAGACATCCTCGGTATAATAAGGTACCGGGATGCCGTTGTCGCCCTCGGCGTTCATGGCCACGGCGGTGGCCACAGCCTGCTCCACGCCGCCCGCGCGGATGCCCGCCAGCACGAAGCAGCCTTTGTCCAGCGCCTCGGGGCGCTCGGTGGAGGTGCGGATGCAGACGGCGGGGAAGGGGCGCCCCACGCTCAGGAAGAAACTGGATTCTTCGGGCAGCGTGCCGGAATCGCTCACCACGCAGAAAGCGTTCATCTGCAGATGGTTGTAATCGTGGAAGCCCAGAGGCGCATGCAGGCGCACCCGGGGGTCCAGCCGGAAGCCCATGGCGTCCAGCCGCTTTTTGCTGCGCGGATGGCAGGAGTAGAGGATCGGCATGTCGTAGGTCTCGGCCAGATGGTTGATGGAGGTGAACAGATCCACGAAGTTCTGTTCGGTATCGATGTTCTCCTCCCGGTGCGCCGAGAGCAGCATGTATTTGCGCGGCTCCAGCCCCAGGCGCGCCAGCACGTCGGACGCCTCGATCTTGTCCAGGTTGGCGCGGAGCACCTCGGCCATGGGGCTGCCGGTGACGAAAGTCCGCTCTTTGGCGGTGCCTTCGGCGTTCAGGTAGCGGCGCGCATGTTCGGAGTAGCACAGGTTCACATCCGCGATATGATCGACGATGCGGCGGTTGGTCTCTTCGGGCAGGCATTCGTCAAAGCAGCGGTTGCCGGCCTCCATATGGAAGATGGGGATGTGCAGCCGTTTGGCCCCGATGGCGGACAGGCAGCTGTTGGTGTCGCCCAGGATCAGCAGCGCGTCGGGCTGCTGCTGCACCATCAGCGTGTAGGATTTGGCGATGATGTTGCCGATGGTCTCGCCCAGGTCCCTGCCCACCGCATCCAGATAGAAATCCGGCGCGCGCAGACCCAGATCCTCAAAAAAGATCTGGTTCAGCGTGTAGTCGTAGTTCTGCCCGGTGTGGACCAGGATCTGGTCAAAATACTTGTCGCATTTTTTGATGACGGCCGACAGCCGGATGATCTCCGGCCGGGTGCCGATGATGGTCATGAGTTTCAGCTTTTTCATAAAGACGGTCCTTTTTCTGTAGTCATACCGGCAGCGCAAACGTGTCGGGCCGGTCGGGGTCGAACGCTTCGTTGGCCCACATCACGGTCACCAGGTCGCCGGCGCCCACGTTTTCGATGTTGTGGGTGTAGCCGCAGGGAATGTCCACCACCTGCAGTTTGTCGCCGCTCACCCGGTACTCGATCACCTGGTCGGAGTCGATGCGGCGGAAGCGGATGACCCCCTCGCCTCTGACTACCAGGAACTTCTCGTTTTTGGTGTGGTGCCAGTGATTGCCCTTGACGATGCCGGGGCGGGAGATGTTCACGCTGACCTGCCCTCGCTCCGGCGTGCGCAGGAATTCGGTAAAGCTGCCCCGCGCGTCGCAGTGCATGTTCAGGTCGTAGGCAAAGCTGTCCTCCGGCAGATAGCTCAAATAGGTAGAGTAGAGCTTTTTCTCAAAACTGTCCGCCGCCAGGTTTGGCACGGCCAGCGTGGGCAGGCCGCCGGCGCCCTGCGCTTTGGCAGCGTCGCCGCCCCGTGCGCGGGCAAAGCCCTGCAGCGTTTCCGCCAGCCGGCCCAGGGTCACCCGGTGCACCGGGTGGATGCGGCAGAAGCCCTCCCCGTCCATCCGGGCGCTGCCGTGGCGCATCACGTCCAACAGGCACTGCACCACGTCGTCGATGTAGACCAGCGGCAGCTCATAGGCGGGGTCCCGCACTTCGATGGGCAGCCCCCGGGCGATGTTGTGGCAGAAGGTGGCGACCACGCTGTTGTAGTTGGGGCGGCACCACTTGCCGAACACCCCCTCCATGCGGAACACATACACCGGCGCGCCGGTGGCCTTGCCGTGGGCGAAGATGGCGTCCTCCGCCATGCGCTTGCTCTTGCCGTAGTCGTTGTCCAGCGCGGCCTGGATGCTGCTGGTCACGGCCACCGGGGCGCGGTTGCCGTGTTCGGCCAGCAGCTGCAGCATCGTTTCGGTCAGTCCGGCGTTGCCGCGGTAGAACTCACCGGGGTCCTGCGGGCGGTTGATGCCCGCCAGGTGCACGACGAAAGCTGCCCGGCGGCAGTAGCTGGCCAGGGTCTCCAGGGGATCGTCTTTCTCGAACAGCAGCAGGTCCTCGCAGCCCAGGGCGCGCAGGGTGGCCACCAGGTTGCGGCCCACGAACCCGCCTGCGCCGGTGATGAGAATGGGGGAGGGCAGGGCGGCGTTCTCATTCGGCATTTTTGGCAAGCTCCTCTTTGATATAGTCGGTGGTCATGATCTTCTCCACCGTCTGCTCCACGTTCAGGCGGCGGGTATTGTGGCTGGTGTAGTCCTCGTCCGCCTGGGTGTGGACCTGGCCCTTGACAAAGAACTTGTCGTAGTTCAGGTCGCGGTTGTCGGCCGCCACACGGAAATAGCCGCCCATATCCTCGGCGCGCGTGCGTTCCTCCTTGGTCATCAGCGTCTCGTACAGCTTTTCGCCGTGGCGGGTGCCGATGATGCGGGTGCCGGTGTCGCCAAACAGCGTCTGCACCGCCTTGGCCAGGTCGCCGATGGTGGAAGCGTCCGACTTCTGGATGAACAGGTCGCCGGGGTTGGCGTGCTCAAAGGCGAACATGACCAGGTCCACGGCTTCGTCCAGGTTCATCAGGAAGCGGGTCATGTCGGGGTTGGTGATGGTGAGGGGATTGCCCGCGCGGATCTGTTCCACGAACAGCGGGATCACGCTGCCGCGGCTGCACATGACGTTGCCGTAGCGGGTGCAGCAGATGACCGGCCCGCCCCGCTGGGCGGAAACGCGGGCGTTGGCGGTGATGACGTGTTCCATCATCGCTTTGGAGATGCCCATGGCGTTGATGGGATAGGCCGCCTTGTCGGTGGACAGGCAGACCACCCGCTCCACATTGGCTTCGATGGCGGCGTGCAGCATATTGTCGGTGCCTTCGATGTTGGTGCGCACGGCTTCCATGGGGAAGAACTCGCAGGAGGGCACCTGCTTGAGGGCGGCGGCATGGAAGATGAAGTTGACGCCGGGCATCACGTCCCGCAGGCTTTGAATGTTGCGCACATCGCCGATATAGAATTTGACCTTCTCGTAATGGTCCGGGTAGTGGGCCTGCAGTTCGTGGCGCATATCGTCCTGCTTTTTCTCATCGCGGGAGAAAATGCGGATCTCACCAATGTCGGTGGTCAGAAAATGCTTCAGGACCGTATGCCCGAAACTGCCGGTGCCGCCGGTGATGAGCAGGGTCTTGTCCTTGAAAATGCTGTTTGCCATGGGGGCCTCCTTATTTCTTCCTGTGCGCAGGGACACAAGTTCCTTTATAATCCTCCTCATTTTAGCACAGAAATGGCCGTTTGAAAAGTAGACTGCCTTGGAAAATGATTCTTTTTGTGGTATAATACCGTGGAAAATGCAGACAGGGACCCGCCTGCCGTAAGAGAATCAAGGAGGAAGCAGCCCTATGCGCGCTTACGAACGTTTTTTGCAGTATGTCACCGTACATACCACCTCGGACCCGAATACCGGGACTCATCCCAGCACCCAGCGCCAGTTTGACCTGGCCCGCAAACTGGTGGAGGAACTGAAAGCCCTGGGCCTTTCGGACGCCCATGTGGACGAACATTGCTATGTTTATGCCACGCTGCCCGCTACCCCCGGGCAGGAAACCGCCAAAGCCCTGGGCTTCATCGCCCATATGGACACCACCGATGACGCCAGCGGAGAGAACGTCAAGCCCCAGCTTCATCCCAATTACGACGGAGGCCCCGTCACGCTGCCCGCCACGGGGGCGGTGCTGGACCCGGCGGTGTTCCCCTTCCTCAAAGAGATGAAAGGCCAGACCCTCATTACGGCGGACGGTTCCACCCTGCTGGGAGCCGACGATAAGGCCGGCGTGGCCGAGATCATGACGATGGTGGAGCGCATCCAGGCCGAGGGCCGCCCCCACGGCAAACTGTGCATCGGCTTCACGCCCGACGAGGAGATCGGCGAGGGCGCCAGCCTGTTCGACGTCGCGCACTTCGGCGCGGACTTCGCCTACACGGTGGACGGCGACGACGTGGGCGAGATCAGCTATGAAAACTTCAACGCCGCCGCCGCGGTGGTGACGGTGCACGGTTTCAGCGTACACCCCGGCAGCGCCAAGAACGCCATGCGCAACGCCCAGAACATCGCCATTGAGTTCCACCAGGCGCTGCCCGCCTTCTCCCGCCCCGAGCACACGGAGGGCCGGGAGGGCTTCTTCCATCTGACCAGCATGCAGGGCGATGTGACCACCGCCCGCCTGGGCTACATCGTGCGCGACCACGACGCCGTCAAGTTCGCGGCCCGCAAGGCCCAGATGCAGCACATTGCAGACTGCCTGAACGAAAAGTACGGCGCGGGCGCCGTGGAACTGGAGATCAAGGACAGCTACTATAATATGTTGGAAAAGATCCGGCCGCATTTCCACCTGGTGGAAAATGCCCGCAAGGCCATCGAAGCGGCGGGGCTGACGCCCATCGAAGCCCCGGTGCGCGGCGGTACCGACGGCGCTACTTTGAGCTATATGGGCCTGCCCTGCCCGAACCTGGGCACCGGCGGATTCAACTTCCACGGCCCCTGTGAGTGCATCACAGCGGAAAAGATGGATCAGAGCGTGGAGATTTTGCTCAACCTGGTGGATCTGTACAAGTAAGCGCACGGTTCCAAGCTGGAACAAACAGAAAACGGAGACCCGGCACCATGCCGGGTCTCCGTTTTTTGCGGGCGTCCATCCCCGGGGAACGGCTTTTCTGTTGCATGCCTGTCCCCCAAGCGAGAGCCGGAAGAAAAAACGCCGCAAGCGGCAGGCGCTTGCGGCGGGCTGGAGCAGGTGAAGGGAGTCGAACCCTCGTCCTCAGCTTGGAAGGCTGATGTACTGGCCGTTGTACGACACCTGCGCGATGTGAGTTATTATACCCGCCGCAGGGGCCTTTGTCAAGAGGTCCCTGCGGCGGCTGTTTGCCCCGCGTGCGGCCGCGTATATCCGCCAGACCACGGACGGACCGCCGGCGGTTTCCAAAAGTGCTGCCCTTCCGGCGATTACTTTTATGCAGACAGACAAATACCTCAAAATATTTACTTAAATATCTTGACATCGGGTGCGGGCACGGTATAATAGTATCGTTCTTTTATCTAAATAAATTTAGGTAAAATTCATTACAAAACAGACAAAGGAGCGTATCCCCATGACTTTTGAAGAACTGAAAAACGTGATCGTAGAGACTCTGAGCGCCGATGCGGACGCCATCACGATGGAGGCCCGCCTGACCGAAGACCTGAACGCCGACAGCCTGGACGCCGTGGAACTGAACATGGCCCTGGAGGAGAAGTGCGGCGTTTCCATCCCCGATGACAAGCTGGGCGAGATGAAGACGGTGGGCGACATCTACAACTATCTGACCGAGAACGCCTGACCGTTTCAAGTTCTGCAACAGGAGGAGCCCACCTATGAATGTCAGCAAGATTTTTGCCCTCAGTGCCCGCGAGCGGACATTCCAGCTCAAGGCAAGGCGGGATGCCGGGACTGATAATCCCCGCTGGCAGGCGCCGCAGTTTTTCACCTGCAAAAAGTGCGAACGCCGCGCCACCCGGCAGGTCTGGGCCGGCACGCTGTATGTTTGCCCCAACTGCGGGTATCACCACCCGGTGGGCGGGTACTACCGGCTGAGCATGGTGCTGGACCACGGCACTTTCCGGGAACTGGACGGGGAACTGGAAGGCAAGAACGTGCTGGCGTTCCCCGGCTATGAGGACAAACTGGACAAACAGCGCGCCAAGACCGGCCTGAACGACGCCGCCGTTACCGCGACCGGCAAGATCGGCGGTATCCCGGCAGTGGTGGCCGTGCTGGACAGCCGCTTTTTTATGGGCAGCATGGGCACGGCGGTGGGGGAGCGCGTCACCCGCGCCATCGAGTATGCCACTGCCAAGCACCTGCCCCTCATCATTTTCTCGGCCAGCGGCGGCGCCCGCATGCAGGAGGGCATCTTCAGCCTGATGCAGATGGCCAAGACCAGCGCCGCCATCCAGCGCTTTCAGGAAAAAGGCGGGCTGTACATCAGCTACCTGACCCACCCCACCACCGGCGGCGTGACGGCCAGCTTTGCCAGCCTGGGCGACATCACGCTGGCGGAACCGGACGCCCTCATCGGCTTTGCCGGGCCGCGGGTCATCGAACAGACCATCGGGGAAAAGCTGCCCAAGGGGTTCCAGCGGGCGGAGTATCTGCTGGACCACGGTTTTGTGGACCGGGTCGTGCCCCGCAGCGAGATGAAGGACACCCTCGTCCGGCTGCTGCAGCTGCACACACAAGGGAGGAAACGCGGCGCATGATCAAGGATATTCTCAAGGAACTCGAAAGCCTCGACGCACGCATCGAAGCGTTGCAGAACCCGGCGGAGGAACCCGACACGGAGACCCGGCTGCTGGGCGGCGCCGGGCAGCCCCCCGAAAGCGAGGCTGCCCTGGCGGAACTCGAAGCGCTGCGCAGCCAGCTGCTGGCACAGTGCCGCGACCTGACCGCCGCGGACCGCGTGTTCCTGGCCCGGCACCAGGGCCGCCCCCGCATCGACGAGTACATCGACGTGCTGTTCACCGATTTCTTTGAGCAGCGCGGCGACCGTTTCTGCAGCGACGACGCCAGCATCTACGGCGGCATCGCCCGCTACAAGGGCGTGCCGGTGACGGTCATCGGCCACCGCAAAGGCTCCACCCTGGAAGAAAACATGCAGTACCGTTTCGGCATGCCGGAGCCGGACGGCTACCGCAAAGCCCTGCGCCTGATGCGGCAGGCGGAAAAATTCGGGCGCCCCGTCATCACCTTTATTGACACGCCGGGCGCTTACCCCGGCAAGGAGGCCGAGGAACGGGGCCAGGGCGAGGCCATCGCCCGCAACCTGGCCGAGATGAGCAGCCTGACGGTACCCGTCATCGCGGTAGTGACCGGGGAGGGCAGCAGCGGCGGCGCGCTGGCGCTGGGGGTGGCCAACCGCATCCTCATGCTGGAAAACGCCGTCTACTCGGTCCTCAGCCCGGAAGGCTTCGCCAGCATCCTGTGGAAAGATGCCTCCCGCAGCGGCGAAGCCTGCGAGATCATGAAACTGACCGCCCATGACCTGTATGCGGACGGCATCGTGGATGAGGTGGTCCCCGAACCGCTGGGCGGCGCGCAGCGCGACCACAAGCAGCTTTTCGCGGCGCTGGATGCGGCGCTGGAGCGCCAGATGACCCAGCTGTGCAAGCTGAACGGGAAAGCGCTGGCGGAACAGCGGTACAAAAAGTACCGTCAGATCGGCCAGTAAGACAGGATCGGGGGAAACTATGGAAGGTTTGCAGTTGATCGCTACCGGCGGGGCGCTGCCCGGCCGGCTGGTCACGAACGACGACTTGAGCAGGCTGGTGGATACCAGCGACGAATGGATCACCACCCGCACCGGCATCCGCCAGCGCCGCTTCTGCGGCGAGGGCGAGAGCGCCACCACCCTGGCGGTGACCGCCGCCAGACAGGCGCTGGAACGCAGCGGGCTGAGCGCGGCGCAGATCGGCTGCTGTGTGTGCGCCACGCTGTCGGGGGAGTACGCCAGCCCCAGCATGGCCTGCCTGGTCCAGAAAGAACTGGGCCTGGCCCGGGACATCCCGGTGCTGGACGTCAACGCCGCCTGCTCCGGCTTTATCTACGCCGCCGCGGTGGCGCGCGGCCTGCTGGCCATGCGCCCCGGCGATGCCCGCCGCTATGCGCTGGTCATCGGGTGCGAGCAGCTCTCCCGCCTGATGGATATGACCGACCGCAACACCTGCGTGCTGTTTGGCGACGGCGCGGGCGCGGCTGTCTTTGAACTGGCGCCGGATGTGGAGTTCGCGGTGGATCTGGGCGCGCGGGGGGATTTCGCCATCGAAACGCCGCCCAACGGCCCCATCCGCATGGACGGCAAGGCGGTGTTCCGCTTTGCGGTGGAAGCGCTGCCCCGCACGCTGCACGCGGTGCTGGAAGCCACCCGCCACACGCTGGACGAGGTGGACTGGGTGGTCTGCCACCAGGCCAACAGCCGCATCATCGACCACTGCGTCAAAAAACTGGCGGCCGACCCCGCCAAATTCTATAAGAATATGGACCGCCACGGCAACACCAGCGCCGCCAGCATCCCGGTGGCGCTGAACGAACTGGCCGAGGCGGGCCGCCTGCGGCCCGGCATGCGGGTCGCCTGCATCGGGTTCGGCGGAGGCCTGACCTGGGGCGGCATGCTCATCACTGTGAAAGGAAGCGCTGTATGAAACTGCTGAACGAGATCCTGGGGACCCGCTATCCCATCATCCAGGGCGGCATGGCGAACATCGCCACCGGTGAATTCGCCGCCGCCTGCTCCAATGCCGGGGCCCTGGGCCTGATCGGTTCCGGCGGCATGAACGCCGACTCCCTGCGGGAGAATATCCGCCGCGCCAAGCAGCTGACGGATAGACCTTTCGGCGTCAACATCATGCTGATGCATCCCCAGGCCGATGAATTTGCCCGCATCGTGGTGGAGGAAGGCGTCCGCTTCGTGACCACCGGCGCGGGCAACCCCGGCAAGTACATGGAAAGCTGGAAGGCCGCAGGCATCACGGTGATCCCGGTGGTGGCGGCTACGGTGCTGGCCAGGCATCTGGTCAAGTGCGGGGCCGACGCCCTCATCGCAGAAGGCACCGAGAGCGGCGGCCATGTGGGCGAGATGACCACCATGGCGCTGGTACCCCAGGTGGCGGACGCGGTGGATGTGCCTGTGATCGCGGCGGGGGGCATTGCCAGCGGCCGCCAGATGGCGGCCGCCTTCGCGCTGGGCGCCTGCGGCGCGCAGCTGGGCACCTGCCTGCTGGTGGCGGAGGAGTGCCCCATCCACCCCAACTACAAAGCCGCCTTGCTCAAGGCGAAAGACAGCGACACCATCGTGACGGGCCGCATCGGCGGCACGCCGGTCCGGGTGCTGAAAAACCGCATGAGCCGGGAATATGTCCGGCAGGAAAAGGCAGGCGCCGGCAAGATGGAACTGGAACAATTCACGCTGGGCAGCCTGCGCCGCGCCGTGTTCGACGGCGATACCGAGACGGGCAGCCTGATGGCGGGCCAGGTGGCCGGTATGCTGCGGGATGTGCGCCCGGTGCAGGCCATCCTGGACGAGATGATGGCGGACTGCCGCGCCCGCCTGCAGGAACTGGGGCAGTTGCACGTATAACAGGGGAGGAGACCGTATGAAACTCGCATTTTTGTACGCCGGGCAGGGCAGCCAGCACGCCGGTATGGGCGCGGACCTGTACGCCGCCTCGCCGGTGTTCCGCAAGGTTTTTGACGAGGCTGCCGCGGCGCTGGATTTCGACCTCAAAGCCACCTGCTTTGAGGATCCGCAGGGCGTCATTGACCAGACGCAGTATACCCAGCCCTGCATGGTGGCCTTTGCCGCCGGCGTCACAGCCATGTTCCGGGAGGCGGGCATCCGCCCGGATTATGCGGCGGGCCTGTCCCTGGGCGAATACTCGGCGCTGGAATGCGCCGGTGTGCTGGACGCCCGCGGGGCGGTGGAGCTGGTGGCGTTCCGCGGCAAAGCCATGGCCAGGGCGTCCGAGGGGCTCACCTGCGGCATGACCGCCGTGCTCATGCTGGACCGGGAGCGCCTGCAGGCCTGCTGCGACGAGGCTTCGGCCCTGGGCGTGGTGCAGATCTGCAACTACAACTGTCCCGGCCAGCTGGTCATCGGCGGCGAGAAGGCGGCGGTGGACCGTGCTTCGGAACTGGCGAAGGAAGCGGGCGCCAAGCGCTGCCTGCCGCTGAAAGTCAGCGGGCCCTTCCACACCAGCCTGATGCACCCGGCGGGGGAGGCCCTGGCCGAACGGTTCCAGACGGTAACGTTCGCACCGATGGAACTGCCGGTGCTCTTCAACTGCCTGGGCCGTGAAAAGGCCCCGGAGGACACGATCCCCGGCCTGCTGGTGCGCCAGGTGCAGAGCAGCGTCTACCTGGAAGATACCATCCGCCGTTTGGCGGAACTGGGCGTGGATACCGTGGTGGAGATCGGCCCCGGCCGCGCCATCAGCGGGTTCGTCAAAAAGACCGTGGGCGGCGCCATCCGCTGCCTGAACGTGGAAACGGCGGAGGACTTTGAGAAGGCCGTCGCCGCCCTGAAGGAGGTCACGGCATGAGCGAGAACCAGAACCTGCGCCCCGCGGCCCTGGTGACCGGCGGCGGCCGCGGCATCGGCCGCGCCATCTGTCTGGCGCTGGCCCGGGCGGGCTTTGCGGTCTGCGTCAACTACGCGGCCAGCGCCGCAGCGGCGGAACAGACGGCGGCGGACTGCCGCGCCCTAGGCGTGGAAGCCGCCGCCCTGCAGGCCGACGTCACCGACCCCGCCGCCTGCCAGACGCTGGTGGAAACGGCGGCCAGGACCTTCGGCCGGCTGGACGTACTGGTCAACAACGCGGGCGTGACCGCCGACAAGCTGATCCTGCGCATGCAGGAAGAAGACTTCGACAAGGTCATCAGCGCCAACCTGAAAGGCGCGTTTTTCTGCAGCAAGGCCGCCTGCAAACTGATGATGCGCCAGCGCTATGGCCGCATCATCAACATCAGCAGCGTGGTGGGCCTGCACGGCAACGCGGGCCAGAGCAACTACGCCGCCAGCAAGGCGGGGCTGATCGGCCTGACCAAGAGCCTGGCCAAAGAGTTCGCCGCCCGGGGCGTGACCGTCAACGCGGTGGCCCCCGGCTTCATCGAGACCGATATGACCGCCGCCATGCCCGAGGCCGCCAGACAGGCGGCCCTGGGCGCGGTGCCGGCCGGCCGCACCGGCCGCCCGGAGGAAGTGGCGGAGGCGGTCGCCTTCCTGGCGGGCCCCGGCGCGGCGTACATCACCGGCCAGGTCCTGTGTGTGGACGGCGGCATGGGTATGTAAGGGCAGCGGGCGGAACGCTGCATGCGGCGCCCCGCCTGCGTTTGGTATGCAGGATATCCGGGATAGAGAACGGAAAGAAGATAGTGAGGTTTTCTATGGAAAAACGCAGAGTCGTGATCACCGGCCTCGGCACGGTCAACCCCACGGGCAATTCGGTGGCCGAAAGCTGGGCCGCCGTGCGCCGCGGGCAGTGCGGCGTCGGGCCGATCACCCAGTACGATACGTCCAACAGCAAAGTCAAGCTGGCGGCGGAAGTGAAGGACTTCGACCCCACCCGGCGGATCGACAAGCGCGAGGCGCGCAAGATGGCCCGCTTCACCCAGTTTGCGGTGGCGGCTGCGGCCGAGGCCATCGAGGACGCAGGGCTGGACCTTGAGCATGCCGACCTGACCCGCTGTGCTACAGTCATCTCCAGCGGCATCGGCGGCCTGCCCATCATGGAGGAAGAATGCCTCAAGGGCGAAGCCAAGGGCTACGACCGCGTCAGCCCCTTCTTCGTGCCCATGACCATCGCCAACATGGCCGCCGGCCAGGTGGCCATCCGCTTTGGGCTCAAGGGCATGTGCACCAGCCCGGTCACCGCCTGTGCGGGCGGCACCAACGCCATCGGCGACGCCTTCCACCGCATCCGGGACGGTTACGAGGATCTGGCGGTCTGCGGCGGCGCCGAAAGCTGCATCAGCCCGCTGGGCGTGGGCGGCTTCACCAGCATGAAGGCCCTGAACCCCACCGACGATCCGGCCAGGGCGTCGATCCCCTTCGACGCCGAGCGCGGCGGTTTCGTCATCGGCGAGGGTGCGGGCATCCTGGTGCTGGAAGAACTGGAGCACGCCCGGACGCGGGGCGCCCGCATCTATGCGGAGGTCGTGGGCTACGCGTCCAACTGCGACGCCTACCATTTCACCGCCCCGGCCCCCGGCGGCGCGGGCGGCGCCGCCTGCATGCGGCTGGCGCTGGAGGACGCGGGCGTGCAGCCTGGATCCATCGGTTACATCAACGCCCACGGCACCGGCACCCACCTGAACGATTCCTGCGAAACGGCGGCCATCAAGGCGGTGTTCGGGGAGCACGCCTACAAGCTGGCGGTCTCCAGCACCAAATCGATGACCGGCCACCTGCTGGGCGCAGCCGGCGGCGTGGAGGGCGTTTTCACGGCGCTGGCGCTCCATGACGGGTATCTGCCCGCCACCGTCAACCTGAAGGTGCCGGACCCGGAGTGCGACCTGAACTATCTGCCCAACCAGGGCGTGGAGCGCCGGGTGGACTACGCCCTCAGCGACAGCCTAGGCTTCGGCGGGCACAATGCCTGCGTCGTTTTCAAACGTTGGGAGGGATGAACCATGGCGATCGTTGCCAATGATCCGCCGCGCGTGCTCAACGCGCAGCAGATCGCACGGATCCTGCCGCACCGCTACCCCTTTGCGCTGGTGGACCGCATCACCGATTACCAGCCCGGCCGGTGGGCCCGGGGGGTCAAATGCGTCAGCGTCAACGAGCCGTTTTTCCAGGGGCATTTTCCCGGCCAGCCGGTCATGCCGGGCGTCCTCATCCTGGAGGCACTGGCCCAGTGCGGCGCAGTGGCGGCGCTGAGCGAAGAGGGCGCGCAGGGGAAGCTGGCGCTGTTCGGCGGCGTCAAGAATGCGCGGTTCCGCCGCCAGGTCGTGCCCGGCGATGTGCTGACGCTGGAGTGCGAACTCATCGAGCGCCACGGCCCCGTGGGCGTCGGCAAGGCTACCGCCTGGGTGGACGGCGTGCGGGCCGTCAACGCCGAGCTGACTTTCGCCATCGTGGACCGGGAGGCGGACGCGTGACTTCTCTTTCCAGGCGGGGGTGGTCAAATGTGCAAAAACATGATATAATTCTATATCATCGAACCAATGTCCTGCGGGGGCATCTGCGCCGTCCGGCGCTGTCCGGCGCGTCTGACCGCAGGCGGGCGCCTCAGGAGGTTTTTGCCATGTTGGATCAGGTCTTTCAGCAAGTGTATACCAAGTTCAAACTGCATTTTTACCAGCAGGTGTTCAGCCGCTTTGAAAACCGGGAGGCGACTTTGACCACGGTGGAATCCTTCTGCATGGAAGTCATCATGGCGCTCGGGCATCCCACGATCGCAGAGTTTTCCAACATGATGAACCTCTCCACCCCCAATGCGGCCTACAAGATCAACAATCTGGTCAAAAAGGGCTATGTGAAAAAAGTCCAGTCCCGTGAGGACAAGCGGGAATACCACCTGTATCCCACGCGCAAATATGTGGACTACTACAATATCAGCTATGCCTATCTGCAAAAGGTCGTGGACCGCGCCAAGCAGCGGTTCTCGCCGGAGGAACTGCAAAAACTGGAGGAGATGCTGCGCGTCGTTTCCGGCGAACTGATGCCGGAGATCAAACTGCCTGAGGCCAGCCCCGCCGCTGCGGGGGAACTGCAGCCCGGGACCTGAGCGCGGCATGGCCGCATAAGACCTGCGCGGACCGGTGGGAATGACCGCCGGTCCGCTTTTTGCTGCCTCCGCGCAGCCATTTTTACAGGCCGCACCCCTTGACAACCGGCGGGTCAGGCCCCATAATAAAACCGATACCACAAAACAGCAAGCGAGGTGTGACTATGCGCGTTATTGCCGGGACCGCACGCGGGAAAAACCTGCAGGCCCTGCCGGGGGAGGAGATCACCCGCCCGACGATCGACCGGGTCAAGGAGGCTATGTTTTCCAGCGTGCAGTTCCTGGTGCCGGGCGCGCGGGTGCTGGACCTCTTTGCGGGCAGCGGCCAGCTGGGGATCGAAGCGCTGTCCCGCGGGGCCAAAAGCTGCCTATTTGTGGACCGCTCGCCGGAAGCGCTGGCCGTAGTCACGGCCAACTGCAAAACGGCTGGGGTGGACCGGCAGAGCGATATCCGCCACGGCGAGGCGCTGCAGTTTCTCGCCAACATCCGCGGCCCGTTCGACCTGGTCCTGCTGGACCCGCCGTTCCGCCGCGGGCTGCTGGCGCAGGTGCTGCCCGCTTTGCAGGACAAGCTGGCGCCGGGCGGCGTGATCCTGGCCGAGAGCGAACGGGAAGCACAGTTGCCGGAGCGTGTGGGCGCGCTGGTGTGCGTCAAACAATATCATTACGGCAAGATCATGGTCAGCCGGTATGAAAGAGAGGGACAGCCATGAACGTAGAAGAACTGTTGGATCTGATGGAAGAAACGCTGGAAGCGGGCACGGCCGTACCGTTTGCCGCTGCCAAGCGCGTGGTGGATGTGGACCGCATGCGGGACATCATCGACGAAGTGCGCAACAACCTGCCCGATGAAGTGCGGGAGAGCAAGAAGATCGTCAATGACCGGGAACAGATCCTCAAAAATGCCCGGATGGAGTCCGAGACCATCATCCAGCAGGCGGAGGAACGGGCCAGGGGGCTTGTCAGCGAACAGGAGATCGTCAAGCGCAGCCAGCAGCGCGCGGTGGAGATCCTGACCGCCGCCCAGGGTCAGGCCAAGGAACTGACCCGCAACGCCACCATGTATTGCGAGAGCATCCTCAAAAATTCGGAGGAGGTACTGGCCCGCAGCGTGTCGGATATCAAATCGACCCGTATGAACCTGCGCAGCGCCGCCAACCGTCCCCGCCACAACAAAAAGTAAACGCCGCCCGGGCGTTTGCCGCTATCAGCAACCGAGCCTGCGGGCCGTCGGAGGAAAACCTCCGGCGGCCCGCTTTGCGTTTTTCGGCAGTGTTCCCGGCGGCGGTGGGGCGGTGTGTCCGGCCAACATTCCACAAGTGTGAAAATTCTGCCCACAGCGAACTTTTTGCCGCTGTGGACTTGCTTTTTACCGGGCAAAATGGTAGACTGATTATACTGTAGTGGGGAAAAGTGGTTGATTTGCCCCTAACAGTGGTTGAAAGTGGGTCGTTTTCCACGCTTTCAACCGAGTTTTCCACAGCCACGGCACGGCAACGTAAAAAATGCTGCGGAAAGTTTGTGAAAAGTGGCGAAACACGCGGGAAAGGGGGCGGCCGTATGCTGGTTGGGCAGTATGATTATGCCATCGACGCCAAGGGGCGGCTGAACTTTCCGGCGCGCTTCCGGGAAACGATGGGCCAGACCTTCATCGTGACCCGCTGGCTGGACCACTGCCTGGCGGCGTTCCCGGGCGAGGAATTTGAAAAAGTGGCGGCCCGCATCGAGGCGAAGGGCCTGGTCAAAGGCCGCAAGGTCAGCCGTATGCTGTACGCTTCGGCGGTGGAAGTCACGCCGGACAAGCAGGGCCGCATCCAGCTGCCCGCCAAGCTGCGGGAATATGCAGGGCTCGACCACGACGTGACCATCATCGGCAACCGCAGCTTTGCCGAGATCTGGAACACCGAGGCATGGAATGAAAATCAGGCCACCAGCGATGAGGACTTCACCGCTGCGATGGAGGATCTGGACTTTTAAACGATAAAGGTAGAAGGCAAGATGGAATTTTCTCACATACCCGTGCTGCTGCAGCCCTGCCTTGACGGGCTGGCCATCGACCCGGCTGGTATCTATCTCGATGGGACCGCCGGTGGGGCAGGGCACAGTATGCAGATCGCAAAACGCCTGACCACCGGGCAGTTGATCGCGCTCGACCAGGACCCGGATGCGGTGGCAACCGCCACCGAAAGGCTCAAGGGCCTGCCCGCCCGGGTGGTACAGGCGAATTTCCGCGATGCGGCGCGCGTGCTCGCGGAACTTTCCATCCCGGCGGTCAACGGGGCTCTGTTGGACCTGGGCGTTTCCAGCCACCAGCTGGACGAGGCGTCCCGCGGGTTTTCCTACCATGCGGACGCACCGTTGGACATGCGTATGAGCCAGCAGGGCCCCACCGCCGCAGACCTGGTCAATTCCCTGGACCGTGAAGAACTGACCCGCATCCTGCGGGATTACGGGGAGGAACCCTACGCCTGGCAGATCGCGGGCAGGATCGTGGCGGCCCGGGCCGAACAGCCCATCGCCACCACGATGCAGCTGGCGCAGATCGTGGCGTCCGCGGTCCCCCCGGCGGAGCGGCGCAAAGCCAAAAATCCCGCCCGGCGCACCTTCCAGGCCATCCGCATTGCCGTCAACTCAGAACTGGACGCCCTGAACGAAGGGCTGGACGCTATCTTCGGCTGTCTGGCCCCCGGCGGGCGGCTGTGCGTGATCACCTTCCACAGCCTGGAAGACCGGCTCGTCAAGAACAAATTCCGCCGCTGGGCCCAGCGCTGCACCTGCCCGCCGGAACAGCCGGTATGCACCTGCGGCGGGGTGCCGAAGGCAAAACTGATCACCCGCAAACCCATCGAGGCGGACCCTGCCGAACGGGAGCAGAACCGCAGGGCCCGTTCCGCCAAACTGAGAGTGTTAGAGAAAGTATAAAGAGGCATCGACTATGACGACTGTTTTACTGCACACGGGCCAGACCGCACCCAAGGTGGAACGCCCGCAGCCGCGTGTACGGGTCGTGCGCGGTGGGCGGCACGGCCTGAACCGCGTACGGCGCCTGGCGGCGTCCATGCTGCAGGTGCTGGCCGTGGCGCTGCTGCTGGGTCTGATCGTCAGCGTGGTGTACAGCCAGGCCAAGATCACCGAACTCAACGGTCAGATCAATGAAACCAGGACGCAGCTGACCGCAGCCCAGAGCCAATATGACTACCTGACGACGCAGATGAGCAACATCACCAGCCGCACCAACCTGCAGCAAGTGGCGGAAGGGGAACTGGGGCTCGTCCCGGCGGACCCCAGCCAGATCACCTACGTGCAGCTGGAAAGTGAAAGCGTGATCGAAAAGAAATCCGGCAGTACCCAGCTGCTGCTGGAGGATCTGCGTACCGCCGCGCTCAACCTGCTGGGCAGCCTGGACCCGTAACTGAAGAAAGTATGTGGCAACGAGCCTTTTTACGGACGGCAGCACGCCGCGCGTGAAAAGGCTCGCCGCCGCAATCAGGGAAAACCACCACACAAAGGAAAAAACGCCATGTCCAACCCCTCCGCTCAGCCCGATCCTCATTTCCGCGCCAAGGTCTTGCGGCGCACGCTGGTGGCCATCGCCATCTTCCTGATCTTCTTTTTCGGCATCCTGATCTACCAGCTGTACGCGCTGCAGCTGCGCGACGCGGAACTCTACCGCACGGAGGCCGTTACCCAACAGATGCAGGATACCGAACTGCCCGCCACCCGCGGCTCCATCTACAGCGCCAACGGCAAACTGCTGGCCAAGAGCAACACGGTGTGGAACATCATCGCCAACCCGCTGCAGTCCAGCAAGAACGGCGCTACGACCGCCCAGCTGCAGGAAGCTGCATCCCACATTGCGGAACTGCTGGGCGACGGCACCACCGCCGACAGCGTGTTCGAGACGCTCACCGCGACCAATGCCGACGGGGAACTGTATGAATACCGCGTCATTGCCCGCGGTGTGGAAAAGCCGGTGGCGGACAGCATCATTGAATATTCGGTGAACTTCCGCACCGACCCGGCGCAAGGGGAGGAAGAAGGCTACCGTATCGCCGTCCTCAGCACCGAACAGACGTCCACCCGCAGCTACCCCTACGGGGCCTTCCTCTCCTCGGTGCTTGGCTTCTGCAACGCCGACGGCTCCGGCGCCTATGGCCTGGAAAAGTCCTACGACGATGTGCTTTCAGGCACGCCGGGGCGCAGCATCGCCGAAACCAACGTCAACGGCGAGGTGCTGGCCAACGCGGAAGCCGAAGTATACCCGGCCATCGACGGGGGCAACCTGAACCTGACCATCGACGAAAACGTGCAGGCCATCGTGGAAGAATACCTGACCGAAGCGATGGACACTTTCAGCGTCCATGGCCGCGGCAGCGCCATCGTGATGAACGTCAACACCGGCGCGATCCTGGCCATGGCCTCGGTGGAACAGTTCGACCCCAACGACCCGTACAAGATCTACGACGAAAAGATGCAGGCCATCCTCGACAAGGAGGAACTCGACGAGGAAGATGTGGACTGGCTCAAGAGCCGCTTGGGCGAGGATGAAGTGGCCGATATCATCGCGGACGCCAAGATCAGCCGGGAAACCACCACCGACGAGGAAGGCAACACCGTCAGCAGCGAATATACCCAGCTGCAGGGTATGATGCGCGAGGCCCAGTGGAAGAATAAGAACATCACCGAACTGTATATGCCCGGTTCGGTGTTCAAACTCATCACCGCGTCGGCGGGGCTTGACTCCGGCATCATGACGGCGGAACAGACTTTCTACTGCAACGGTGAATTCACCGTCAACGAGGGTTCACAGCTCTGGGAGCACACCTACCACTGCGCCAACGACGCGGCCCACGGCCTGCTGGATATGGCCGGCGCGCTGAACCACAGCTGCAACATCTGGTTCATCCAGGCGGCGCAGACCCTGCAGCCCACAGTCTTTTACGACTATATCGAGGCCTTCGGCTTCACCCAGCCCACCGGCATCGACCTGCCCAACGAGACCCGCTGGTCCAGCGTCTACGATGCCGAGGAGATGGCCGAAGTGGATACCAACCTCTATACGGCGGCCTTCGGCCAGAACGAGTCCATCACGCCGATGCAGATGGCGACCGCGGTGGCGGCCATCGCCAACGGCGGCTATCTGGTCACCCCCTATGTGGTGGATTCCGTCACCGACAGCAGCGGCAACGTGGTGCAAAAGACGGAGACCGCCATCCGCCGCCAGGTCATCTCGGAGGAAGTCAGCCAGCAGCTGCTGTCTATGATGGAGACCAGCGTGGACCCCAACATCCCCACCGAGAACGACTACCATTCCAACAAGAACGCCTATGTGGCGGGCTACCGCATCGGCGGCAAGTCCGGCACGGCGGAACGCACCGACCGTGATTGGCGTTTTGACGGCGACTACTACAAGGCCATGAGTTTTGCCGCCGTGCTGCCCGTGGACGACCCCGAGATCGAGATCTTCGTGGTGCTGGACGACCCGCGGGCGAGCCGCGATTTCGCCAGCGAGGTGGTGGCGCCTGTGATGGGCAACATCATCAGCGAGGTGGCGCCCTACCTGGGCATCGAGCAGGACCCGTCGTACAACCCGACCGGCACCGTCACCGTGCAGACCTGCCTGGATTACACCTGGACCGACGCCCAGGTCACGCTGAACCGGCTGGGCCTCAAACACAAACTGATCGGGGAGAGCGGCACCATCGTGTACCAGTACCCCTATGGCGGCAGCAAGGTGCCCGCCGGTTCTACCGTCTATCTGTACACCCAGACCGACCAGGACGCTATGACCACCGTGCCCGATGTGGTCGGCAAGAGCGGCAGCTTTGCCCAGCAGATGCTGCAGGCGGCCAACCTCAACGTCCAGTTCGAGGGGGACAGCGGCGGCAAGGTGACGGCGCAGAGCGTGGAAGCCAACACCAGCACGGCCTACGGCACCATCGTTACCCTGACGATGGAGGCGGACAGCGGCACGGCAGCCGAGGAAGAACCCGCGGCCGAAACGCAGCCCGAAGCGGATTCCGGCGCGTCGGAGGAAGCCTCCGGCAGCACGGAGCCGGACAGCGCCGCCTGAAACGCGTAAACGAAGATGCAAACTGCAAAAGGAGAAAACACCTATGCAACCGATCCCTGCCAATGAACTGCTTGCCGGCCTGACGCTGGCGGAACCGATCCCTGTCCGGGCGGTCGTCACCGACAGCCGCAAGGTGGAACCGGACTGTGTGTTCGTCTGCTTCCCCGGGGAACGTACGGACGGCCACCGCTTCGCCGCCGGGGCCTATGCGGGCGGCGCGGCTTATATCATCGCCAACCACCCGGTGGAGGGGGTGCCTGCGGAACGTACCGTCATCGTGCCCGACAGTGCCCTGGCCATGGTCCGCATGGCTTCCAACTACCGCATGCTGTTCAGCCCGCGGATGATCGGCGTGACCGGCAGTGTGGGCAAGACCACCACCAAGGAATTCTGTTACGCAGTACTCTCCGCCTTCGGCAACACCCTCAAGACCGAGGGCAACCAGAACAATGACATCGGGGTGCCCAACACGCTGTTCCGCCTGGACACCGCCACCGAGTACGCCGTGGTGGAGATGGGCATGGACCACGCCGGGGAGATCGAGCGTCTGGCCCGCTGCGCGCGGCCTTCGGCGGGTATCATCACGAAGATCGGCGTTTCCCATCTGGAAAATCTCGGCAGCCGGGAGAATATACTGAAAGCAAAGATGGAGATCTGTTCCGGCCTGCCGGACGGGGCGCCGCTGGTTCTCAACGCCGACGACGACCTGCTGCCTGCGGCGGCTGTCCCGGCGCGGCTGCGGCCGGTGTGGTTCGGCATCGAGCAGGAGGCGGACGTGCGGGCCTGCGGTATCCGCACCGGCGCGCAGGGGACGGAATTCACGCTGGAGGACCGGGAATACGGCCGCTTTGCCGTCACCCTGCCCACGGCCGGCCTGCACACCGTCTACGATGCGCTGGCGGCCTATGCGGCGGCGACCCGCCTGGGCCTGGACCCGGCCGCCTGCGCGGCGGCGCTGGCCCGTTATCAGACTACCGGCATGCGCCAGCATATTGTAGAAAAGGGCGGCGTGACGGTGATCGAGGACTGCTACAACGCCAGCCCGGACAGTATGAAAGCTGCGCTTTCGGTACTGAAGGAACTGCCCAACCGGCGCAAGGTCGCGCTGCTGGGGGATATGCTGGAACTGGGGGCCGCCAGTGAGGAAGGCCACCGTCAGGCGGGCGAGTGGGCGGCGGACGCCGGGGTGGATCTGCTGATCGCTTACGGCCCGCGCAGCGCCGCAACAGCCCGCGCCGCCGGGGCGCGCGGCGTGGCAACTGTGCATTGCCAAAATGCGCAGGAGGTGCTACAATGTCTACAGCAATCCGTCCGGCCCGGCGACGCTCTGCTGGCAAAGGCCAGCCACGCCATGGCGCTGGAAGAACTTTTGCAGGACTATTACGCTGGATTGCCCCAGGCGTGACGGCGGCCCATGCAGCCACGCCCACGAATGAAGAGTATGGAGGAATGACTGCATGGAGCAACCTGTCACCCTGATGCTGGCTGCGGCAGCGGTGGGCGGCTTTGCCGTGACCGCTGTGACCTGCTGGCTGCTGATCCCCGCTTTGCACCGTCTGCATTTTGGCCAGACGATCCGGGAAGAGGGACCCACCTGGCACAACAAGAAAAACGGGACGCCTACCATGGGCGGTCTCGGTTTTATCTTCGGCATCCTGGTCACACTGGGGCTCGTCTGGGCCCTGTTCCACGGGCAGATGCCCGAGGTGCTGGGCCCGCAGCAGCTGGCTGCGGGCATGATGGTGCTGTTTCTGGCGTTTGGTTCGGGAATGATCGGCTTTCTGGATGACTTTATCAAGGTCGTGCGGCACCGCAACCTGGGCCTGACCGCCCTGCAGAAGATCGTGCTGCAGGTGGCGGTCACGGTGGGCTTCATGATCGGCCTGCATGCGCTGGGCCTGCTCTCCACCGTTGTCATGTTCCCGGTGGCGGGTGCGGTGGACCTGGGCCTGCTGTACTATCCCATTGCATTTTTCGGCATCATTTTCCTCGTGAACGCCGTCAACCTGACCGATGGCCTGGACGGCCTCTGCACGGGGGTCACCTTCGTTTCCATGCTGGGCTACCTGCTGGCGGGCAGCCTGCTGGGCTTTATTCATGTGTCGGTGATCGCTTCCGCCGCGGCGGGGGCCTGCGCCGGGTTCCTGATCTGGAACTTTTATCCGGCCAGGGTGTTCATGGGCGACACGGGCAGCATGTTTTTCGGCGGCCTGGTCACGGCGCTGGCGTTCATCATGGACCGGCCGGAACTGGTGCTCTTTTTCGGCGTCGTTTACATCTGGGACGCCATGACGGTGGTCATCCAGCGTGTTTATTTCAAACTGACCCACGGCAAGCGTATCTTCAAAATGACGCCTATCCACCACGCCTTTGAGATGCGCGGCTGGCGGGAAGTCAAGATCGACGGCTTCTTTGCGCTGATCGCGGCCGTCGGCGTTGCGCTCGGTATCCTGTACATCTGCCTTGTCTGACGGCCGCATCCTGCGCGCCGCTGCCCCGAAAGGAGGGCCCGGCTTTTGCAAAATACGACTACCAGCCTGCTGGCCCTGATCCTGGACCATTCCGTGGGCAATATCATCCGCATGCTCCGCGTCATCCGTCTGCCGAAGGAGGAGCGCGGCCCGGTTTCCTGGGGGTTTGTGGGCACGCTGGCGGTCACGCTGGTCTACGGGCTGGTCATGCTGTTTTCGGCCAGTTATTCCAGCGGCTATACCCGCTACGGTGATATCTACCACTTCATCGAACCGCAGCTGATCGTCGCCGTGTTCGGTTTTGGTTTTATGCTGTTCCTGTCACGGTTCAACTATCGTTCGCTGCGGTATCTCAACGAGACGCTGTATGTCGTTACGCTGGTCCTGCTGGTCGTGGCGCTGTTCATGCCCAGTGACAATAACGGCTGTTACCGTTGGGTCTATTTCCCGGGCGGTATGTCGATGCAGCCCTCGGAACTGGCCAAATTCTCCATTATTCTCGGCACGGCCTGCTCGCTGGATAAGCGCAAGGCACAGATCAAACACCCGTTTTACGGCATCATCCTTCCTGCGCTGCCGCTGCTCCCCGTGCTGGTGCTGCTCAAAATGGAGCCGCATAACTCCGCCATGCTGCTGATGGCGGCCATCTTTGCCACCATGATCTTCTGTGCGGGCGGCGGCGGTCTGGCGTGGGAGATCGGCCTGGGCAGCCTTGCGCTGGCGGGCGGCATGTTGTACATGAAGTATCTGGCCGGCAGCGAAGGCTACGCGTCGGAACGTCTGGGCGGCGTGTGGGGCCTGACCCCCACCGATACGGCGAATATGCTCTGGCAGACCCGGCAAAGCATCTATGCCATCTGCACCGGCGGGCTGTTCGGCGTCGGGATCGGCAACAGCGTACAGAAGCACCAGTGGCTGCCCTATGCGGAAAACGACTTCATCTTTTCGGTGGTCTGCGAGGAGCTCGGCTTCGTGGGCGCGGTGGCGCTGATCCTGCTGTTTGCGGCGCTCATCGTGCAGGGGATCTTCATCGCCCTCAATGCGCCGGATTTCTTTGGCACCATGCTGGGCATCGGCATCACCGCGCAAGTGGCCTGGCAGGCGTTCTGCCACATCGGTGTGGCGACCGCTTTCCTGCCCAATACCGGCATCAGTCTGCCGTTTTTCTCCTCCGGCGGTACCAGCCTGCTGCTGCTTTTGTCCGAAATGGGCGTTTTACTCAGCATTTCCCGGGCCAGCAACGCCCGGATGTCCGCTCGCAAAAGGCGGCAGCAGGAGGAAACGGACCGTAAACTCGGACGGGCGCCGCGCCGCCCGGTGTACCGCCGTCAGAACAGCTGAGGGTACATAGAATAACGAGGAGGGCGCGTATGCGTGTATTGATCGCAGCCGGCGGTACTGCCGGGCATATCAACCCGGCCCTGGCCATTGCCGGCGCCTTGAAGAAGGCGGCCCCGGAAGCAGAGATCCACTTTGCAGGCCGCAGGGAAGGGATGGAATACGGTCTCGTCACACGGGCGGGCTATCCCTTCCACCATATCGAGATCAACGGCTTTCAGCGCCGCCTGAATGCCGAGAACATTGTGCGCAACGTGGTAGCGGTATGGCACCTGGCCTTGTCGGGGCCCCGCACCCGCCGCATCCTGAACGAAGTCCGGCCGGATCTGGTCATCGGCTGCGGCGGCTACGTCAGCGGGCCGGTGGTGCGCGCGGCGGCCCGGCGCGGCATCAAGACGGCCATCCATGAGCAGAACGCCTTTCCCGGCGTGACCAACAAACTGCTGGCGCGGGACGTGGACCTGGTACTGGCAGCCAGTGCCGACGCGGTGGAAAAGCTGGGCGCGCCCGGCAAGACTTTCGTAGTGGGCAACCCGGTACGGCCGGAGGTCCTCCATGCGGACCGCGCCGCCGCCCGGCAGAAGCTGAACGCCGGGGACCGCACGGTGCTGCTGAGCTTTGGCGGCAGTCTGGGCGCCGACCGCATCAACGAGGTGGTGGCGGACCTCTGCGTCTGGGAAAAGCAGCAGGGGGCCAACGTGCTGCATCTGCACGCCACGGGCCGCCGCGGCGTGGAACTGTTCGACCGTTTGCAGAAAGAAAAGGGCTTTGCACCGGGGGAAAACCTGGTGGTCACGCCCTATATCAACAATATGCCGCAGCTGCTGGCTGCGGCCGATCTTGTGATCGCCCGTTCCGGGGCGCTGACGCTGGCCGAACTGGAGGCGGCGGGGCGCGCGTCCATCCTGATCCCCAGCCCCAATGTGGCGGAAAACCACCAGTACTACAACGCGCTGGAACTCCAGAAAGCAGGCGCCGCCGTCGTGATCGAGGAGAAAGACCTGACCGGCCGGCGCTTGATCGACACGGTGCAGAAACTGCTGGGCCAGCCGGGTAAACTGGAAGAAATGGGGGCCTGTGCCAAAAAGCTGGGCACCCCGAACAGCCTTGCGCTGATCACGGAAAAACTGCTGGCCCTGGTCCGATAAACACCGGGCCGCGGTCTGTTCTATTCAGGAAAGGAGCCACCTGCCATGGATCGCGACCAGCGAAGCCGCCAACAGAAATCCAGGGGCGGCTCCTTTACGCGCCCTGCCGCAAAGCGCAGCCTGAGCAGCCGCATGGGCCTGCAGAAAGGCCCCGCGCCCAGGCCGTCGTCCCGCCCGCAGAACCGGCGCGCCCGTCCGCAGCAGCCTGCGCCGCCGCCCGCCCGCCCCGCAAGGCCGCAGGAACGTCCGCAGCCGCAGCTCAACCCGCAGAAAGCGGGGTACATACCGGGCAGCCCGGGCATGCGCCGGCAGCGGCGGGTCACCCAGGCCGAGATCCTGCGCCGCCGCAACCGCCGCCGCGCGCTGGGGCTGCTGGCCGTACTGGCGGTACTGGTGCTGGGGGGCATTGTATCGGTGAACCTGCTGTTCAAAGTGACGGCCTTCCGGGTAGAAAACTTCGACCGCAGCACACCGGCCGATACCGGCATCTATACCGAGGATGAGATCGTCGCCGCGCTGGGGATCGAGAAGAACAGCAATCTGTTTGGTTTTTCTGCCGAGGAAAAGACCCGGCAGCTGCAAACGCAGTTCCCGTATCTTGACGCGGTGCAGGTGGATATCCAGCTGCCCGGCACCGTGGTGCTCAAGGTGCGTCCGGCCACCGAGCGATTCGCCTGCATGTATTCGGGGGGATGGCTCGTCCTGAGCGACTCCTTGAAGATCCTGCGGGTGGAGTTGTCCCAGCCGTCGGACCTCAGTGTGCTGACCTGCTCGCTGCCCGCCGGTTTTACGCCCGCGGTGGGGCAGGTCCTGGTGCCCGGCAGCTACAATTCCCTGCTGGAAGGGGACGCCGCAACGCCGGAATCCTCCATGCAGGATGCGGCGCAGATCCTCTCGGAACTGACGGCGCAGCTGGAAAGCGAGGGCCTCAGCGACGGCGTGACGGCCATCGACATTTTGGACCTGAGCCAGATGAGCTTTACCTACCAGGGCCGTATCCGGGTCTTGCTGGGCAACGACAACCGGTTGGACTATAAAGTGCGGTTGGCAGCCACAGCCATCCTTGACCCGGACAAAGGGCTTTCCTCCAGCGATGCAGGGACGCTGGACGTCAGTTACCAGCAGTCGGACGGGGAGATCCGGGGTTACTTTGCCCCGGATGAACCGGAACCCACCCCCACCCCGGAAGCAGAAGGGGAGAACGGCGGGGACGCGGAAAGCGGAAGCGCCAGCGAAGAAACATAAAAACCGCCCGCAGAGCGGAAGGCTCTGCGGGCGGTTTTGTTTGTGCGGGAAGAGGGATGCTCAGACGTTCAGTTCGACTTTCTGGCCCACATCCTCTGCGTTGGCCTCGAGCACCGGGGCGATGACTTCGCGCAGGTATTCTTCCACCTGCTCGGGGGCGCGGCCGGTGAAAGCTTCGGGACTCAATTCGGCTTCGATCTCCTCGCGGGTCAGGCCGAAAGCCGGGTCGGCTTCCACCCGGGCGATCATGTCGTTGGGCTTGCCCTCCTGTTTGACCACGGCGGCTGCAGCCACGGCATGCTCCCGCAGGCGCTCGTGCAGCTCCTGGCGGTCGCCGCCCTTTTTCACGGCTTTCATCATGATGTTCTCGCTGGCCATAAACGGCAGTTCCGCCATGACCCGGGCGCGGACCACCTTGGGGTAGACCACCAGCCCGTCCGAGACATTCAGCAGGATGTTCAAAATGGCGTCGGCAGCCAGGAACCCTTCCGCCATGGCGATGCGCTTGTTGGCGGAATCGTCCAGCGTGCGCTCGAACCACTGGGTACCGGCGGTCATGGCGGGGTTCAGCACGTCCACCATCAGGTAACGGGCCAGCGCGCAGATGCGCTCACAGCGCATGGGGTTGCGTTTGTAGGGCATGGCCGAAGAACCGATCTGGTTTTTCTCGAAGGGCTCCTCCATCTCCTTGAAATTGGCCAGCAGGCGGATGTCGGTGGCCATTTTCATGGCGCTCTGGCCCAGGCCCGCCACGGCGGACAGCACGTTGTAGTCCACCTTGCGGCTGTAGGTCTGGCCGCAGACAGGCACCACCTTGTCAAAGCCCATCTGAGCGCAGACGTCGGCTTCCACGGCTTTGACCTTGGCGGAATCGCCGTTGAACAGTTCCATAAAGCTGGCCTGGGTGCCTGTGGTGCCCTTGACGCCGCGCAGCGCCAGCTGGCCGATCTGGTGGTCGATCTCTTCCAGATCCATGTACAGCTCGTTCATCCACAGGGTGGCGCGCTTGCCCACGGTGGTGAGCTGGGCGGGCTGGCAGTGGGTGTAGGCCAGGCAGGGCATGGCTTTATATTCCTCAGCGAACTTGGCCAGGTTGGCCAGCACGCCGATGATCTTTTTGCGTACCAGCTGCAGGGCTTCCCGCATAACGATCACGTCGGTGTTGTCGCCCACATAGCAGCTGGTAGCGCCAAGGTGGATGATGCCTTTGGCCTGGGGGCACTGCAGCCCGTAGGCGTACACATGGCTCATCACGTCATGGCGCACCAGCTTTTCCCGGGCAATGGCATCCTCGTAGTTGATGTCGTCCCGGTGGGCTTCCAATTCGGCGATCTGCGCGTCGGTGATGGCCAGACCCTGCTTCTGTTCGGCCTTGGCCAGAGCGATCCACAGCTTGCGCCAGGTGCGGAACTTGTTGTCGTCGGAGAAAATGTACTGCATCTCATCCGAAGCGTAGCGGGTGGAGAAGGGGGAAATATAACGGTCGTGGGGCATAGCGTAAACCTCTTTCTGCAATAGTTGTGGGTGGGGTCAGCGGCGGCCGGACAAGAATTTGATCATGCACAGGATGCCAAGGATATAAAAGGCAAACTGAACGGCCGCAAACAGGATGCTGAAAAGCGGCATAATGATATGCATGGCAGGTACCTCCAGGTTGCAACAGCGGGGCCGGGTCAGCGGCGGGTCAAAAATTTAACCATACAGGCGATGCCCAGCAGGTAAAAGACGAACCGGAGCAGATTGAAGACCCAGCCCACTGACGCCAGAAGATAGCCGGTCGTAAACATCTTGATCCTCCCTCTGTTTGCGGTGTTACAGCTTGAAGTAGTTGACGCCGCCCTCAAAGATCGGCTGGTACTTGTCGCCGGTGACGTTCTTGTACAGCTGGTCGCCGCTGCGCTCGCTGTGGCCCATCTTGCCGAACACACGCCCGTCGGGGCTGGTGATGCCCTCGATGGCCAGCACGCTGCCGTTGGGGTTGTAGCGCAGGTCCATGGTGGGGGTGCAGGTCAGGTCCACATACTGGGTGGCGATCTGGCCGTTGCCGATCAGCTGCTTGAGCAGCGCGTCGTTGCAGACGAAGCGGCCTTCGCCGTGGCTGATGGCGATCAGATGCTCGTCGTTCACGTCGCACTCGCTCAGCCAGGGGCTCTTGTTGCTGGCGATGCGGGTGCGCACCAGCATGCTCTGATGACGGTGGATCGTGTTGAAGGTCAGGGTGGGATCGTCCGCCGTGATGGGGCGAATCTCGCCGTAGGGGACAAGCCCCAGCTTGATAAGCGCCTGGAAGCCATTGCAGATGCCCAGGGCCAGACCGTCCCGCTGGTTTAGCAGGCGGTTGACTGCGTCGGCCACCGCCGGGGCGCGGAAGAACGCGGTGATGAATTTGGCGGAGCCGTCGGGCTCGTCGCCGCCGGAAAAACCGCCCGGCAGCATCAGGATCTGGGCCTCGTCCAGTTCACGGACCAGCGCTTCGCAGCTTTCGGCCACGTCGGCGGGGGTCAGATTTTTCAGCACCAGTACGTGGGGATCGCCTCCGGCACGGCGGAACGCGCGGGCCGTATCATACTCACAGTTGGTGCCGGGGAACACCGGGATCACCACCCGCGGCGTGGCCAGCCGCACGGCGGGTGCCACGCGCTGCAGCGCGGTGCACTCGTAACGCAGGGCCTCCACCTGGCCGCCCTCCTGGCGGTAGGGGAATACAGGTTCCAGCTTGCGCTCCCACAGTTCCTGCAGGCGGGCCAGGTCGATGGATTTGCCTTCGGCTTCCAGCGTGTAATCCACGGTGGTGAAGCCGATGAACTCACCGGCGGTGGCGTCCAGCAGTTCCAGGATCACGGTGCCGTAGGCGGGTTTGAACAGATCGTTCAGGTCCAGGTTGTTGTTCAGGCGCAGGCCCACATGGTTGCCCAGGCACATTTTGAACAGCGCCTCGGCCACGCCGCCGTAGCCGGGGGTGGCGGCGGCCAGAACGCGGCCTTCGCCGATCATCTGCTCCACGGTCTTGTAGATCGAGAGCAGGCTGCCGATCTCCGGCAGGCCGTCCTTGTACTGCGGGCGCAGCATGACCACCGAACTGTTGGCCTTTTTGAATTCGGCGCTGTGTACGTTGCCGGTCTGGCCGATGGCGGTGGCAAAGCTGACCAGCGTGGGGGGTACGTTCAGCCCCTCAAAGCTGCCGGACATGGAGTCCTTGCCGCCGATGGAAGCGATCCCCAGGCCCATCTGGGCGTCCAGCGCGCCCAGCAGCGCGGCCAGAGGCTTGCCCCAGCGGGTGGGGTCCTCGTTCATATGTTCAAAGTATTCCTGGAAGGTCAGGTACATATCCTGGTGGTTGAAACCGGCGCAGACCAGCTTGGTCACGCTCTCCACCACCGCCAGGTAAGCGCCGCGGTAGGGGTCGGCTTCCGACAGATAGGGGTTGAAACCCCAGGCCATACCCGAGCAGGTGGTGGTCTCGCCGTCCACCGGCAGCTTGGCGGCCATAGCCATGGCGGGGGTCAGCTGGTACTTGCCGCCGTAGGGCATCAGCACGGTAGCCGCGCCGATGGTGGAATCGAACCGCTCGCCCAGGCCCTTCTGGCTGCACACGTTCAGGTCGGTGACCAGGTTTTCCAGCTTTTCCGCAAAGCTGGACCCGGCCCACTGGGGCTGCCACACATGGCCGGGCAGGATGTGCACGCTGGCGTGCCGTTCAGCGCCGTTGGAGTTGAGGAACTCGCGGGAGAGGTCCACGATGGCCTTGCCGTTCCAGAACTCGCGCATGCGCTTTTCCTCGGTGACGGTGGCCACCACAGTGGCTTCCAGGTTTTCTTCATGGGCGTAGCCGATGAAAGTCTCCGCGTCGGCGGCAGCCACGGCCACCGCCATGCGCTCCTGGCTCTCGCTGATCGCCAGTTCCGTGCCGTCCAGGCCCTCGTATTTTTTGGTGACTTTGTTCAGGTCGATGCGCAGGCCGTCGGCCAGTTCACCGATCGCTACGGACACGCCGCCCGCGCCGAAGTCGTTGCAGCGCTTGATCAGGCGGCAGGCGTCCTCACGGCGGAACAGCCGCTGGAGTTTGCGCTCGATGGGCGCGTTGCCCTTCTGCACCTCGGCGCCGCAGGTCTCCAGGCTGGTCAGTTTGTGGGCCTTGGAGGAGCCGGTGGCGCCGCCGATGCCGTCGCGGCCGGTGCGGCCGCCCAGCAGGATGACCACGTCGCCGGGGGCGGGTTCCTCGCGGCGGACATGGCTGGCCGGGGTGGCGCCCACCACGGCGCCGATCTCCATGCGCTTGGCTACATAGCCCGGGTGGTACAGTTCCGCCACCTGCCCGGTGGCCAGGCCGATCTGGTTGCCGTAGCTGGAATACCCGGCTGCGGCGGTGGTCACCAGCTTGCGCTGGGGCAGTTTGCCGGGCATGGTCTCGGCCACCGGCTGCAGCGGGTCGCCCGCGCCGGTCACGCGCATGGCCTGGTAGACATAGCTGCGGCCGGACAGAGGATCGCGGATGGCGCCGCCGATGCAGGTGGCCGCGCCGCCGAAGGGTTCGATCTCGGTGGGATGGTTGTGGGTCTCGTTCTTGAACAGGAACAGCCAGTCCTGCTTTTCGCCGTCCACATCGCACTGGATCTTGACGGTGCAGGCGTTGATCTCTTCGCTCTCATCCAGATTTTTGAGGATGCCGCGCTGTTTCAGCGCTTTGGCGCCGATGGTGGCGCAGTCCATCAGGGTGCGGTTCTTCTTGTCGCGCCCGGTCTCTTCCCGCAGGGCCATGTAGCGGTCGAAAGCGGCCTGTACCAGCGCGTCGTCGATCTGCACGTCGTCCAGGATCGTGCCGAAGGTGGTGTGGCGGCAGTGGTCGGACCAGTAGGTGTCGATCAGACGGATCTCGGTGATGGTGGGGTCGCGGTGCTCGCTCTTGAAGTAGTCCTGGCAGAACACGATGTCGGCGTGGTCCATGGCCAGGCCCTTCTCGTTGCGGAAGGCTTCCAGCGCGTCCTCGTCCAGCGCGGTAAAGCCGTCCAGCGTCTCCACTTCGGTGGGGATGGCGAACTCCATCTTCAGCGTGGTGCGGGGTTCCAGGCTGGCTTCCCGCGCTTCCACCGGGTTGATGACATATTTTTTGATGGCGGCCAGATCCTCGCCGGTCAACTCGCCGTCCAGCAGGTAGACTTTGGCGCTGCGCACGTCGGGGCGCTCGCCCTGGCTCAGCAGCTGGATGCACTGGCTGGCCGAATCCGCCCGCTGGTCAAACTGGCCGGGCAGGTATTCCACGGCAAACACCGTTTGCGCCGCGGGCAGCTCCCGGCAGGTCACATCCACAGGGGGCTCGCTGAATACCGTCGGGATGGCGCGCTCGAACAGCGCTTCGTCGATGCCCTCCACGTCGTAGCGGTTGAGCAGGCGCAGGCCCGTCAGCCGGGTGATGCCCAGCAGTTCGGTCAGCTCATGCAGCAGGTCCTGCGCTTCGCCGTCAAAGCCGGGCTTTTTCTCAACATAAATGCGGTATACCATACTGTCTTTTCCTCCCGGTCACTGCATGGCAGCCAGCGCGCGGGCGCCGATGTCGCTGCGCTTGTGCAGTTTGTCAAAATGGATCTCCTCACAGGCGGCATAGGCCCGCTGCAGGGCTTCGGGCAGCGTGTCCGCCGTGGCGGTCACGCCCAGCACGCGGCCGCCGCTGGTGACCAGCGTGCCGTCCCGCAGGGCGGTGCCGGCATGGTAGACGGTCACGTCCTTCCGGCCGGGCAGCTGGCCCAGGGTCAGGCCGGCGATCTCCTTGCCTTTCTCGTAGGAAAGGGGATACCCGCCGGAAGCCAGGATCACGCAGGCCGCCGCGCCGTCCCGGAACTTCACCTCGGTGTCGGCCAGGGTGCCGTCGGTGGTGGCCAGCATCACGGTCAGCAGGTCGCTTTCCAGCAGGGGCAGCACCACCTGGGTCTCAGGGTCGCCGAAACGGCAGTTGTACTCGATGACCTTGGGCCCGTCCGGGGTCAGCATCAGGCCGAAGTACAGGCAGCCCTTGAAAGGGCAGCCTTCCTTCTGCATGGCTTCCACTGTGGGCAGGAAGATCTCTCTCATGCAGCGGTCGGCCACCTCGGGGGTGTAGTAGGGGTTGGGGGCCACGGTGCCCATGCCGCCGGTATTCAGGCCCTGGTCGCCGTCCAGCGCGCGCTTGTGGTCCATGCTGGAGACCATCGGCTTGACGGTCTTGCCGTCGCAGAAGGAGAGCACGCTCACCTCCGGCCCGGTGAGGAACTCCTCCACCACCACATGGTTGCCGGAAGCGCCGAACTTTTTGTCCAGCATGATCTCCTTGACGGCGGCCTCGGCTGCGGCGTGGTCCTGGCAGATCAGCACGCCCTTGCCCAGCGCCAGGCCGTCGGCCTTGATGACCACCGGGTAGCGGTCTTTTTCCTCCACATAGCGGAGCACCTGGGCGGGGTCGTCGAACACCGCGTAGTCCGCCGTGGGGATGCCGTATTTTTTCATCAGGTTTTTGCTGAACACCTTGCTGGCCTCGATGCGGGCCGCAGCCTTGCCGGGGCCAAAGGCGGGAATGCCCACGGCCGCCAGCGCGTCCACCATGCCCAGCGCCAGCGGGTCGTCCTGTGCGACGACCACATAGTCAAAGGCTTCCTCCTGGGCAAAAGCGACCATCGCTTCCACGTCGGTGGCCGCAATATTCTTGCAGTGGGCGTCATAACTGATACCGCCGTTGCCGGGGGCGCACCAGATCTCGGTGCAGCGGGGGCTCTGTTTCAGCGCGCGGATGATGGCGTGTTCGCGCCCGCCGCCGCCTACGACCAGAATTTTCATACTAAAACTCCTTTGACAGCACAACTGCCCGCGGCGAAAAAACGCCGCAGGCTTGCGCTTTAGTGATGGAACAGCCGGATGCCGCAGAATGCCATGGCGATGCCGTAACGGTCGCAGGTGTCGATGACCTGCTGATCGCGGATGGAACCGCCGGGCTGCACGATGGCCGTCACGCCGCTGCGGCGGGCGCGCTCGATGTTGTCGCCGAAGGGGAAGAAAGCGTCGCTGCCCAGCGAAACGCCGGTCACCTGATCCAGCCAGGCGCGCTTTTCCGCGGCGGAGAGCGGGGCGGGCTGTTCGGTGAAGGTCTCGGCCCACACATCGTCGCCGATCACATCCTCCGGCGTGTCGCCGATGTACACGTCGATGGCGTTGTCCCGGTTGGGTTTGGTCACGTCGGGGCGGAAGGGCAGGTCCAGCACCTTCGGCATGTGGCGCAGCTGCCAGTTGTCGGCCTTCTGCCCCGCCAGACGGGTGCAGTGGACGCGGCTCTGCTGGCCGGCGCCCACGCCGATGGTCTGGCCGTCCTGTACATAGCAGACGCTGTTGGACTGGGTATATTTCAGCACGATCAGGCTGATGATGAGGTCGCGGCGCTGTTCGGGGCTGATCTCCTTGTTTTTGGTGACGATGTTCTGCAGCATCGTCTGCTCCGAAATGTCCAGGTCCTGGCGGCCCTGCTCAAAGGTCACGCCGAACACCGTGCGGGTCTCCAGCTTGGCGGGCTCATAGGCCGGATCGATGGCCACGATGTTGTAGTTGCCCTTCTTCTTGCTTTTGAGGACCTCCAGCGCGTCGGCGTCGTAGCCGGGGGCGATGATGCCGTCGCTGACTTCGTGCTGGATAAGTCTGGCGGTGGCCAGGTCGCATACGTCGGACAGTGCGATCCAGTCGCCGAAACTGGACATGCGGTCGGCGCCGCGGGCGCGGGCATAGGCGCAGGCCAGCGGGCTGAGCACGGCGTCGGGGGCCACGTGGTACATGGCGCGCAGGGTGTCATCCAGCGGCAGGCCGATGGCCGCGCCGGCGGGGGAGACATGCTTGAAGCTGGCTGCGGCGGGCAGGCCCAGTGCCTTTTTCAAATCGCGCACCAGCTGCCAGGAGTTCAGCGCATCCAGAAAGTTGATGTACCCCGGCTTGCCGTTCAGGATGGTCACAGGCAGCTCGGCCCCGCCGGCCATATAAATACGGGCGGGTTTCTGGTTCGGGTTGGTGCCGTATTTCAGCTGAAATTCATTCATCGTTTACCCCTCCACCGCGTTGTATTTGTTTACGATCGTATCTTCGTAGTTGCCGGTCTCCAGCGTAATTGTGCGCACGAACAGGCTGACCTTGTTGCTCTCGTTGAGGCTGGCCCACAGCTTTTCGGCAAAGGCTTTGCCGTCGTTCACGTCGATGGCGATGCGCATCGGCTCCCCGGCATAGCTGGGGATGGGCGCGCCGTTCTTCACGTAGGTGCTGATGAAATGCCCCTCCCCGGCCACCGGCTGGGGATAATCGAAGGTCTGGCGCTGCACGCTGGCGGCGTTGCCGTCGCAGCTCTTGACGATGGACAGCTTGTACCCGCCGCGGCGCATATCCACCACGCCGGAAATGCGCGGCGTGAAGTTGGGGGCGTCGTCCTCATAGGTGCGGGTGGCCAGGGCGGCCTCAAAGCTGTAGCCGGGGAACAGGTTGTCGTTCATGAAATGGGCGATCGTATCGGTCTGGTCGCCGTTGGTGACTACCGTGGTTTCCCGCAGGGTCAGCACCGCGTTATAGATAATGAGATGCGGGTCCTCCAGCTTGGCGGGGTCCGCCGCTACCGTGCGGATGCCGCCGGGAAACCCTTCGAACACGCGGTTGCGGCTGTTGGAACTGCGGCCCATGATCCAGTAGGCGACCAGCGCCTTCTGCTTATCGGGGGTCAGCCCCAGCACGATGCCGCGCCCGGGATATTCGTTGCCTGCGAGATATTTGTACAGATTCTTTTTCATTGTTTACACCTCTTCGCTGCAAACCATCGCCAGCGCCCGGGGCAGCAGCTGCCACTCCGCTTCCACCATGACGCGCTTCTGCAAACTTTCCGGCGTGTCGTCCGGCCGGACCTCCACGGCCTTCTGCAGCAGGATGGGGCCGCCGTCGCACTCCTCGTTCACCAGGTGCACGGTGGCGCCCGTCACCTTGACCCCGCGGGCCAGCGCCGCTTCGTGGACGCGCAGGCCATAGTAGCCGGGGCCGCAGAAACTGGGGATCAGGCTCGGATGGACATTCAGGATGCGGCCGCGGTAGGCGGCAATGACGCTGGGCCCCAGGACCGAGAGGAACCCGGCCAGTACCACCACGTCGATGGCGTGGCTGCGCAGCGTTTCCAGCAGCGCAGCGTCGAACGCTTCGCTGCCGGCATATTCTTTGCGGGCTACCACGACGCCCTCCACGCCGAAGCCGGCAGCGCGTTCCAGCGCGTACACGCCGGGTTTGCTGGCGACCACCAGCACGATCTTCCCGTCGGGGTTTTCACCGCGGCGCTCGCTTTCCAGCAGCGCCTGCAGGTTGGTGCCCCCGCCGGAGACCAGTACCGCTACGCGCTTCATACCAGTTCCACCCCGTCGCCTTCCACGATGGTGCCCAGGCGGTAGGCGTCCTCGCCGTGGGCTTTCAGGATCTCGAGCGCCTTGCCGGCGTCCTCGGGGGCGACCACCAGCGTCATGCCTACGCCCATGTTGAAGGTGTTGAACATGTCGCGCTCGGGCACATTGCCTTCCCTGGCAAGCACATCGAACAGCGCGGGCGTGCGCACGTCGGCCTTGGCGATGCGGGCTGCACAGCCTTTCTTCAGGCTGCGCGGGATATTCTCATAGAAGCCGCCGCCCGTAATGTGGGACACGCCCTTGACGTTGACCTGCTCCATCAGAGCCAGCACCGGCTTGACGTAGATTTTCGTCGGGGCCAGCAGGGCTTCGCCCAGGGGCTGGTCCATGCCCTCGAAGGTCTTTTGCAGCACTTCGGGGTGGCCGTCCATGTCGAAGATCTTGCGCACCAGCGAGAAACCGTTGGAATGCACGCCGGTGGAGGGCAGGGCCAGGATCACGTCGCCGGGCTGCATGGTGGAATTGTCCAGGATCTTGCTCTTGTCCACCACGCCCACGGTGAAGCCGGCCAGGTCGTACTCATCCTCGGGCATCATGCCGGGGTGCTCGGCGGTCTCGCCGCCCACCAGGGAGCAGCCCGCCTGCACGCAGCCCTCGGCCACACCCTTGACGATCTCGGCGATCTTTTCGGGGATGTTCTTGCCGCAGGCGATGTAGTCGAGGAACACCAGCGGCTTGGCGCCGGCGCAGACCACGTCGTTGACGCACATGGCCACGCAGTCGATGCCGATGGTGTCATGCTTGTTCATGTACTGGGCCACCCGCAGTTTGGTGCCCACGCCGTCGGTGCCGGAGATCAGCACCGGGTGCTCCATGCCGGTGCAGTCCAGTTCAAACAGGCCGCCGAAGCCGCCCAGGCCGCCGATGCAGTTTTCGGTCATCGTGCGGGCCACATACTGCTTCATCAGTTCCACAGAGCGGTACCCGGCCGTGATATCCACACCGGCGGCGGCGTAGCTGGCAGAATAGCTTTTTTCCATGTCTGTACTCCTATCGGAAGATCTTGCTGCAAGGCGCTGTCAGCGGCACGGGGCCGCTGCGCTCACAGCTTTTTGTTGGGGTTGGAAAGGCTCAGCGGCTTGTCGTAGATGCTGTCCATCGTTTCCTTCGGGGGCTCCACCGGGTAGTCGCCGGTAAAGCAGCCGGTGCAGAAGCCGCAGTGGCTGTGGATGGCGAGCTGCCGCACATGTTCCACGCTCAGGTAGCCCAGGGTGTCGGACCCCACCAGCCTGTTGATCTCTTCCACCGTATGGCCGGTGGCGATCAGCTGCTTTTCGTCGGGGATGTCGGTGCCGAAGTAGCAGGGGTGGGCGAAGGGGGGCGCACTGATGCGGTAATGCACTTCTTTCGCGCCCGCTTCCCGCAGCAGGCGGATGGTGCGCGCGCTGGTGGTGCCGCGCACGATGGAGTCGTCCACCAGCACCACGCGCTTGTCCTTTACGGTGGAGGTGATGGCGTTGAGCTTGATGCGCACGCTGTTCTCACGCTGGGCCTGGCTGCCCTGGATGAAGGTGCGGCCCACGTACTTGTTCTTGATGAAGCCCACGCCGTAGGGGATGCCGCTCTCCTGGGAATAGCCCAGGGCGGCGTCCAGGCCGGAGTCCGGCGCACCGATGACCACATCGGCTTCCACGGGGTGTTCCTGGGCCAGAAACCGTCCGGCCTGCAGGCGGGCGTCGTGGACGCAGGTGCCTTCCAGGACCGAGTCGGGGCGGGCGAAGTAGATGTACTCGAACACGCACATGGTATGGGGCGCGGTGTTGCAGTGGGTCTCGATGCTGCGCAGGCCGTTGTAATCGGCTACCACGATCTCGCCGGGGCGCACATCGCGGACGAAGCGGGCGCCCACGGCGTCCAGCGCGCAGGATTCGCTGGCAAAGACCCAGCCGCTGCCCTCGGGCAGTTCACCGATGCACAGCGGGCGGAACCCGTGGGGGTCGCGCGCCGCGATGAGCTTGGTGTGGGTCATGATGACCAGGCTGTACGCGCCCTCGATGTCGTCCATCGTGCGGCTTACCGCCATTTCGATGTTGGGGGTCAGCAGCCGGTTCTGGGTCAGCAGGTAGGCGATGACCTCGGTGTCCGAGGTGCCGTGGAAGATGGACCCGCTCATCTCCAGCTTGTGGCGCAGCTTGGGGGCGTTGACCAGGTTGCCGTTGTGGCAGACCGCCATGGCGCCCTTGCAGTGGTGCAGGATCATCGGCTGGGCGTTGGAACGGCTGCGCTGGCCCGCGGTGGCGTACCGCACATGGCCGGTGGCCATCTTGGCGTCGTGGGGCAGGTCCTCCAGCACGCGCTTGGTAAAGACCTCGCTCACCAGCCCCAGATCCCGGTGGCCGGAAAGCACGCCGTCCACGTTCAGGGCGATGCCGCAGCTTTCCTGGCCGCGGTGCTGCAGGGCGTACAGGGCGCTGTAAACGGCGCTGACCATATCCGTCCTGCCGGTTTTGTCATAGATGCCGAATACGCCGCATTCCTCGTGCAGCGACTCGGTGTACTGAGAAAGTTCACTCATTCCGCTTTCTGCTCCGTTTTCTCAAATCAGCCCAGCAGGCGCTTCATGACTTCCTGGTAGGCGTCGGCCTCGCCGCCCATGTCGCGGCGGAACAGGTCTTTGTCCAGGTGGGCGCCGGTGGTGGCGTCCCAGAAACGGCAGGTGTCGGGGCTGATCTCATCCGCCAGGATGATGGTGCCGTCTGCCAGGCGGCCGAACTCCAGCTTGAAGTCGATCAGGCGGATGTTGGCATCCAGCAGGATCTTTTTCAGCACTTCATTGACTTTGAAGGCGTACTTGGTGATGGTGTCGATCTCTTCCTGGGTGGCCAGGTCGAGGGCCAGGGCGTAGTAGTGGTTGATGAAGGGGTCGTGCAGGTCGTCGTTCTTGTAGCTGAACTCCAGGATGGGGGTCTTGAAGGGGGTGCCTTCGGGCACGCCCATGCGCAGGCTGAAATGCCCGGCGGCCACGTTGCGGATGATGACCTCCAGCGGCACGATGTCCACCTTCTTCACGAAGGTGTCGCGGTCGTTGATCTCCTCCACGTAATGGGTGGGGACGCCCTCTTTTTCCAGCTTCTGCATCAGGGCGTTGGACAGCTTGTTGTTCACGATGCCCTTGTCGCGGATGGTGCCCTTCTTCTCGCCGTCGCCCGCGGTGGCGTCGTCCTTGTAATGGACCATGACGATGCCGGGGTCGTTGGTCGCAAATACTTTCTTGGCCTTGCCTTCGTACAGCTGTTCTTTGACTTCGTAATTCATGTTAAACGCTCCCTTTATGTAATGTGTAAAAACGGTGGTACGATCATAATTGTATTGTACCCCGTTTTGTGGCGTTGTGCAAGACGCTGTTTACAGCGCGGCGGCCTCGGCGGCGATGGCCGCGTCCTTCTTGGCGATGGCTGCGGCGGTGTCGGCGCGGAACTGTTCCAGCTTTTCAGCCAGCGATTCATCGGCTACGGCCAGGATCGCAACGGCCAGGTAGGCGGCGTTTTTCGCGCCGTTCAGCGCTACGGTCGCCACCGGGAACCCGCTGGGCATCTGTACGGTGGCCAGCAGGGCGTCCAGGCCGTCGAGCGCGCCGCCCTTCATGGGAATGCCGATGACCGGCAGGGTGGTGTTGGCGGCAAAGGCGCCGGCCAGGTGGGCGGCCATGCCGGCGGCGCACAGGATCACGCCGTACCCGTTGGCGCGGGCAGCCTTGGCAAAGGCGGAGGCGGCTTCCGGGGTGCGGTGGGCCGAGAGAACATGGGCCTCGTAGGGTACGCCGAATTCCTTCAGCACGGTGCAGGCGCCCTTCGCGACGCCCCAGTCGCTGTCCGAACCCATGATGATCGCTACTTTTTTCATTGGTAAGCTCCTTTCCTGATCAAACGCCAGATAAAAAGAGCGCAGCGGCCGGCAAAACGGTACACTGCGCTGCTGGGATCTGTATAAACGGAAAACAGGGTACAAAACCCCCGTGAAAAGAACCAAGACGCCACAGCGAGTCTTGCACGGAAGCTCCCCCTTTATAAAGAAGTAAAGTGCCCTTGTAAAATTAGTGTAAGGCGTGCGGGCCAAAAAAGCAAGACAGGGATGCTTTTTTCAGCCAAAAAACCACAGGGGCGGATTTTCCCCGGCGCTTTTTGTCATATTTGATAAGGGGGGCGCGGCAAAGGTATGACTTTATCGGAAAACGGGAAAAGGCGGCAGATTTTTGTGGCGCGCGGCGGGAAAATATGCTACAATACAAAAAACACGCCGAGGAGGAATCGCCGCCATGAACCTGCTGAACACCCGCCTGAGCCGGATCGGCCTGCATCGCCGGGAGGAGCGCGTCAAACGGGTCTTTCGCGACCAGATCGCGGAAGCGGCCGCCCTGCTGGAGATCGTGCTGTCCGGCATCGTGCTGGTCGCGCTGCTTATCAGCATCGTGCCGCTGGTTCGGTGCATCCCCGAACTGTTCGTGGACGGCGACGGGGTGGAGATCTATGATTTTCTGACCCGCGCGCTGGACATCGTCATCGGGATCGAATTCATCAAGATGCTGGCCAAGCACAGCCCCGGCAGCGTGCTGGAAGTGCTGCTCTATGCCATTGCCCGCCATATGATCGTCGGGCATGAGGACGCGGTGCAGAACCTGGTCAGCGTAGGGGCCATCGCGCTGATCTTCATCATCCGCCGCTTCTTCTTTGTGCCGTCCTTCGGCCAGAAACTGCCCGGCGGGCAGCTGGCGCCCGACGTGGCGCATCTCTACGCGACCGAGGACCGCGCCGCGGAAAGCAGGGAGAACGCCGGGAACGCCGAAGCGCCGGACTGACCGCGCGGGAGCGGGGAACGCCCGGATCTGCAGAAAACAGGAAAGACCCTCCCGGGGCGGTTCACGCTGCTCCGGGAGGGTCTTTGTATGGGATCGGAAGCGGCAGGCAGGCTCAGAACAGGCCGCTGATCTTGCCGTCGGGCGTAACATCAATGTCCATCGCGGCAGGGTGCTTGGGCAGGCCGGGCATTGTCATGATGCTGCCGCAGACCACCACCACGAACCCGGCACCTGCGGACAGGCGCACCTCCCGCACGTTGAGGGTGAACCCTTCCGGCGCGGCGATCAGCTTGGCGTTGTCGCTGAAAGAATACTGGGTCTTGGCGATGCAGACCGGCAGCCCGCCGTAGCCCAGGGCCGCCAGTTCGTCCAGCGTCTTTTTGGCGGCGGCACTGTAGGAAACACCGCCCGCGCGGTAGATCTTCTTCGCCACCGCCTCGATCTTCTCGGGCAGGGAAGCGCCCAACTCATAGGTGAAACGCACCCGGGCGCTGTCGTCCAGGATGGAAAGCACGGTCTCGGCCAGGGCCTTGCCGCCTTCACCGCCCTTGGCGAATACTTCGGACAAAGCGCAGGGCACGCCGGCTTTCTCGCAGACGGCGTGGATGGCGTCCATCTCTTCCTGCGTGTCGGTGGGGAAGGCGTTGATCGCCACGCATACCGGCAGCCCGAAATTGCGCAGGTTCTCGATATGGCGTTCCAGGTTCACGGACCCGGCCTTGACGGCCTCCGCATTGGGCTTGTTCAGGTCAGGCTTGGCCACGCCGCCGTGGGATTTCAGCGCCCGCACGGTGGCCACCAATACCACCGCGGCGGGGTTCAGCCCGGCATACCGGCACTTGATGTCCAGGAACTTCTCAGCGCCCAGGTCGGCGCCGAACCCTGCCTCGGTCACCACATAGTCGGCCAGTTTCAGGCTCAGTTTGGTGGCGATGACGCTGTTGCAGCCGTGGGCGATGTTGGCAAAGGGGCCGCCGTGGATGATGGCGGGGTTGTGCTCCAGCGTCTGGACCAGGTTGGGGTCCAGCGCGTCTTTGAGCAGGGCGGTCATGGCGCCCGCCGCACCGATCTGCCCGGCAGTGACGGGCTGGCCGTCGTAGGTGTAGGCGCAGACGATGCGGGAAAGCCGCTCTTTCAGATCGGCCAGATCCCGGGCCAGGCAGAAGATGGCCATGATCTCGCTGGCTACGGTGATGTCGAAGCCGTCCTCCCGCGGGGTGCCGTTGACCTTGCCGCCCAGGCCGTCCACGATGAAGCGCAGCTGACGGTCGTTCATATCCATGCAGCGCTTCCAGGTGATGCGGCGGGGGTCGATGTTCAGCGGGTTGCCCTGCTGGATGGAGTTGTCGATCATGGCCGCCAGCAGGTTGTTGGCCGTGCCGATGGCGTGGATGTCGCCGGTGAAGTGCAGGTTGATGTCCTCCATGGGCACTACCTGGGCGTAGCCGCCGCCGGCCGCGCCGCCCTTGATGCCGAACACCGGGCCCAGGGAAGGCTCACGCAGGCAGAGCATGGTCTTTTTGCCCAGGGCGTTCATGGCGTCGGCCAGGCCCACGCTGGTGGTGGTCTTGCCCTCCCCGGCGGGGGTGGGGCTGATGGCCGTCACCAGGATCAGCCTGCCCTCGGGGCGGTCCTCTTTGGCAAGGCGGTGGTCGATCTTGGCCTTGTAGTGGCCGTAGGGGATCACGCTCTGCCCCTCCAGCCCCAGTTTGGCTGCGATCTCGGTGATCGGCTGCATCTGCGCGGCCTGCGCAATTTCAATGTCGCTCAACATCGGCAATACCTCCTGTGTGCTACAAATAAAGGGCTGCATACACGTGCAGCGTGCATGCAGCCCAGACGGTCGGCCTTTCACTCAAACTGTCTCCCCTGTGGTTACACCCACAAATCCGTCGGTCAACAGTTCGTTGTGTTCACTGTATCATATTCCGGCAACGTTTGTCAAGCCTTACAGGGCCCCTTTGCCGCAGCCCCATTTTTTGAAGTATAGGCCCATGCTCGCCAGCTGCATCCTGAACTTGCCCGCGTCCCGCATGGGGGCGCGGTGCCAGGCGTGGATGGCCGAAAACTGCGGCGCCAGCCAGACTTCGCCCTCCCGCAGAAAACGCTGGGTCAGGTCGGCGTCCTCCACATACATGAAGTAGTCGGGGTCGAACCCGCCGATGCGTTTCAGCACATTGGTGCGCGCGGCCATGAAGCTGCCGGTGCAGAACTCGATGCGGCGGGGCCGGGTCAGGTCCTCGTCCTGCATGGTGTAGTGGTCGTCGGCTTTTTGAAAGATCCCGCCGAAACGGGGGGCCAGCTGGCGGGCCAGCAGCAGCCAGGGGGTGGGTTTGCGCCGGGGCAGCGCCTGCAGCCTGCCGTCCGGGAAATACAGCTGGGGCGTGGCCAGCACGGCGTCCGGGGTGGCCAGCAGCCAGTCGGCCATGGGTTCCAGCACGTTCCCGGTCAGCAGGATGTCCGGGTTCAAAATAAAATGCACGTCGCTGTCCAGCCGGTCCAGCACGGCGTTGTGCCCCTTGCCGAAGCCGAGGTTTTCCGGCAGCGGCAGCACAGTCACCCGCGGGTCGCCAAAGTCCGTCCCGGCCAGCTGCCGGCCGCAGCCGTCGGGGCTGCCGTTGTCCACCACATACAGGGCCAGCGTGGGGGAGGGGGTGTGCCGCAGGATGCTGCGCACGGCGGCGCAGACTTCGTCATAATTACAGTACGCCACGATGCAGGCGCTGATCTTGGCCATGGCGGCTCCTCATTTCTTCAGGGCTTTGAGCTGGCTCAGGTCGTAGGGGGTGTCCTGATAGACATAGTAGTTGAGCCAGTTGGTGTACAGGAGATACCCGTGGGCGCGCCAGCGGAACAGCGGGTCGCGGGCGGGATCGTCGTCCGGGTAGTAGTTGCAGGGGATGCTGATGGGCTTCCCGGCGGCCACGTCGCGCTTGTACTCGGTGTCCAGCGTGTACTTGTCGTACTCGGGGTGGCCGATGACGAAGATCTGCCGCCCGGATTCGGTGGAAAGCAGCATCGGCCCGGCCGCGTCGCTCTCCGCCAGGATGCGCAGGTCGGGGCAGGCGTCGATGGCGGCCCGGTCCACCCCGGCCCAGCGGCTGTGGGGGGCGTAAAACACCTCGTCAAAGCCGCGCACCAGCGGGTTGGAGGGGCGCGTCACATGATGCTCGAACACGCCGAACATTTTTTGGGGCAGATGCACCTTGGGGATGCCGAAGTGGTAATACAGCCCCGCCAGCGCGCCCCAGCACAGGTGGATCGTGGAGTAGACGTTTTCTTTGGTATACTCCATGATCTCGCACAGTTCGTCCCAGTAATCCACCTGGTCATAGTCCAGGTCCTCCAGCGGCGCGCCGGTGATGATCATGCCGTCGTAGCGTTCGTGGCGGACCTTGTCGAAAGTCTTGTAAAAGGCCTTCATGTGCTCCGGCGAGGTATGGGCCGGGTCGTGGGTGGCCGTCTGCAGCAGGGTGATCTGCACCTGCAGCGGGCTGTTGGCCAGCAGGCGGGCCAGCTGGGTCTCGGTCACGATCTTGGTGGGCATCAGGTTGAGGATCAGGATGCGCAGCGGGCGGATATTCTGGCTCTGGGCGCGTTCCCGGTGCATGACAAAGACGTTCTCCTGGGAGAGCGCCTCATAGGCGGGCAGTTCTTTGGGAATGATAAGCGGCATAATATGGCTCCCTGTTCCAAGGCTGGGCTCAGATCTGGTCCAGCGCCTGGGCAATATCGTTGATCAGGTCCTGCTTGTCCTCCAGGCCGCAGCTCATGCGGACCAGGTCGGGCATGACCCCGGCGGCCAGCAGCTGTTCATCGTTCATCTGGCGGTGGGTGCTGCTGGCGGGGTGCAGGCAGCAGGTGCGGGCGTCGGCCACATGGGTCTCGATGGCGGCCACCTTCAGATGGGCCATAAAGCTGGCGGCCGCGGCGCGCCCGCCCTTGACGCCGAAGCTGACCACGCCGCAGGAACCGTGGGGCAGGTATTTTTCGGCCAGGGCGTGGTATTTGTCGCCGGGCAGGCCGCAGTAGTTGACGTAGGCGATCTTGGGGTGGGCGGCCAGGAACTCGGCCACGGCCTGCCCGTTCTCACAGTGGCGGGCCATCCGCACATGCAGGCTTTCCAGCCCCAGGTTGAGCATGTAGGCGCTCATGGGGCTCTGGACGCAGCCCAGGTCGCGCATCAGCTGGGCCGTGGCCTTGGTGATGAAGGCCCCCTCCTTGCCGAAGCGCTCGGCGTAGGTGATGCCGTGGTAGCTCTCGTCGGGGGTGGTCAGGCCGGGGAACTTGTCGGCGTGGGCCATCCAGTCGAACTTGCCGCCGTCCACGATGGCGCCGCCCACGCAGCCGCCGTGGCCGTCCATGTACTTGGTGGTGGAATGGGTCACGATGTCGGCGCCCCATTCCAGCGGGCGGCAGTTGACGGGGGTGGCGAAGGTGTTGTCCACGATCAGCGGCACGCCGTGGCGGTGGGCTGCGGCGGCGAACTTTTCAATGTCCAGCACGGTCAGCGCCGGGTTGGCGATGGTCTCCCCAAAGACGGCTTTGGTGTTGGGCTGGAAAGCGGCGTCCAGTTCCTCTTCGGTGCAGTCGGGGGAGACGAAGGTGGCGGTAATGCCCATCTTGGCCATGGTGACCGAGATCAGGTTGAAGGTGCCGCCGTAGATGGAACTGGAGGACACGATGTGGTCCCCCGCGCTGCACAGGTTGAACAGCGCAAAGAAGTTGGCAGACTGGCCGGAGCCGGTTAGCATCCCGGCCGCGCCGCCTTCCAGTTCGGTGATCTTGGCGGCCACGGTGTCGCAGGTGGGGTTCTGCAGGCGGGAATAAAAGTACCCGCTGGCCTCCAGGTCGAACAGCTTGCCCATCTCGTCGGAACTGTCGTATTTGAAGGTGGTGCTCTGCACGATGGGGATCTGGCGCGGTTCGCCGTTGCCCGGGTGATAGCCGCCCTGTACGCACAGGGTATTGATGGAATAGTTCTGGCTCATAAATATGCACTCCTTTTTCAAGCAGGCCATGCCGCCCGTAATGCTTTGGAATGTACTTATTGTAAGGGCTGGCGGCTCCAAAATCAAGAGGGGAGGGCCGCGCGGCGGCGGATAAAATCAAAATCCGGCGCAAAACAGGTATGGAAATCCCCGGCGGGATATGGTATAATACAAAACGGCGGCGGATCCCGGGAAAACCGGAAAAGGCTGAAATGCCGAAGGATTTTGCAAAAGGAGTCACTAGTATGCTTACTGCGATCACCGGTATCAACTGGGGCGACGAGGGCAAGGGCCGCATGGTGGACCTGCTCAGCCAGGATTATGACATCGTCGCGCGCTATCAGGGCGGGGACAACGCCGGCCACACGGTCAAGAATGAACGCGGCAAATTCATCCTCAACCTGATCCCGTCGGGCATCCTGCGCCCGGAGGTCGTCTGCGTCATGGGCGGCGGCATGGTCATCGACCCGGAACATCTGGAAAAAGAGATCGCCTCCCTGGCGGAACAGGGGATCGAGATCAGCCCCGCCAACCTGAAGATCTCCGACCGCGCCACCATCACCATGCCGTTCCACGTCGCGCAGGACGGACTGGAGGAAGAGCGCCTGTCCAAGACCGGCGCCCAGTTCGGTTCCACCAAGCGCGGCATCGCCTACACCTACGGCGATAAATATATGAAAAAGACCCTGCGTATGGGCGATCTGTGCCATATGGACGGGGGCGTGCGCAAGCGTCTGGAGACTATCGTGGAGTCCAAGAACCTGACCATGGAGAAGATCTACGGCCAGGCGCCCGTCAGCGTAGAGGAAATGTGGGCCTGGTGCGAGCATTACGCCAAGGTCTTTGCCCCCTACGTCTGCGACGTGGGCCAGTACTTGACCCAGGCCGACGAGGCGGGCAAGAAGATCCTGTTCGAAGCCCAGCTGGGCGCGCTGCGGGACATCGACTTCGGCATCTACCCCTACACGTCCTCCTCCAACACCATCGGCGCTTACGCCCCCATCGGCGCGGGCATCCCGGGCCGCAAGCTGGACCTTTCCATCGGCATCATGAAAGCCTATTCTTCCTGCGTGGGCGAGGGTCCCTTCACGGCGGAACTGGCCATGAGCGAGGAGGAAAAGGACGTCCTGCGCGAGCATGGCCACGAGTACGGCGCGGCCACCGGCCGTCCCCGCCGGGTAGGCCCCTTCGACGCGGTAGCCAGCCGCTACGGCGTGCAGTGCCAGGGTTGTGACGAACTGGCCCTGACGCTGCTGGACGTACTGGACTACATGGAACAGATCCCGGTGGTCACCGGCTACCGTCTGGCAGACGGCAGCACCACCGGCCGCTTCCCCATGGGCAAGACGCTGGACGACGCCCAGCCCGTGGTGGAGATGATGCCCGGCTGGCACTGCGACATCACCGGCGTGCGCGAGTTCGGGGACCTGCCCGCCGAGGCGCAGAACTACGTGACCCGCCTGGAAGAACTGGTGGGTTGCCGGATCAAGTACATTTCGGTGGGGCCCGAGCGCGACGCCTGCATCGTGCGGGACTGATCCCGCACAGCCGGACCCCTCTGACTATTACAAGTAAGAAACGGCGGACTTCAGGTCCGCCGTTTTGTGAAAGGAGACGAACGGTTTGGTCGATCTGCTGATCCGAACCTTCATCAAAGACTGCAAAAACATTTCGGACCGCGGGGTGCGCACGGCCTACGGCAACCTGGCGTGCATCATCAGCGTCATCTGCAACCTGCTGCTGTTTGCGGGCAAGACGGCTGCCGGTACGCTGGCGGGCAGCGTGTCCATCACCGCCGACGGCCTGAACAACCTGTCGGACGCCAGTTCCAATCTGGTGAGCCTGGTGGGTTTCAAGCTGGGGGCGCGCCCGGCGGACTCCCAGCACCCTTACGGCCACGCCCGGTATGAGTACCTGGCAGGGCTGGCGGTCTCGGTCATGATCCTGGTCATCGGCGTGGAACTGCTCAAAGAGAGTTTCGGCAAGGTGCTGCATCCCACCCCGGTGCAGTTCGGCTGGCTGCCGGCGGCGGTGCTGCTGGCATCCATCCTGATCAAGCTGTGGATGAGCCTGCTCAACCGCAGGATCGGCCGGACCATCCATTCCGAAACGCTCATCGCCACCGCCGCGGACGCGCGCAACGACGTTGTCGCCACCGGCGCGGTGCTCATCGCTGCCGTTCTGACCCACCTGACCGGCATGGACCGTATCGACGGCGTCATGGGCCTGGGGGTTGCGGTCTTTATCCTTTACAGCGGCATTCAGATGGTGCGGGACACCATCGACCCCATCCTGGGGGCCGCGCCCGACCCGGAACTGGTGGAGGCTATCGAGAAAAAGGCCCTCGGCTATCCCGGCGTGCTGGGCGTTCACGACCTGATGATCCATGACTACGGCCCCGGCAACCGGCTGGTCAGCTTCCACATTGAAATGGACGCCAAAGGGGACGTGATGAAGAGCCATGACGTGATCGACAACATCGAGCGGGACCTGCTGGTGCAGGACGGGATGATCGCGACCATCCATTACGACCCGGTCATTACCGGCAACCCGCATACCGAGGAGATCCGCGGGTTTCTGCAGCAGGAGGCCGCCCGCCTGGAACCCCGGGCGAACATCCACGATCTGCGCATCGTGCCCGGACCTACCCACACCAACGTGATCTTTGACTGCGCGGTGCCGGCGGAGTATGTGACCGACAAACAGCACCGCGGCGTCAAACTGGTGAGCGCGCTGCGCACGGCGGTGCAGCAGCGCTGGCCGGATCATTTCTGTGTCATCAAACTGGAACCCGATTACGCGCCCTGCGCGCACACGCAGGAATAACAGGAAGAAAAAGAAGGGGAATACTATGGACTACAACAAAGCCGCCCTGGAACTGCATGCCAAAGGCCCCGGCAAACTGACGGTGCAGAGCCTGGTGCCCTGCAAGGACAAAGACGCGCTCTCCACCGCATACACCCCCGGCGTGGCGGAACCCTGCCGCCGGATCAAGGCCGACCCGGACGAAGTGTATACCTACACCCTCAAGGGCCGCACGGTGGCGGTCGTCACCAACGGCACGGCGGTGCTGGGCCTGGGCGACATCGGCCCCGAGGCGGGCCTGCCGGTCATGGAGGGCAAGTGCGTCCTGTTCAAAGAGTTCGGCGGTGTGGACGCGTTCCCCATCTGTCTGAACGCCCGCAGCAAGGAGGAAGTGGTCGCCGCCGTCAAGGCCATCGCGCCCACCTTCGGCGGCATCAACCTGGAGGACATCCGCAGCCCCGAGTGTTTCGAGATCGAGGCGGAACTGGAGCGGGAACTGGACATCCCGGTGTTCCACGACGACCAGCACGGCACCGCCATCATTGTGCTGGCGGGGGTGCTCAACGCCCTCAAGGTAGTGGGCAAGCGCATCGAGGATGTGCGCATCGTCCAGAATGGCCCCGGCGCGGCCGGCACGGCCATCATCCATATGCTGCAAACGGCGGGCGCGCGCCACATCATCGCCGTGGATGAACACGGCATTCTGGTGCCGGGCCGCCCCGCAGGGCTGGCCGGTCACAAGGAAAAGCTGGCGGAAGAGACCAACCCGCAAAGGCTGAGCGGCGGCCTGGCCGAAGCCATCCGCGGGGCCGATATCTTTATCGGTACGTCCATCGCGGGGGCGCTCACGCCGGAACTGGCGGCCACCATGGCGCCGGACGCCATCGTGTTCGCCATGGCGAACCCCACGCCGGAGATCATGCCCGATGCCGCCAAAGCCGCAGGCGTACGGGTCATCGGCACCGGCCGTTCGGACTTCCCCAATCAGGTCAACAACGTGCTGGCCTTCCCGGGCATCTTCAAGGGGGCGCTCTCGGTGCGCGCCCGGGACATCAACCCGGCCATGAAAATGGCGGCGGCGCAGGCGATCGCGTCCCTCATCCCGGAGGGCGAGCTCAACGAGGAAAACATCCTGCCCAAAGCCTTCGATCCCCGCGTGCCGGAGGCGGTGGCCGCCGCAGTGGCCGCCGCGGCGCGGGAAAGCGGCGTGGCCCGCGTATGAGCACGGTCCGCACCATCGACGCGGCGGCGATCCGGGACGCCGTGGAAGCGTTGTGCATCGAAGCGAACACCAGCCTGCCCGCAGACGTGAAGGCCGCGCTGGACCGCGCCCAGGCGGCAGAACCCTGGCCGCTGGCCAAACAGACGCTGGAACTGCTGCAGCAGAACCTCTGCGTGGCGGCCCGGGAGGAACTGCCCATCTGCCAGGACACCGGCATGGCCTGTGTGTTCCTGGAACTGGGGCAGGATGTCCACATCGAGGGAAGCCTGACCGACGCCGTCAACGAGGGCGTGCGCTGCGGCTATGAGAAAGCCTATCTGCGCAAATCCATCACGGCGGATCCGCTGCAGCGGGTCAACACGGGGGACAATACCCCGGCGTTCCTGACCGTGCATCTGGCGCCGGGCAGCGGCTGCCGGCTCACGGTGGCCCCCAAGGGCGCGGGCAGCGAGAATATGAGCCGTCTGGCCATGCTCAAACCGGCGGACGGCGTGCAGGGCGTCAAGGATTTTGTATTGGAGACCGTGCGGCAGGCCGGGGCCAATCCCTGCCCGCCCATCGTGCTGGGCGTCGGCATCGGCGGCAGCTTCGACCACTGTGCCGCGCTGGCCAAACAGGCGCTGCTGCGCCCGCTGGACCAGCCCAACGCCGATCCCTTCTATGCGGCGCTGGAGCGCGAACTGCTGGAAGCCATCAACGCCACCGGGTTCGGGCCCCAGGGCTTCGGCGGCGCCACCACCTGCCTGGGCGTTTCTATCGAGCAGCGCCCCACCCATGTGGCCTGCCTGCCCGTGGCCGTCAACATGAGTTGCCACGTGACCCGCCGCGCCAGCCGGGAGGTGTAAGGATGGACAGGCAGAAAATTGACATACCGCTGGACGGGACTGAACGGCCCCGCGACCTGCCGTTGGACCGGGAAACGGACGCGGCCATCACCAGCGAGGAACTGGCGCTCGTCAACCGCCATCATGAGGCATACAAGGAAACGCGCCGCCGTGCGCAGGGGGAGGAAGAAACCTGATGCAGTACCGTTTGCAGACCCCGTTGAAACGTTCCGACCTGGCGCCGCTGCAGGCAGGGGACACCGTGCTGCTCTCCGGCGTGGTCTATACTGCCCGGGACGCCGCCCATGCCCGTATGATGGAACTGCTGGACGCCGGGCGTCCGCTGCCGTTTCCCATCGAGGGGGCGGCTATCTACTACGTAGGCCCCACGCCGGAACGTCCCGGCTGCGCCATCGGGGCGGCGGGCCCCACGACCTCCGGCCGGATGGACGCGTACACGCCCCGGCTGCTGGATCTGGGGCTTGCCTGCATGATCGGCAAGGGCAAGCGCAATGAGGCCGTCAAAGCGTCGGTGGTAAAAAACGGCGCGGTGTACCTGGGCGCCATCGGCGGGGCGGGGGCGCTGATGGCGCGCAGCGTGCAGAGCTGCGAGATCATCGCCTGGCCGGACCTGGGCTGCGAGGCGGTGCGCCGCCTTGTGGTGCAGGACTTTCCGCTGACGGTGCTGCTGGACCCCCACGGGGGCGACCTGTACCGCAGCGGACCTGCCGCCTACCTGGCGAGCCGCTCCACAGTGTGAGGGAGAGGCGCGTTGACAAAACTGCCGGGAATTGGTACACTATTCTATAGTGTGCGGCCATGGCGGAATTGGCAGACGCGCTGGTTTTAGGGTCCAGTGTCCACGACGTGCAGGTTCAAGTCCTGTTGGCCGCATGAAAATAGGTTCGCGTGCTGTGATACCGTGATCCGTATCGCAGCGCGCGTTTTTTATTGAGGCAAAGGAGGTGCCGCTTTTGAATGGCGCAATTCTGCTGATCGGGGCTGTGATCCTGATCTGTATCCTGATGAACCGCTTTCTGGAACGGATCCCCGTCCCGTCGCTGCTGATCTTCATTGCGCTGGGCATGTGCTTTGGGGAAAACGGCATCTTCCGCATCGTGTTCAACGATTATGCGGCCGTCAACCTGATCTGTTCGGTCAGCCTGATCTTCATCATGTTTTACGGCGGTTTCGGCACCAATCTGCAGGCGGCGCGGCCGGTGCTGGCGCAGTCGGCGATCCTGTCCACCCTGGGTGTGGCGGGCACGGCCGGAGCGGTGGCCGTATTCGCGCATTTGGCACTGCAGCTGCCCTGGCTGGAAAGCCTGCTCATCGGTTCGGTGATCTCGTCCACCGACGCGGCCTCGGTATTCAACATCCTGCGTTCCAACAAACTGGCCCTCAAACATCACACCGACTCGCTGCTGGAAGTGGAGTCCGGCTCCAACGACCCGATGTCCTATATGCTCACCACGGTGACGCTTTCCCTGATGGCGGGGCAGGATGTCTCCATCCCCTGGCTGCTGCTGCAGCAGATCAGCCTGGGGGTGCTGTTCGGCCTGCTGACCGGCGCGGCGGTAGTATGGCTGCTGCGGCAGAACTTTGTGGACTCCCAGCAGGGGCGCACGGTCCTGCTGTTTGCGGCCATGCTGCTGGCCTATGCCCTGCCGGCGGTGCTGGGCGGCAACGGCTATCTCGGCGTGTACCTCTGCGGTATCTGGCTGGGGAATGCCAAGCTCTCACAAAAACGGTATCTCGTCTATTTCTTTGACGTTCTGACCAATGTCTGCCAGGTCATCATTTTCTTCCTGCTGGGCCTGCTGGTCACGCCGGTGGAACTTCCGGCAGTCCTGCTCCCGGCCCTGGGGATCATGGTGTTCCTCACGGTGGCGGCCCGCCCGGTGGTGGTCGCGGTGCTGCTGGCGCCGTTCCGCGCCCCGGCCGCACAGATCGGGGTCGTGTCCTGGGCCGGGCTGCGCGGCGCAGCCTCCATCGTGTTTGCGATCTCGGCGGTGCTCAGCGGCATGCCCATGCGCTACGACCTCTACAATCTGGTGTTTTGTATCGTGCTGTTCTCCATCGCTGTACAGGGGTCGCTCCTGCCGCGGGTGGCGCGGCGTTTCGGGATGATCGACCAGAACGAAGACGTGGCCAAGACCTTCAACGATTATCAGGCGGAAAGCGACGTCGACTTTATCAAGATCCACCTTGGCAGCGGGCATCCCTGGTGCGGCCGGACGCTGAAACAGGCCGCGCTGCCACCCGAACTGCTGGTCACCATGGTCCTGCGGAAAGGCGAGACCATTGTGCCGCAGGGGGATACCACCCTGCACGCCGGAGATTTGCTGGTCCTGGCGGGCCGCGCCTTCGATGACCGGGAACAACTCTACCTCCATGAGATAGACCTGGAGCGGGGGCATCGCTGGGTCAACAAGGCGCTGGCAGAACTTTCCCTGCCGGAAGGACGCCGTATCATCCTCATCAAGCGGGGGATGGAAACCATGATCCCCACCGGCCGCACGGTACTGCACGCCGGCGACGTGCTGGTGCTGGCAGAATCCGCCGCTTCGGCACAGAAGCTTCAGGGAAAATAAGGCCCTGCACGCAGACAGTGTACACAAAGGAGGAACCGATGGCATCACATCAGATCCCGGCTATGAAATTCGCCAAAATCTATCCGCTTCTGGTCCGTAAAGCGGAACGAAAGAACCGGACGCAGCAGGAAGTGGACGCGGTGATCTGCTGGCTCACCGGGTACGACGCCGAAGGGCTGCGCAGGCAGCTGGAACGGGACGTGGACTATGAGACGTTTTTCCGGGAAGCTCCCTGTATCCACCCCAACAGCGCCAAGATCACCGGCAAGATCTGCGGCGTCGCCGTGGAGAGCATTGAGGACCCCATCGTGCGGCAGGCGCGTTACCTGGACAAGCTGGTGGACGAACTGGCAAAGGGCCGCCCGCTGGAAAAGATCCTGCGAAAATAGAGGCGGCTGCGCAGAGCGGCACAAAAACGCCCCGGCCGTTCCCGGAAGGGAAACGGTCGGGGCGCTTTTATGCCGTTAGGAGGCTGCCGCACGGCGGGGCAGGGGAGCGGTCAATCCAGCTCCAGTGCGCCGGTATACAGCTGGTAGTAGGTGCCGTGCAGCTTGATCAGGTCGTCATGCGTACCGCGCTCAATGATGCGGCCGTGGTCCAGGACCATGATGGCATTGGCGTTCTGAACGGTGGAAAGGCGGTGGGCGATCACGAACACTGTGCGCCCGGTCATCAGCGCGTCCATGCCGCGCTGTACGATGGCCTCGGTGCGGGTGTCGATGGAACTGGTCGCCTCGTCCATGATCATGACCGGCGGGTCCGCGACTGCCGCACGGGCAATGGCCAGCAGCTGCCGCTGGCCCTGGCTCAGGTTGGCGCCGTTGCCGGTCAGCATGGTGTTGTAGCCGTCGGGCAGGCGGCGGATGAAGTCATCCGCACCGGCCAGTTTGGCGGCGGCGATGCATTCCTCGTCGCAGGCGTCCAGGTTGCCGTAGCGGATGTTCTCCATCACGGTGCCGGTAAAGAGGTTGGTGTCCTGCAGCACGATGCCCAGGCTGTGGCGCAGGTCCGCTTTCTTGATCTTGTTGATGTTGATGCCGTCGTAGCGGATCTTGCCGTCGTTGATGTCGTAGAAGCGGTTGATCAGGTTGGTAATGGTCGTTTTGCCCGCGCCGGTGGAACCGACGAAGGCGACCTTCTGGCCGGGCTTGGCATACAGCGAAATGTTATGCAGCACGGTCTTGGCCGGGGTGTACCCGAAGTTGACGTCGTAGAACCGCACGTCGCCGCGCAGGCGGGTGTAGGTGGTGGTGCCGTCGTGATGGGGATGCTTCCAGGCCCAGACGTTGGTGCGTTCCTTGCATTCCACCAGGCTGCCGTCGGCGTTCTCCTTGGCGTTGACCAGGGTGACGTACCCTTCGTCCTCCTCCGGCTCTTCGTCCAGCAAGGCGAAGATGCGGTGGGCGCCGGCAAGGCCCATGATGACCATGTTGATCTGGTTGGATACCTGGCCGATAGCGCCTGCAAACTGTTTGGTCATGTTCAGGAAGGGGACCACGATGCTGATGCTGAACGCCATGCCGGAGATGCTGATGTTCTGCACATCCGACAGCAGCAGCGCGCCGCCCACCAGGGCCACCACAACGTACATCACGTTGCCGATGTTGCCCAGCAGGGGCATCAGGATGTTGGCAAAGCGGTTGCCGTTGCGGGCGTTGTAGAAGATCTCTTCGTTGACCTTGTCGAAGTCGGCCTTGGCGCCTTCCTCATGGCAGAATACCTTGATGACTTTCTGGCCGGTCATCATTTCTTCCATAAAGGCTTCCGCGCGGGCGATCGTTACCTGCTGGCGCAGGAAAAACTTGGAAGAACGGTTGGTGATTGCCCGTGCGGCGAACACCATGCACACCACGCCGACCACGACAACGAACGCCAGGATGGCGCTGTAATACACCATGATGCAGAACACGGCGAACAGCGTGATGCCGGAGATCGTCATCTGCGGCAGGCTCTGGCTGATCAGCTGACGCAGCGTGTCCACGTCGTTGGTATAGTAGCTCATGATGTCGCCGTGGCCGTTGGTATCAAAGTATCGGATGGGAAGATCCTGCATGTGGCTGAACATCTTCTCGCGCAGCTTTTTCAGCGACCCTTGGGTGATGATGGCCATCATCTGGGTGTAGAACGCGCCGGCGATCAGGCTGATGATATACATGACCAGCAGGATGCCGACAAGGGTAAAGATGCGCCCGGAGACCGAGTCCCAGTCGCCGCTCTTGTAAGTGTCGTCCACCAGCTGGATGACGTTCTGCATGAAAATCGAAGGGGCGGCGCTGACCACGGCGTTGATCACGATGCACACCATGGTAACGGGCAGCAGCACAGGGTAGAACTCAAACAGCGTGCGCAGCAGCCGCCGCAGGACGCCCTTGGGGGCGCGCTGGCCGCGCGCTGTGGTGGACGGTGCGGTCGTGTTGGTCTTATTCGCCATCTTGCTCACCTGCCTTGTTCTGGGAAGTATAGACCTCGCGGTAGATCGCGCTGGTCTTCATCAGTTCTTCGTGGTTGCCGATCGCGCTGATGCGGCCGCCGTCCATCACGATGATGCGGTCGGCATCCTGCACGGAGGCGACGCGCTGCGCAATGATGATCTTGGTGGTCTCGGGAATGAATTCACGGAATCCCTGGCGGATCAGGGCGTCGGTCTTGGTGTCCACCGCGCTGGTGGAGTCGTCCAGGATCAGCACTTTGGGCTTTTTCAGCAGCGCGCGGGCAATGCACAGGCGCTGCTTCTGGCCGCCGGATACGTTGGAGCCGCCCTGCTCGATCCAGGTGTCGTACTTGTCGGGGAACTGCTGGATGAATTCGTCGGCCTGCGCCAGCTTGCAGGCCTCCACCATCTCGGCGTCGGTGGCGTTCGGGTTGCCCCAGCGCAGGTTGTCTTTGATCGTGCCGGAGAACAGCACGTTTTTCTGCAGCACGACGGCGACATTGTTGCGCAGCGTTTCCAAGTCGTACCTGCGCACGTCCACGCCGCCTACCTTGACGCTGCCTTCGGTCACGTCGTACAGGCGGGGGATCAGCTGCACCAGCGAGGACTTGGAGGAACCCGTGCCGCCCAGAATGCCGATCAGCTCGCCGGACTTGATGTGCAGGTCCACATCTGCCAGCGCCATGCGCTTGGCGCGCTTGGAATATTTGAAGCTGACATTATCAAAGTCAATGGAGCCGTCCTTCACTTCGGTGACGGCGTTTTCGGGACTGGTCAGGCTGCTTTCCTCCGTCAGAACCTCCACGATACGCTCGGCAGATTCCATCGACATGGAGATCATCACAAAGACCATCGAGAGCATCATCAGACTCATGAGGATCTGGAAGCTGTAGGTGAGGATGGCGGACATCTGGCCGACGGCGATTTCGGTGCCGCGGCTGGAAATGACGGCGTAGGAACCGAAGGAGAGCACAAAAACCATGCCCGCGTAGACGCAGAACTGCATCATGGGGCTGTTCAGGGCCATGATGCGCTCGGCTTTGGTGAAGTCCTTGCAGACGTCTTCCGCAGCGGCGGAAAACTTCTTCTTTTCATAGTCCTCCCGCACGTAGCTCTTGACCACGCGCATAGCCTGCACGTTTTCCTGGACCGAGTCGTTCAGGGCGTCGTACTTGCGGAACACGCGGCGGAAAATCGGCATTGCGGCGCGGATCACCAGCACCAGGCCGACGCCCAGCAGGGGAATGGTCACCAGGAAGATCATGGCCAGACGGCCGCCCATAACAAAGCCCATGATGAAGGAGAAGATCAGCATCAAGGGGCCGCGGATGGCAATACGGATGATCATCATGAACGACATCTGGACGTTGACGATGTCGGTGGTCATACGGGTGACCAGGCTGGAGACTGAGAATTTGTCGATGTTCTCAAAGGAATAATCTTGGATGCGGTAGAACATGTCCCGCCGCAGGTTTTTGGCAAAACCCGTGGAAGCGGTAGCACAGCTGTTGCCGGCGGCCACGCCGAACACCAGCGAAAGGGCGGCCATAATGAGCAGCTGGACGCCGTAGTTGACGATCACATCCATACCGCAGCCGGCCTGCATCTGGTTCACCAGGTTGGCGATGGTAAAGGGGATGATGCATTCGAGGATCACTTCCACAATGACCAACAGCGGGGTCAGAATGGCAGGTTTCTTGTATTCGCGAATGCTGCGGGCGAGGGTCTTTATCATATGCGACATTCCTCCTGTATAAGATGCACCCGGCGTGCCCGTGCACGGTTGCATCATGATTTTGTTTGGAAACCTGGGGCGTCCGGGCTAATCGTCCAGATTGGCGGCCATGTGCGCAGCCGTTTCCAAAAACTGCGCGAGCTGTTCGCTGCTCAGGCCGTCTGTAAGGCGCTGTTCACTTTTGCGGAGCAATTCGCCGATCTGCGCGTCCAGATGTGCCGCCCGTTCCGTAGGGATCAGGCTTTTCAGGCGCGCATCGCTGGCAACGCTTTCCCGCACAATCAAGCCGTTCTTCTCCATCAGCTGCAAAATGCCGGTGGCAGTCGAACGGCTCATCCCGAATGCCTTCTCTACATCTCGCTGAAAAACAGGACCTTCGTCACACTTCACCAGGATGTAATGCATGATACGGCTCTGCCCACCGGTGAGCCCCAGACTCTGCATATTGGCATTCATGCGCTTTTTGAGTTTGTGGGACAGGATGTGGATCCACATCCCACAGTCTTTTTCCATCGCTGAACCTTCCTCCCTCCCAAATCGTAAAGACGGTTTCTTTCCTATTCCCCAAGAATGTTTGGTAACAAACAAATTTTAATCCAAGGCGCAAATCTTGTCAATATGGAAAGCCTATCTTTTTTGAAATTTCGGGATTTTCGCTGAAACGGTTCAAAGAGATAATGCTTCTTGACGATAAAACGATATTTTTAAGCGGAGCGGACAAGTCGTTTTGTTCCGAACAAAGAATATTTATTGCGCTGTTGGGATAACAGGGGAAAATAAAAACGACAAGCCGAAACTTGTCGTTTTTGGTGGGAGCTGGTGGATTCGAACCACCGAAGCATTAAGCAGCAGATTTACAGTCTGTCCCCATTGGCCACTCGGGAAAGCTCCCTTATTCATTTTTGTGCCCCGGCTGCCGGGTGCCTAATTATTATAGCAAAGAGAAAAGCAAAATGCAAGCACTTTTTTGAAAAAATTCAAAAAAAGTGAAAAATAACGGTATGCCGTTCGAATGTTCTTTTGGAAGCCGGGAAACGCCTGCGGCGGGGAGAGCGTAAGGGAAAAGTATGCATCAGGCAAAGAAGAAGGCCCGCGCAAGGGGCGCTGACACGCCGGGAAAATATGTCGGGCAGGTTTTTATCACGAGGGAAAAGCCTGCGGCATACGCGGGACATTCCATTTTTGTTTTCGCCGCGCAGGCTGACTGGATGACCACCGCTTGCATTTTGGCAGGGAATCCGTTATAATAACTGCGCATCCCCTGGCAGGGGAAAACAGAAAGTGTCTCTGTAGCTCAGCTGGATAGAGCATCCGCCTCCTAAGCGGAAGGCCGGGCGTTCGAATCGCCCCAGGGACGCCAAACCGCCGCGAACGCTGACCGTTCGCGGCGGCTTTTCTTTTTAATATTGGTGTGCTATCTTAGAATTACAGCCAAAAGTCTTTCCCGGAAAAATCGCTGCCCGGGACAAAACGGGGCGAAAGCACCCCCGCAGAAAGCGATAACCGCACAAAAGAGGAGGTACCCTTTGATGGAGCAGAACATCGCGGAATGCATCAACATACGGTGACCGGGTCCGGGCAGCCGACCCCCGCTATGCATCTGAGCCTGCTCCCGGCGAAGCGCTGTTCACAACTCGTTGATCGTTTCGGCCACCGGCATGCGGCATATCCGCCGGGAAGGCGCGCAGGCTGCCAGCAGCGCAGCGGCAATGACGAAACACAGGATGAGGGCCAGCGGTCCGGCGGGCAAGCGCCAGACGGCGTAAGGAAAACGCCGGGCGATCAGAAAGTCGTAGAGCACCCAGTGCAGAGGCAGCCCGAGCGCGCAGCCCGTTATGCCGCCCAAAACGGCGTAGGTGAACGCCTCGGCGGCAATCATATGCCGCACCTGGCGGCCGTCCATTCCCACCGCCCGCATGGCGCCGTACTGCTTGACGCGGGCTGAAACGCTCATGGAGATGCTGTTGACGATATTTAAAACCGTGACCAGCGTGATAATGCCCAGGAAAGCGTACACACAGGAAACGAAGGCAAGATAGGTGCCGGAGTTGCGCTGGTCCCGCCGGTCATTGAGCGTACAGCCATTTTCCTCTGCGATCCGGCGGATGGCAGCCACGTCCTCGTCGGTGGCGTCAGCCGTCGTCTGGATCAACAGCAGGGAATAGTCCGTGATGCCGGTCAAGCGGGCGAAGGTGGCTCCCGAGGTGATCAGCGTGATCTTCCCGCCGGTCAGGCCGTCACTGTTGAAGGGGTCGTATTGCAGCAGTCCGGCAATGGTCAGTTCCTCGCCGCCTATCAGGATGGTATCCCCCTTTTGCCAGCCGCTGTAGCGGTCCCAGGCGGCCAGAACATACGAACTGTCTCCGTACACCGCTTCCAGATCGCTGCCCCGGCGCAGCAGGCCGTCCTTCCGCAGCGCTTCCAGGTCGAAGTCGTCGAACGCGACCAGGTCTACGGTGGAGGAAAGCGCCGCATCGCCGTCCAGCCCGGCGGGCACGTCGAAGCAGCTCCGGCGGCCATACACCCGTTTTACGCCGTCCATCTGCCCGAGCGTTTGCAGGAGCGCGCTGTCGATGGAATTGCCCCCGTCGCTGCTGGTAATGTCGATATCGGACGCCGCCGCGGACTGCGGCATCAGATGGTCTACAAAGTCGATCAGCACGGAAAAACACAAAAACAGCAGGATACTCAGGGCAAAGGAACCTGTCATCAGCAGCAGGTTTTTCCTGGCGGAGACCGCGTGGTGGATGCCCAGCGCCGTTTCGATTCGGAAAAAACCGGGATGCACGGCACGGCGCGCCGCTTTTGCGGGCTGTGCGTTGCCGGAAACTGCTGCGATGGGGGAGACCCGGGCCGCTTGCCGGGCGGGGGCCCTGGCTGCCAGCAGTACGGTGATCACGCCGACCAGGACGCCGCTAGTGATGCCGAGAATGCTGACACCGAACAGCGGAATGGAAGAGAATTCCTCCCCGACCAGAAACCGCAGGGCGGCGCACAGGCCCCAGGTCGCCAGCACGCCGGCGGCTGCCCCGGCGGGCACCGCCGTCTTGCACCAGTTCAGGGCTTCCAGGCGCACAAAAAGCGTGACCTGCCGCCTGCTCATGCCAAGGCAGCGCATCATGCCGAAAAACCGGGTGCGCTGTGCCACGCTGCTGTTGATGCTGCTGGAGATCATCAGCACACCGGCGAACAAAACGAGGAAAAACATAAAGACGGCGGTCGCCAGCAGCGTCTGCCCAAGTGTGCTGCCGAACAGGTCGGAAAAGGCCAGCGCACCGTGCTTGCCGGTCAGGCGGGCCTGCTCCATCCGGGCGCCCATTTCCGCCATGCTGAAGATGGCCGTGACCATGAACACCGCAAAGACGATGCAGAGCTGCGTCATACGGTTCTGCCGCCGGTGGACCCGGGCGGAGATCGGGATCAGGCTCAGGTAGCTTTTCATTCCCGGCACCTCCCGAAATCCGTCACCACGCCGTCGGATACCTGCAGGATGCGGTCGGCGCTCTGGGCGATGCTGCGGCTGTGGGTGATCATCACGATGGTCTGCTCATACAGCCGGGAGGCTTCTTTCAGCAGGGTGATGACCTCGCTGGTGTTCCGGGTGTCGAGGTTGCCGGTGGGCTCGTCCGCCAGGATCAGCGCGGGGCGGGTGATGAGTGCGCGGCCAATGGCTACCCGCTGCTGCTGCCCGCCGGAAAGCTGGCTGGGCAGATGGCGGCGGCGTTCTTTCAGCCCCAGTACCGTCAGCAGTTCTTCCAGGTAACGGCGGTCGGGCTTTTGATGATCCAGCAGCAGCGGGAAGACGAGATTCTGTTCGACGGTCAATTCCGGCACCAGATTGAAACTTTGAAAAATAAAGCCGATGTTGCGGCGGCGGAATACGGTAAGGTTCCGCTCTTTCATCGAGAAAATGTCCTGCCCGTCCAGGAACACCCGGCCCGAGGTCGGGGTGTCCAGGGCGCCGATGATGTTGAGCAGCGTGCTTTTGCCGGAGCCTGACTCACCCACGACGGCTACGAATTCCCCTTTGGGAACGGTAAAACAGACTCGTTTCAGAGCGTGGACGGCGGCTTCGCCGCTGCCGTATGTTTTGGATACGTTTCGTACTTGCAGAAGATCCATCAGGTGGAACACCTCTTTCTGTTGTATTGGGAATGCAGAAAGCGTAACATACGGACCTTACGGCAGAATGACAACCGGCCTACAATTTTGTAGGGGTCGGGAAATTGACCGTGAACGTGGTGCCTGCGCCCGGAGCGCTGTCCACCTCGATGGTCCCGCCGTGGGCTTCTATAACGGCTTTGGCCAGCGGCAGGCCCAGCCCCACGCCCTGGGCGTCGCTGGAAAAGCGGCTGCGGTAAAACCGTTTGAAAATGTGGGGCAGGTCCTCGGGCGGGATGCCGCTGCCGTTGTCGCGCACCACGATCTGAACGATGGACGCGAACGTGCGCCACTCTACCCGGATGGTGCCGCCTTGCTGCGTGTGATCGAAGGCGTTCTTTACAAGGTTGCCGATGGCCTCCGGCAGCCAGTTGCGGTCGCAGGGCAAAAGGCAATCTGCCCCCGAACAGAGGAAATGCTTGTGCTCCTGCACGGCACGGTAGGCGAACCGGCGCTGCAGCACAGCCATCATATCACGGACGGACTCCGGATTTTTTTCCATCGCGACGGTCCCGGCGTCCAGCCTGGCGATCTTCAGCAGATCCTGCACCAGCGCGGCGATCCGATCCAGTTCCTGCTCGGAAAGCAGGGCGTACTCATTTAAAGAAGGCGTGCCCTGCGTTTCCTGCTGCAGCAGGCCGTTGTAGACGTTCAGGGCGGCCAGCGGCGTTTTGAGTTGGTGGGAAATGTCGGAAAGCGTGTCTTTCAGGAACTGCCGGCTCCGGCTCTCGTTCTCGGCGTGGGCGTTCAGGACGGCGGCCAGCGCGTTGACTTCATGGAACAGGCGGCACAGTTCGCCCTCCTCCTCGCAGGGGATGCGGGCATCGGGGTTCCCGGTCCGGCAGTCCCGGATCACGGCGGCGGCATGTTCCAGGGTGCAGTCCTGTGCGCGGAGGTACAGATACGTCCCGGCGCATACGGCGGCCCCCGTGCATACGAAGGCTGCCGCCACGACCCAGAAGGCCGCGGCGCGCGGCAGCAGCGCGGCCCCGGCTGCGGCAGGCAGCGCGAACACCGCCACGGCCAGCACAAGGCAGCCGAAAAGCCGCCGCGTTTTCTGCTCGGCAAAGATCCGCATCATTTTTCTTCCTCCCCGGCGTTCCACTTGTAGCCCATACCGCGGACAGTCACGATGCGCTGCGGACGGGAAGGGTCGTCCTCGATCTTGGCGCGCAGCCTGCGGATGTACACGGTCAGGGTGTTGCTGTTGAGGAAGTTCTCCTCGCAGTCCCACAACCGCCCCAAGATCTGCTCCGGCGAGAGCACCTGCCCCGGGTTTTCCATAAACAGGCACAGCAGCCGGTATTCGCTGGTGGTCAGTTCCACGGGGGTCTGGTTTTTGAACACTTTCCGCTGCAGGCGCTGCACGTCGATGCCGTGGGAGTGCAGTTCTGCGTCCGGCTGGCTGAAATTGCCGCTGCGGCGGAGCAGCGCGTTGACCCGCGAAAGAAAGACCGCCAGCTTGAACGGTTTGGTGATGTAATCATCGCCGCCAATGTCCAGCCCCATGATGATGTCGGTCTCCTCGTCGGCGGCGGTCAAAAACAGGATCGGCACCCGGGAACTCTGACGGATCATCCGGCACAGGTCGAACCCGGACCCGTCGGGCAGGCTCACGTCCAGGATCACCAGGTCGCAGCCGCCTGCCTGCCAGCGGGCTTTGGCTTCCGCGCAGGTCTGTGCAATGGTCAGCGCATAGCCCTTCTGCTGCAAGGCGAAGGTGAGGCCTTTGCGCAGGCTGGCGTCGTCTTCTACAAAAAAGATCCGTTTCATGTTGCCGTCCTTCTGTTTCATGTTTCGTCCGAAAAGGGAAGCTCTCCCACGTCATTATAGTGCGGAACGGGAGGGAAAACAAGCGGGCGGGCAGGCGCTTCTGTACAGCCGGGGGAAACCTGTGCTATAATATACAATATAATCGGAAAGGAAGTGTTACGGATGTTGTTTTTGCAGTATCCGCCCTGTTCGACCTGTAAGAAAGCCAAAAAGTGGCTGGATGAGCACGGCGTCGCCTATGAAGCGCGGGACATCAAACAGGACAATCCCACGCAGGAGGAACTGCGCGCATGGCAGGCGCGCAGCGGCCTGCCGCTCAAGCGCTTTTTCAACACCAGCGGCCAGCTTTACCGCAGCCTGCAGCTGAAAGAAAAACTCCCCGCTATGCCGGAGGCGGAGCAGCTGGCCCTGCTGGCCGGCGACGGCATGCTGGTCAAGCGCCCGCTGGCCGTCGGCGAAGACTTTGTGCTGGTCGGCTTTAAGGAAGCTGAGTGGGAACAAACGCTGTTGAAGTAAAGGAGGCTTTTGCATGCCGGAGACCGAAATGCTGCGGGAACGCAGCGAAATGGACCCGCAGTATCAGTGGGATCTTACGCCGATGTACCGGGACGACGCAGCCTGGGAGCAGGAGCTTGCCGCGCTGGGGACCCGCCTGGAACAGCTGACGGCGTTTGCCGGTACGCTGCGGGACGCAGCTGCCATCCGGGCTTACCTGGACGCCGCCACGGACTTTGGGCGTACCCTGTCAAACCTGTATTGCTATGCTTCGCTGCGCCGCAGCGAGGACACCCGCGCCGAAGCCGGGCAGCGGATGTATGCGCGGATCACGGCCCACTATGTGCAGGCCATGGCGGCGATCTCCTTCGCGGAGCCGGAGATCCTCGCTCTGCCCGAGGAAACGCTGCGTTCGATCGTGCAGGACCCCCAAATGGCGGAGCACCGCTTCACTCTGGAAAATCTGCTGCGTCAGAAGCCGCACACCCTGAGCGCGCCGGAAGAAAAGCTGTTGGCGACCTTCGGCGAGGCGCTGGGCGCGCCCGCGGAAGTGGCGGACAATCTGCAGGATGCCGACCTCGTCTTTGATCCGGCGCAGAATGCGGCGGGGGAGACGATGGAAGTCACCGGCTCCAACTATATCATGTTGCAGATGTCGCCGGACCGCACGCTGCGCCGCAGCGCGTTCGCCAGTTTCTACAAGGGGTACCGCCAGCACATCAACACGTTTGCGGCGGCCTACGCAGGGGCGGTCAAGGCGGCCACGGCGGAGGCCTCGGTGCGCCGCTATGCTTCTTCGCGCGCCATGTCGATGGCAGGGGAGAACATCCCGCCGCAGGTGTATGACAGCCTGATCGAAGCCGTGCACCGGCACATGCCCGCCATGTACCGCTATGTGGCGCTGCGAAAGAAGATCCTGGGCCTGGACGAACTGCACTACTACGATGTTTATGCGCCGCTGGTATCGGAAGTCAAGGTCCGCTACACCTATGAGCAGGCACAGCAGATGGTGCTGGATGCGGTGGCGCCGCTGGGGGAGGACTACGTCCGCATGGTGCGCCGGGCCTTTGCGGAGCGCTGGATCGACGTCTACCCCAACAAAGGCAAGAGCGGCGGCGCGTATTCTTCCGGCACCTACGATTCCAACCCCTATATCCTGACCAACTTTACCGGCACGCTGGACAGTGTCTCCACCATCGCGCATGAGATGGGCCACAGCCTGCATACCTGGCTGTCCAACCATCACCAGCCGCCCCAGTATGCCGACTATACGCTGTTCGTGGCGGAGGTGGCCTCCACCGTCAATGAGAACCTGCTGATCGAGCAGCTGCTTCAAAAAAAGCAGGAACCCGCCATGCGGCTGTATCTGCTCAATCAGTATCTGGAAAATTTCAAGGGCACGGTTTACCGGCAGACCATGTTTGCGGAGTTTGAACGGGAAGCCCATGCCATGGCGGAGCGGGGCGAGGCGCTGAACCCGGCGGCCCTGAACGCGCTGTACAGGCGATTGGTACAGGAGTATTTCGGCCCGGAACTGGTGCTGGACGAGGAAGTGCAGTATGAGTGGGCCCGTATCCCGCATTTTTACCGCCCCTTCTATGTGTACAAGTATGCTACCGGCTATTCTACGGCGGTGGCGCTGTCGGAGGCGATCCTGCGGGAAGGGGAACCCGCCGTCCGCCGCTATAAGGAATTTCTGTCTATGGGCGGCAGCGCCTACCCGCTGGATGAACTGCGCCATGCCGGCGTGGACCTGGCTACCCCGGCCCCGGTGGATGCGGCCCTGCAAAAGTTCGAGCGCATCCTCGACGATGCGGAGCGTACGCTGGCCCGGCTGTAAACAAAAAATGCCGTCTGTCTCTCAGACAGCGGCAGAAAAAAGACGCCGCCCGCAGGTGATCTGCGGGCGGCGCTTTTCATTCAGTCAGATGTGCTTTCCGTGAGGAAGGGGATCAGCCGAGGACAGCAGCGATGTAAGCGGCTTCCTGCGCGGCGATCTGCGCCTGATAGTTGCGGACGGCGGCGGCGTAAGCGGCTTCACGCTGGTCGGCAGCGGCCTGGGTGGCAACGCCGGCGGCGGCAACAGCGGCGGCATCGGCGTCAGCCTTGGCCTGCGCGGCTTTGGCGGCGGCCAGCACGGCGGCTACATCGGCGTCGGCTTTGGCCTGGGCGTCACGGGCGGCGGCCAGCACGGCGGCGGTGTAAGCGGCTTCTTTCGCAGCGATCTGGCCCTGGTAGGCCTTCACGGCGGCGAGATAAGCGGCTTCTTTCGCGGCGATCTGACCCTGGTAATCCTTGACGGCGGCGGCATAAGCAGCTTCACGCTGGTCGGCGGCGGCCTGGGTGGCCTGACCGGCGGCGATCACAGCGGCGACCTCTGCATCCGCTTTCGCCTGGGCGGCCTTGCTGGCAGCAATTACGGCCTGGCACTCGGCGTCAGCCTTGGCCTGGGCCTGCTGCGCGGCTGCCTGAACAGCGGCAACATAGGCGGATTCCTTGGCGGCGGCCTGGGCCTGATAGGCTTTTACGGCGGCAATGTAGTCGCTGTTGGCGTCGGCGAAGGCCGTCACGGAAAAAGCAGAGACCATGCAAACGGAAAGCAGGAACGCGAGCAGTTTTTTCATAATTGATACCTCCTTGAGTATATGCTCCCGCAGGGAGCTCTTACAACTTGATTATAACAAAGCAAACGGGAATGTGCAATAGCGAACTGGGGTTGGGTCGAAAAAATATTCATGCAAAAATTGTGCAAAATACACAAAATACGGTTTAAATTGCCCTTTTAATACAAAAAAACAACAATATAAAGGGAGGGAAAGGTGAATAAAGCGTGAAAGAGATACGGGTTTTGGCACCTTTAAAGAAAGGGCTGGCAGGGGCGGCCCCCCGGCGTGCGGAAAGCGGTGTGTGCCGCACCGCGGTGCGCAAAACGAAAAATCTCTGTTTTGCACGATTTTTTTCGGATTTTTTTGGCAATACTCTTGACAATGCGCCGCCTATCCGATAAAATAATCAATGCGTGAGTTTGCGGGAAAAGTGCGGCCATTCCGCTGCGGCTGCCTGCAAAACCTGCGTGAATACGTGAAGAAAGGAGAAAAGAAATGCCTACTTTTAACCAGCTCGTGCGCAAAGGCCGTGAGGTCCTGGTCCACAAGAGCACTGCCCCTGCCCTTCAGAAGAGCTACAACTCCCAGAAGAAGCAGTACACCAATCTGAATAGCCCTCAGAAGCGTGGCGTCTGCACTGCCGTCCGTACCATGACCCCCAAGAAGCCGAACTCTGCTCTGCGTAAAGTTGCCCGTGTCCGCCTCACGAATGGTATCGAGGTTACCTCCTACATTCCTGGTATCGGCCATAACCTGCAAGAGCATAGCGTCGTTCTGATCCGTGGCGGCCGTGTCAGGGATCTGCCCGGTGTCCGTTACCACATCATCCGTGGCACGCTGGACACCCAGGGTGTTGCGAACCGCAATCAGGCCCGCAGCAAATACGGTGCTAAGCGCCCCAAGGCCGGTGCCAAGAAGTAAGGAAACATCTTTTCGCCATAAAATAGGCCCTGCCTTTTTTGTGGCACAACGGGAGTTTCTTGACTTTCGAGTACCGATGATATCATTTATGTGAAGGAGGGAAGAAAGATGCCCAGAAGAGGTAATATCGCAAAACGCGAAGTTCTGGCCGATCCTATTTACAATTCCAAAGTGGTCACCCGTCTTGTCAACTACATCATGCTGGACGGCAAGAAAGGCGTTGCCCAGGAGATCGTTTACGATGCGTTCAACATCGTGAAGGAAAAGACCGGCAATGATCCGCTGGAAATGTTCGAGAAGGCGATGGAAAACATCATGCCCAACCTCGAATGCAAGACCCGCCGTGTCGGCGGCGCCAACTACCAGGTCCCCCTGGAGGTCAGCCCCGCCCGTCGTGAGACCCTCGGCCTGCGCTGGCTGACCCAGTACAGCCGCAGCCGTGGTGAGAAGACCATGTCGGCCCGTCTGGCTGCCGAGATCATCGACGCCACCAACGGCGTCGGCGGTGCCGTCAAGAAGCGTGAGGACACTCACAAGATGGCCGAGGCCAACAAGGCTTTTGCCCACTATCGTTATTGATTCGCTGTCTTAGGAGGTTTAAGCCATGGCAACGCCGAGAGATGTATCTCTGCAAATGACCAGAAACATCGGTATCATGGCCCACATCGACGCAGGTAAGACCACCACCACCGAGCGTATCCTGTACTACACCGGCATCAACCACAAGATCGGTGAGGTGCATGACGGCGCCGCGACGATGGACTGGATGGAGCAGGAACAGGAACGTGGTATCACCATCACTTCCGCTGCGACCACCTGCTACTGGAGCCATACCGAGACCCAGCACGATCCGGCTCTCTTCAAGAAGAACCGCCATCGTATCAACATTATCGACACCCCGGGCCACGTGGACTTCACCGTTGAGGTCCAGCGTTCCCTGCGCGTTCTGGACGGTTCCGTCACGGTGCTGGCCGCCAAGGGCGGCGTTGAACCCCAGTCCGAGACCGTCTGGCGCCAGGCGGACGAGTACAAGGTCCCCCGCATGGTGTACGTCAACAAGATGGACACCATGGGCGCTGATTTCTTCCGCTGCGTGCAGATGCTGCATGACCGCCTGCATGCCAACGGTGTGCCCATCCAGCTGCCTATCGGCCAGGAAGATACCTTCAAAGGCATCGTCGACCTGATCGACATGAAGGCGGACGTCTACTATGACGATATGGGCAACGATGTCCGCGTGGAAGAAATTCCCGAGGACATGAAGGAACAGGCGCAGGAATATCACGACAAGCTGATCGAGGCCGTGGCCGAGACCGACGAAGACCTGATGATGAAGTATCTGGAAGGCGAAGAGCTGACCAAGGATGAAATCAAGGCTGCGCTGCGCAAGGCTACCATCAAGAACGAGATCGTGCCCGTCGTTTGCGGCTCTTCTTATAAGAACCGCGGCGTCCAGAAGCTGCTGGATGCGATCGTCGATTATATGCCGGCGCCTACCGACATTGAGGCCATCAAGGGCACCAACCCGGAGACCGGCGAGGAAGAGGACCGTATCTCTTCTGACGATGCGCCCTTCGCCGCTCTGGCGTTCAAGATCATGACTGACCCGTACGTGGGCAAGCTGTGCTTCTTCCGCGTTTACTCCGGTAAGCTGGACGCGGGCACCACCGTGTACAACTCGGTCAAGGATCAGAACGAGCGCATCGGCCGTATCCTGCAGATGCACGCCAACAACCGTAAGGATATTGACACCGTCTATGCGGGCGATATCGCGGCGGCTGTCGGCCTGAAGAACACCACCACCGGCGACACTCTGTGCGACGAGAAGGCTCCCATCATTCTGGAGAGCATGAACTTCCCCGAGCCGGTCATCCGCGTGGCGATCGAGCCCAAGACCAAGGCCGGTTCCGAGAAGATGGGCATTGCGCTGGCAAAGCTCGCTGAAGAAGACCCGACCTTCCGCACCTGGACCGATGAAGAGACCGGCCAGACCATCATCGCCGGTATGGGCGAGCTCCATCTGGAGATCATCGTCGACCGTCTGCTGCGTGAGTTCAAGGTCGAAGCCAACGTCGGCGCGCCGCAGGTCGCCTACCGCGAGACGATCCGCAAGTCTGCCAACCAGGAGACCAAGTACGCGCGTCAGTCCGGCGGCAAGGGCCAGTACGGTCACGTCAAGATCAAGCTGGAACCCAACCCCGGCAAGGGTTACGAGTTCGTCAACGCAGTCGTTGGCGGCGCGATCCCGAAGGAATATATCCCCGCTGTCGACAATGGTATCCAGGGCGCTATGAAGGCCGGTATCCTGGCCGGTTATCCCGTCGTGGATGTCAAGGTCACCCTGTGGGACGGTTCCTATCATGAAGTCGACTCCTCTGAAATGGCATTCTCCATCGCCGGCTCCATGGCTTTCAAAGAGGCTATGAAGAAGTGCGATCCCGTCATTATGGAGCCTATCATGAAGGTTGACGTCATCGTTCCTGACGAGTATATGGGCAACGTCATCGGCGACCTGAACAGCCGCCGCGGCCAGATCCATAACCAGGAATCCCAGGACGGCACTGCTCGTGTGACCGCCATGGTTCCTCTGTCCGAAATGTTCGGTTACGCCACCGACCTGCGCTCCAAGACGCAGGGCCGCGGCCAGTATTCCATGGAGCCGGACGATTACCAGCAGGTTCCCAAGAACATTGCGGACAAGATCATGACCGACCGCGCCAACAAGGGTTAATTCATAAGTTTTACTTGATTTTTTGTATAGAATCTAGTATGATAGCCTTATCCAAGGCCAACCAAAATTGTTCTAACTAAAGGAGGATACTTCCAATGGCTGAAAAGGAAAAATTTGACCGCTCTTTGGAGCACGTCAACATTGGTACCATTGGTCACGTTGACCACGGCAAGACCACTCTGACCGCCGCGATCACCAAGACTCTGGCTCTGAAGGGCGACGCCGACTTCATGGATTATTCCAGCATCGACAAGGCCCCCGAAGAGAAGGCCCGTGGTATCACGATCAACACCGCTCACGTCGAGTACCACACCGACAAGCGTCACTACGCCCACGTTGACTGCCCGGGCCATGCTGACTATATCAAGAACATGATTACCGGTGCCGCTCAGATGGACGGCGCGATCCTGGTTGTTGCCGCGACCGACGGTCCCATGCCCCAGACCCGTGAGCACATCCTGCTCGCCCGTCAGGTCGGCGTGCCCAAGATCGTTGTCTTCATGAACAAGTGCGACATGGTCGACGACGACGAGCTGCTGGATCTGGTCGAAATGGAGATCCGTGAGCTGCTGAGCAGCCAGGGCTTCGATGGCGACGAGGCTCCCATCATCCGTGGTTCCGCTCTGAAGGCTCTGGAGTCCACCTCCACCGATCCCAACGCCCCCGAGTACAAGTGCATTTGGGAGCTGATGGACGCTGTTGACAGCTACATCCCCACTCCCGACCGTGCTGCTGACAAGCCCTTCCTGATGCCCATTGAGGACGTCATGACCATCTCTGGCCGTGGTACTGTTGCTACCGGCCGTGTGGAGCGTGGCACCGCCCACGTTGGCGATCAGATGGAGATCGTCGGCATCAAGGAAGAGAAGCTGACCACCACCATCACCGGCCTGGAAATGTTCCGCAAGAGCCTGGAGTATGCTCAGGCTGGCGACAACATCGGCGCTCTGCTGCGTGGTATCGACCGTGACCAGATCGAGCGCGGCCAGGTTCTGGCTGTTCCCGGCTCTGTTCATCCCCACACCACCTTCGATGGTCACGTTTACGTCCTGAAGAAGGAAGAGGGCGGCCGTCACACCCCGTTCTTCAACAACTATCGTCCTCAGTTCTACTTCCGCACCACCGACGTTACCGGCATCATCACCCTGCCCGAAGGCACCGAGATGTGCATGCCCGGCGACAACGTCGATATGCATGTTGAGCTGATCACCCCCGTTGCCATGGAAGAAGGCATGCGTTTCGCTATCCGCGAAGGCGGCCACACCGTTGGCTCCGGCGTTGTTTCCAAGATCGAGAAGTAATTTCCGCTCTTAGCACAACATAATAAGGGCCTCCGCCTTATGGGCAGAGGCCCTTTTTGCGTATCCCAGACCGATACAAGTTACCGCTTCCGGCGGTCAAAACGGCGGCAGGCCAGCCAGGCCGCCCAGCCCAGAGCGATACCCAGCAGCGGGGCGGCGGCCCAGAGCGCGGCCAGATACCACGCCATGATGTGGAAGCCGCACAGGGCGACAAAGAGCAGGGCAGGGAGGACCACCGCCAGCAGCGGAAGGGCGAGGCGCCGCCCTGCTTTTCCCGTGCGGCACAAAAGCAGCTGCCAGCAGAACAGGGGGAGCGCATGGAAGCCCAGCAAGAGCAGCTGGTGCGGCGGTGGGATGTGCAGGGGCAGCGAAGAAAAGGCGCTGAAAAAGAGCAGGAGATAGGCAGCGCCCGTTAGAAGTGCGCCGCCTGCCAGCAGGCGGTCGGCTGTGGTTCGGTATCGCTTCATGGGGAACCCTCTTCCTTTCGGGACCGGGCGGCAAGGCCGCCCCCCTTTTTTTCAGCATAGCAGACGGGGACGTATTTGGCAAGCGGCGGCAGTTTTTCCTTGTATGGGGGCGGCAGATATGCTATAATAAACCAGAATTTGATGATATTCGACAGGGGAAAGGAGCAGTCCATGCAGCAGGAAACCGTCATTGTACTGGACTTCGGCGGCCAGTATAACCAGCTGATCGCGCGCCGTGTCCGTGAATGTAATGTTTACTGTGAGATCTATTCGTACCGCACGGATCTCGCCAAGATCAAAGCCAAAAATCCCAAGGGGATCATCTTTACCGGCGGCCCTAACAGCGCCTATCTGCCGGAATCGCCCACTGTAGACCCCGAGATCTACACTTGGGGCGTGCCGGTCTTGGGCATCTGCTATGGCAGTCAGCTGATGATGCATATGCTGGGCGGTGTGGTCACGAAAGCGCCGGAGCGTGAATACGGCAAAACGCTGGTGGATCTGGATACCGCCAGCCCGCTGTTTGAAGGGCTTCCGGCGCAGAATGTCTGCTGGATGAGCCATAACGACTACATCGAGCAGGCAGCGCCCGGTTTCCAGATCGTAGCGCACACGCCCAACTGCCCGGTAGCGGCGGCACAGGACCCGGCCCGCGGACTGTACTGTGTGCAGTTCCATCCCGAGGTCCTGCACACCGAACACGGCACCCGGATGCTGCACAATTTTGTTTATAATGTCTGCGGCTGCACGGGCACCTGGAAGATGGATTCTTTTGTGGAGAATTCCGTTCAGGCGCTGCGCGAGAAAATCGGCGGCGGCAAGGTCCTCTGTGCGCTTTCCGGCGGTGTGGACTCCAGCGTGTGCGCCGCCATGCTGGCCAAGGCGGTCGGCAAGCAGCTCACCTGCGTGTTCGTGGATCATGGCCTGCTTCGCAAAAACGAGCGGGAACAGGTCTGTGAGGTCTTTGGCGAGAGCGGCCGGTTCGATATCAACTTTGTCTGCGTGGACGCCCGCGAGCGTTTCTACGGCAAACTGGCCGGTGTGGAAGCCCCCGAACGCAAGCGCAAGATCATCGGGGAGGAGTTTATCCGCGTCTTTGAAGAGGAAGCCAAAAAGATCGGCGCGGTAGATTTTCTGGCGCAGGGCACCATCTACCCCGACGTGGTGGAGAGCGGCCTGGGCGGCGAGTCCACCACGATCAAGAGCCACCACAATGTGGGCGGTTTGCCGGACTATGTGGATTTCAAGGAGATCGTAGAACCGCTGCGCGACCTGTTCAAAGATGAAGTCCGGCAGGCGGGGCGTGAACTGGGCCTGCCGGAGTATCTGGTGGCCCGCCAGCCCTTCCCCGGCCCGGGGCTTGCCATCCGCATCATCGGCGATGTGACGCCCGAGAAGGTGGCTATCGTGCAGGATGCCGACGCCATCTGGCGCGAAGAAGTGGACAAGCTGCCGATGGAACAGCGCCCGAGCCAGTATTTTGCGGCGCTGACCAACATGCGCAGCGTCGGCGTCATGGGTGACGAGCGCACCTACGACTATGCTATTGCCCTGCGCGCCGTAACGACCACCGACTTTATGACGGCGGAAGTCACGTTGCTGCCGACAACGACCCTTACCACGGCGGCCAACCGCATTGTCAACGAGGTCAAAAATATCAACCGTGTCCTCTTCGATTACACCACCAAGCCGCCGGCCACCATTGAATTTGAATGATTTCAGAGGCTGAAAAACCGCATAATTAAGCGGTTTTGATGTGTGAGGAATGATTCTTGACCACGATTTGGCGGCAGCTTTTCATGATCCATAAAAAGGGAGCGAACTGATGGTGATTCGTCGGTTCGCTTCCTTTTATTGCGTACTATGTACTGGCAGAATCTGCATCACAGACTCGGACCTGCGCGTATTCGCCGGAAATAAGGGCTGCTATCATTCGGGAGCCTTGCACTTTCTGGCCGGGCGCTTTATACTAAATAAAAACCTGTGCGCACGGCGCGCACGGGAGGCCGAATGGGAGCAGGGGCGGCAAGACGCACAGGAAACAGAAAGCCGGGAGCGCGCAGGAACGGCGCGGGGTTCTAAAAGTTCCGGGCGGGCAAAACTTGGCCGCTCAGTGGAGCCGCCTCTCGGAGCGGTACATTGCGTACCTGCTTCCCAGGAAACCTGTATGGAAAGGAACGGATCATGAACAAAGTCAAAATTACGGTACTGAAAACTACCCTGGACCGGGAACTGGCCCGGGAGTACGGCGTCTCGAGGGGCTGACTGCCTGCCCCATGATGACCGAGGGTCAGGTATTCTACGCGGATTACGCCAAGCCGGACGGCCTGTGCGATGAAGCGTGGAAAGCAATTTATCAGTATGTATTTGCACTGGCCCACGGGGCGGGGCGGCAGCCGTTCTATTATGGGGACTGGATCCGCCAGCCCGGGGTGGCGGTCTGCAGCTGCAACGATGGTCTGCGCCCGGTGATTTTTAAACTGGAAGCTACGGATGAAGCGTCGGCCATCGACTACACGCCGGTCCGCTGAACCCTGCAGAAGATTTTCTTATATGGATTTGTGTTGCTCAAAGGAGGTATATGGTATGCGTATCGCAGTTGCTTATGAAAGCGGGAATGTTTTTGCCCATTTTGGCCGCACCGGCCAGTTCAAGATCTATGAAATAGAAGATGGGCAGGTGACCGCCACCCGGGTCGTGGGGACCGGGGGGCAGAGCCATGGTGCGCTGACGGATGTGCTGCGTGCGCTGGGGGCGGATACTCTCATCTGCGGCGGGATCGGGAGCGGGGCCCGGATGGCGCTGGCAGCAGCCGGGATCCGCCTGTATGGCGGCGTGTCCGGCAGCGCAGACGCAGCGGTGCAGTCGCTGCTGGACGGAAACCTGTCCTATGATCCCCAGGCTCAGTGTGACCACCATGGCCGGGATCAGGAGCATGACTGTGGGAGCCATGCGTGCGCGCAGGATCATCAGGGGTGTGCGGGTAACCACTGACACCCGGAAAGAGAGTTTGCCATGCCCAACATCACCAAAAAGGCGCTGGAATCATCGCTGAAAAAGCTGATGCTGAAAAAGCCGCTGGACAAAATCACGATCCGGGATGTTACCGAGGACTGCGGTATCAGCCGGGCGGCTTTCTACTACCATTTTCAGGATATCTATGACCTGATCGAGTGGTCCTGCATCGAAGATGCCGCGCAGGCGCTGCAGGGGAAAAAGACCTGCGCCGACTGGCAGGAAGGCCTTGGCCAAATTTTTGAAGCGGTCCTGGAAAACAAGCCTTTCGTGCTCAACGCTTACCGGTGCATCAGCCGGGAACAGATGGAGAATTTTCTCTTTCAAGTCACCTATAGCCTGATCCGCGGCGTGGTGGACGAGAAAAGCCGGGAGGCTGCGGTGACGGAGGAGGAAAAAGCCTTTATCGCAGGATTCTACAAGTACAGTTTTGTGGGGCTGATGCTGGACTGGATCCGCCAGGGGATGCGGGAAGACTATCAGGACCTGGTACGTAATATCGTGCTGATCATGCAGGGCAGCGTGGACCATGCGATCCGCAACTTTGCCGGGGCGGAGCGGAAAAAGCGCTGACGCTCCCGCCGCGCGGCGAACGGGAAGGCGGTAGCCTTTCCCGGACGGTTTCGATTTAGACACTTCGGGCTCCGTGACAAAAAACTTTGCACGGGGCCCGAAATGTCAATTGCGCGTTCCTTTCCTGGGCGGTATGCTACATTCATGGCAGGCAACCGACTGGATTCTGTGAAAGGAAGGTCTCTTATGTCGAAACAAATCAACAAATTCACCGCGGTCGCGCTCGGCGCAGCCGGGGCGGGCGCGGCGTTGGCGCTGACGAACAAACACAGGCAGGAAAACGCGAAGCGGGAAAACCTGCGCTCCGGCGGCACGGCTGAGTACCGCAATACCGAGCGGGGAAAAAGTGAGAAAAACAGCAAAGGGATCCGCTACACCGCCGGCAATTATGAAGCGTTCGTCCGCCCGGAAAAGCCCGAAGGCGTGGAAGAAAAACACGCCTACATTGTAGGAAGCGGCCTGGCGGCTCTTGCGGCGGCCTGTTTCCTGGTACGGGATGGCCAGATGCCCGGTTCCCACATTCACATCCTGGAGGCGATGGATATTGCCGGCGGCGCCTGCGACGGCATTCTGGACCCGGCCCGCGGGTACATCATGCGGGGCGGACGGGAGATGGAGGATCATTTCGAGTGCCTGTGGGATCTGTTCCGCTCCATTCCCTCGCTGGAAGAACCCGGCGCTTCGGTTCTGGATGAATTTTACCGCCTGAACCGCAGGGACCCCAACTATTCGCTCTGCCGCGCGACGGTCGACCGGGGCAAGGATGCCCACACAGACGGCAAATTCGGCCTGAGCCGGAAAGCCCGCAGGGAGATCGTCCGGCTTTTTCTGACGCCGGATGAGGACCTGTATGACAAGCGCATTGAGGATGTGTTTGACGACGCCGTGTTCTGTTCCAATTTCTGGCTGTACTGGCGCACGATGTTCGCCTTTGAAAACTGGCACAGCGCTTTGGAGATGAAGCTCTATTTCCAGCGCTTCATCCACCATATTGCAGGGCTTCCGGATTTCAGCGCACTGAAATTTACCCGCTATAACCAGTACGAATCCCTGATCCTGCCGATGCAGGCGTATCTGGAAAAGGCGGGGGTGGATTTCCGTTTTGGCACCGAGGTGACCAACGTACTGTTTGAGCACCGGGACGGCAAGAAGGTGGCGACAGCCATCGAGTGCAGCGTGGGCGGCAGCGAGAGCGGCATTGCCCTTACGGAAAACGATCTGGTATTCGTCACCAACGGGAGCTGCACCGAGGGGACCATCTACGGCGATCAGGATCACGCGCCCAACGGGGATGCCGAGGTGCGCACCAGCGGGTGTTGGAACCTGTGGAAGAACATTGCCCGCCAGGATCCGGCGTTCGGCCGGCCGGAAAAATTCTGCTCCGATATTCACAAGACCAACTGGGAGTCGGCCACCATCACGACCCTGGACGAAAAGATCCTGCCCTATATGGAAAAGATCTGCCGCCGGGACCCCCGGAGCGGCCGTGTAGTCACCGGCGGCATTGTCAGCTGCAAGGATTCCGGCTGGCTGATGAGTTGGACTGTCAACCGGCAGGGCCAGTTCAAGGAGCAGGACCCGGACCGTGTCTGCGTCTGGGTATACGGCCTGTTTACCGACCGGCCCGGCGACTATGTCAAAAAGGCGATGAAGGAGTGCACCGGCCGCGAGATCACGATGGAGTGGCTCTATCATATCGGTGTGCCGGAGGACCAGATCCCGGAACTGGCGGAGCACAGCGCGCTCTGCGTGCCCACCATGATGCCGTACATTACGGCCTTCTTCATGCCGCGCACCCGGGGCGACCGCCCCGACGTGATCCCTGACGGTTGCGTCAACTTTGCCTTTTTGGGGCAGTTCGCCGAGACGCCGCGGGATACCGTGTTTACGACCGAGTATTCGGTGCGCACGGCCATGGAGGCGGTCTACGGCCTGCTGGGGGTGGACCGCGGCGTGCCGGAAGTGTGGGGCAGCGTCTATGATGTGCGGGCACTGCTGGACAGCACGGTCTGCCTGATGGATGGCGCTTCGCCGCTGGATGCCTCGCTTCCGGGCCCCCTGGAACTGCTCAAAGAACCGCTGCTGAAGCTGGTGCGCGGTTCCGTACTGGAAAAACTGCTGAAAGAGCACGGCATCCTGCGGGAGGAAGCACGGGCCTGACGGGCAGGAAACGGCCGGCAGAGAAAGCAAAACTTGAACAAACTGTCCAAATAATTCGGCGGGAAATCAGCATCCTGCCGAATTTTTTGCGGCAGTAGAAAAAAGATTGACTTCCCGCCGGGCCTGTGGTATGCTAGCCTTGTCGAACAGGCAGCCTGCATTGCGGCAGGCATTGGTTGGATTGTTACCGGTAAAGCGGGCTAGACCAACTCCGTGAATACCTTGTGGGAAAGGTGTTTGATGGGGCTGGTTTCTTTTTTTGTGGCGGAAAGTGGCGGAAAGTGAGAAACGGGGCGGCAGGATGCGGATCAAAAAAGTCATCAACAACAATATCCTGTGCGTCATTGATGAAAAAGGCTGCGAGAGCATCGTCACCGGGCGGGGTCTGGGATTTGGCCGCAAGGTGGGCCAGTTCGTGGACCCGGCAGCGGTGGAAAAGACCTACCGCATGGAGGATAAGGCCGGCCAGCGCCGCCTGCGGGAACTGGTGGAGCAGATCCCGCTGGATCATTTGCAGCTGACCGAGGAACTGCTTGCCGGGATCCGCGCCGAGATCCGCCAGCCGCTGAACGAGTCGCTGCTCATCACACTGGCCGACCATATCAGCTTTGCCATCCGGCGCAAGGAGCAGGGCATTGAATTCAAGAACCCGCTCTCCGGCAGTATCCTTTGCTATTACCCAACCGAATACCAGCTGGGGCAGCGCTGTCTGGCGCAGATCCGCCGGCAATGCGGCGTGGAACTGAACCCGGACGAGGCTGCGTTTATCGCGCTGCATATCGTCAACGCCGAACTGAACACCAGCATGAGCGAGATGTACGACATCACCCGCCTGATCGACGGGGTGGTGGAGGTGGTGGAGTATTTCTATCAGCAGCATTTCGACCATGAATCCCTGGCCTTCAATCGGTTCGTGGTGCATCTGCGGTACTTTGCCCAGCGGCTGTTCCAGGACAAAATGATGCCCGATACCGAGGACGAGGCCGACACGGCTTTCCGCCGGATGATCGCCAAAAGCTGCGCCCGCCATTACAAATGTGCCCTGTGCGTGGCTGAATACGTCAGGAACACATGGAAGAAAGAACTTTCCCAGGAGGAATTGATCTATCTGACCATCCATCTGAAGCGGGTGGCAGGCGATCTCAGAAAAGAAACCGGCGGATAACACGATTCGCTGCCGGTCAAAAGTAAAGAATTTCCAAGGATAGTGACTGCACCCGTTGTTGTGTGGGCTAGACCTGTATTTTCCTGCAGACGAAGCTGCGGTGTATGCCGTATCCGCCCGCCGGTGGGGGAGTATGGGTCTTTTTTTATCCCCTGCATCCCTGCGTTTTGAGTGAAACGCGCGTTTTCCATATCCGTTTTTCCATGCAAAGAGGAGGTATTTCAAGATGAAAGACAAAGTGTTCGGCGTATTGCAGCGGGTAGGGCGTTCCTTCATGCTGCCCATCGCACTGCTGCCGGTGGCGGGCCTGCTGCTGGGCATCGGCAGTTCCTTCACCAACGAGACGATGCTGGAGACCTACGGCCTGACCGGCCTGATCCACCAGGGCACCGTGCTGTACACCATCCTGGACATCATGAACCAGTGCGGCAGCGCGGTGTTCAACAACCTGGCGCTGCTGTTCGCCATGGGCGTTGCCATCGGCATGGCGAAAAAGGAGAAAGAGGTGGCCGCCCTGTCCGGCGCCATCGCCTATCTGGTCATGAACACCGCCATCAGCGCCATGATCAACGCGGCCGGCGGCGTGGAAGCCATGGCGGCCAACACTACCACCTCGATGCTGGGCATCACCACGCTGCAGATGGGCGTGTTCGGCGGTATCATTGTCGGCCTGGGCGTGGCGGCGCTGCACAACCGCTTTTACAAGATCCAGCTGCCGCAGGTGCTGTCCTTCTTCGGCGGCACCCGGTTTGTGCCCATCGTCAGCACGGCAGTCTACCTGCTGGTGGGCATCGCCATGTTCTACGTCTGGCCGGTGGTACAGACCGGCATCGGCATGCTGGGCAATCTGGTCATCAGTTCCGGCTATGCGGGCACCTTCATCTATGGCCTGATCGAGCGGGCGCTGATCCCCTTCGGACTGCACCATGTGTTCTACATGCCGTTCTGGCAGACTGCGGTGGGCGGCAGCGCCATCATCGACGGCGTGACCGTACAGGGCGCGCAGAACATCTTCTTTGCCGAACTTGCCTCCAAAGCGACCACGGAATTTTCGGTGGATGCGACCCGCTTTATGACCGGCAAATTCGTCTTTATGATCTTCGGCCTGCCCGGCGCGGCGCTGGCCATGTACCGCACCGCACGCCCGCAAAAGCGCAAGGTGGTGGCCGGTCTGCTGCTGTCTGCGGCGCTGACTTCCATGGTCACCGGCATCACCGAACCGTTGGAGTTCACCTTCCTGTTTATCGCTCCCGCCATGTATGCAGTGCACTGTGTCTACGCCGGTCTGGCCTATATGCTCATGCATATTCTGGATGTCTGCGTGGGCATGACTTTCTCGGGCGGCCTGATCGACCTGACGCTGTTCGGTATCATGCAGGGCAACGACAAGACCCATTGGCTGTGGATCGTTGTGGTGGGCGCCGCCTACTTTGTGCTGTACTATTTCACCTTCTCCATCATGATCCGCAAGATGGATCTCAAAACCCCCGGCAGGGAGTCCGACAGCGAAGAACCCAAACTCTACAACCGTGCCGATTTTAAAGAAAAGACCGGCGTCGGACCGGATGGCGCGGCTGCTTCCGGCACGGACACGGTCTCGGCCACCATTCTGCGGGGCCTGGGCGGCAAGGCCAACGTCACCGACGTGGATTGCTGCGCGACCCGCCTGCGCATCACGGTAGCCGACCCGGACAAGGTCAGCGACGGCATGCTGAAGCGGAGCGGTGCTTCCGGCGTGGTCCATAAGGGCAACGGCATCCAGGTCATCTACGGGCCGCAGGTGGCGGTCATCAAGTCGAACCTGGTGGACTTTATGGAGACCCCGGCCGCCGACGCGCTGGATGCCGTTCCGGCCGCGGCCCCGGCGGCCAAGCCTGCCGCGCCGGCGCCCAAACTGCAGCCCGAAACGCTGGGCGCGCACCTGGCCGGTACCGTGGTGCCCATGGACCAGGTGCAGGACGAAGCCTTTGCCAGCTGCGCACTGGGGGAGGGCGTGGCGATCGAACCGGCCGAGGGCAAGCTCTACGCCCCGGCGGATGCGGTGGTGGATAATCTGTTCGACACCCATCATGCCATCGGCCTGGTGACGGCCGGCGGCGCCGAACTTCTGCTGCACATCGGCATCGACACCGTCAAGCTGAAGGGGCAGTACTTTACCGCCCACGTCCAGGCAGGGCAAAAGGTGAAAAAAGGCGACCTGCTGATCAGCTTTGACCTGGACGCCATCCGGGCCGCCGGGTATCTGTGCACGACGCCGCTGATCGTCTGCAATACCGACGACTATGCTGCGGTCAGGCCTTTGGCGGACGGCAGCGTCGCACCCGGGCAGGATCTGCTGCGGGTGGAATGATCCCCGGCGCAGGCTAATAAAGCGGCGTCCCGCTCTGTGCGGGGCGCCGCTTTGCGCTGTGGGCAGCCGGGTGGGCAGGAACTTTCACTTGACAAACATACCGGCGGTATGTTATGCTGGCAGCACACACCAAAGGCGGAAGCGAGGGGACCTGCATGGCGCGCAATAAATACCCGGAAGTGACGGTGGAACGTATTCTGGATGTTTCGCAGCGGTTGTTTCTGGAAAAAGGATACGACCACACCACGATCCAGGATATTGTGGATGAACTGGGCGGGCTGACCAAAGGCGCGGTTTACCACCATTTCCGCTCCAAGGAGGAGATCCTCGACGCGGTGAGCGACCGGATGTTTTTTGCCAATAACCCCTTTGAATCCGTGAAAAAGCGGACGGATCTCAGCGGGCTGGAAAAACTGCGGGAAGCGGTGCGGCTCAACCAGCAGGACACGGAGCGCGCGCGGCTGACGGCCCAGGCTATCCCTATCACCCAAAACCCCCAGCTCCTGGTGGAAATGATCTCCTCCAACCGTAAGATCCTGACGCCGTATTTTCTGGAACTGCTGGAAGAAGGCAACCGCGACGGTTCCCTGCACACCGAATACGCCGGGGAGATCGCGGAACTGCTGCCGCTGCTGACCAGCCTGTGGCTGCTGCCGTCGGTGTACCCGGCGGACAAAGAGGGGATACGCCGGAAATTTCAGTTCCTGGGGGATATGCTGGCGAAAATGGGGGTGCCGCTGGTCGACGACTCGCTGCAGGCCCTGATCGACGCCTTTATTGAAGAAATTCCTGAAATGGCGTGACCTCGCCGGCCGGTATGCGGACCATACCGGGGCAGATCTCTGTCCGTATAATATAGAGCGCGCGAACCGCGCTTTATATTTTTACACTTATACATACCGAACGAATGTATTTAAAGGAGGCAACCCATGCAACAAAGACGATGGCTTTCCCGAAATTTCCTTCTTCTGCTCTTGGGGCAGGTGAGCTCCCTGGTGGGGAACTTCACGCTGAAGTTTGCCCTTTCCATGTATGTGCTGGAGCAGACCGGCTCAGCGGGGCTGTTTGCCGCGCTGCTTTCGCTCTCCATGATCCCGACGGTGCTGCTTTCGCCGTTTGGCGGCGTTCTGGCCGACCGGGTGAACCGGCGCGACCTGATGGTGGCGCTGGATCTGCTTTCAGGCAGCGCGGTCTTGCTGGCGGGACTGCTTCTGCCCCGGGGACATTCCATTGCAGTCATTGCCGTTTTGCTGGTGGTCCTCTCGGTCCTGTCTGCCTTTGAATCACCGACTGTGCAGGCGTGCATCCCGCAGATGCTCCCGGCGGAGCACCTGGCGAAAGGGAACGCCGCGGTCAGCCAGGTACAGGCGCTGGCGTCCCTTTTTACGCCGTTTCTGGGCGGCATGGCGTACGCGGCCTTTGGCCTGCTGCCGGTGCTGTGGGGCACGGTCCTCTGCTTTTACCTGACGGCGGGGCTGGAATGCGGCATACGGCTGGCAGTGCAGAAAGGGCAGAGCCGGAACACCGCCCGGACGGTCCGGCAGGACTTGGCGGCCAGCGTGCGGTTCCTGCGCCGGGACCGGCCGGAGGTCCTGCGCCTGCTGTTGCTGGCGGCGCTGGTCAGCCTGTTTGTGGCTGGCACGGCGGTGGTGGGGTTCCCGTATCTGGTACGCACGGCGCTGGGGCTTCCGGCAGAAGCCTATGGTCTGGCCGAGAGCGCCATGGGGGCCGCGGCGGTGCTGGGCAGCGTGTTTGTGGGGCTGACGGCGGGGCGGCTGCGTCTGCGGTGGCTGGCGGCGGTGTTCCTGGGGTTCGGGCTGTGCCTGCTCCCGGCGGGGCTCGTTTTTGCCTTGCCGCTGAACGCATCGGTCCGCTACGGCGTGCTGCTGGCGATGTTTTGCCTCTGCCAGTTTGGGTGCAGCGTTTTTTCCACCTGTTCGATCACGGTCATTCAGGCCCGCACGCCGGAAACCCTGATGGGTAAGGTCATGAGCTTCGTCTTTACGTTGTCCATGTGCGCGCAGCCCGTGGGGCAGATCGTGTATGGGGCGCTGTTCGACCGTTTCGCCGGGGCCCCGCACTGGGTGCTGCTCCCCAGCGGCGCGGTGGTCTGCCTGATCGGGCTGGCGTCGGTCCCGTTCTTTGCGGGGCTGGAAAGGAGCGCTCCGCTGCGGGAGGCAGGCAATAAGGAACCGGCAGACGGCTACCGGGAAGGGCTGTCTGCCGGAAAAGAGGGCTAGGCCGGGTCATTTCTCCGGGACGGGAACGTTCTCCGCCTCCCGGCGCTGCACATAGAACAGGATCTTGGTGATGTACTCGCGCTCGTCGTGGGTGGTGATATAGTCGTTGATACAGAATTCGTAGGAGTCCGATACGATCTCCCACCCCTCCTCCCGGCAGAAACGCAGGATCTTTTTGTAGGTGCGCCCGATGGATAGATAATCCCCCAAATGGCAGGCGGTCACGCAGGTCCCGGCGGGCAGGCGCCGGATGTTCTGCGCCCGGTCCGTCGCCTCGATGGGGACGAAGGCCAGCGACGCTTCGGTAAAGCGGCCGGCGCGGATGCGGGAAAGCGGGACCACCACCCCGCACTGGAAAAAGATCGGCAGTTCCTTTTCAAAACCCTGCGCAAAGCACTGTTTGGTGGCAATGCTGATCTCCTGCAGGCGGTAGGGGGCGGCTACCTCATGGAAGAGGATGGCCTGCGGCGGGGCCGTCTCCACCGTTACCCCGCCGTCCTGCTGGCGGTGTGCGCCGGTTTGCTCGATCTGGGCGCAGCGGTGGGCCAGGCGGCTGCGGATCAGCCCCAGCTCCCGGATCTGTATTTCAATGGCGGTAAGCTGCCGCTTCAAAAGCGTCAGGCTGCTTTCGGTATCGTAGTGCTGCATATGTTCCCGGATCTCCGCCAACGAAAAACCGATCTTCTTCATGATGAGGATGGTGTCCAAAAAGTCGATCTGGTTGGCGCTGTAGTATCGGTAGCCGTTGTGCGGGTCCACATAGGCAGGGCGGAACAGGCCGATTTTGTCATAAAAAATCAGCGTCTGTTTGGAAATATGCTGGTACTTTGACAGCTCCCCGATGGAAAACAGGTTTTCCATATTGCCCCCTTGACAGTATAGTTACTATATCCTTTATACTGCTATTATAGCGAACAAAGGAAAAGGATACAAGGAGGAACAACGTGCAAGCGAAACTTTCGGCGCTGACCCGCAAAATCACAGAAGGGCTAAGCTGGAAACGCGTCTTTTTTATTCTGCTGGGGGCGGCGATCTGCACCTTCGGCATCCATAACATCCACCAGCGTACCGGCATCACCGAAGGGGGGATCATCGGCCTGATGCTGCTGATCGAGCACTGGCTGAAAATCTCCCCCTCCGGCATCACCGTGGTGCTGGACGCGACCTGCTATCTGCTGGCTTTCAAATACCTGGGCGGCCGCTTCATCAAGATCTCTCTGATCTCCACCTTGAGCGTTTCAATGTTTTACAAGATCTGGGAGCAGTTCCCGCCTATGCTGCCGGATCTTTCGGCTCATCCGCTGGCGGCAGCGGTGGCAGGCGGCCTGTTTGTGGGTGTGGGCGTCGGGCTCATCGTCCGGCAGGGCGGTTCCAGTGGCGGTGATGACGCACTGGCGCTTGTGATCTCTCACGTGACGCGCCGCCGGTTGTCCTCGTCCTATTTGTTTACGGACCTGACGGTGCTCTGCCTCTCGCTGAGTTATATTCCCGTCACGCGCATCGCTTTCTCGCTGGTCACCGTCACGATCTCTTCCTTCCTGATCGACGCGATCAAAACGGTGAAATGGAAAAAGCTGCGCACCGGCGGGAACCCGGCGGCATAAAAATCATCGCGCCTGCTTTTCACGCGGCAGCCGGTGTGGTACAATCGGAAAGAGAGAAGGGCGGGGATACAGTGATGGAGAACAGGCCGGTGGCACAGGATGTGGAGACCGTTGTGACCAGCTACAATCAGGGAAAGATGCTCCTGGAGGCGGTCCGCTCCTTGGGAGGGCAGACCCTGCTGCCGAAACGGGTCATCGTAGTGGACGACGGCTCGACCGATGCGGAAACGCTGCGTTTGCTGGCGGACATGGAGGCTGAACCGCCGCTCCCGGTGCCGCTTGTTGTGGTGCGGCAGCCCAACCGGGGCGTCTCGGCGGCGCGGAACGCAGGGATAGGCCGGACGCAGTCGCCGATGGTTCTGGTGCTGGACGGTGACGACCGCCTGGGCCCCTGCTATCTGGAACAGGTCCGGCGGCTGCTGGCAGAACATGATTCGATGGTCGCGGCGTCATCTTGGATCAGGACTTTCGGCGTGCTGGACGCCGTCGTTCGTCCGGGCGGCGGGCGGCTGCCGGACTTTCTGGCCCGCAATGCCTGCCCGGCCACGCATGTTTTCCGGCGGGAAGCATGGGAGAAGTCCGGCGGGTATGACGAATCCATGCGATCCGGCTTCGAGGACTGGGATTTCTTTATCAGTATGCTGGAAGCCGTGCCGGGCGCTCGGATCGGAATCGTGCAGGAACCGCTTTTGGAATACCGCACGGCCCCGGCGTCCGCCAACATAAAAAGCATGGAAAAACGGCTCGATCTGATCCGCTTTCTGGTCGGCAAGCACAGGCGCTCCTATCAGGCGCATGTGGAGCAGGCCGTGCTGGGTTTCGAGGCTGCTTCCATAGCCCGTCTGGCGGGGTGGGAGGGGGAGATGCGCCAAACGATGGCGCAGGGACGGCCCCTGAGTACGGTGGCACAAAACTTTGTGCAGAACCCTACGTACGGCGACGGCGGCATGGCCGCAGCGGTGCGCATTGTCTCACACGGGAAGAACACGTCGCCATAAAAAGGCGGTCCCGGCGGCTCCTTTGCGGAGCGCCGGGGCTGCCTTTTTGTGTCTCGAAAACCACTCGCTAGGCGAGTGGTTCCAAAAAAGACTTATG
>HBJMC02800__coassemble_80_pt1 | contig 193150 bp, 178 predicted proteins | sample HBJMC02800__metabat2_low_PE_014 | metagenome-assembled genome bin HBJMC02800 | reverse complement strand
CCAGGGTTTCACCCGTCTGTGCAAAACCCCCGGCTCCGCCGGGGGATATTTATTTATGCCTGCCCGGCACAGGGCTTCGATGTCCCGTTGGATGGTGCGGCGGGACACTTCGAACTGCTCCGCCAGTTCCGGCGCGGTGATCCGCTCCTGTTGGAGAAGAATGGACAATATGCCGATCAGCCGGTCCATTTTCATGGCACCACCGCCCTTCTGTCATTGTCTGTATTATACCATAGAAAGCGGACACCTGTCTGTCATGTTCGGCTTTGCGCGGCCGGCTTTTTTTGCAGGGCAGGGGACCCGGACGAAAAATAAGGGCCGCATGTTGGAAAGAAGCGGGAAAAAGCAGCCAGGCAACGGATTTTCTGTAAACTGCCGGTCAAAATCACGTAAAATTTCGTTGTAAAATGTCGGCGTTTCTGTTATGATAGTAACCGTGGGGCCGGACCCCACCGATGCAGCGCCGTGCGCTGCACCCACCTTTACAATCAAAGAATAGGAAAAAGAGAAAAGAGAAGAATACAAGGGAGACTCGTACATGGATGTAACGCTGTCGCATTTTCTCCAGCAGATGGCCTCCAACCCCATTTTGTTGATGACCGTGGCGCTCACGCTGGGCGTCATCTTCGTCAACGGATGGACCGACGCCCCCAACGCCATCGCTACCTGCATCAGCACCCGCTGCATGCGGGTCCGTCCGGCCATCCTGCTCAGCGCCGGGTTCAACTTTCTCGGTGTGCTGGTCATGACCCGCATCAACTCCTCCGTCGCTTCCACCATCTCCAACATGGTGGACTTCGGCGGCAACACCCACGAAGCCCTCATCGCGCTGTGCGCGGCGCTGTTTTCCATCGTGGTATACAGCGTCACGGCTTCCTGGTTCGGCATCCCCACCAGCGAGAGCCACAGCCTGATCGCCGGCCTGACCGGCGCGGCCATCGCCATCAACAACGGTCTGGGCGGCGTCAACGGGGCCGAGTGGGTCAAGGTCCTCTACGGTCTTGTCATGAGCCTGTTGCTGGGTTTCGGCTCCGGCTGGCTCATCTGCAAGCTGCTGACCTGGGTGTGCGCCGGGCTGGACCGCCGCAAGGCAAACGGCTTCTTCCGCTACGCGCAGATCTTCGGCGCGGCGGCCATGAGCTTTATGCACGGCGCGCAGGATGGCCAGAAATTCATCGGCGTACTGTTCCTGGGCGTGGCCTTCTGCAACGGGCAGTCCAGCGTCAGCGGGGTGGTCATCCCGGTCTGGCTGATGCTGTTGTGCAGTACTGTCATGGGTCTGGGCACCAGCGTCGGCGGCGAGAAGATCATCAAGTCCGTGGGGATGGACATGGTCCAGCTGGAAAAATACCAGGGTTTTGCAGCGGACCTCTCGGCGGCGTTCTGCCTGCTGCTGTCCAGCCTGTTTGGCATCCCGGTATCCACCACGCATACCAAGACCAGCGCCATCATGGGCGTGGGGGCTGTCAAGCGGCTTTCCGCCATCAACTACGGCGTCGTCAAGGATATGATGCTCACCTGGGTGTTCACGTTCCCCGGTTGTGGCCTGATCAGCTTCGCCATGGCCAAGCTGTTCATGTTCCTCATCTGAGTATGGCGGCGGGGAAATGCCCCGCCGCAGGGTACCGTTCCGTTACCGCAACACAAAAAGCAAGGAGAAACGATCATGGCGAAAGTTCAGGATTCCTACTATTTTGATACCTTCTCGGCCTGCGCCGAAGATGCCTGCCGTGCCGCCCATCTGCTGGAAGCGATGATGCAGAATTTCCAGCCCGCCAACATCCGGCAGGAACTGGACGAGATCCACAAGATCGAGCACAGCGCCGACGAAAAAAAGCATGAACTGCAGAGCGTGCTGGTCAAAGCGTTCATCACCCCCATCGAGCGGGAGGATATCGCCACGCTGTCCGGCAACATCGACGATGTGATCGACAAGATCGAGGATGTGCTCCAGCGTATCTATTGCAACAACATCCAGAGCATCCGCCCCGACGCGCTGGAAATGGCCCAGAAAGTCATCCAGTGCTGTGAGGAAGTCAAACTGCTGGTGAAGGAACTGGCGGACTTCAAGCACTCCAAGACGCTGCATGACCATGTGGTACGCATCAACGATCTGGAGGAGCAGGGCGACCGGCTGTTCCTGGCCAGCATGCGCAAGCTGCACAAGAACTGCACCGACCCCATCGAAGTCATTGCCTGGCGCGAGGTATACCACTACCTGGAAAGCTGCATGGACGCCTGCGAACATGTGGCCGACACAGTGGAGCGCGTCGTAATGAACAACACCTGAGCACACAGCGACCGGGACCGCAGCCCGCCGTAAGGCGGCAGCGGTCCCGGTTTTTGTCTGCGCAGTTATTGCACGGTGAGGGTTTCCACGATGGGCAACGCCCGCAGCCGTCTGACAGGGCCGCGCACCGAGAGAGCGGTGGTCAGCAGGATGACCCCGGCGATGAGCGCCAGTTCCGGCCAGGGGACCGACCAGGGAACGCCAAAGGTACGCGTGACCAGGCTGGAATACAAAAACCAGTGCAGCGCCAGCCCCAGCGCGCAGCCCAGCAGCACACCCCCGGCGGCGTAGGCGACCGCTTCGGCCGCCACCATGCGGGTCAGCTGGCGGCCGCTCATGCCGATGGCGCGCAGCGCGCCGTACTGGCGGGTGCGGGCGGCTACCCCCAGGCGGACAGTATTCATGATATGGAACATCGTGATCGCCACGATCACCGAGAGGAACCCGTAAACCAGCACCGAGAAGGCATAATACAGCCCCCGCTGCTGCCGGTTGCGGACCAGATCGCCGGTAAAGGCGACGCCGCCGCCGAACAGGGCTTCCACCGCGGCCACGTCGCGTTCGTCCGCACTGGACCGGAACTGCACATCCAAAATCGTGTACCCGTTTTCGCCGGTCAGCCGGGTGAACGTCTTTTCGGAGCAGAACAGCGTTTCAGTGCCTGCGGTACGGGCCAGCGGGTGATCCGTCAGGATGCCGCCTACCGTCACCGCCTGCTCCGTACCGTTCACGGTCAGCGTCAGCCGCTCCCCGACGGCGACGCGGGCGTCGGTGTTGGCCACAAAGAGCACCTGGTCCCCGGCGGACGCCGCTTCTACGGACCCCTCCGCCAGCTGCTCCTGCGCCCAGCCGAACTGTGTTTCCTCCAGCGAGATCAGCGTGCAGGCCCGCGCCTGCCCGCCGGTCTGCAGCGGCAGGTTGTAGGCGAACATCCGGCCGAACGCCCGGCGGACCGAAGGCTCTGCAGCCACGGCGTCGAGCAGGGCCGGGTCGATGGAGCAGGTGTTCGTCTCGCTCACGATGGAAAGGTCCGGCGTCCAGGCTTTGGGAGCAAAGGCGTTTTTCATAAAAGGCACCAGCGTACAGAACCCGAGGAACAGCGTCAGGCAGAGGGCGAACGCCCCGGTCATCAAAAGATAGCTGCGCTTGCCGGCCCGGGCATGATGGACGCCGAGCGCGATCTCCACCGGCCAGCGGCGGGTGTTGGCGGCGTGGCGGAAAGGGCGCGCCTGCCCCGGATTACCGGCAACGGCCTCCAGCGGGGAGACCCGCGCGGCCTGCCGCGCCGGGGTGCGGGCCGCCAGCAGCACCGTGAGAAGCCCCAGCACGGTGGCGGCGCCAAGGCTCAGCCAACTGACGCCGAACAGCGGGATGGAGCCGAACCACACGCTGCTGAAATGCCGCATCACGGCGCACAGCGCCCACACGACCAGTATGCTCAGGCCCAGCCCCACGGGGATGGCGGCCACGCACCACTGCAGGGCTTCCCGCCGCACAAAGCGCGCGGTCTGGCGGCGGGTCTCGATGACCATGCCCTGCAGGTACATATCCGCCAGACCGAACATGACGGCCACCAGGAACACCGCCAGCACGATGCACAGGCGGGTCATGCGGCTCTGCCGCCGGTGGACCCGGTCGGACCGGGCGGCCAGATCGAGATAATGCTTCATCATCGCTGCGTCGCTCCTTTCGCCAGCGGAATACGGCCCCGCGCCGTGCGGTCCTGCGCGCGGGGCGGGTGCGGTTTGTGCGGATGCAAAGTTTTCATAAAAGCCTCTTTGTTTAGCCGGGGTGTTATTGCTGCTGTTTGATCGTATCCACGACCGTCATCTGGCCGATCAGCCGCATGGGGCGGCGGATGGCGAGGGCGGCGGACGCAAGGCAGAGGGCCACGATCAAGAGAAGGGAAGCGGCGGGGACCTGCCAGGGGGGCCCCCATTTGTCCGCGATCAGGAACTGGAACGCCAGCCTGTTCAGCGGCAGCCCCAGAACACAGCCGACCGCACAGCCCAGCAGGGCGAAGGTGAAGGCTTCCGCCGCGATCACTTTGTCAAGCTGGCCGACACTCATCCCGATGGAACGCATAACGCCGTACTGCCGGGTCCGGGACGCCACGCTGGCGTTCATGCTGTTGAAGATGTTGAACACCGTGATCAGCGCGATGATGATAAGGAACCCGTAGATAAAGACCGCGCCCGTGTAGTAGGAACTCTGGGCTTCGGCATTGGTGATCCGCTTATCGGACACCGTGCTGCCGGGCGGGACGAGCCCCCGTATGGCGGCGACCGTATCATCCCCGCCCGCGGGGGAAAGCTGAACGTCCACCGCGGCGTACCCTGTATCGCCCATAAGGGCGGCGAAGGTCTGCTCCGAACAGATCATGGTACTGTCCGCGCCATGGACCGCCCCGGCTGAAACCGACGCCAGGACCCCGGCGACCGTCGCCGTCCTGTCGCCCGAAGGCGTATGCAGGACCGCGCTATCGCCCACCTGCCAGTCCGTGCCGTCCTGATAAACGGCCAGGACCGCCCCGATAGTTTCCTGCACGGGCGCGATGCTGCCCCGGTTCAGGTCCTGCTTCGCCCAGCCAAACTGAAGATCGTCATAAGAAAGCAGCGTGACGGTGCTTTCCCCCATGCGGGAAGAAAGCGAAAGCCCGGAGGCTTCCATGCGGCCGAAAACATGGGCGACGCCCGGGGTCTTGCGGAGCCGGTCCGCCAGCGACCTGTCCAGCGGGGCGCCGTCCCCGGTGATGGATACATCCGCGGCGGACGGCGAAAGGGCGGGCATCCCCTGGTCCAGAAAGACCACCAAGACCTGGAAAGACAGGAACATCATGATGCTGACCGCAAACGAACAGGTCATCAGGAACAGATTCTTTTTGCCGGAAAGCGCATGAAAAACGCCCAGGCGGATCTCAATGGGGAGCCGCTCTGCGCGGACGGCGCGCTCGTTCTGGGCCAGCTGCGAACTGCCGCTGACCGCCGTTATGGGGGATACTTTGGAAGCCCGGCGGGCGGGGGACAGGGCTGCCAGCAGGACGATCAGGAACCCGACCACGGCCCCGGCGGCAAGCCCGCTGACGCTGAACTGGAAAAGCGGAATCTCCGAAAAGCGCCCCCCGCTGATGGAACGCAACAGCAGGCAGGCGCCCCAGGTGACGAACTGCCCCGCGACCAACCCGAGGGGGACGCCTTTCAGGCTTTGGCGAAGCCCCTGCACGATGACGAAACGCCGGACCTGTGGCTTTGTGGCGCCCAGACAACGCAGAAGCCCGTAGAACTGGACCCGTTCCAGCACATTGGTGTTGAAACTGGCGGCGATCATAACGGCCCCGGCGGTCAGCACCAGCAGGAAAAGCGCCCCCGCCACGATGTACAGGGACTGCATCGTGCTGTTCTCGCTCTGGCCCATCAGCCCCAGCAGCGCGGTGTTTTCGCTGATCTGGCCGTCGGCAAGGCCAAACTGTTCCCGGATGGAATCCATGGCCCGCTGGATGTTGACGCCGTCCTTGAACTGCACGCGGAAGGTGGTGCCGTCCGCGGCGTTTTCGTCGGCGATCTGGCGGAAGCCCTCCTCGGTCAGCACCATGCCGTATACGTCGGCTTTGAGCAGGCTGCCCATATCGGCAAGAACTCCCGTGATGCGGTATTCCCGGCAGGAACCGTCCGGCACGGCGACGGCCACCGTATCGCCGGGCGCAAGGCCCAGCTGTTCCAGAGCCGAGTGGTTCAGCAGGGCTTCGTCGGGTTGGACGGGGTAGGTCCCGCTTTCCAGCTGCATTTCGGTCAGGGCCGAAAAGACCTCCCGGCCGGCGCCGGCAAAGCTGACCGTGTGGCCGCCGATGGTGCCGCTGCTGCCCTGGCAGACCCACCCACAGAGCGCCACGTCCACGCGGGAACCGATCAGTGCGGCGGTCTCGCGGTCGATGCCTGTCAGGCTGATGTGGTATTCGCCGTTGGTTTTGATAAAATAGTTCTTCTGCGCGCGCAGCGCCATTTCGGCCATGCTGAAAATGGCCGTTACCAGCAGAACGGAAAGCACGATGCAGCACACCGAGATACGGCTGCTTTTGCGGTGCGCTTTCTCGTATGGGGGGATCAGCGCAAGGTAACTGCTCAACGCCATCAGCCCCCCAACTCCTGCAAAACGCCGTCCCGTACCTGAAAGACCCGGTCCACCGCGGTGGTCAGGGCGGGGTTGTGGGTGATCATCAGGATGGTCTGGCGGTAGCGCCGGGAGGCCTGGGTGAGCAGGCCGATCACCTCACGGCTGTTCTTGCTGTCCAGGTTGCCGGTGGGTTCGTCAGCCAAGATCAGTTTGGGCCGCGTGATGAGCGCCCGGCCGATGGCCGCCCGCTGCTGCTGCCCGCCCGAAAGCTGCCCCGGCAGATGGTGCCGCCGTTCGGTCAGGCCCAGCACGTCCAGCAGTTCCTCCACCCGGGCAGGGTCGGGACGCTTGTAGTCCAGCAGCAGGGGAAAGATCAGGTTCTGCTCCACGTCCAGTTCCGGCACCAGCTGGAAGGACTGGAACACGAACCCGATGTTCCGCCGCCGGAAGATGGTGCGCTGTTCCTCCTTCATGGCGAACAGGTCCTGCCCGTCGATGCGGATGCTGCCCGACGTGGGGGTGTCCAGCGCGCCGATGCAGTGCAGCAGCGTGCTTTTGCCGGAACCCGATTCCCCGACCACGGCGGCAAACTGGCCTTTTTCCAATGTGAAAGTGACCTGCTTGAGCGCATCCACCTGCGCTTCGCCCTGCCCGTAGGTCTTGCAGAGTTTTTGTACATTCAAAATTTCCATAAGGTTACGCCTCCTTCTGCCTGGGGGGATCTGCCGGCGGCGGGATGCCCGGCCCCCCAGGCATGCCTCTATCATAGCAGGGTCAGCTTACGTCCGGGTGAATCGCATCTTGCGCTTTTGTAAGGTTCATCAGGAAGGTGACGGCGAAGGCCGTGCCCTCGGGGCCGGTACGCTCCACGGTCAGCAGGCCGCCCTGCCCCTCCACGATGGATTTCGCCAGCGGCAGGCCCAACCCGGCCCCGTTGGGGTCGCCGGACTGCTTGCTGCGGTAGAACCGCTGGAAGATATGGGGCAGATCCTCCGGCGGGATGCCGCTGCCGTCGTCACAGACCGAAAGGCGGAACAGGGCCGGGGTGCCCTGCCACTGCACCCGTACCGTCCCGCCGCGCCCGGTGTGATCCAGCGCGTTTTTGATGAGGTTGCCGAGTGCTTCGCCGGTCCACTCCAGATCGCAGCAGAGTGCCTGGTCCGGCGGCCCTTCGGCAAAAAGGCGCTTGCCCTCCCGGGCGGCCCGGGCTGTGAAAGGGGCCAGCGCCCGCTCCACCAGTTCACGGGCCGGGTGAAGCTGCCGGTCAAAACGGATGCTCCCGGCGTCCAGCCGTGCCATCTTCAGCAAAGCCTGGATCAGCCGTTCCATGCGCTGCAGGGACTGCAGGGACTGCCCCGCAAAGCGGGTCACGGTGTCGGGGCGGTCCGGCTCGTTGAGCAGGATCTCGGCGTACAGGCCCAGGGCGGCCAGCGGCGTTTTCAGCTGGTGGGAAATGTCCGAGATCATGTCCCGCAGAAAGGCTTTGGACGCCTGCTCGCTCTCGTTTTTGGACTGCAGCGCCATGGCCAGTTCCTCGATGCCGCCGAACATCTGGTACAGGGTGCCGTTCTCGTTCTGGGGCAGGTGGCGCTGGAACTTCCCCTCGGAATATTCGGCCACTGTGTCGATCACGTTCTGGTACAGCCGTTCCCGGCGGCGCAGCCACAGGGCCGAACCGGCCGTGACTGCCAGTGCGAACAGGGCGGCACCGCCCAGGGCCGCCCCGCCGAAGCGCAGCGTGCTTTGGGCGGGCAGCGCCAGCAGCGGCAGCGGGGTCTGTTCGGTGCGGCCTGCACGGGCCAGCAGGGCGTCCCCCTTGGCCGAAGGCGCGGTATTCTGCAGCGCGGCGGCAAGGACCGGCCCCGGCACGCCCTGGTCCAGCAGGGCGGCGGTCACAGTGCGCTCCCGTTCCAGCAGGACCTGCTGCACCTCGGCGGCGTGCAGGAAGCACAGCCCCAGCGCCGCCAGCATCAGCAGCAGCCCGGTCCCCAGCAGGAACAGGAAATACCGGCAGGATTGTTTTTCACGCAGAAAATTCATGGCGCGTCCCTCCTCCACTGGTAGCCGAAGCCCCGGACCGTCACCAGGTACACCGGGCGGGAGGGGTCGGGCTCGATCTTCTCCCGCAGGCGGCGGATGTAGACCGACAGGGTATTGTCGTCCACAAAGTCGCCGCTGCCGTCCCACAGCACGTCCATGATGCGCTGGCGGGGCAGCGTCAGCCCCGCGTTCTGCAAAAACAGGCACAGCAGCCGGTATTCCATGCCGGTGACTTCCAGCGGCATACCGTGCAGAAACACGCGGCTGGCCGCCAGGTCGATGCGCACCGGCCCGGACGCAAGGCTGCCGGGCAACGCGGCGGCACGCCCGCTGCGCCGCAGCAGCGCCCGGATGCGGGAGCACAGCTCCCCCAAGCGGAACGGCTTGGTCAGGTAGTCGTCGCCGCCCGCGTCCAGCCCGCGGATGATGCTGACCTCCTCATCGGAGGCCGTCAGAAACAGGATGGGAATGCCTGCGTCCCGGCGGCGCACCGCCTCGCATACCGCAAAGCCGCTGCCGTCCGGCAGCGTCACGTCCAAAAGCAGCAGGTCGTACCGCGCAGGCCCGTCCAGACGCTCCCTGGCCTGGGCCACGGTGCGCGCCACATCCACCGTGAAGCCGTTCTGCTTCAATGAATAGGTCAGCCCGTCGATCAGGCTGAGGTCGTCCTCCAGCAGCAACAAGTTTGGCATAGCAAACCCCTCCCGGTCTTTTCTTCCAGTATACCATACCTGCCGCCCTGCGGACCTTACGGATTTGTAAGGCAGGCAAAAACACAGAAAGCCCGACGTGCGCCGCGGGGGCGCACGCCGGGCAGAAAGCGGGGCGAAACGGGAGCCTGTCCGCAGGCGCTCCCGGCGGGTACGGCGGCCAGGGGCCGCCTTGTTCCCCGCAGAGGCCGTTTTACGGCAGGGCCGTGCGGATGGCTTCCTGAACGGGAGCCAGCGTGTCCAGATCCACAAAATCCACCTTCGCATTGAAGGTCTCGATCATGGCGCGCACCTCGGCCGTCCGTTTCTCTTCGGGGATGCGTCTGGCCTGATTGCACAAAAGCGTCATCATGGTTTTGTGGGCAAAATGCAGTTTCCCGTAGTCGATGCCGCCCCGAAGATGGAACAGCTGCGTATTTTTCCACAGCGGCGCAGGCAGCTGCCGCTGGACCGAAGTCTGGATGTTGCGGATGTTTTCCGGGTCCGTTACATCGGCCAGCCCCACGGTGACCAGAATGAGCCGCGCGCCGGGGGGCAGCAGCTTTACGGTCCGTTTCAGCCCTTTGACGCCGCCCGCATACAGGCCGCCCAGATGGATGATGAGCCCGCAGCCGGCCAGATCCTTCAGTTCTTTATAGTCGGCGGCCGGTATGCCGGTCTGCCGGGAGAGGCTTTCAGCATACCGGCGGGTCGTGCCGTACTCGCTGCCGTAGACGATCATGCTTTTCATACAGAACCTCCGTTCGTTCCTGTTCGGGCGGCAGATACATCGGAAAAGCGGGGGCTTCGCCGCGCGGCGCCCTTTCGCTTGTGGAAGGCAACCCCTCAAGGGGCCCGGTCCCAGTATAGCAGATCTGCTCCCGCTTGGGAAGGCGCAGACACAGGACGCTACTCGGACCGCACCGCCGGTTCCGCCGTCATCTGGCGGCAGGAGAGGAAGGTGGCCAGAAAATAGCTCCCGTAAACGGCCAGGAACAGCAGGAGGGTGAACCCGATGTTTGTGGCGATGGGCAGATTCATGAAGCCCTCCACCAGTTCCATGCCTTTTCGCACCAGCAGCGCCGAGTACAGCCCGGCCACCAGCAGGGGAACGGCGAAGAACGCCGCCGTCTGGGCGAACAGCGCGCGGTCGATCTGCCGGCGCGGCGCGCCCAGTTTTTGCAGCAGGCCGTAGCGGTACAGGTTGTCGGCGGTCTCGCTCAGCTGTTTCAGCGCCAGCAGCGCCGCGCAGATCAAAAGAAAGACCAGCCCTGCATAGCAGCACAGAAACGTCACCAGCGCGTTCACGCCGTAGAACATGTCGTACATCATGGCTTTCTCGGTGTAGCGGTAGCTGTGCGCGTCATCCAGGCCGATGGGGATCATCTTCTGCAGGACTTCGTCGGGGTCGGTGTCCGCCCGGTACTGCACCAGCAGAACGTTCAGGTCTTTGGCAAGGCCCGCCGCGACCCGGTCAGGCACGATCAGCGTGCCGCGGTCGTTGTTGCCCATCTGGGTCATAAAAAAGGTCTCCTGCAGCACCTGCGTACCGGCCCGCTGCAAAACGAAGCCGTTCACCGTCAGTTCGGCATGGTCCTGCAGCGCCTGCTCCACGTAGGCGTAGGTGCCTTTGTAGTTGCAGTTCACCAGGTACTGCCCTTCGCCCAGCATGACGGGGGCTTTGCCCTGCAGGGCCAGCGCGCGGTTGAAGTCGCTCACGGTGACCACGTTGACCTCACATTCCGGCAGCGCTGCGTCCATCGCCCACAGTTCCAACTGCTGCCCGGAAAACCACGTCCCATAGGTGAAGTCCGCCATGTACAGGCTGATCTGCTCCATGGCGGCGGCGTAATCCGCCATGGGCACGCCGCGGGAGGCCAGGTAATCGGCAATGCTGCCGTCGCCGTCCCGGTCTGTGTCGCAGAGCACGTTCAGGTCATAGGGCGTGGAGGAGCGGGCCAGGTCGTTCATGGCAAGGGCGGTGCTCGTGCCGATGGACACCGCGCAGATCGTCACGGTGAGCAGCCCGCAGATGACCGCCATCAGCCGGTAGTTGGTGCGGATGCGGCTGCCGATCTGCCGCACCACGAAGGCGTTGAGCCCGCGCAGATAAAAGGAGGGGCGCGCCCGGGCTGCGCGCAGGAACACCGCCGCCAGCGAGTAAAACAGCAAAACAGTGCCCGCCGCCAGCGCCGCAGCAGCGATCTCGAAGCTGTGGTTTTCCCGGGAGGGAAGCAGCCCGTTGCGGTCAAACAGCACCCAGGCCGTGCCGATGCAGCCCAGGGCCAGCAGAAAGGCTGCCGTGGGCAGCGCGCGCCGCCCGGTGGCCATCTGTTCGTTCTGCCGTCCGGCGGTCAGCAGGTCGATGAGCTTCACGCGGGAGACGGTCCAGACATTGCAAACCATGACGACGCCGAAGATCACCGCAAAGCAGAGGGCCGTCTGCCGCAGCGCGGCGGGGGAGAACACCGGCCGGAACCGCGCCAGGTCCACGGCAAAAAGGCGGAGCGCCGCCAGGGAAACGCCCTGGGACAAGACGAACCCCAGCGCCAGCCCGGCGGCCAGCGCGGCAGCGCCGATGCAGAGCGTCTCTGCGGCGAAGACACCGGCGATGCGCCCCGGGCGCATACCGAGCAGCCGGTAAAGCCCCAGTTCCTTTTTGCGCCGCCGCAGCAGGAACTGGTTGGCATAGAGGATGAGGAACCCCAGCACGAAGGCGAGCGCGACCGACAGTACCCCCAGCAGCTGGTCCAACTGGTCGTAGAGCAGCGCGCGGGTCATGCTCATCTCGGTAAAAGCGGGCTGGTCGGAGAGGGAGTTGAAGGCGTAGAACAGGCTGACCGCCAGCGCCAGTGTCAGGAAATAAATGCGGTAATCCTGCATGTTCTTGCGCACGTTTTTGAGGATCAGCTTACAGGAGATCACTCTGCTCACCTCCCAGCGCGGACACCACTTCCAGGATGCGGGCAAAAAACTCTTTCCGGCCCGCACCGCCGCGGTTCAGTTCATGGAACAGCCTGCCGTCCTTGATGAACAGGATGCGGCGGCAGTAACTGGCGGAGAATGCGTCGTGTGTGACCATCAGGATGGTGGCTTCCAGCCGCCGGTTCAGTTCGGTCAGCATCGTCAGCAGCATCCGTGCCGAGTGGGAGTCCAGCGCGCCGGTGGGTTCGTCGGCCAGCACCATGGCCGGGTCGGTGATGACGGCGCGGGCCGCCGCGATGCGCTGCTGCTGCCCGCCCGACATCTGGTAGGGGTACTTGTCCAGCACGTCGGTGATGTTCAGCGCGGCGGCCGTCTCCTGCACGCGCTTCCGGATGGCAGCGGGCTTTTCTCCGGCGAGGGAGAGGGCCAGCGCGATATTCTCACGGGCGGTCAGGGTGTCCAGCAGGTTGAAATCCTGGAAGATGAAGCCCAGCCTGCGGCCCCGGAAATCGGCCAGTTTCCCGCCGTGCAGGGCGGTTATATCCCGGCCGTCGATGAAGATGTGGCCGCTGGATACCGTGTCGATGGTGGAAATGCAGTTCAGCAGGGTGGTCTTGCCGGAGCCCGAGGGCCCCATGATCCCCAGGAACTCGCCTTTTTCCACGGTGAACGAAATATGGTCCACCGCTTTGGTCAGGCTGCCTTTGTTGCCGTAGTATTTTTGGATGTCCTCCACCCGCAGGATCGGATCGCTCATACAGTTCAACTCCTTTGCCAATGTTCCCGGGTGCCTTTACGATACCACATCCGCGGGCGTCCTGCCATGCGTTTGCCTTACGTTTCCCTTACAAAGCCGTAAGGTACGCAAAAAGGGCGCGGGTCAAAGGCCCGCGCCCCAGACTGTTGAAAAAAGTCCAAAAGCCGTCGCCGTCGGCGGACATGCGCCGACGACGGCGACACCGACAGGAAAATTTTGCGGCAAATTGTGTGCGAGGGACGAAGCGACGAGCGCGCGATTTGCCGTAAAATTTTGCCGAAGGGGTTCCCAAAAGGGGAAACAGACGCGTCAGGCGCAGCCGTGTGCGGCTGTTGCCCCTTTTGCAGCGTGCCGAGTCTCTCGGCGCGCTGAGCCGCGGATCAAAGGCCCGCGCCCTGCAGCATGCTCTCGGTGGGGAAGGCCAGCGTCACCGCGGTGCCGCGGTCCTTTTCACTGTCGATGGCGATCTCCATATTCATCTTGCGGCACAGTTCCCGGCACAGATACAGCCCGATCCCCGTGGAATGGGGGAAACGCCGCCCGTTCTGCCCGGTGAAGCCCTTGTCAAAGACGCGGGGCAGGTCCGCCGCGTCGATGCCGGTACCGTTGTCGCGGATCGTAAGCAGCGCGCGGTTGCGCTCCGCTTTGCCGGAAATTTCCAGGCACAGCGCGCCCTGCCGGTATTTGACGGCGTTGGTCAAGATCTGCCCCAGGATGAAAACGCAGCTTTTGCGGTCCGCGCAGACAGGCACGTCCAGCCCGTCCGTCTGCACCTGGCCGCCCGCCTGGATGATGGGCCGGGAACAGGCTTTGAGCGCCGCGTGTACCAGCGCCTGCAGGGTGGTGGACTCCACCCGGAAATCCTTCTCCACATCGCCGCTGCGGGCGTAGTACAGCACCAGTTCCACCAAGGCGTCGATGCGGCGCAGTTCGCCGTCCAGCTTCAGTGTGGTGGGGTTCTTGTCGTTCTCCACGATCAGGCGGGCCGCAGCGATGGGCGTTTTGATCTCGTGCACCCAGGCGTCCAGGAATTCCCGGTATTCCCGGCTCTGCCGTTCCTGTTCGGCCAGCTGGTCGTTCAGGTATTTGCCGTTGCATTGCAAAATGTGCGCCACGACCCGCGCCTCCGGGAACGCGGGGCGTCCGGCGGCTTCCATCAGCAGCGTCTTTTCGTCCATCTGGTCCAGCAGCGCCAGCAGCCGCCCGTAGTAGCGGCGTTTGCGGAAAAAGTCTCGCAGCAGCGCCGCCGCGAAAGCCGCAAGAAAGATGCCCCCGGCAAACAGGATGAACACAAGGGGCACTTCCACCAACCACAGCAGCCCAAAGACCAGCGCTTCGGCTGCGGCAAAGCAGGCGAAGGCAAAGGCCCGGTCCGCCAGATAATCCAACGCTCTCATACGCAGTACCCCAGGCCCCGGCGGGTCTCCAGATACTCCGGCAGGCCGATCTCCCGCAGCTTTTTGCGCAGCCGGACGATGTTGACGTTGAGGGTGTTCTCGTCGATGAAGGCTTCGCTCTGCCACAACTCGTCGATGAGCGCGTCCCGGGGCAGGATATTGCCGCGGTTCAGCATCAGCAGCCGCAAAATACCCAGTTCGTTTTTGGTCAGCGCGATCTCTTTGCCGTCGTGGCTCATGGTGGCTTTCAGCAGATGCAGCGTCAGCCCTTTGTGGACGAGCACCGTGTCGGCCTGGGACTCTTGGGTGCGGGCCAGCAGTTTCTGGATGCGGGCCAGCAGGATCTGGGCGTTGTAGGGCTTGGCAACGAAATCGTCGGCGCCCAGATTCAGGCCCATCAGTTCGTCAAAATCCGTGTTCCGGCTGGTCAGCATCAAAACCGGCACCCGGGAATGCTGCCGGAGTTGGCGGCAGACCTGGAACCCGTCCTGCCAGGGCAGATTGACGTCTAACAGGATCAGGTCGGCCCGGGACGCCAGCGCCTGCTTGGCGATGTGCTGGAAATCGTCGGACCAGGCGCATTCGTAGCCGTACTTTTGCAGCAGCCGGGCCAGTTCCCCGCGCAGGACGGCGTCGTCCTCAATCAGAAAAATTTTCATCGGTCTCACCTGCTTTCGGTGTAGGGGATATCCCCATTATACCATACCGGGCACGCAAAGACAGCCGGGACGGCGCAAAAAAGCGCCGTCCCGGCTGCGGGAGAAAAGCAGAAAGCGGAGAGGTCAGGTCAGAAGGGGATGGAACACCGGCTTCATCCGTTCGTAGGTGCAGAACCGGGTGAACCCCAGCCGGCGCAGTTCCCGCTGGGTCTGCGCCAGCCGTGCGCCCAGGTGTTCCTTCTTGTGGCTGTCGCTGCCAAGGGTCAGGATGGTGCCGCCCAACTCCCGGTACAGGCGCAGGATCTGCCGCGAAGGGGTCAGGTCCGGCAAGCCGTAACGGTAGCAGGAGGTGTTGACTTCGATGCCCTTGCCGTCGGCAATGACGGTGCGCAGAATTTCGGTCAGGACCGGTCGCAGCCGCTCAAACGGGTACGGTCCGGCCAGGTCGTACCGGCCCAGAAGGTCAAGATGCCCCAGGACGCTGTAGTCGTGGTACTGACGCACCAGTTCCAGAATTTCCTCATAATAGCGCTGCTGGTATTCCTCCTGGGTGCGGCCGCGCTGGAAATCCTGGGTCCAGAATTCTTTGTCTTCCACCTGGTGGACCGACAGGATGATAAAGTCGAAGGGGTAACGGCCGAACAGGGCCTGGAACTGCGGGATCGTGTGGACCTGCATGCCGAACTCCATGCCCAGCCGCAGGTCGATCTGGTCGCGGTAGATCTCTTTGATGGCGGAATATTCTGCGGCGTAGCGTGGATAGTCCACGTTGGCCAGCGGTATCTGCGCCGGCTCGCCGGGGCCGCCGGGGCGGTACAGGACCCCGCGGGGGTCGTCCCAGTCCCGTTTGACGCCATAGTCCACGTGGTCGGTAAAGCACAGTGCGTCCAGCCCCAAGTCGATGGCGTCCAGCACCACTTCCTCCATGGGATACACAGAATCGTCGCTGTATTGGGTGTGCACATGGTAATCAGCCAGCATCGGGAACGCCTCCTTCCGGGAAGGTCAGGCCGTGTGGGGCACGGCCCGACGGTTCAGCTGTTCATGCATCCAGGTCATCAGCCCCAGCAGCGCCAGCAGCCAGACCGGCAGCAGCGCCGCCGAAATATGGTTGGCGATCAGGCCGAACAGCGGCGGCATCAGGCAGGTGCCCACATAGGCGCTGGCCATCTGCACGCCGATCATGGCCTGGGAACGGGCCGCGCCAAAATGCTCCGGCGTGGAATGGATGATGCTGGGGTAGATGGGCGCGCAGCCCAGCCCTACCAGCACAAACCCGGCCAGGGCCAGCCACTGCGGACCGGGCAGGGCCAGCGCCAGGACGCCCGCGGCGATGAACCCCAGACCCATGCGGATTATCCGGGCGTCGCTGAATTTCAGCGTCAGGAAGCCGCACACCGCCCGTCCGGCCGTGATGCCCAGGTAGAACAGGCTGGCAAAACTGGCCGCCGTCTCAGCGGATACGCCGCGGCAGAGGGTCAGATAGCTGCTGGCCCACAAGCCGGTGGTCTGCTCCACGGCGCTGTAGCAGAAAAAGCAGATCATGATCTCTTTGGCGCCGGGAATGTGCACCACTTGCCGCAGGGTCAGCGGCGCGGACCCTGCGGCGTCCTGCGCCGCGGCGGGTCGTTTCCACAGCGGCAGCGTGAGGAGCAGTAGGACCGTCAGCACTGCCTGCAAAATGGAAACGATGCGGTAACCGTTCTGCCAGCTTTGCCCGCCGGTGAGCACCCAGCCCATGATAGCGGGGCCTGCCGCCGCGCCGATGCCCCACATGCAGTGCAGCCAGCTCATGTGGCGGCTTTTGTAGTGCAGCGCCACATAGTTGTTCAGCGCGGCGTCCACGCTGCCCGCGCCCAGCCCGTATGGCACTGCCCACAGGCAAAGCTGCCAGAAAGCGCTGCTGATGGAAAAGCCGAACAGCGCCGCCGCCGTCATGCCTACGCTGATGGCCGTGACTTTGCCGGTGCCCAGCGCGCGGATCAGCCGGTCGCTCTGCAGGCTGGAGACCACGGTGCCGAAAGCAATGATCATGGAGATCACGCCCATGTAGGAGACGGGGACCCCGAATTGGGGGTAAATGCTGGGCCAGGCTGCGCCCAGCACGGCGTCCGGCAGGCCCAGGCTGATGAAGGCAAGGTAAATGATCGCCAAAAGAAGATGTACCATCTTGTATTCCTCCTGTTTCAATGGTATCATTTTATCAGCGGAAGGTGCACTGCACCAGTATATTTTCAGCCGTTTTCTATCACATTTTCAGCCAAACGGAAGGGGAAGGTCCTATGCTGTCTCCATGCAACACCACCGTGGACGGTACCAACCGGGAACTGCTGGCCCACGGAACCGGCGCATTCCCGGTCGGGTGCTACCATGACGATTTGTGCCGGGGCGAGGTGGTCTGGCACTGGCACGAGGAACTGGAAGCCGCGGTGGTCTCCGAGGGCAGCGTGGCGGTGACCATCGGCAGCCAGACCTGCACGCTGCATACGGGGGACGGCTTTTTTGTTAACACCGGCGTGCTGCATGCGGCCCGCGCGGCAGAAGAAGGCCCCTGCCGCCTTCATTCCCTGGTGTTCCACCCGCGGCTGGTGGGCGGCAGCCTCGACAGCGTGTTCTATCAGGCGTACCTGCTGCCGCTGATGCATGCCCCGGATCAGACCAATTTTTATCTTTCGGGCGGCGATCCTGTCCGGCGTCCGGCGCTGGAAATGATCGAACGTGCGTGGCAGGCCTGCGCCGGGGAGGGGCCGCATTTTGAACTGGTCGTGCGGGCCTCGCTTTCGGAACTGGTAGCGCTGCTGCTGGATTACCGGCAGGCGGTCCCGCATGAATCGGAGAAAGGCCGGGCCCTGCGGGACAGTGAGCGCATCAAGACGATGCTGGCCTTCGTCCACAGCCATTTTGCCGAGCCCTTGACGGTGGCGGATATCGCCCGCAGCGCCGCCGTCAGCCCCAGTGAGTGTCTGCGCTGCTTCCGCCGCACCATCGGCCGGACCCCGGCCCAATATCTGCGGGACTGCCGCCTGCGCCGCGCGGCCGAGCTGCTCAGCGGCACCGACCTGCCGGTGGCCCAGGTGGCGGCGGACTGCGGCTTTGACGATGTGAGCTATTTTACGCGGGTCTTCCGGGCGTGCCGCCAGGCGACGCCCACGGCGTACCGCCGCGGCGGGGTGCAAAAGGCAAAATAAAAAGCACCTGCCGCAGCAGGTGCTTTTTATGGCGGAAAGAGAGGGATTCGAACCCTCGAGGGCTTTAGGGGCCCTACACGATTTCCAGTCGTGCGCCTTAGACCAGCTCAGCCATCTTTCCAAGGCAGTCGTTTGACTGCATGGGCTATTATAGCAAGTTACACAAACGTTGTCAAGCGATTGCCGCAATATTTTTTGTACGGGAATCCGCCCGGACCGGCAGGAACAAGCTGCAAACGGCAAAAAGGCCTTGAAACAGACTGCCTGCATTCCGGCAAAGGCGCTTTGGACCGGCACAAAAAAAGCCCCGGCGGCGGCCGGGGCGGTCGAACGGATCAGAAACTGCCGGAATCGTGGCGCACAAAACCGCCCAGTTCTTCGGTGGTACTGAACCCTGCGGACAGCGCCTTGGCGCGCATGGCGGCATAGAACTCGGCCATGGTGGCCTGGATGTAGGGGGCCAGGAAGTAGTTGCCGATGCCAAAAGTCAGCAGGCAGAGCAGGCCCCAGCCGAAAAAGGACAGGCGCAGCACAAAATAGGACCATTTTTCGCCGTCCATCATCTGCCGGCTCAACTCCATGGCACGCCGGGTGGTCAGGTAGGGGTTCTCCGCCAGCAGGTAGGGGACCAGCACATAGCAGAAACTCCAGTATATGCCGGGGATGATAAGGAGCAGGCAGCCGCCCAGGATCTTCAGCGTTGTCAGGAACTGCACCTTGACCACGTTCAGGTACGGACGCCGGAAGACCGTAAAGATGGTATCGATGGGGGAGCCGCCCTGGCGGTTCTCCATAAAATACCGATAGCCGCCCACCGCCAGCACCGAGGAGAGGAAGATACTCCAGAGGATGGCAAGTACGCTGACGATGATCGTGACCCACAGCAGGGCCAGCAAAAGCTCCAGGGGAAACCGGGAAAGCCAGCTTTCCAATGAACGTTGGCTGACAGTATACTCAAAAGTGACGCCCGGGTAGGAAGCAAAACCGCCGCCCAGCAGCGATACGATCAGGCATACAACGAAACAGCGCCAGTACCGCCCGCGCAGGGCCTGCTTGGCATTTTCCTTTAAAAGGGAACGGGTCCACATGTTTTTGCACCTCCATACTTTTCTTTATCAGCCCCGCAAACGACCCGGACTGCGGCCTTGGCGTTCATTCTGCCGCCGATCAGCAGAATGGGAAGCGTACCCGGCTCTACGGGGGCTACCTCTTTATTATAGCAAATTGGCGCGCAAAAGCAAGAATGAAGCGAAAAACGCGGTGAAACGATGGTTTGCGGCGGATACAGGCCTCTTTCCGATTTTTTTGATTTTTTTTGAAAAAAGTGCTTGACATTTTGTACCCGGATGGCTATAATAATACACGTCGCCCGGGTCACCGGGGACACAACAAAACATGCGGATGTGGCGGAACTGGCAGACGCGCTAGATTCAGGTTCTAGTTCCCTTAAAAGAGTGTGGGTTCAAATCCCTTCATCCGCACCAAAATCCCGAAGGCTTATGCCTCCGGGATTTTTTATTTTTCAGGTAAGGGCTCTTCTGCGGGATGATTGTAATAATATGTCCCCCTTCTGCGCATGCTAACCGGCAGGAGGGGGAAACCTTATGTCTGCTCATCGGATCTTGCGCCGCCTGCTGGCGCTGCTGCTCTGCCTTGCCCTGCTGGCGGGCGGCCTGTGGTGGGGGCTGGCTTCGGCTCTGCCCGATACGTTTTATATAACAGGGAACGGCGGCCTGCGCATCGCCTCGATGCCGTGGGTGGCGGCACGGGAGCGGGAGGACGGTGTGGCGGCGGCGGGCAGCGCCCGGCAGGACACCAGCCGCAATGTGACCCTGGCGCTGTTCGGAGCCATCCCCCTTAAAACCGTGCGGGCCGTGCAGACGGAGGCGCGCACCGTCCAGGTGTGCGGCACGCCATTCGGGGTGAAGATGTTCTCGGACGGGGTGCTGGTGGTGGCGTTTTCGGACCAGTATACCGGCCTTGGCGCTGAGAACCCCGCCAAGGAGGCCGGCCTGCGGTTGGGAGATCTGATCGTTTCCGCCGGCGGGCGGCCGGTACGCAGCAATGAGGAACTCAACCAGGCCATCACGGCGGCGGGCGGGCAGCCCCTGGATATCGTCTACCGCCGCGACGGGAACCAGCATACCACCGTCCTGACCCCGGTGGAGGATGTAACGGCGGGGGTCTACCGCGCCGGGGTGTGGGTGCGGGATTCCAGCGCCGGCATCGGCACGATGACGTTCCTGGACCCGGCCAACGGCACCTTCGCCGGACTGGGCCATGCCATCAGCGATGTGGATACCGGGGCGGATATCACCCTGCTTTCGGGAGAGATCGTCCCCGTGACCATCACCGGCTGCACAAAGGGAACGGCGGGCAGCCCCGGCGCGCTGCGCGGGGAATTCTCGGCAGCGGCAGCGGGCACTGTGCTGGCCAACGACGCCACCGGCGTCTACGGCCGCTATATAGGCCCGGCAGCAGGGCAGAACTGCCCGGTCCTGCAGCCTCAGGAGATCGCTTTGGGGGAAGCCGAACTCTGGACCACGGTGCAGGGCGGTGCGCCGCAGCGCTATTCGGTACGCATCGAACAGGTCAACATGACCAGCAGCGACCCCAACCGCAACCTGCTGGTGCGGGTGACTGACCCGGACCTTCTGGCGCCCACCGGCGGCATCATCCAGGGCATGAGCGGTTCGCCCATCGTGCAGAACGGCCGTCTGGTGGGGGCGGTGACCCATGTTCTGGTCAACGATCCGGCGCGGGGGTATGGTATCTTTGCCACTACGATGCTGCAAAAAGCGGACGGCGTCGCATGATGGATTTCCAGCAGAGACGGCAAAAAACGGCGCGGCTCTTGGCAGTTCACCGCAGAAAATACCGGGAAAAGGCGGGGAAAGATAGAAAACCTTCGTAAAATCACAAAAAAGGTCGAACGAAACTTCAAGCAAAGCGGAAAAAAATGGGAAAAGCCCCTTGCGGGAACTGGTAAAATATGGTAAAATTTCCATCGTAAACAAAACCCGGCGCGGCGAGCCTCCCTCCGGCCAAACGGCCGGGGACGCCCGGAATGCCCTGGGACCGAGATATGTCTGGAGGATATGACGATGGAAAAGATCAAGTTCGTGATGACCGATACGGGCGCACAAGTCTCTGCTTCGTGCCGCCAGGCCCTGGAGGAAAAAGGGGTGGCGGTGACCGTGTGTGAGAAAAACGGCAGCAAAGCGCTGGAAACGCTGCTCAGCGTCCACCCGCAGGCGGCGCTGCTGGATGCGTTCATGCCGGACCTGGACGCCATCACGGTCAAGCAGCGCTACGAGGCCCAGAACACCAGCGGCACGCGGACGACTTTTTTCGTGACCGGCGCCTTCCAGAGCGAGGAGATGGAACAGGAACTGCTGGACAATGGCTTTTCCTTCTTCTTTGTCAAACCCTTTGACGAAAGCGTACTGGTCAGCCGGGTCTTCAAGGCGGCGGGCAACAGCAGCCGCCCGCAGGCAAACTCCCAGGATTCCGACGAGATGACCGTTACCGAGATCCTGCATCAGATCGGCGTCCCGGCCCATATCAAAGGCTATCAGTTCCTGCGCGACGCCATCCTGCTGACGACGGAGGACCATGGGTACATCAACGCCGTGACCAAACGCCTGTATCCCGAGATCGCCAAGCGCAACGGGACCACGGCCAGCCGGGTGGAGCGCGCCATCCGCCACGCCATCGAGGTGGCGTGGGACCGCGGCGACGTGGACACCCTGAACAGCTATTTCGGCTACACCATCCACAACCTGCGGGGAAAGCCCACCAACAGTGAGTTCATTGCCATGATCGCGGACAAGATCCGCCTGGACAAAAAGCGCCGCGCCTGAACAAAAACGCCGGACTGCCCTTCCCGGGGCGTCCGGCGTTTGGTATCAGCGCGGGTTCGCCCTGGCGGCGGCGCTCCTGCTGGGGACCTTCTGAACGGAGCGCATACCGGGGCGGCGGGGCCGCCGCACAAGATAGTGAAGAATGACCGCTGCCGGACTGAATGTCCGGCGGTATTTTTTTTCGCAGTGCACAAAAAATACACCTGATTTTAGTGGATTTTTTCCCGGCGACCCTGTATAATAGGCTTATATGTATAGAAGGGAAGTGTGTGCCGTGGTGCAGGGGTCTGTGCCGGATACAACGGCGATCCTGGTGGCGGCGGGCGCGTCCCGCCGCATGGGGTTCGACAAACTCAGCTACCGCCTGCCGGACGGGTGCACCGTACTGGAGACAAGCTGCGCTGCCCTGGCGGCACACCCGGCGGTGCGGCAGGTCGTGCTGGTGGCCGGGGCCAACCGCCCGGAATGTGAGCGGATCGCCGCGGCCTGCCCCAAACCCTGCTGTGTGGTGGACGGCGGCGAGACCCGGGCCGACAGCGTCCGCAACGGTCTGGCGGCGGCGGAAGGCGCGCTGGTGGCCATCCACGATGCGGCACGGCCGTTCGTCAGCAGGGCGGTCATCACGGCGGCGCTGGAAGCGGCGGCCCGCACCGGCGCGGCGGCCCCGGCGGTGCCGGTCAAGGATACCATCAAGGTCGCGCAGGGCGGCCGGGTCGTATCCACCCCGGATCGTGCCATGCTGTACGCGGTACAGACGCCCCAGTGCTTTTCCCGGGAAAAATACCGGCAGGCGCTGGCCTGCGTCACCGGGGAGCAGGCCCGGCAGGTCACGGACGACTGCAGCCTGTTTGAACTGGCGGGCATGCCGGTGGAGTTGACCGCGGGCGACTACGGTAACTACAAGATCACGACGCCGGACGATTTAAAAAAGGAGAAAACGATGCGTATTGGGCACGGTTATGACGTCCACCGTCTGGTGGAGGACCGGAAACTGATCCTGGGCGGGGTGGAGATCCCCTATGAGAAAGGCCTGCTGGGCCATTCCGACGCCGATGTGCTGCTGCATGCGGTGATGGACGCCGTGCTGGGCGCGGCGGCGCTGGGGGATATCGGCAGGCATTTCCCCGACACCGACCCGGCTTACCGCGGCGCCGACTCGCTGGCGCTGACGCGGGCGGTGGCGGCGCTGATCCGTGAACACGGGTACGCCGTGGGCAACATTGACGCTACGATCCTGTGCCAGAAGCCCAAGCTGGCGCCTTACATAGAGGAAATGCGCCGGAATATCGCGGCGGCTTTCGGGGTGGCGGCGGATGCCGTCAGCGTAAAAGCCACGACGGAGGAACACCTGGGCTTCACCGGGGAAGGGCTGGGCATCGCGGCCCACGCCGTGGCGCTGCTGGAATCGTAACGGTTCCCGGTTAGAAAGGTGGGAAAGGGAGGCACGGCAACCCATGCTGCAAAATCAAACGATCTCTGCGATCACCAGTACGCTGCGCGCATTCGATCCTGTATCGGATACGCTGGATATCCTGATCATTTCCTTCGCGTTTTACCAGCTGATCCAGTTCGCCCGCAAATCCAAAGCCGGCCAGCTCGTACGGGGCATCCTGCTCATCGTGCTGTTTTACGGGCTGGCCTATGTGCTCAACCTGCGCACAGTGACCTGGGTGCTCAACAATGTGGTGACCATCGGCTTTACGGCGGCGGTGGTCATTTTCCAGCCGGAACTGCGCCGCACGCTGGAGCGTATGGGCCAGACCACGGTCTGGGCCGGGCGGCTGTTCGGCAACCGCCACGCCGACCCCTCCCTGCGGGGGGTGTGGCAGAGCGCGGTGGTGGCGATCTGCGACGCGGCGGAGCAGCTTTCCGACACGCGCACCGGCGCGCTGATGGTACTGGAACGCCATAACAACCTGGAGGAGATCATCCGCACCGGCACGCCGATGCACGCCGATGTGATCCCCGAGATGCTGGGAACCATTTTTTATGAGGGCACGCCCCTGCACGACGGCGCCGTGGTCATCCGCGACGGTGTGATCGTGGCGGCGGGCTGTGTACTGCCCCTGTCCAATAACCTGGAGATGGGCAAGGATATGGGCACCCGTCACCGCGCGGGCCTGGGCATGAGCGAAAACTCCGACGCCATCGTGGTCATCGTCAGCGAGGAGACCGGCATCATCTCCATGGCCAAGAACGGCGTGCTGATCCGCCGCCTGGACCGCCAGAACCTGTTCAATCTTCTGCAGGAAGAGATCGTCCCGCCGGAGGAAACGGCCGAGACCCGCGTCTCTTCGCTGAAAAAGCTGCTGCACAAAGGAGGTGCACAGTCCCATGCCAAAGCCGACTGATCCCAAAACGCCGCAGCCGTCCACGGGGCGCAAATCGCTGTGGAGTTACCCGCTGTTCTCGCTGATCCTGGCCCTTTTCTGCGGGTTCGTGGCCTGGACGGTGGTGGCGGTCTATGTCGATCCGCAGGGGGCCGTCACGGTACAGGACGTGCCCATCAACTATGCAAACGGCGCTTCCGCCTACACCTCCCAGGGGCTGGACATCGTGGAGAAACCGAGTATCGAAACGGTGGACGTCCGGGTGGACGGCAACAGCACCATCATCGGCAATATTACCAATTCCGACATCATGGTCTACCCCAGCTACGCGGGGGTCAGCGGCGCGGGGCGCGTGACGCTGCGCCTGCAGGCGCGGCTGGTCAATACCACCGATTTCCCGGGGGATATCGAATGTACGGTGGAAAGCCCCCGCACCATCGAAGCGGTGTTCGACGAAGTCAGCGAAAAAACGCTGGCGATCACAGTGGACGCTTCGGCGGTCTCGGTGGCGGAAGGGTATATGCTCAACCGCAGCGCGGCCGTCCCGGCGGAGATCACCCTGCGCGGCCCCACCAGTGAGCTGGATCAGATCGCCTCGGTGGTGGCGACGGTGAGCAGCGATGCGGAACTTTCCGATACCACCACGGTGCCCGCTACGCTGGAACTGCGGGACGAGAACGGCGAGGTCTACACCCCGCAGTACACCACGATGGACAGCGAGACCGCCAACGTAACGCTGACGGTCTACCAGGTGAGGGAACTGCCTCTGGTCGTTGATTTCATCGGAACACCGACGAATTTTGATGCGGGAAGCCTGCGCTATACACTCAGCCAGGATACGCTGCGGGTGGCGGGGCCCGCCCGCACGATCAGCGCTCTGGAAGAACTGACCGTCACCAATTTCGATCTGTCACAGGAGTTTGAACTGGGGCGGGATTACCAGCGCCTGGTGGAACTGCCCTCGGGCATCGTCTCCCTTGACGGCGTTACCAGCGTGACCCTCAGCTTCGATACCAGCGATATGGGTTCCACCACGCTCAATATTTCCAACATCAGCGCCATCAACGTCCCCAGCAACTATGAAGTGGAGATCCTCTCCAGCATGGTGTCCGGCGTGACGCTCTACGGCCCGGCGGAGGAGGTCGAGGCGCTCTCGGCAGACAGCGTGGTCGCTCAGATCGACTGTCAGAGCGTCAACCTGACTGTGGGGCAGCAGACCATCCCCGTTACCATCCAGATCCCTTCTTCCAGCCGTATCTTTGCCACCGGCAGCTATACGGTCCAGTGCGAAGTAAGGGCTCGCTGAACCATCCCAAGGATTTTGCCTATGCTTTTGGTCCGTAATATCCGCCTGCCGCTGACCTGCCCGGCCCCCGAGGCCGAGGCGGCGGCGCAGGCCCTGCGCATCCTGCGGGTGCCGCCCGAACGGGCGGCGCGCTGCGGGGTGGCCAAACTTTCGGTGGACGCCCGGCACGGCAAGCCGGTGCTGGTGTACACCATAGCGGTCACACTCAGGGACGAGGGTGAGGAACCGGCGCTGGCCGGGGCCTCGCCCTGTGTCTGTTTCAAACAGCCGCCGCAATTCCGCTTTCCACGCGGGCAGGCGCCGCTGGCCCATCGCCCGGTGGTGGTGGGGCTGGGACCGGCGGGGCTGTTCGCCGCTTTGCTGCTGGCCCGGTCCGGGTACCGGCCCCTGGTGCTGGAACGCGGCCCCGATCTGGACCGCCGCGTACAGGCCGTGCAGCGGTTTGAGGCTGCCGGCGAACTGGATGAGAACGCCAACATCCAGTTCGGGGAGGGCGGCGCAGGGACCTTTTCGGACGGCAAGCTGACCACCCGCATCGGGGACCCGCTCTGCGCCTTTGTCACCGGGGCTTTCCTTGACCACGGCGCGCCGGAGGACATCGCCTGGCGGCAGAAACCCCACATCGGCACCGACCTGCTGCGCGGCGTCATCCGCGCCATCCGCGGGGAGATCGAATCCCTGGGCGGGGAAGTGCGTTTCCAGACCGCCCTCACCGGCCTGCATGTGCAGGGGGGCACGCTGGCCGGCATCGAAACGACCGCCGGTCCTGTCGCCTGCGAACAGCTGATCCTGGCTGTGGGGCACAGCGCGCGGGACACCTTCTCCATGCTGTACCGGCAGGGCCTGCCGTTGGAGTGCAAGCCTTTCTCGGTCGGGTTCCGGGCCGAACATCTGCAGCAGGAGATCGAAAAAAGCCTCTACCACGAGGCCGCCGGGCATCCGGCGCTGCCCCGCGGCGAATACCAGCTCAGCCAGCACGTGCGGGACGGGCGCTGCGTTTATACCTTCTGCATGTGCCCCGGCGGCACGGTCTGCGCCGCCGCCAGCGAGGAAGGCGGCGTAGTGACCAACGGCATGAGCCTGCACGCGCGGGACGGCCGCAACGCCAACGCGGCGGTGGTCGTCAGCGTGGACGGCCGTGATTTTGACGGCGACCCCGCCAGGGCCGTGGCCTTCCAGCGCAGGCTGGAACAGGCGGCTTTCCGGGCGGGGGGCGGCGGTTACCGTGCTCCGGCCGAAACAGTGGGCAGCTTCCTCGAAGGACGGGGCAAGCTGGATACGCTCCGCGTGCAGCCCACGTACCCGCGCGGCGTGACGCCCTGCGACCTGGGCGGCCTGCTGCCCGGGGAATTGTCTGCCGCGCTGCGGGAAGGGCTCACGGCCTTCGGCCGCAAACTGGCCGCCTACCGGGCGCCCGACGCGGTGCTCACGGGGCTGGAAACGCGCACCAGCAGCCCGGTGCGGCTGCCGCGCAACGCCGAAACGCTGCAATGCACGGCGCTGCCGGGGCTGTACCCCTGCGGCGAGGGCGCCGGTTACGCGGGCGGGATCATGACGGCGGCAGTGGACGGCGTGCGCTGCGCCGCCGCGCTGATGGCGAAGAATGCCCCGCCGCCGGGTTAAGCATCCGGGCGGTTTGCACAGGGCAAGCGGTGTCAAAAATCTGATCGGGAGAACATGACATATGGCAAAGTATTCCCATCCCTATAAAGAAAACCCCGGCAGCGCGCCGGGCGGCGCGCAGGACTTCGCCGGCCGCGTCGACCGCAAAGTCGAGGAGATCGACCGCCGCGCGGACGAATTCAGCCGCTCGCTCGACGATATCGTCAGCGACCTGGCCGGCATCGGCGCCGGCGTGGGTGCCGAACTGCTGGACGGGCTGGCAGGGGTCGTATCTTCGGCCGGCGATGCGTTCAACCGTTGGGCCCAAAAGGACAAGGACCTGACTTTTCCGCAGTGGCGCGCCCGTCTGGACCGCCGCCTGCTCAACAATGAGCAGGGCGGTTACCTGGCCATGGCCATTGCGGGCGGCGTGTTTGCCGTGGGGTTCGGCATCACGGCGCTCGTGATGTTCTGCCTGTCCGCCGTCGGGCCGGAAGCGCTGCAGATGACCCGCGCCGATTTCAACGTCTTTCCCATTTTGATGGCGGTGTTCACGCCGCTGACGGTAGGCTTCGGCATCATGACCGGCTTCGGCGTCAAAAAGTTCCGCTTTTTCGGGCGCATCCGCAGCTACCTGCGCGCCGCGCACGACTGGGTGGGCAGCGTGCCGGCCATCGCCCGCGCGGCCGGGCGCGGTGCCGCCCAGGTGCGCAGCGAGCTGAACAAGGCCATCACCGACGGCAAGCTGCCCGGCGTTGTTTTGGGCGACGACGGCGAGACCATCTATTTCAAAGAAGAACTGTATGAAGCCGAAGCCGCACGCCGGGCGCAAACCGCCGCCCCGCAGGGCGAAGCGCAGGCCGACGCGGCCCGCACCCCGCTGGAACAGTTCGAGACGGAGAGCCGCGACTTTTTGGCCTACCTCGACGGCTGCCGCGGCCGGCTGGACGCCGCAGCGGAGGAGGAACTGGCCGCTATGCACAAAAACTGTGCGGTCATTTTGGGCTTTATCCACAACCACCCCGCGCAACTCGGCCAGGTGCGCCGCTTTGCCGAGTATTACTTGCCCACCACCCGCAAACTGCTGGATACCGCTTTGGGCCTGGGCGCGGCGGACGCCGCCAACGCGCAGGCCATCCGCCGTGACATCACCGGCATCCTGCACACGCTGAACGAGGCGTACAGCAAGCTGTACGACGTCTTGCTTCAGGACGTCAGCCTGGATGTTTCGACCGAGATCGACACCCTGGAGACCATGCTGCGTCAGGACGGCCTGACCCACGACTTTGAGGCGGATTTTAAAAACGGCTGACCGGCAGAGAAGGAGTAAAAAGCGATGAACTATTTTGCGTGGCAGATCAGACCGGCTGCGCCGGACGCCGAGCAGGCGCTGGCCGCGGCCGGGTACGGCGTGCTGCTGCGCCGGGTGCTGGCGGCCCGCGGCTGTGCCGACGCCGAAGCGGCCCGCCGCCTGCTGGAGCCGGAACAGGGGCTTTCAGACCCGTTCCTGCTCAAAGATATGGACCGGGCGGTGGCCCGCATCCGGCAGGCCATCGAAGAGGAAGAACCCATCGTGATCTACGGCGACTATGATGTGGACGGGATCTGCGCCACCGCTATCCTGTATGAATGTTTGTCCAGCCAGGGCGCCCATGTGCGCTGCAAGCTGCCTACGCGGGGCGGCGGGTACGGGCTGACCCGCGCCGCACTGGAAAATCTGGCGGCCAAGGGCTTCTCGCTGGTCGTTACCGTGGACAACGGCATTTCCGCTGTGGAGGAGGCCGCTTGCGCCAGGGAATTGGGCCTGGACCTGATCGTTACCGACCATCACCTGCCCGGCCCTGCGCTGCCCGAGGCGGTGGCCGTGGTGGACCCGCGCCGCTCCGACGACGCCAGCCCGTTCAAGAGCCTGTGCGGCGCCGGGGTGGCTTTCAAGCTCTGCGCCGCGCTGGAAGGCTGCGCGCCGGAGGAACTGCTGGAAATGTACGGCGAACTGGCGGCCCTCGGCACGGTAGCCGACGTGATGCCGCTGGTGGGGGAAAACCGCATCCTGGTGCGGGAAGGCCTCGCTCTGCTGCAGGAGACCATGCGCCCCGGCCTGCAGGCGCTGCTGGAAAGCGGCGGCTACGCAGGCAGGCCGGTCACGGCGGACACCGTCAGCTACGGCCTGGCGCCGCGGCTCAATGCGGCGGGCCGCATGGACAACGCCGCCGTGGCCCTCAAACTGCTGCTCTGCGGGGACGAAGACCAGGCTGCGGGGATCGCCGCCCGTCTGGCGGAAATCAACACCGAGCGGCAGCAGGCCGAGCAGGAGGTCTTTGCCGCCGCCTGCCGCCTGCTGGAACAGGACCCCGCCCGCCTGAGGGACCGGGTGCTTATCGTCGCCGGGGAGGACTGGCACCCCGGCGTCATCGGCATCGTGGCGGCGCGCTTGATGGAGCGTTACAACCGTCCGGCCATCGCCATCTCCCTCCATGAAGGGGAGGGACGGGGCAGCGGCCGCGCGCCCGATCCTTTCGACCTGCATGGCGCGCTGGCAGCCTGTGCGGGGCACCTGGTCCGTTTCGGCGGCCATGCCGCCGCAGCGGGCCTGGAGATCGAGGAAGAACAGCTGCCTGCTTTCCGGCAGGCGGTGAACGCCTGGGCGGCGGAACACGCGCCGCGGCCAAAACCGGCGGCCCTGCCGCTGGATGCCGCCGTCACGCTGGAGGAACTGACGCTGGAACAGGTGCAGCAGCTCCAGCAGCTGGCGCCATTCGGGCGGGAAAATCCGACCCCGGTATTGCTGGTGCAGGATGCAGTGATCGACGGCGTGTGGGCCATGGGGGCCGAAGGCCGCCACACGCGGGTGCGTTTGCGCCAGGGCAGGCAGACGCTGTTTGCCTCACTGTTCGGCGTGCCGCCGCAGAAATTCGCCTACCCGGTAGGTACGCCGGTGGAAGCGGCATTGGAAGTTTCGGTCTTCAGCGGCCGCAGCGGCCCGATGGTTTCGGCGCACCTGAAGGCGATCCGTCCGGCAGGGCTGGGCAACCTGCCCAGCGAACAGGCCGCCTGGTTCGAGGCGCTCTGCGCGGGCGCTGCGCTGGACCCGCTGCGCGCTGCAGCGCTGCTGCCCCGGCGCGAAGACACGGTGGCGCTCTACAAGCGGATCCGCGGCGGACAGGTATTTTCCGGCGATCTGCAGCCGGTGTTTGCGGCGCAAGGGGCGGAAAACGCGGGCCGGACGCTGGCCAGCCTGACAGCGCTGCAGGAACTGGGACTCATTGAGGAGCAGGACGGCCGCTGGCTGCCGGTACAGGTGGCTCAGAAACGGGATCTGGCGTCGGCGCCGGTCCTGCAGCGGCTGGCCCGACAGGCCGCCGCACAGCCGGCAGAGAAGGGGGAAAACGAGGATGGAAAACCAGAAAGCGATGCATGAGAGCCGGCAGGCGGACAACGCCAGGCTGCCCATCACCTACGAAGTGTTGAAACAGGAACTGACTGACAGCGGCCGCCCGTATGATTTAGACATGATCGAGCGCGCTTATACACTGGCGGAACAGGCCCATGGCGGCCAGCGCCGCCGCAGCGGCGAGCCGTATATCTGCCACCCGCTCTCGGTGGCGCAGATCCTGGTGGAACTGGGCATGGACAGCGAGAGCATCGCCGCGGCGCTGATGCACGACGTGGCCGAGGATACCCCGGTGACCATCGCCGAGATCAAGCAGAAATTCGGGCCTGAGGTCGCCTTGCTGGTGGACGGCGTCACCAAGCTGACCCAGATCAAATTCTCCAACGTGGAGGACCGTCAGGCGGAGAACCTGCGCAAAATGCTGCTGGCCATGAGCCAGGATGTGCGGGTCATGATCATCAAACTTTGCGACCGCCTGCACAACATGCGCACCGGGGACGCCTGGCCGGAGCAGAAACGGCGGGACAAGGCGCTGGAAACGATGGAAGTCTACGCGCCCATTGCCCACCGCCTGGGCATTTCCAACATCAAGGAAGAACTGGAGGACCGCAGCCTGCATTACCTGGACCCCGTGGGCTACGAGACCATCCGCGACCTGCTGAACAAACATGGGGATGAGTTCCTGCACACGGTCTGCCATACCATCGCGGGGCATTTGGCGGAGAACGGCATCCCAAAGGCGACCATCCGCCATCGGGTCAAGAGCATCTACGGCATCTACCGCAAGATGTACATGCAGAACAAGGACTTTGAGGAGATCTACGACGTCTACGCCGTGCGCATCATTCTGGACAATGTCTCGGAATGTTACACGGCGCTGGGCCTGATCCACGACATGTACCACCCGCTGCCCAACCGCTTCAAAGATTATATCTCCACGCCCAAGCCCAACGGCTACCAGAGCCTGCACACCACCGTCATCGGGCGGGAAGCCATCCCCTTTGAAGTGCAGATCCGTACCTGGGATATGGACCGCATGGCGGAATACGGCATCGCCGCCCACTGGAAGTACAAGGCGGGCATCACCGGCTCCTCCAACGACAAATTGGACGAGCGGCTGGCCTGGGTGCGCCAGCTGTTGGAAAGCCAGCGCTCCAGCGCCGACGCGACCGACCTGCTCAGCGACATCAAGAGCGACCTGCTGCCCGAGGAGGTCTTTGCCTTCACGCCCCGGGGCGACGTCATCAACCTGCCGGCGGGGGCCACTGTCATCGACTTCGCCTACGCCATCCATTCGGCGGTAGGCAACCGGATGGTGGGCGCCAAGGTCAACAACCGGATCGTGCCCATCGATCACAAGGTCCAGACCGGCGAGATCATCGAGATCCTCACCGGCCCCGAGAACCGCGGCCCCAGCCGGGACTGGCTCAACATCGTCAAGACCAGCGAAGCCAAGAACAAGATCCGGAACTGGTTCAAAAAGGAACGCCGGGAGGAAAACATCGAGGAAGGCCGCAACGCACTGGAAAGGGAACTGCGCCGCAACATGGTCCTGCTCACCGACGAGCAGCGCGCCCCCTTCCTGGAGAACCTGGCCCGCCGCAACCGCTGCAACAGTGTGGAGGAAATGTACGCAGCCATCGGATACGGCGGCCTGCAGCTTTCCCGCATGCTCTCCAAGATCAAGGAGGAGTATGCCAAGCTGAAGGAGACCGAACCCAAGCCCATCAAGGTGGAGTTCAAACCGATCCATTCCTCCGACGGCGTGGTGGTGGAAGGCATCGACAACTGCCCCATCAAATTTGCCAAATGCTGTTCGCCGCTGCCCGGCGACGACATCATCGGCTTCGTCACCCGCGGCTTCGGCGTTTCCATCCACAAGCGGGACTGCGCCAACGTGCGCGAGAGCATGCGCCACCCCGAAAACGCCGACCGCTGGGTGCGGGCCTACTGGGCGGACGACGCCAAAGAAAACTACAAGGCGTCGCTGGAACTCACCTGCATGGACCGCGCCAACCTTGTTTCCGACATTGCGCTGGCGCTGGGCGACATGCGGGTGCCGATCTACTCCCTCATGGCCCGCGCCGCCGAGCAGGGCCGCGCCCGCATGAGCGTGACGGTGGGCATCACCAACACCGAACATCTCAACAGCGTGGTGGCACGCCTGAAAAAAGTCAAGGATGTCATCAGCGTCATCCGCAGCTGACAAAGGAGGAAGCTATGCGAGCAGTGATCCAGCGCGTGACCGGGGCTTCGGTCACCGTCAACGGCGGCCCGGCGCGCTCCATCGGTCCGGGGCTGGTCATCCTGTTGGGCGTGCGGGAGACCGACGACCCGGCAGTCATCCCCAAACTTGCCGAAAAATGTGCGCATCTGCGCATTTTCGAGGACGAGGCCGGCAAGCTGAACCGCAGCGCCGCCGAACTGGGCTACGAGGCGCTGGTGGTCTCCAACTTCACGCTGTACGGCGATACCAGCCGTGGCAAGCGCCCCAGCTTTACACACGCCGCGCGGCCCGATCTGGCGGTGCCTTGCTACGAACGGTTCCTTGCGGAACTGGGCAGCCAGGGCCTGCGCGGGGTGCAGCACGGGGAGTTCGGCGCCGATATGCAGGTCCGCCTTTGCAACGACGGCCCGGTCACGATCGTGATCGACACAGACGAATGGAAAAAGTAGGAGGGACCCCCATGAAGATCCAACACATCCCCGGCCTGCCCCCGCTCTATACCAACACCTTCCTGATCGTGACCGATGCAGGGCATGGCATCCTGGTGGACGCCGCAGCCGGCCCCCGGACGTATCTGGACGCTTTGCAGCGGGAAAACGCCGTGCTGACGCACATCCTGCTGACCCACGGCCATTATGATCACGTGGGGGCTGTGGCGGCCTTGCGGGAACAGACCGGCTGCAAGGTCTATATGGACCCGGCGGATGCGGCGGGCAGCCAGATGCTGCCGCTGTCCCGCGGCCTGGTGGACGAAAACTGGCCGGAGGGGGACGAACTGACCATTGACGAACTGACCTTCCGGGTCTACCACACGCCGGGCCACACGCCCGGCAGTGTCTGCCTGCAGTGCGGCGGCCTGCTGTTCAGCGGCGATACGCTGTTCGCGGGTTCCTGCGGCCGCACCGACCTGCCGGGCGGCAGTATGGCGCAGATGCAGAAAAGCCTGTCCATGCTGGCGGCGCTGCCGCTGGCGGACGAGACCCAGGTCCTGCCCGGGCACGAGGCGTTCTCCACCCTTGGCAGGGAGCGCCGCGGCAACCCCTGTTTGAACGGCGCCTGGTTCTGAAACGCCGCCCGCCGGCGGGAGCAGGAAGGAGAAAATCTATGCAGATCATTTTGCGCGGCACGGCCGCCGGGTATGAGGCGGAGCACACCGCCCGCATCTTCTTCCCCGGTGCCGAAAAAGCGCCGCAGGTGCCCGCGGCAGGGGATTTTGTGCTGGCGGTCAGCCATGCGCAGACGGATTTCGTACTGCTGCGCCGCGGCGGCAGCCTGCGCTGGCGCAGCGCCCTGCGCGCGCCGGGCGCCGATGCCGAATACGCGCTGTGTTCGCTGCTCTACAGCCTGCTGAAAGAGCAGACCGGCCAGCAGCCCCCCTGGGGCATGATGACCGGGGTGCGCCCGGTGCGCATCATCCATGACCTGCGCGCCATGGGCGCCACCGAACAGCAGGTCGAGGACCGCTTCCTGGGTCATTTTGCCTGCACACCGCAAAAATTCCGGCTGGCCCGGGAGATCGCCGACCGGCAGCGCCCGCTGCTGGATGCGGCGGCCCCCATGGACTGCAGCGTGTACGCGGGCATCCCGTTCTGCCCCACCCGCTGCAGCTATTGCAGCTTTGTCTCCCGCACTGTGGGGGATAAGGCCACGCAGGCGCTGGTACAGCCCTATGTGGATGCCTTGTGCCGGGAACTGACGGAGATCCGCGCCCTGGCGGACCGCTGCGGCCTGCGCATCCGTACCTTTTACATCGGCGGGGGCACCCCCACCAGCCTTTCGGCGGCCCAGCTGGAACAGCTGATGGCCCACATCGCGGCCACCTTCGACCTGGGCGGCCTTGCGGAATACACGGTGGAAGCCGGGCGGCCCGACTGCACCGACGCCGAAAAGCTGCGCATCCTCAAACAATACGGCGCTACGCGCATTTCCATCAATCCGCAGACGTTCTCGGACCAGGTGCTGCGCAACATCGGCCGCCGCCACACCGCGCGGGACATCATGGACTGCTTTGCAGCGGCGCGGGCCGCCGGGCATGACAATATCAACATGGACCTGATCGCGGGCCTGCCCGGCGACACGGTGGAAGGGTTTGCCGGGAGTCTGGAACAGGCCGTTGCGCTGGACCCGGAAAATATCACGGTGCACACCCTCACCCTCAAGCGGGCTTCCAACCTGGTGGTGGAGCACCGGGCGGCGGATTACGACGATGTGGCCGCCATGCTGGAACGCTGCACCCTTCTGCAGCGGGCGGGGTACGCGCCGTACTACCTCTACCGCCAGAAAGGCACCCTGCAGAATCTTGAAAACACCGGGTGGTCCAAACCGGGCCGGGAATGCCTGTACAATATCTATATCATGGAGGAAGTGCATACCATTCTCTCGGCGGGGGCAGGCGGGTCCACCAAACTGGTGATCCCGGGAAAACGCCACGGGAAGATCGAACGGATCTTCAACTTCAAGTATCCGACGGAGTACATCGACCGCTTTGCGGAGATTCTGGACCGCAAGCGGCGCGTGGAGGACTTTTATGAACATTATGCAGCGCAAAAGGCTGGTCAGCCGTGAACTGGTGGAACTGGCGGCCCGCCAGCCGGAAGAATTTGCCGCATTGAGTGAGCGGCACTACCAGGGCCGGATCGAAGCCATCGCCGGGGAGATCCTGGCCAGCGGCCGCCGGATCGTGATGCTCACCGGCGCTTCGGCGGCGGGCAAGACCACGTCGGCCCATAAACTGGCGGAGGTTATCGGCGCCAATGGGCGGCACAGCGTGGTGCTCAGCCTGGATGATTTCTTCGTGGGAGAAGGCCGTTACCCCAAAAACCGCGACGGCAGCGACGATTACGAGAGCCTGCATGCGCTGGACCTGCCGGTGCTGCGCCGCTGCCTGGAGGAACTGTACCGTGACGGGGTGTGTCAGGCGCCGGTCTTTGACTTCCGGCTGCAGCGCCCCAACGGGTCGCAGCAGATCGACTGCCGTGACGGCGTCGTTATCATCGAGGGCCTGCACGCCCTCAACCCGGCGCTGACGGAAAACCTTCCCGCCGATGCGGTCTTCTGCCTGTATGCCGGTCTGCGGGAAGAATACGCAGGCCCGGACGGCAGCCGTTTCCTGGCGACCCGGGACATCCGGCTGGCACGGCGCGTGGTGCGGGACTATCTGTTCCGCGGGCACGGGCCGTCGTTCACGCTGGGGCTGTGGGGCCACGTCTGTGCCGGGGAGGACCGCTTCATCAAGCCGTACAAACCCCGGGCGGACCTGCTGCTGGACACCACGCATACCTACGAGGTCTGCCTGTGGCGCAATGTGCTGGACTCCATGCCGCCGGACCCGGACCTGACCGAAACGCAGCGCCGCCAGCTGGATGCGCTGTGCGGCAAGTTTGCCGTGTTCCCGGCGCTGGACCCGGCGCTGGTACCGCAAAACAGCATGCTGCGGGAGTTTATCGGCACGCAGAACGCCTGATTTCACGGAAATGATACAATTGTGCGTTGCAAACAGAGGATAAATCCGCTATAATAGGCGTATAAAACGCGCATGGAGCAAGAATCTGCGCATGTTTGAAGAAAGAGGTGTTCGCTATGTTTGAACTGGATATCGATATGTTGAAGGAGCAGGGGCTGCAGTTTGTCGACAAGGCAAAAAAGACTGCGCAGGATCTGGCCGACAAAGGCAAGAACCAGCTGGATCTGATGAACCAGCAGGCCCGTCTGTCCAAGGCGCAGCGCCAGCTGGGCGCGCTGGTCTACAGCCTGCACAAAGCAGGGGAAGAGAATCAGCCGCTGGTCGATAAATACATCGAGGCGATCGCCGAGGTCGAAAAAGCGATCGAGGAGATCAAGGCCAATATGTCCCCCGAGGAGTACATGGAAGCTGAGCAGACTGCCGGGGAAGAGACCCAGGAAGAAGAGGAAGAGATCGAGGAAGAACCCGTGCGCCTGCGGGGCGAGACCAAGATCTGCCCGGTCTGCCATTCCGAAGTGGACGGGGATGCTCTGTTCTGCAACCACTGCGGCGCGCAGCTGTAAAAGCCGCAGCACTCTCTTGCGGGGGTGCGGCAGCGCTGACCGCGCGGCTTGACAAATTTTGAATTGTGAGTAGAATATTGCATGCCGCCGCCCGCGGCACGCAGCTATGCCTATGAATGCGTACCCTGCAAAAGAACTCTATACAGCGGAAGATCTGGTAGCGATCATCACCCGGCTGCGGGACCCCGACGCGGGATGCCCGTGGGATAAGGTGCAGACCCACCGGTCCATCCGGATGAATTTCCTGGAGGAAGCCTACGAGGCGGTGGACGCTATCGACTTGGAGGACCCGCACCTTCTGTGCGAGGAACTGGGCGATGTGCTGATGCAGGTCGTATTCCATACCTGCATCGAGCAGGAAGCCGGCCATTTTACCTGGCAGCAGGTCTGCGACGGGGTATGCAGGAAGCTGATCGCGCGCCATCCGCATATTTTTGGCGGTGATGCGAGTATAAAAGACTGGGATGCGCTCAAAAATAAGGAAAAGGGCCGCCTGACCCTGCAGGATGACCTGGACAGCGTGCCCCGGGCGCTGCCGGCGCTGATGCGCGCAGCCAAACTGCAGAAACGCGCAGCCCGCTACGGCGTGGATTGCGAGGCGGGGGCCGGGCAGGTCGCCCGCTGTGCGGGGGAATTGCAGGCGGCCGGATCAGCCGCCCGGGCAGAGCAGGCCGCCGGGGAACTGCTGTTCGCGGCCGTGGCGCTGGCCCGCCGGGCCGGTGTGGACCCGGAACAGGCCCTGCAGCGCCGCAACGCGGCTTTCTGCTGCGAGGCAGAGCGCACCACATAAATCTGAAAAGCCGGCGCCGGAGCAAAACCGGCAGCCGCTTTTGGCAGATAAATTTACTTTGGAGGTACAAACCTATGACGAAAGTTGAACTGATCGCGGCTGTCGCAGCCGAAGCGAATCTGACCAAGAAGGATGCCGAACAGGCTGTCAACACCGCGCTGAGCGCCATCACCACCGCCCTGAAGAACGGCGAGAAGGTCACGCTGGTGGGCTTCGGTACGTTTGAAGTCCGTGAGCGTCCGGCGCGCAAGGGCCGCAACCCGCAGACCGGCGCCGAGATCACCATTGAAGCTTCCAAGCTGCCCGCTTTCAAGGCCGGCAAGGCTCTGAAGGACGCCGTGCAGTAAGGCAGGACCGTTACCGCCGGTCCCATCGCTACCGCGATGGGGCCTTTTTTCATCGGAGGATCACCCATGCGTTTGGACAAATACCTGAAAGTCAGCCGCCTGATCAAGCGGCGTACCCTGGCCAACGAAGTGGCTGACGCGGGCCGTGTGCTGGTCAACGGGAAACCGGCCAAAGCCAGCTATGCAGTCAAGGTCGGGGACGAGATCGAGATCACCTTCGGCAACCGCCCGGTCAAGGTCCGGGTGCTGGCGGTGGAAGAACCCCGCGGCAAGGATGTGGCGCGCGAATTGTTTGAAGTGATCGGGCAGCAGTCATAATTTCGGCGTCCGCCGCATATCGTAGAAGTGTGATACGGAATTGTGAAGGAGGGGACAACCGCCATGCCGGAACTGAAAAAGGAACCGCCCCATTCCCAGCCCCCAGCCGGGGCCGACCCGCCCCGCAGTCACAGCCTGGCCCTGAAAGACCGCCGTCATCTGGCGGTAACGGGGGTCAGCCGGATCATCAGCTGCGACGAGGCGTCGGCTGTGCTGGAAACGCCGCTGGGCAACCTGACCGTCGGCGGCCGGGAACTGCAGGTCAGCGAACTTTCGGTGCAGAGCGGGCAGGTGCAGCTTTCCGGCCGGATCGAATACCTGCAGTACACCGAAAACCGGCAGACCAGCGGCGGCGTGCTGGCCCGCCTGTTCCGCTGAATGGCGGCTTCACCCGCCTTGACGGCGATTCTGGGGGACGTGCTGTGGTGCCTGGGGCTGGGCTGCCTGCTGGGGGCCTGCCGGGACCTGACCGGCCTGCTGCTGGGGGAAGGCCCGGTGCGCTGCTTTGTCTGGGATGTGGCGGCTTTCGCGGCTGCTGCCGTGCTGCTGTACGGCTTCTGTGCGGGAGTCAGCGCCAGCGGGGTGGCCCGCTGGTATATGGCGGGAGCCATGCTGGCGGGGGCGCTGGCCTGGAACGCGGCTTTCCGGCGTCCGCTCCACCGGGCGGCGGGGCTGTGCGGCAGGCTTCTGCTCTGGCCGTTCCGCACGTTCCACGGCAGACTGCTGCGTCCGCTGCTGCGGCGGGGCAGGGCGGCGCTGAACCGGCGGCGGCAGAAGCATCTTGCAAAAAGAACGCGGAAAAGGGAAGAAAAGCGAAAAAAGCAGTTGCAAAAGCCGTCGAAAATATTATATAATTAGCCATACGTAGTATCATGCCGTTTGAACGGTACAGAGTCGGAGAAAGGGGGCATCCCGGATCATGAACAGGCGTCGAGGGCTGCTCCCGCAGTGGCTGCTGGTGGGGGGCTTCCTGCTGCTTTGCGGCTATCTGTTTGTCAGCCTGATCCACTATCAGGTATCCATTGGCTCCAAGCAACAGGAATTGCTGAGCGTACAAAACCAGCTCAACAGCCAGCTTACCGAAAACGCAGAACTCTCGAATACGCTGGAGCAGGGCGATGATGCGATCATCGAGCGCTACGCCCGGGAACAGGGCTATGCCAAGCCCAATGAGCGCGTGTTCGTGGATATCAGCGGCAAATAATTGCGGCACCGTTGGTTCAGCAGGGGCGCTTTGCGGCAACCCTTCTGCATATATCAATCCAAAGAAAAAGGGGTATTCAAGTTTGGCATTACAAGTTGGGGATATTGTCGAAGGCAAGGTCACCGGGCTCAAGCCTTTCGGCGCGTTTGTTTCTCTGCCGGAGGGCAAGACCGGTCTTGTCCACATTTCAGAGGTGTCCTACGAGTTTGTACAGGATATTTCTGCCGTGCTGGAAGATGGCCAGGCCGTGACGGTGAAGGTGCTTTCCATTGCGCCGGACGGTAAAATTGCCTTGTCGATCAAGCGCACACAGCCTGCGCCGGAACGGGGCGCCCGCCCTCAGGGCGGCAGCCCGCGCCCGGCGGCCCGCCGCCCGAAGCGGGAAGAAAAGCCGCGGGTCTGGCAGCCCAAGCCTGCTGCCCCGCAGGGCGAAATGAGCTTTGAAGATATGATGGCGCGCTACAAGTCCCGCAGCGAGGAGAAGATCGCAGACCTCAAGCGCGTGACGGAAAACCACCGCGGCGGATATTCGCGCCGCCGCGGCTGATCTGGACGGATAACGCTATACATGGCTCTACCCTGACGGCTCCTTACCGCCGGGGTTAGGGCTTTTTTGCAAAAAATCAGAAGAAAGGAATTCTATGTCCACACAGTATACCCTGGTCGCACCCTGCTTTTTCGGCACGGAATCCACGCTGCATTTTGAAGTCAAGCGCCTGGGCGCGCAGAACATCCAGGTCACCGACGGCCGGGTGCGGTTTGAAGGGGACGCCGCCCTGGTCGCTGCAGCCAACATCAACCTGCGTACCGCCGAACGTGTCCTGCTGCTGCTGGCTTCCTACAAAGCCGCGACCTTTGACGAATTGTTCGACGGCTGCTACCGCATCCCGTGGGAGGAACTGCTCCCCGCCGACGCCGCGTTCCCGGTCAAGGGTTCCAGCCTGTCGAGCCAGCTTTCCAGCGTGCCCGCCTGCCAGAGCGTTCTCAAAAAGGCCATCGTCAAACGGATGCTGGCAGGCCACAAGACCGGCGCGCTGCCGGAAACGGGGGAGACGTACAAGGTCCGCTTCGCCCTGCGCAAGAATGAGGTGGAGATCTATCTGGACACTTCCGGCGACGGCCTGCACAAGCGTGGGTACCGCCGCAACGCTACGCTGGCCCCCATCAAGGAAACGCTGGCGGCGGCCATCGCGGATCTGGGCCGGGTACGCCGGGACAGCCTGGTGCAAGACCCCTTCTGCGGTTCGGGCACGCTGATCATCGAGGCGGCGCAGAAGGCGCTGAACCTGGCGCCTGGGCTGCGGCGGCATTTTGCGGCGGAGCATTTTGCCTTCCTGCCGCCGGAGATCTGGGGGCAGCAGCGGGAAGCTGCCCGGGACGCCGTACGGCGGGACGCAGCTTTCGAGGGCGCCGGCTATGACATCGACCCGGCGGCGGTGGCCCTGGCTGCGGCCAACGCCAGACTGGCCGGCGTAGGCGACCGCTGCCGCTTTGCGGTGGCCGATGTGAAGGACTTCGCCCCGCAGCCTGCGGCTGTGGTGCTGACCAACCCGCCCTACGGCGAACGGCTGGGGGACGCGGCGGAAGCTGCGTCCCTGGCGCGCACGCTGGGGCAGGTATGGCAGCGCAGCCCGGGGCAGGGCCTGTATGCCATCACGGCGGATGCGGATTTTGAGCAGCATTTCGGCAAAAAGGCTGTCCGGCGCCGCAAGATCTATAACGGCATGATCCCCTGTCAGTTGTATATGTATTATGAACAGCCAAAGAGGTAAAGCAATGGAAGATTTGAAACTGGCGGTTTTGATCGACGCGGATAATATATCCCCCAAATATGTCAAGGTGATCCTGGATGAGGCGGCTTCTTTCGGGGTGGCGGCCTGCAAACGGATCTACGGCGACTGGTCGGACGCGCGTCTGAAAAGCTGGAAGGATGTGCTGCTCAACAACTCCATCATCCCCATCCAGCAGTACAGCTATACCACCGGCAAAAACGCCACCGACTCCGCCATGATCATTGACGCGATGGACCTATTGTACGGCGGCAACCTGGACGGGTTCTGTATCGTCTCTTCGGACAGCGACTTCACCCGCCTGGCCGCCCGCCTGCGCGAACAGGGCAAGCTGGTCATCGGCATGGGGGAAAGCAAGGCGCTGGGCCCCTTCGTGAAAGCCTGCGACCAGTTCAAGTATCTGGACCTGATCCTGGATCATGGCGAGCCGGAGCCTGCCGAACCGGTGGTGCCGTCGGCGGAGACCGACGCCATGGCCCAGGCCGGGGACGATACGGCCATCAACCGGGATTCCATCGAACGGATCGTGCGCGGCCTGATCGGGGAAATGGACGACGGCACCGGCTGGGTGCGCACCTCCCGCGTGGGGGACCAGCTCATCAAGCGTTACCCCGACTTTGACGTGCGCAACTTCGGTTCCAAGAGCCTGAACAAGTTCCTGGCTTCGCTGCCGGGCATGGAGGTGGAGGAGCGCATCCTGGCCAACGGCAACCCGATCCAGTTCGTGCGCATGCGCCCCGAACCGGCCCCCAAGGCCCCCAAAAAGACGCAGGCCCGCAGCACCGGCGCTAAAAAGACGGCGCGGCGCTCCGGCGGCAAACGCAAATGATCGCGGTCACCGCGAACGAAAAACAGCGCGGCATCCTCTGCGGGATGCCGCGCTGCTGTTGTAACGGGAGGGCTCAGATCACAAGGCCGCCGCTCTGGCCGATGACCTGCCCGGTGATGTACCCGGCTTCCGGCGAGGCGAGGAACACGAGGGTCCGTGCGATCTCTTCCGGGGCGCCCAGCCGCCCTACCGGCGTTTCCCCGGCAAGGTCGGCCTTGTCCTGCGCCGAGAACCCGGCCATCATGTCGGTCTCGATCACACCGGGGGCCACGCAGTTGACCGTGATGCCCGAAGGACCTTCTTCTTTGGCCAGGGCGCGGCACAGTCCGATGACCCCGGCCTTGGCGGCCGAGTAGTGCGCCTCGCAGCTGCCGCCCACCTGGCCCCACATGCTGCTGACGCACAGGATGCGCCCGTATTTGCGGCGGATCATCCCCGGCAGCACGGCGCGGCAGGCGTAAAAGACGCTGTCCAGGTCGGTGGCCATCATCCGCCGCCAATCCTCGTCGGTCAGGTCGGTGAACAGTTTTTGCTGGGCGATGCCCGCGTTGCAGACCAGCACCTCCAGCCGCCCGAAGGCCTGTTCCGCTTCCGCTGCCGCCCGGCGGGCGGCGGCCGGGTCCGCGGCATCGGCCTGCAGCGCCAGGAACTGCCTGTCGGGAGCCAGCGCCCGGGCCTGCTGCAGCACCGCGCCGGCGGCGTCGGGATGGCTGTGCCAGGTGAAGGCCACGTCGTACCCCGCCCGGGCAAAGGCCAGAACAGCAGCTGCGCCGATGCCGCGGCTGCCGCCGGTGATCAGCGCATGGTGGGGGAACAGGGGGAACGGCTCATTCATGGGTTTCTCCTTCCGGGGAACGGCGTTTGGCTTCCAGGCGCCGGGCGCGCAGTCCGGCAAAAAAGTCCTGCAGCAAGGCTTGGGCTTCCTCTTGCAGCAGGCCCTGCTCGATCGTCGGATGGTGGTTGAAGGGCAGGGCAAACAGGTCGGTCAGGCCGCCGCAGCAGCCCGCCTTGGGGTCCCGCGCGCCGTAGACCACCCGGCGCAGGCGGCTGTTGATGATGGCCCCGCTGCACATGGGGCAGGGTTCCAGCGTGACGAACAGTTCGCATTGCCACAGCCGCCACCCGCCCAGCGCCCGGCAGGCCGCGTCGATGGCAAGCAGTTCCGCGTGGTAGGTGGCGTTCTTGCCGCTCTCCCGCAGGTTGTGCGCGCGGGCTACGATGACGCCGTCCCTGGCGACCACAGCCCCCACGGGCACTTCGCCCAGCGCGGCGGCGGCGCGCGCTTCCTCCAGCGCGGCCCGCATCAGTTGTTCATCGGTCATGGCGACTCCTCAGGTCAGGAAACAAAAAAGACGGTATAGGCCAGCAGGAACAGAACCGCCAGAGTGTAGGCGGGGCTGCCGAACACCGCCAGCACGTCCACGCCGGGGCGCAGCCCGGCGGAAAAACGGAATCCCTGCTTGCGGGCGTGGTAAAGCAGCCACAGGCAGAACAGCGGGAAGAACAGCACCAGGAACAACTCCAGCGCCAGCGCCAGTTCGGCCGGGGCATACAGGCGCAAATAGAGCGTCAAAAAGGCCAGACAGTTGTTGATGAAATGCAGCAGCATACCCGGCAGAATGCTGCCGGAACGCTCGGCCAGCCAGCCCAGGAACACCCCGCAGACCAGCGCCGTCAGCCCCTGAATCAAGTCAAGGTGGAGCAGGGCGAACAGCAGGGCAGGACCGAATATCGCGACTGCGCTGCCGCTGGGGCGCAGCAGCCCCTGCAGGGCGCCGCGGAAGAAGAGTTCTTCCAGCAGGGCAGGCATGACGCAGAGCAGCACGAACTGCAAAAACAGCGCGCTGCCGCCGCTGGGCAGCCGCTGGGCCCCGCTTTCGCCGCCAAAAAGGGCGGTCAGCAGTGCGCCGGCCAGGTTGCCGATGTTGGCAAGGCCCAGAAAGACCGGCAGGCAGAATGCCGGGCTCCAGGGGGCGGGCAGCAGCAGCCGCAGGTCGCGGTTGTCTAACCGGGTCAAGCGCAGGGTAAAGCCCAGCGGGATCAGGATCGCGCCGATCCCGATAAAAAGCTGGAACAGCCCCACGGTCAAATCGCTGACGCCCACCGGCCTGGCCAGCGTGGCGCCGGCGTGGAAAAGCCCCAGGAAAGCGTTGGCGCCGGCATATAAAATGGAGCGTACCAGCAGGTACAGCAGGGCGCTGGCTGCACACCAGCCGGCAGCGCCCCGCACGCCGCGTAATTTTGCCATTCCCTCATCCCTTTAAAACTTTTGTGTTTTTTATTATCATAACACAGTACGGGAAACAGTGCAATAAAAAGGCCCGACCGGTGTGCGGGCCGGTCGGGCCATGGAGGGAGAGAGGAGTCACTGCATATCTGCAATGTGCGTTGCAGGCATTGACTTTCTTGTACTATGATAGTACAGTATAGACGTGAAGTAAAGCACAATTTTTTCATATAACGGATGAAAAGAATTCATGGATGGAGGCATGTTTGTGACTTTGACCGATTGCCAGATCCTTGTGATGGTGGCGCAGCTGGGGACGTTTGCCGCGGCGGCGGAACAGATGCATCTCACCCCCTCGGCCATCAGCCATGCGGTATCGGGGATGGAGGCGGAATGCGGGTTCCCGCTGTTTACCCGCACCAAGAGCGGCGTGACGATGACCGCCGCAGGAGAGAGCCTGTTCCCTTCCATCCGGCAGATGCTGGCCAGCAGCGAACAGATGGAACAGTCCATCGCCCAGATCAACGGCATGCACAAAGGGGTGCTGCGCCTGGGCGTGTTCAACTCGGCCTGCGTGACCTGGATCCCCCATCTGGTGCCGCCTTTCCAGCAGGAATTCCCGGGCATCGACGTGCAGATCTACCAGGGCTCCTACGCGGACATCGTCGCCTGGCTGAAAAACGGGGCGGTGGAACTGGGTTTTTTGTCCAACTCCAGCGCCAAGGATCTGGATTTTGAGCCGCTGTACGAGGACCCGCTGGTTTGCATCGCGCCGGATTCCTACCAGCCCCGGCGGCCGGGCTGCGTCCATGCGGAGGAACTGAAGGGTCGGCCCTTCGTCAGCCAGCAGGCCGACGTGGACGCCGACATCCAGAGCTATTTCAAGAAAAACGACCTGCATGTCAACAGCCGCTGCTACATTGTGGATGACCAGTCCATGATCGCCATGGTAGCCTGCGGCCAGGGGTTGGCCATCATGCCGGAACTGATGCTCAAAAACGGCGCCGCCCGCAGCGGCTGCCAGGTGCTGCGGCTGGAACCGGCCGCCCGGCGCAGCATCGGGGTGGCCTGCCTTTCCCAAAGCGGGATGTCCCCGGCGGCCCGCCGCTTTGTGGAACACACCCGCCGCTTTGCCGCGACCCTGAAGTGAGGCCGCCGCGCGGGGCTTTTCAAACCCTGCAAAAAAGAGTATAATAAGAAATCACGGAACCATGCCTGAAGGGGGAATTGTCATGCCGGGCGATCTGCATACCCATACGACGTTTTCGGATGGTTCGACCCCGGTCGAAAAGATGCCGTTCCTGGCGCGCTGCGCGGGAATGACGCACCTGGCGGTCAGCGATCACGATTCCATGCGCGGGGTGCGCTACGCTTACGCCCATCCGGTACAGGAGGGCGTCCATCTGATCCCGGCGGTGGAGTTGACGGCCTACGACTATGACCGGGCCCACCGGGTGCATCTGCTCTGCTACTGGCCGGACGACTGCGCCCCGCTGGCGGATTTCTGCGATATGATGGCGGAACGCCGCCGCACGGCCATGCTGCAAAGCTGCCGCGAACTGGAGGAGATCTGCCCCCAGTTCCGCACGGAGGAAGCGCTGGAACTGGCGAAAGACAGCGGCACGCTGTTCAAGGCCCATGTTATGCGCGTGCTGTGGCAGTATGGTCTGGCGGACGGCATGTACAACGACGTTTACCGTTCGCTGTTCGGGCTCAAGCCGGTCCGGGGCCGTGTGCTGCACACTCCGCGCTATGAGCCGGTGGACGATGTGCTGGCGCTGATCAAGGCCAGCCGCGGCGTGGCGGTCCTGGCGCATCCCAGCGTCTACCACAGTATGGAACTGGCCCGGGAACTGATCGGCATGGGGCGGCTGGACGGCGTGGAGATCGACCACCCCCGCAACACCCCCGAAGATAAAGCGGAACTGCTGCGTCTGGCCCGGGCCAACGACCTGCTGGTCACCGGCGGTACCGACTACCACGGCCTCAACACCGTGACCCCGCGCCCGGTGGGGGCGTTCGCCACCCGGGACGAGGAGATCGTGCGGCTGGAAACGCTGGCCAAAGCGCGCAAAATGTCCAATCGGAAAGCACAATAAAAAGGAGAGGCAAAATCAATGACTTACGTATATAACAACAAAGGCACCTGCTCGGTGCGCACCGAGGTGGAACTCAACCCCGACCATACCATCGCTGAAGTGCGGGTACTGGGGGGCTGCAACGGCAACCTGAAAGGCATCGCCGGCCTGCTGCGCGGCATGAAGGCGGAGGACGCTATCGCCCGCATGGAGGGCACCACCTGCGGCAGCAAGCCCACCAGCTGCCCGGATCAGATCGCACAGGCGCTCAAAGGGGCGCTGGCGGCCCTGTAAACGCAAAGGAGTTGTAGATGGATTGCTTCCATTACCCGCTGGATACCGAAACGCTGCTGCGCAAAAAGCGCCGCCTGCGCCGGGAACTTCTGGCGCAAAACCCGCATCCGCTGCATAAGAAGATCGCCATCCTGGGCGGGTCCACCACCAACGAAGTGGCGGACCAGCTGGGCCTTTTTCTGCTGCAATACGGCATCGAAGCGGATTTTTACCAGAGCGAGTACGGCCAGTACTGGCAGGACGCCGTGTTCGGCACGCCGGAACTGGACGCTTTCGCCCCGGATGTGATCTATGTCCATACCAGCTGGCGCAACCTGACCCGGCTGCCCGCGACCACCGACGCCCCGGCACAGATCGACGCCATGCTGGAGGACCAGTACCGGCACTTTGAGACCATGTGGCAGGCGTTGGAACAGAAATTCGCCTGCCCGGTCATCCAGAACAACTTCGACCGCCCCAACTACCGGCTGATGGGCAACCGCGATATCTGGGACATACACGGGCGCTCCAACTTCATCAGCCGCCTGAACCAGAAGTTCTACGCCTACGCCGCCGCCCATGAGCATTTCTACATCAACGACATCGACTACCTCTCGGCGGACTACGGCCTGACGGCCTGGGGGGACGCGTTCTACTGGCACATGTACAAGTATGCCATGTGCCTGGACGCTATCCCTTCGCTGGCGGGCAGCGTGGCCAACATCATCAAATCCCTTTACGGGCGCAACAAAAAGGCGCTGGTGCTGGACCTGGACAACACGCTCTGGGGCGGCGTCGTGGGGGACGACGGGGTGGACGGCCTGGCCATCGGCCCCGAGGTGCCGGAAGGGCAGGTCTACGCCGAGTTCCAGAGCTACTGCAAGGCGCTGAAAAGCATCGGCGTGATCCTGGCGGTCGATTCCAAAAATGACGAGGCCAACGCGCTGGCGGGGCTCAACCACCCCGACGGCGTGCTGCGGCCTGACGATTTCGTGGCGATCAAGGCCAACTGGGACCCCAAGGATCAGAATCTGCGCGCCCTGGCGTCGGAACTGAACCTGGGCGTGGACAGCTTCGTCTTTGCCGACGACAACCCCGCGGAGCGCGCCATCGTGGCAGCCCAGCTGCCCGGGGTGGAAACGCCGGTGCTGGACGGGGCGGAAAACTATATCAAGACGCTGGACCACGGCGGCTACTTCGAGGTCACGGCCCTTTCCCGGGAGGATCTGCAGAAAACCGAGTTGTATCACCAGAACGCCCAGCGCGCGGCGGCGCAGGCGGCGTTCAGCGATTACGGCGAATATCTGGACAGTCTGAAGATGGAAGCGGAGCTCTACGGTTTTGAGCCGCTGTACATCCAGCGCATCGCCCAGCTGACGAACAAGTCCAACCAGTTCAACCTGACCACGCTGCGCTGCTCGGAGGATGACATCCGCGCGATGGCGCAGGACCCGGACTGCCTGTGCCTGTGCGGCAAACTGACCGATGCTTTCGGCGACAACGGCATCGTCACGGTGGTGGCGGGCCGCGCAGAAGGGCAGGCGCTGCACCTGCGTCTGTGGCTGATGAGCTGCCGCGTGCTCAAGCGCGGCATGGAGGACGCCATGATGAACACCGTGGTGGCCGAAGCGGCGGCCCGCGGCCTGCGGGAAGTATACGGCTACTACTATCCCACCGCCAAAAACGGGATGGTCCGGGATTTCTACGCCGGCTTCGGCTTCACGAAAGTGCGCGAGGACGAAAACGGCGATACGGTGTGGAAGCTGGACGTCGAAACCTATCGGCCCAAAGCGCTGCACATGAAGGTCAAACGCTGACCGGGGAGGGAACGCCATGAGAAAGGCTGCGCTGCGAAAGATCGCGGCGGTTCTGCTGTTTGTTTTACTCACGGCGCTCCTTTTGGGCGCGGCAAACTTTCTGTTCGTGGACGACGTGCACTCCTATTCCCGCGTCATGCTGCAGGAACTGTATGCACAGGCAGGGCAGATCGACACGCTGTTCCTGGGGTCCTCCCACTGCTACCGCAGCGTGGACCCTAAAACCGTGGATGATGCGCTGGGGACCCACAGCTTCAATGCCGGGTCTTCCCAGCAGCTCCCGGACGGCTCCTATTATATGCTGCGGGAGGCGGCGGAACAGAACCCGTTGAAGACGGTGTATCTGGAAATGTTTTACACCGGGTATAACCAGAGCGCCTCCAGCGACGTGCCGCTGGCCTGCTATTTGCTGACCGACCATATGCGCTGGGATTCCCCCTGGCGTTACCGCTATCTGTGGGAGATGGGCGGCCTGGCAGCCTTCGCGGATCTGGTGCTTCCGGCCCGCCATGGAACGGCGTCCCTGCAAAACCTGCCGTCGCTCTGGCGCGCCAAACTCACCGGCGGTTATGATCTGGACGACTATGCCAGTGTGACCTACCCGGAGGAGGGGGAGGCTTACCGCGGCAACGGCTTCGTCTATACAGAGGGCGTCGCCCGGGATGGTTTTGCCACCCTGCTGGATGTGGACCCGGAACGCCCCCTTTCGGATTTCGGCTGGGCCAACCTGGCCCGCATCACCGAGTTCTGCCGGCAGGAGGGGATCCGTCTGGTGCTGTTCACGGCGCCGCTGCCCAGTGCGTACGTCGCCAATACCGAAAATTATCAGGCGTATGTGGATGCGTTGCGTGCTTATGCAGCCGAGAACGGGCTGCAATATTGGGATTTCTCGCTGTACCGCAGCCAGGGAGACATGAAGCACATGGGCGCGGGGGAGTATTCCGACGCGCACCATCTGAATGGCACGGGTGCGGAGATTTTTACGGCGGAACTCTGTGAAGTCATCGCCCGGGATGCGGCCGGGGAGGACGTTTCCGCGCTGTTCTGCGATACGGTGGAGGAAAAGCTGACCGACTATGCGGACAATACGATTTTTATGGCCGATGGATGGCTGGATTCACAATAAGGAGGAACAGCCATGCTGGCGGTGACTTCACCGGGATTTCTTGTCTTTGCCGCGCTGTTCGCGGGCGCCTGGTATAAAAGCCGGCCGGCGAACCGCTGGCGTTGGATGCTGGCCGCCGGCATCCTGTTCTATCTTTCGCTGGACTGGCAGGGCTTTGTGGTTTTGCTGGCCAGTTCACTGCTCGTGTGGGCCTGCGCGTTCCGTGCAAAGGGGAACCCCTGGTTCGGCGCAGGGCTGGCAGCGGCGCTGGCGCCCCTTTTGCTGCTGAAATACTATGCGGCGGCAGCCGGAGGCTTGCAGCAGATGTTCGGTTTGCGGATCTGGCAGCCGGAACTGCTCCAGCCGCTGGGCGTGGGGTATTTCACGCTGGAACTGGTCAGTTATCTGGTGGATGTGCGCCGGGGGACCATCCCGGCGCAGCGCAGCTTCGGGCGGGTGCTGTGTTATGCGTCGTTTTTCCTGTCCATCACCCAGGGCCCCTTCAACCGCTATGGGGAATGGATGCCCCAGCTGGAAGCGCCCATCGCATGGGACGGGCGGCGTGCGTGGCGCGGCGCGATCCGCTGCTGGTGGGGGTACTTTAAAAAAATGGCGGTCGCCGACCGTGCGGCGGTGGTCGTGGCGGCGGCCTTCCGCGATCCGGCGGTTCTGGACCGCAGCCAGCTGCTACTGGCCGCCGTGCTCTACTCGTTCCAGCTGTATGCGGACTTCTCCGGCTATACCGACATCGTGTTGGGCGTCGGCGAGATACTCGGCTTGTCCCTGCCGGAAAACTTCCGCCGGCCCTTCCTGGCGGCCAGCGTCAAGGAATTGTGGTCCCGCTGGCATATCAGCCTGTCCCGCTGGCTGCGGGATTATGTCTACATCCCGCTGGGGGGCAGCCGCTGCCGTCCGGCGCGGCGGGATGCGAACCTTGTCCTGACCTTTCTGGTCAGCGGCCTGTGGCACGGCGCGGGGCTTACCTATCTGCTCTGGGGCTTCCTGCAGGGGCTGCTGCAAGCTTTGGAAAACCACCTGCCCTGGCGCCGTGCCGTTACAAAGGGCCGGGCGCGCTGGGCCGGCATCGCCGGCACTTTCGCCGTTTTTGTGTTCACGTTTACGATCTTCCGGGCCAGCAGCCTGACCAATGCGCTCCAGTACTTTCGGGGGCTCCTGTTCCAAGGCGGCTGGGACGCGCTGAACAATTACTGGGAACTGGGGCTGGCCAGCCGCCAGGATCAGCTGGTGCTGTTTGCGGGCGTTGCGATCCTGATCGCCGTGGATCTGCTGCAGGAGCGCGGTGTCCGCCTGCTGGACCGCCTGGCAGCCGCGCCCCGTGCGCTGCGCTGGGCCGTCTACGAAGCAATGATCTTTTCCTTCCTGTATATGGGCCAGTTTCTGGGCGGGGGCGGTTTCCTCTATGCCCGTTACTGACAAAGCAAAAAGCACGGCTTCCCGCGGGGGAGGCCGTGCCTTTCGTTTGCCAGGGGGCTATCGGTCCGGTTCGCAGTCCAGGATCGAGGGGATGTTCTGCCAGCGCTCGGGCGATTCGGCATATTTTTCCTGCAGCCAGCGCACGGCGGCGTCCAGCCCGTCCTGGCCGCCCTCAAAATCCCGGCTCTCGATCTTTTCTTCCGCTGTATGTTCAATGCTCCATGGCCCGGGCCAGATGGAAGCGGTCAGAAACTCCACCTTTTTCTTCCCGGTCTCATCCGCGGGGTCCGGGCGCTTGCCCGGCACCAGCACATAGCGCATACCGCCTTCCGCGCCGGAGTACGAATTGCCGTTGTGGAACCAGTGATAGATGGGGAATGCATTCAGCATAAAAGACTCCTCTCCCGCTACAGATGCAAAAACTGTTTCCAAAATCTAATTATAACGCAGCGCCTGCCGCTCGGCAAGAGAAAAAACGGGATTGACAAAGGGGAGAGGATGCGTTATAATGACTAAGTCATGCGGGATTAGCTCATCCGGTAGAGTGACTGCTTCCCAAGCAGTAGGTGGCGAGTTCGAGACTCGTATCCCGCTCCAAAAGCCTCGGGGGTTGCCCCGGGGCTTTCTTTCGGCAGAACCGTTTTCTTTCGCGCGTACAGAAAATTTCTTGACAAACGCGCGGGTTTCTGCTAGAATATTTCAGCAATCGTTCAGATGGCTGCTCCATTCGCACAGGATGGTGAATGCTGGTAGCCGCAATTCGGAGATTGTGATGAGCACATATATCAAGTATGGCTCCCGGAATCATGATCGAGAAAGAGGTGAAACTACCATGAAGAAGGGCATCCATCCGAACTACGTGGACTGCACGATTACCTGCGCCTGCGGCAATGTGATCCACACCCGTGACACCAAGCCGGAGATCCACGTCGAAGTTTGCAGCAAGTGCCACCCGTTCTACACCGGCAAGCAGAAGCTGGTCGATACCGGTGGCCGCGTCGAGCGCTTCAAGCGCCGTTTCGCCAAGGCTGGCAAATAAGTTGGTTCGCTTTACCCCAGATGGAGACATCTGGGGTATTTTTGGCTGTCTGTAAGGAGTGTCCCATGACGGATTACATGACCATCCGGGGAAAGACCACCTTTGAATACGAGGAAAAGCGCAGCCGCTTTATCGCCACGGCCGCCTTTGCCGGCACAGAGGAAGCGGCGCTGGCGGTTCTGCAGGCCGTGCGCGCGGCCAACCGCACGGCGCGCCACAATGTCTACGCCTACGTGCTGCAAAACGGCCGGACGCGATACTCGGACGACGGCGAACCGGCCAAGACGGCAGGGACCCCGGTGCTGGAGGCGATCCGGCATGCCGGTGTTTCAGATGTGATCGTGGTGGTCACCCGTTACTTCGGGGGGATCCTGCTGGGCACCGGCGGGCTGGTGCGGGCCTACACCGCGGCGGCGGCCGGTGCGCTGCAAACGGCGGAACGGGTGTCCATGCGTCAGGTGGTGGAATGCCGCCTGCGGGTGCCTTACAGCCAGTTCGAACAGGCCCAGCATATGATCCGGGCCGCCGAGACCCGCCTGCAGGAGCCGCTTTTTGACGATGCGGTGACGCTGTGCTGGCAGATGCCCGCCGGAACGCAGGACGCCTTGTGCCGTTCGCTGGCGGAACTGACACGCGGTGCGGCGCGGGTGGAAGTCTCGCCGCCGCGCTATCTTCCGTTTTGAAAAGCGGAATTTTTACAAAAAAATAAAGTCTTTTGCGCAGTTTTATCGTATTTATATTATAGAAAGGAAGAAAGGGGACGGGTTGCATGACGATTCGGGAGGAAACGCAGTCCATCGAACGCCAGACGCTGAGCCGCTATGCGACTTTGAGTGAAAACAGCCGCGGACGCCGCGTCCCTCAGGAAGAGGACCCGCTGCGGACCTGCTTTCAGCGGGACCGGGACCGCATCCTGCACAGCAAGGCGTTCCGAAGGCTGAAACAAAAGACCCAGGTCTTTCTCTCGCCGGAAGGGGACCATTACCGTACCCGGCTGACCCATACGCTGGAAGTCAGCCAGATCGCCCGCACCATCGCCCGCGCCCTGCGGCTGAACGAGGATCTGACCGAAGCCATCGCCCTGGGCCACGATCTGGGGCACACGCCCTTCGGCCACGCGGGGGAGCGGGCGCTGGACCGCCTGTGCCCCGGCGGCTTTACCCATTACCGCCAGAGCCTGCGGGTGGTGGACCTGCTGGAAAAGGACGGCAGGGGTCTCAACCTTTCCTGGGAGGTCCGCAACGGCATCATCACCCACACCACGGGGGCCTGGGCGCGCACGCCGGAAGGCTGCGTGGTGCGCCGGGCCGATCATATCGCGTTCCTGAACCATGACATCGAGGACGCGGTGGGGGCGGGCGTACTGGACCCGCGGCAGATCCCCCAGGCGGCCACCGCAGTGCTGGGCAACACCAAGTCCCAGCGGATCACTACCATGATCACCGACCTGGTGGAACACAGCCAGAACGGCCGGATCAATTTTTCCCCTGAGGTGGAGGCGGCCTATGCCATCCTGAAAGACTTCATGTATTCCACCGTATATGTGGACCGCAACGCCAAGCGGGAAGAAAAAAAGGTGGACAAGCTCATCGGCGATCTGTATGAGCGCCTGTGCGAAGAACCGGCCCTGCTGCCGAATTTTTACCTGCAGATCGCTTACAGGGAGGGCGTGGACCGGGCCGCCACCGACTACATCAGCGGGATGAGCGACGAGTTTGCCACCCGTTTGTTCGTGGAGTGGTTCGTCCCGCAGAAATGGCAGGGGCTTTAAGAGAGGCAGCATTGCAAAAAGGAGGTGGAACGGACCGTGATCCCGCAGGAATACATACAGGAAGTGGTGCGCCGCAACGACATCGAGGAGGTCGTCGGCCAGTATGTGCAGCTGCGCCGCCGTGGGCGGACGCTGAGCGGGCTGTGCCCGTTCCATAACGAAAAGACCCCCTCCTTCGTGGTCTATCCCGACACCCAGAGTTTTTACTGTTTCGGCTGCGGTGCGGCCGGGGACGTTATAAATTTCGTGCGCAAGTACAATAATCTGGGGTACGTGGAAAGCGTCAAACAGCTGGCGGCCCGCGTGGGCATGCCGCTGCCGGAGGAGGAGGACCGGGAGGCAAGAGCCCGCCAGCGCCTGCTGGAGATCAACCGCAGCGCGGCACGGTATTTTTATGAGCAGCTCAACGCCCGCACGCCGGAAGCCGCCCAGGCGCGGCGCTACTGGAAGGAAAAGCGCGGCCTGTCCGACGCGGCCATCCGCCGCTTCGGCCTGGGGTATGCGCCGGATGATTTCGGCGGGCTGCTGCACTACCTGCGGCGGCGCGGCTTCAGCGAAGGGGAACTGGAGCATTCCGGCCTTGTGAAGCGCAGCGCCAAAGGCAACCTTTACGATATTTTCCGCCACCGGGTCATGGTGCCCATCATTGATGTGCGGGGCTCCATCATCGCTTTCGGCGGGCGGGTGCTGGATGATTCCAAACCCAAGTACATCAACAGCCCGGAAACGATGGTCTACCATAAATCCCGCACGCTGTTTGCGCTGAACATCGCCAAGAAATCCCCCCATAAGCGCTATATCCTCTGCGAAGGGTATATGGACGTCATATCCATGCACGAGGCCGGCTTCGACACGGCGGTCTGCGCCTGCGGCACCGCCCTGACGGCGGAACAGGTCAGGCTGCTCAGCGAATACGCCGACGAGGTGGTGCTGAGCTACGACTCCGACGAAGCGGGGCAGAAAGCCACCGAGCGCAGCCTGGGCCTGTTCGCCAACAGCCCGGTGAAGGTGAGCGTGCTGAGCTACCAGGGGGCGAAGGATCCCGATGAGTTCATCAAGAAATATGGCCGGGAACGGTTCGAGATGCTGCTGAACGGCACGGCCAACCCCACGGAGTTCCAGTTGAAAAAGGCGCGGGCCAAATACGACCTGCGCAGCGACGACGGGCGGCTGAGTTACATCCGCGAGGCCATCGACATCCTCACGGCCCGGGGCGTCACCCCCACGGCGCGGGATGTGTATGCGGGGCGGCTGGCGGAGGAGACCGGCGTCTCCAAACAGGCGGTGCTCTCCCAGATGCAGGGGGCGCTGCGGGCTGCGGAACGGCGCGGCCGCCGCAGGGAACAGAAAGATCTGGCCCAGCAGGGCATCGCTGCGGATATCCGGGTGCCTTACACCCAGGGCGGGGAGGCGGCCCTGGGGGCTGCCAGCGCCGGGCGCCAGCTGGTGGCGGCGCTCTTGCAGGACCCCGAGCAGATCCCCTATGTGCGGGCGCGTCTTTCGATGGATACGCTGCTGCTGCCGGAAGTGCAGCAGGCGGTCCAGGCGATCTACCGCTGCGCCGACGAAAAGCAGCCGGTCAATCTGACTTCGCTGCAGCAGTTGCTGGACGAAAAGGCCTTCCAGCAGGCGGCGCTCGCCCAGGCGCAGAACCATGGCCAGCAGCTGACCCGGCAGGATATCGACATGTATCTGGAGCGCCTGCAGAACGCCAGACCGATCAGCGAGCGGGTGGCCGGTACCAGCGACGACCAGTTCCTCGATTTTTTCGCCAATGTGAAAAAGGAAAAGGGAGTCGGGGAGCCTCCGCCCAAAACATAAACCAGTCCGCGCACGAATGCACAGTTTTGAACCGAAACCTAAAAGGAGAAACGTACTTATGGCAGAGAAAAAAGATCCCATTCGCAGTCTGATCGAAACGGGCCGCCGCAGCGGCAAACTGACCAACACCGAGATCGGCGACGCGATGGAGGAAAGCGGCCACGTTCTGGATGTGGAGCAGATGGAAAAGCTCTATGAAGAACTGGAGAGCAACGGTATCGAAGTGGTAGACGACGGCGCCTCGGACGCGGACGACCCCGCGCTGACCGGCGACAGCGTCGATGATTTTGAGGACAGCCTGAGCACCGACGGCATCACCATCGACGACCCGGTCAAGGTCTACCTCAAGGAGATCGGCCGCGTGCCCCTGCTGACGCCTGAGGAAGAGGTGGACCTGGCCCTGAAGATCCAGGCCGGCGGCCCGGAAGGGGAAAAGGCCAAACAGCGCCTGAGCGAAGCCAACCTGCGCCTGGTGGTCTCCATCGCCAAGCGGTATGTGGGGCGCGGCATGCAGTTCCTGGATCTGATCCAGGAGGGCAACCTGGGCCTCATCAAAGCGGTGGAAAAGTTCGACCACACCAAGGGCTTCAAGTTCTCCACCTACGCCACCTGGTGGATCCGGCAGGCCATCACCCGCGCCATCGCGGACCAGGCGCGCACGATCCGCATCCCGGTGCATATGGTGGAGACCATCAACAAGGTCAAGAAAGTCTCCAGCCAGCTGCTCCATGAGTACGGCCATGACCCCAGCGCCGAGGAGATCGCCGAGCGCCTGGAGATGCCGGTCGAAAAAGTGCGGGAGATCATGCGCGTGGCGCAGGAGCCTGTCAGCCTGGAGACCCCCATCGGCGAGGAGGAGGACAGCCATCTGGGCGACTTCATCCCCGACGACGATGCCCCGGTCCCGGCGGAAGCCGCCAGCCAGACCCTGCTGAAAGAGCAGCTGGCCGATGTGCTCAAGACCCTGACCCCCCGGGAGGAGAAGGTCCTGCGCCTGCGCTTCGGCCTGGAGGACGGCCGCCCCCGCACGCTGGAGGAAGTGGGCAAGGAGTTCAACGTCACCCGTGAACGCATCCGTCAGATCGAGGCCAAGGCCCTGCGCAAGCTGCGTCACCCCAGCCGCAGCAAGAAGCTGCGGGATTTCCTGGACTGATAAAGGAACAGGAATGTATGCCCTCTTGCGGGGCGTGTAAAACCGCCGCCGTCCGTTAAAAACGGACGGCGGTTGCTTTATGAACGGTTTCGGGGCAAGGACGGTAACCGGCCTTTTTGAAGGCTATGCAGTGGCAGAAGCGGGAGATTTTTCTTCTGTGCGGTCTGCCGGATAGAAAAGCTTGGATCTCGTGATATACTGGGGTTAGAAAACCATAGACGGAGGTAGTGACATGGACGCACAAACGTTCTGGCAGGTGATCGGCGCTTACAATCAGCAGACCATGGCCGCTCAAATGGTGTTATTCGTGTTCACCGCTATAATGGCGGCACTGTCCTATTCCCGGAAGGTAAAGTGGGCGGCGAAAGCTGCTCTGGGGATAGTTCATCTGTTTATCGGCGTTGTGTTTTTCGCGTGCCATGGTGTAGAACCGATTCAAAAGTATTTTGCGTTCCCTTTGTACTTGCTTTGTGGTTTTCTGTTCCTGTATGAAAGCTGGCATAATAAAAATGACGTGCTTGAAAAACCTGACGGCTGGCAAAGCTTACTGCTGGTGCTTTACCTGCTCTATCCGCTGCTTTCCTTCTTGCTGGGAAACCGTTTCCCGCAGATCGTGACACATATCATGCCTTGCCCCGTCGTTAGTTTGGGAATCGCCCTATATGCCGGTTACGGAAAGAAAAACAAGCTGCTCCTTGCGCTATTGGCGATTTGGGGACTTACAGGGATAAAATCTGTGATTTTTAGTGCGTATGAGGACGTCATTCTTCTGGTTTGCGGCGTGTACGCGGTAGTGCTTTTTGTACATGAACCAAAGCGTTGTGTGAAGAAATGATTTTCGCCCGTCATACTGACCGGGCGCACCACCGGGATGACGGTATCCTAAAGGACGCCGCGGCACACCGGGCGAAAGGCGGCTGCTCAAAAAACACTTGCACAGAGGCAGGGGCGGCGCGCCGCAGCGGAGCCCCCTGCTTGTGCCCCCGGGCGGGAAAATTTTCCCGCCCGGGGGTTTCTGTATCCCCAAAGCGCCGTTTGTCAAGGGGGATGGCCGACAAAAAGACGGACGGTGCCTTGTGGAAAATGCCCAAAAGCGGGGGTTGGAACTGCTTTTTTGAATTTGTCAAGCGGACGTCAGGGATGCAAAACCGTCAAAATGCCGAAAAATTGTTACACTCGCCCGGGCGTTTCATTCACGCAAAAAAGCTGGCACAAAACCCGGAAAAAGGCTTGACAACGGGACTTTTACCCTGTATACTAAATCAGTATCACAAAAATGGAATAGAGCGCCCTAAGAGGATCGAACCCTTGCGGCAACCCCTGAAACTTTGTGAAAAATGCCGAATGTGGTTTGTTTCAAGGCCGGTCTTTTGGGTCGCTTTTACCAGCTTTGTCAATCTATGGAATAGGAGTGGTCGCGTTTTATGATAAAGGTCAAGCCCGTACAAAACGGCAGAACGACCCGCATGAGTTTTTCCCGGATCAACGAAGTGATCGACATGCCCAATCTCATCGAGATCCAGAAGAACTCTTACAACTGGTTCCTGGAGGAAGGCCTGCGTGAAGTCTTCCACGACATTGCCGCGATCGAGGACTACACCGGTAACCTGGTGCTGGAATTCATCGACTACCGGCTGGACAAGAACCCCAAGTACTCCATCAAAGAATGCAAGGAACGGGATGCCACCTACGCGGCCCCTCTGTACGTCACGGCGCGGCTGTTCAACAAGCAGACCGGGGAAGTGAAGGAGCAGGAGATCTTCATGGGCGATTTCCCGCTCATGACCGATTCCGGCACCTTTATCTCCAACGGTGCGGAGCGCGCCATCGTCAGCCAGCTGGTCCGTTCGCCCGGCGTTTTCTACGGTTCCAGCAAGGACCGCACCGGCAAGGACCTGTTTACCGCTACCATGAACCCCAACCGCGGCGCCTGGCTGGAGTATGAGACCGATTCCCAGGACGTTTTCTATGTCCGTATCGACAAAAACCGCAAGCTGCCGGTCACCACGCTGGTGCGTGCGCTGGGCCTTGGTACCGACGAGCAGATCCGTCAGTTCTTCGGTGATTCCGAGCCCAAGATCAACGCTTCGCTGGAAAAGGACATCACCCACTCCACCGAGGAAGGCCTGCTGGAAGTCTACCGCAAGCTGCGCCCCGGCGAGCCCCCGACGGTGGAGAACTCCCGCAGCCATCTGAACTCCCTGTTCTTTGACCCGCGCCGCTACGATCTGGCCCGCTTCGGCCGCTACAAGATGAACAACAAGCTGGCGCTGGCCCGCCGTATCGCCGGCTACCGCGCTGCGGAGGACGTCATCGCGCCGCTGACCGGCGAACTGCTGGCCGCCAGGGGCGAGAAGATCAACACCGCCAAGGCCAACGAGATCGACGCCGCCGGCGTGACCCGCGTCGTCGTTCTGGTGGAGCGCAAAGGGGAGGAGAGTATCCCCGTTATCGTGATCTCCAACGGCTGTGTGGACGCCCAGCCTTTCTTCAGCTTTGATGTGGAGAAGGAAGCGGGCGTCAATGAGCGCGCCAATTTCGCCGAACTCCGCAAGATCCTGGACGCCACCTCCGACCCGGAGGAGCAGAAGGAACTGCTGCGCCAGAACCATGATGTGCTGATCAGCCGCACGGTCACGGTGGACGATATCTTCGCGTCCATCAATTACCTGATCGGCCTGGATCACGGCATCGGCACCACCGACGAGATCGACCACCTGGGCAACCGCCGCGTGCGCAGCGTGGGCGAGCTGCTGCAGAACCAGTTCCGCATCGGCTTCTCCCGCATGGAGCGCGTCATCCGCGAGCGCATGACCCTGCAGAACCAGGAAAGCAGCGAGATCACGCCCCAGAGCCTGGTCAACATCCGCCCCGTGGTGGCGGCCATCAAGGAGTTCATCGGCTCCAGCCCGCTGTCCCAGTTCATGGACCAGAACAACCCCCTGGCCGAACTGACTCACAAGCGCCGCCTGTCCGCCCTGGGCCCCGGCGGCCTGTCCCGTGACCGTGCAGGCTTTGAAGTCCGCGACGTGCACTACACCCACTACGGCCGCCTGTGCCCCATCGAGACCCCTGAAGGTCCCAACATCGGCCTGATCTCCTACCTGGCCACCTACGCAAAGATCAACAAGTACGGCTTTGTGGAAGCCCCCTACCGCCGCGTCGACAAGGCCACCGGCGTCGTCACCGACGAAGTGGTCTACATGACGGCGGATGTGGAAGACGAATATATCGTGGCCCAGGCCAACGAGCCGCTGGACGAAAACAACCGTTTTGTCCGTCCCCGCGTCTCCGGCCGCCACCGCAACGACATCCAGGAATTTGAGGCCAGCCAGGTCGACTTCATGGATGTTTCCCCCCGCATGATGGTCTCCGTGGCTACGGCTTGCATCCCGTTCCTGGAGAACGACGACTGCAACCGCGCCCTGATGGGCTCCAACATGCAGCGGCAGGCAGTGCCCCTGATGGTCACGCAGCAGCCCATCGTCGCCACCGGCATGGAGTACAAGGCGGCTACCGACTCCGGCGTCTGCATCCTGGCGACGCGGGACGGCACCGTTGAATACGTGGATGCCGAGAAGATCGTGGTGCGCTGCGAGGACGGCTCCGCCGACACCTACGAACTCATCAAGTTCATGCGCTCCAACCAGGGCAACTGCAACAACCAGCGCCCCATTGTGCAGGTGGGCGACGCCGTCAAGGCGGGCGACGTGCTGGCCGACGGCCCTGCCACCAAGAACGGCGAGATCAGCCTGGGCAAGAACGCCCTGGTGGGCTTCATGACCTGGGAAGGCTACAACTACGAGGACGCCGTCCTGCTCAACGAGAAGCTGGTGCGCGAGGACGTCTACACCTCCATCCATATCGAGGAATACGAGACCGAGGCCCGCGACACCAAGCTGGGCCCCGAGGAGATCACCCGCGACATCCCCAACGTGGGCGACGACGCACTGAAGGATCTGGACGACCGCGGCATCATCCGCATCGGCGCCGAGGTCAAGACCGGCGACATCCTGGTCGGCAAGGTCACCCCCAAGGGCGAGACCGAACTGACCGCCGAGGAGCGCCTGCTGCGCGCCATCTTCGGTGAGAAGGCCCGCGAAGTCCGCGACACCTCGCTGCGCGTGCCCCACGGCGCTTACGGCATCGTGGTGGACATCAAGGTGTTCACCCCCGAGAACAGCGACGAACTGCAACCCGGCGTGCGGATGTGCGTGCGCTGCTACATCGCCCAGAAGCGCAAGATCAGCGTGGGCGACAAGATGGCCGGCCGCCACGGCAACAAGGGCGTTGTCTCCCGCATTCTGCCGCAGGAGGATATGCCCTTCCTGCCCGACGGCACCCCGCTGGACATCGTGCTGAACCCCCTGGGCGTGCCTTCCCGTATGAACATCGGTCAGGTGCTGGAAGTCAACCTGGGCTATGTGGCCAAGGCGCTGGGCTGGAAGGTCCAGACCCCCGTCTTTGACGGCGCGCACGAGAGCGACCTGCAGGACTGCTTCGCTGAAGCCCGCGCCCGCTGGCACGGCGAGAATGCGCCCGAGTACCCCACCAAGCTGGACCGCCTGATGGGCGAGAAGGGCCATATCATCGACTTCTCCAAGATCGACCTGACCGACGACGGCAAGACCACCGTCTATGACGGCCGCACCGGCGAGCAGTTCCCCAACAAAGTCACCGTCGGCTATATGTACTACCTCAAGCTGCATCACCTGGTCGACGATAAGATCCACGCCCGTTCCACCGGCCCCTACTCCCTGGTCACCCAGCAGCCTCTGGGCGGCAAGGCCCAGTTCGGCGGCCAGCGCTTCGGCGAAATGGAAGTCTGGGCGCTGGAAGCCTACGGCGCCGCCTATACCCTGCAGGAGATCCTGACCATCAAATCCGACGATGTGGTGGGCCGTGTCAAGACCTACGAAGCCATCGTCAAGGGCGAGCCCATCCCGCGCCCCGGCATTCCCGAGAGTTTCCGCGTCATGCTCAAGGAACTGCAGAGCCTGGGTCTGGACATCGTGGTGCAGGACAAGGAAGGCAATCCCGTGGATATGCGCCAGGAATTTGACGATGATGACAGCAGCTTTGATGCCGGCGCTTATGACGATGTCGGCAGCAATGTCCTGGTGGAGAGCGAGCTGCAGGATGACTACAGCGTGAAAGATGCGGATGAGGGCTTCGATGACGATCTGGATGCCGACAGCGAGCCGAGCGCCGATGACCTGGCCAAGATCGAGATGAACGATCCCTTTGAAGATGAATAATGTTTCGCTGTATCGTCTGCCATACTTGAATTGAGAGGGTTCGCTGAATGGAAAATAAAGAATTCGCTTCGATTAAGATCGGCCTTGCCTCCCCGGACCAGATCCGCGCCTGGAGCTACGGCGAGGTCACCAAACCCGAAACCATCAACTACCGTACCCTGAAGCCGGAGCGCGACGGCTTGTACTGCGAGCGCATTTTTGGACCCACCAAGGACTGGGAGTGCCACTGCGGCAAGTACAAGCGCATCCGCTACAAGGGCAAGATCTGCGACAAGTGCGGCGTCGAGGTCACCCGCGCCAAGGTCCGGCGTGAGCGCATGGGCCACATCGAGCTGGCCGCGCCGGTGTCGCACATCTGGTATTTCAAGGGCATCCCCAGCCGCATCGGCCTGATGCTGGACATCAGCCCCCGCCAGCTGGACAAGGTGCTCTACTTTGCCAACTACATCGTGACCGATCCCGGTTTCACGCCGCTGGAGAAAAAGCAGCTCCTGACCGAGCGTGAATACAAGGAGATGCGCGAGAAGTACGAGGATACCTTCGAGGCCGCCATGGGCGCCGAGGCGATCCAGAAACTGCTGGCCGAGATCGACCTGGAAAAACTCTCCGCAGAACTGCGCGAGGAACTGGAAAAGGCCAACGGCCAGAAACGCGTGCGCCTGCTCAAGCGCCTGGAAGCCGTCGAGGCTTTCATCGAGAGCAACCAGCGCCCCGAGTGGATGATCCTGACGGTCATCCCGGTGATCCCGCCGGATCTGCGCCCGCTGCTGCAGCTGGACGGCGGCCGTTTCGCCACCTCCGACCTGAACGACCTGTACCGCCGCGTCATCAACCGCAACAACCGCCTCAAGCGGCTGCTGGAGCTGGGCGCGCCGGACATCATCGTCCGCAACGAAAAGCGGATGCTGCAGGAGGCCGTGGACGCCCTGATCGACAACGGCCGCCGCGGCCGCCCGGTCACCGGCCCCAACAACCGTGCCCTCAAGAGCCTGTCCGACATGCTCAAGGGCAAGCAGGGCCGCTTCCGCCAGAACCTGCTGGGCAAGCGCGTCGACTACTCCGGCCGTTCGGTCATCGTCGTCGGCCCCGAACTGAAGATGTACCAGTGCGGTCTGCCCAAGGAAATGGCGCTGGAACTGTTCAAGCCCTTCGTCATGAAGGACCTGGTCGAGAAAGAAAAGGCCAACAACATCAAGTCTGCCCGCAAGATGGTGGAGCGCGCCCGTCCCGAGGTATGGGACTCGCTGGAGACCGTCATCAAGGGCCATCCCGTGCTGCTGAACCGTGCGCCTACGCTGCACCGTCTGGGCATCCAGGCGTTCGAGCCGGTCCTGGTGGAAGGCCGCGCCATCAAGCTGCATCCGCTGGTCTGCACGCCCTTCAACGCCGACTTTGACGGCGACCAGATGGCCGTCCATCTGCCGCTGTCCACCGAGGCCCAGCGCGAAGCCAAGATGCTGATGCTGGCCTCCGGCAACCTGCTCAAGCCTTCCGACGGCGAGCCCGTCACGGTGCCCACGCAGGATATGATCCTGGGCAGCTACTACCTGACGCTGGTCAACCCTGAGGACAAGGGCCACGGCAAGGTCTTCCGCGACGAAGCGGAAGCCATGATGGCCTATTCCGAGGGCCTCATCACGCTGCAGGCCCCCATCAAGGTGCGCCGCACCATGACCTTTGACGGTGTGGAGGAGAGCGCGCTGGTGGATACCACCATGGGCCAGATCATCTTCAACACCCCCATCCCGCAGGACCTGGGCTATGTGGACCGCACGGACCCCGAGCACAAGTTCGACTACGAGATGAACCCCCGCACCCTCAAGATCGCTTCCGGCGGCAAGTCCGACAAGCTGACCAAGAAGGGCCTGCCCGACATCATCAGCCGCTGCCTGACCAAGCATGGCACCAAGGCCTGCGCGATGATGCTGGATGCCATCAAGGCGCAGGGCTACAAATATTCCACGCTGTCCGCCATCACGGTCGCCGTGCCCGACGCCATCATCCCGGAGGAAAAACCGGCGATCCTGGCTGCGGCCGACAAGAAGGTCGAGAAGGTCATGAAGAACTTCAACCGCGGCCTGATCTCGGACGAGGAACGCTACCGCAGCACGGTCGCCATCTGGCAGGAAGCGACGGAGCAGGTCTCCGAAGCGCTGGGCAACAACCTGCGCAGCAACCACCAGCGCAACCCCATCTATATGATGTCCGACTCCGGCGCCCGTGGTTCTATGGACCAGATCAAGCAGCTGGCCGGTATGCGCGGCCTGCTGGCCAACACCGCCGGCAAGACGCTGGAAATGCCCATTCGCGCCAACTACCGCGAGGGCCTGAACATTCTGGAATACTTCATCTCCTCCCGCGGCGCCCGCAAGGGCTTGGCCGATACTGCTCTGCGTACTGCGGACTCCGGCTACCTGACCCGCCGTCTGGTGGACGTTTCCCAGGAAGTCATCATCCGCGAGGAGGACTGCCACGCCACCGAGGGCATCCTGGTCCGGGAGATCAGCGAGGGCAACTCCGTCGTCGAATCCTTCAAGGAGCGTCTGAACGGCCGTTATGCGCTGCATGACGTGCTGGACCCCAAGACCGGCGAACTGCTGGTCAGCAAGGACAAGATGATGGATATGTTCGACGCCGAGAAGATCGCCAACGCCGGCATCACCGAGCTGGAGATCCGTTCGGTCATGACCTGCCGCGCACACGTGGGCGTCTGCGCCCGCTGCTACGGCTCCAACATGTCCAACGGTCAGTGCGTCAAGGTGGGCGAGTCGGTCGGTATCATCGCTGCCGAGTCCATCGGCGAGCCCGGCACCCAGCTGACCATGCGTACCTTCCATACGGGCGGTATCGCTTCGGCGGAAGACATCACCCAGGGTCTGCCCCGCGTTGAGGAACTGTTCGAGAGCCGCCGTCCCAAGGCCATGGCCATCATGAGCGAGATCGCCGGTACCGTGCACATCGACGATACCAAGAAGAGCCGCCATGCGGAGATCAACGGCGTGGACGACAACGGCGCGCCGGTCACCAAGAGCTATCTGATCCCCTTCGGCCAGCGTCTCAAGGTGATGGAGGGCGACGAAGTCCAGAAGGGCGCGCTCCTGACCGAAGGCCATGCCTACCCGCAGGATATCCTCGCCATTCTGGGCCCGGTGGCTACGCAGAACTACCTCATCAGCGAGGTGCAGAAAGTCTACCGTCTGCAGGGCGTTGATATCAACGACAAGCACATCGAAGTCATCGTCCGCCAGATGATGCGCAAGGTCCGCATCGAGGATGCAGGCTCCAGCGATTTCATCGTGGGCAGCGTGGTCAACCGCCGCGACGTGATGATCGAAAACGAGAAACTGCAGGCCCGCATCGACGCCGGTGAGACTGATCTCAAGCTGGTGCAGGCCAGCCAGGTCCTGCTGGGCATCACCAAGTCCAGTTTGGCTACCGACTCCTTCCTGTCGGCTGCGTCCTTCCAGGAGACTACCCGTGTCCTGACCGAAGCTGCCATCAAGGGCAAGACCGACCCGCTGGCCGGTCTGAAGGAGAATGTCATCATCGGCAAGCTCATCCCCGCCGGCACCGGTCTGCCGGAGGTCGAGCAGGAACTGGAAGAGGCTGAGATCGCCCGCGACGCTGCGGAATCCGCTTACGACCACTAAACTATCGGAAAACTGAGAATGCCCCCGTCACTGCGGTGACGGGGGCATTTTTGATTGGCAGCGGAGCGCGGCAGGCGGCGTCAGCAGCAGAAGAAGCCGCCGCGGCCGCCGCAGCAGCACCAACTGCAGATGTTGCACATCAGCAGGTACATCCAGAACGAAAGGCAGAACCGTCCCGGGGCGCCGCTGGGCTGGGCGTAGGGCTGCTGGTAGCTGGTATAGGTCTGGCCGGGATTCTGCAGCTGGTCCAGCAGATTCTGGTAAGCGTAGTTGTTGGGCTCCATCGAGACCGCCGTGCGTGCTTCGTCCCGGGCGCGGATGTTATTGCCCAGGCCCTGGTTGGCCAAAGCACAGTAGTAATGCCACTGGGCGCTGCGTTCGCCGGTCGGGATGCCGTTCAGGGTGTTCAATGCCTCCTGATAATAGCCGTTGCGGATGTAGTTCGCAGCGGCGCGCATCTCGGGGCTTTCCTGGCCGGTGGTATAGGTCTGGCGGCTGCCGCCGGCGGAACCGTAGAAACCAAACCCGAAGGGGCCGAAGCCAAACCCGCCGAAGGGGTCCTCCTGGTAAGCGCCGCCGTACTGGTTTTGGCTGCCGTATCCATAGGACCCGCCGGAAGCGGACCGCTGCTGATACCCGTTCTGGCCGCCGCCCTGCTTGCGGCGCATGATCTCGCTGTAGGCGGCCTGCACTTCCTTGAACTTTTCCTCGGCGGAGGGGTCATTGGGGTGCAAGTCGGGGTGGTACTGTTTGCACTTCTGCCGGTACGCCTTTTTGATGGTTTCGTCATCCGCTCCGGGGCTGATACCCAGTACGCTGTAAGGATCAGTCATTGGCGGCGCCCCTCCCTGTGTTTTTTCACCAGCGCATACTTGCTCCACACGCCGGAATAGATCGTGTTATACAATAATTTCCCCTCCGGGGTATCTCTCAGAATAGGCAGCAGGGAAAACTGCTGCGCGCACAGGCCCATCTGCTGGGTCAGCAGCTCATGGCAGCGCGCCTCGTATTCGGCGGGGGAGAGCTGGCCGGCCAGCGCCTGCAGGGCGTTGAAACGCTCTTTTTTGCGGTCTTTTTCCAGGTCGTCGTAGGCGTCCATCAGGTAGATGAACCCGCCCAGGCCGCGGCCCATCCCTTCCAGTACCGGCGTCCAAAGGTCCTGGCGGCAGGCGAAGACCGCCCCCAGCAATGTGCCGAAGGCGTTGCACAAAGCGTCCAGATCATGGGAACCGGCTTCTTCCAACAGGTTCAGGGCGGCAAGCTGCTCGCCGATCACACTGAACTGGCGCGGCCAGCGTTCCCGGATCGCGGGCAGCAAGGGCTCGAATTGCCGGGCGCGCCGCAGGCTGGCCTGCCGGTGATCGTCCTGCCAGTCGTCCTGAAAATTGTAGTATGCCAGCAGGATGGTCATGTCGGCGGCGTATTCCAAAAACTCGTTCTGTGCCCGCGGGCGCGCTTTCAGCGGGTGCGGCGGGCAGCGCCCGGAGCCAAAACGGGTTTCCGGCTCATACAGGGCGGTCAGCAGCATGGCGGTGAAGGCCATGTCGTAGCTCAAGGCCATGCGGCCGGGCAGGCCGTAGCGCTGCCCCAGCGTCTGGCACAAGCCGCAATAATACGCCTGGTAACGATCAAGTTCTTCTTTGCCCAATCCCTTGCGATAGATGGTAACATATCCAAACATGGCCCGTCAACTCTTTTTCACAAACTGCGTGCCGCATTTGGGGCAGGTGATCGAGATGCGGCCCTTCCCGCGGGGCACGCGCAGTTCCTGGCGGCAGTGCGGGCAGCGGAAATAGCGGTACTGGCCGCGCTGCTTGAAACGGATCCGGCGGGTGGAGAACCAGCCGGCGACCTTGTTTTCGAGCGCCATGTACTTGGCATTTTCCTGGTAGCGCTTTTGGATGTTCCGGCTCAGCATGCGGAAGTAACAGTATCCAAGGGTGAGGATGCCCAGCCAGTACAGCAGCGGGGAGAACAAAAGCCCCGCTACGAACAACACCAGGGACGCAATGGATAGAAAACGGTTGAAACGGTCATAACCGTACCGGCCGGACATAAAGCGCTGGAACCAGCCTCTCATGCAAACAAACCACCTTTTCGGGCAACGCCCGCAATTTTATAACCCATTATGCCATATAAATGTTGGAAAATCGTGAACAACAGCAAAAAAGAATTTGAACAAATCCAGTCAGGTCGGCCTTTTGCGGTCAATGAGGGCGTCAAGGGCGGTTGCGCACGCCCCATTCGCACATGCTGTCCAGGATCGGGATCAGGGAGCGGCCTCGTTCCGTCAGGCTGTACTCCACCTTGGGCGGGATCTGCGGGTATTCCTCCCGGTGGACCAGCCCGTCCGCTTCCAGTTCTTTCAGGTTGGCGCTCAGCGTTTTGTAGGAGATGGTTTTGAGGTACTTTTTCAGTTCGTTGAACCGCACGACCTTGTAACCCATCAGCGCATAGAGGATAAACATTTTGTACTTGCCCTGGATCAGCGACATGGTGTAGTTGAACCCGGTCTGTTCCAGGTCGGCGTCTTTGATACATTCCAGTCCCATAACTGTAACACTCTCCCATAAGAAAGTATAGTAAAAATCTGCAGGTATCATACTTGAATGCGCGTACTTGCGCTTTTGAGGATTCTTGTTCTGATTATAATGGCTTTTGCCCGGAAAGTCAATTTGCAGCGCCATCAGGGGACGGTGAGAAACTTTTTCGCAAAGCCGGACAAAACGACGCAGGAAAAGCGCCGGGCGTTTGCTTTGGCTTCAAGGCAGAACGGCCGCTGTACCATGGACCTCAAAGCGTGGCGCAGCGGTACTATGGCTGGACGGATACAGGACCCCGCCGCCCTGTACAGGGCGGCGGGGTCCCGCATGGTCTGTATAAAAAGATGTCAGCCGCAGCCGGTCCGCTCCGCAATAGCCCGTACCAGCGCCGCCGGTGTGAGCCGGGCGCTGCGCACCGAGCGGATGCCATGCGCCTGCAGCAGCCCGACAGGCAGCACACCCGGCGCGTATGTCTCCCGCAGTTTCATGCGCAAAGCACGGGCATCAGGGCCGCGCCGGTCCTCCCAGGGGCAGGGAAGATCCACTTCCAGCACCTCGCAGCGGTACAGGATGGAAGCGATGGGGACTGTCAGGTAAAGATAGACGGTGTCGCCCGCCGCGATGCGGTTGCGCTGGCGCCACAGGATCTCCGGGTCGCGGGCGAATGCCGCGGCCAGGTCGTAGCGGCGGGGATTGGCGGGAAAGATCCAGGTCTGTTTGCCGGACGCGCGGGCCATACCCGCGGCATGCGGCCCGGTCAGCCGGTAACTGCCGTCCAGCAGGGCGAACACGGTTTCGCGCGGCAGCGTCCCGTCCAGCAGCAAGGTGAGCCAACTGTCCTTGTTCATATGGTAGGCGGGCAGGATACCGGGCTCCAGGCGGAGGGAGCCGCCCAAAATCGGGTCGCACTTGACGTTCAGGACGTCCACAGAGCCCGGACCCGGGATCCGCAGCCTGTCCCTGGGCACGTCCATCACCAGCGCATACCACTTTTGGCTGTCCGGGCGCCGCAGGACGGCGTGGCGCGGGTGCGTTCGCCAGAGCGCTTCCGGCCGGGAACCGTAACGTTTGGCCGCATAGGCCAGAACATCGCTGCGCAGGGATGCCTCGCAGCCGGGGAAAACGGTCGTATCCATGTGGGGCCTCCGGGGTGCATCGCGTGAAAGAAACGGCCGGACTTGGCGGCGCAGGCAGTGCCCTCCGCCGCTCTGCTTTCGGGTCATGGTTGCTCTTTTTGTAAGGCTACGATACATTCCACATGCCGTGTGCGGGGGAAGAGGTCTACGGGCTGCACCTCCACGGCGCGGTAGCCGTTTTCGGTCAGCCAGCGGGTGTCGCGCGCGGCGGTGGCCGCGTTGCAGCTCACCATCACCACGGTGCGGGGGCTCATCTGCCGGATGGCTTCCAGCGTGGCCGTGTCGCAGCCTTTGCGCGGCGGGTCTACGACGATAACGTCGGGACGCGCCCCTTCGGCGGCCAGCCGGGCGGCGGCCGCACCGGCGTCCTGGCAGCGGAACTCCGCCCGTCCCTTCGGCAGTCCCAGCCGGGCCGCCGTGGCCTGTGCGCCCTCCACGGCCTGGGGCACGATCTCCACCCCCAGCAGACGGCGGCAGTCCGGCAGCATGGAAAGCCCAATGGTCCCCATGCCGCAGTACAGATCCAGCAGGAAATCCTCCGGCTGCAGCGCCGCATAGGCCCGGGCGCGGGCATACAGCACTTCGGCGGCCGGCGTGTTCACCTGGTAAAACTCATGCACGCCCATGCGCAGGGATACCCCGGCCAGCGTATCCTCCAGGTATCCGGGCCCCAGTACCGTGCGGGTGCGCGGGCCCAAGACCACGTTGGTGCGGGCGGTGTTCTCGTTGATGAGTACGGTGGTCAGGTCAAATTCCCCCTGCAGCGTGCGGCAGATCTCCTGTTCGCGGGGCAGGGAACGTCCGTTGATCACAAAGCACAGGAGCCGCTGCCCGCTGTGCCAGCCCTGGCGCAGGTACAGGTGCCGTACCAGCCCCGCATGCGGTTCCTCCTCGTAAACGGAGGCGCCTGCCTGTTCCAGCAGGGCGCAGGCCCGTGCAGCCAGCTCGTTCATCCAGACCGGCTGCAGTTTGCAGTCGGCGCAGGCCACGATGCGGTGACTGCGGCCTGCATAAAAACCGGTGACCAGATGCCCGTCTGCGTCCCGGCCTACCGGCAGCTGTACTTTGTTGCGGTAACGCTCGTGGCTGGGCGCCCCGATCACCGGCAGCACAGGGACATCCAGCCGGCCCAGCCGGGCGAAAGCGTCCCGCACGAACTGCGTTTTGGCTTGGCACTCAGCGGCATAAGCCATATGCCGCAGCCCGCAGCCGCCGCAGGGGCCTGCCGCCGGGCAGTCCGGCTCGATACGTCCCGGCCCGGGGGCCAGCAGCTTTTCCAACCGGCCGAACGCGTACCCTTTCATGGGCTTGACGATGCGGACCTCCGCCTCGTCCCCGGGGGCGGTGTTGGGAACAAAAATGGCCTGCCCCTCCCAATGGGCGACCCCGTTTCCGTCGCTGGACAGGGACTCGATCGAGAGGCGCAGGATCTGGTTTTTGGTCAATGGCATGGGTGCTCCTTATTCTTCCGATGTTTTGGGCTGGTCTTTTTCCAGGGTGGCCAGGTATTTGCTGGGCGGGACGCCCTTGCCTTTCTTAAAGACGCGGGAAAAATAGAACTGGTCGAAAAAACCCACCGATACGGCGATCTCTGCAATGGAAAGGCTGGAACTTTTCAGCAGGCTGCATGCCTCGCTGATGCGGTAATGGGTGAGGTAATCAATGGGGCTTTGCCCTACGTTGGCCATGAACACACGGTACAGGTGGCTGCGGCTGACGCCGACGGCCTTGGCGATGTCGTCCACCGATATATCGTGGGAATAATTGAACTGGATGAACTTGATGGCCGAAAGCACATACTGGCTGCTGGAGGAACCCACGTTGGGCATGGCATCCCGGGCTTCTTTCATCAGGTGGGCCATGAAGATGTAGAGGTACCCGGTCATCAGCGCCTCGCACTGGGGTTCGGTACCGCGGGACAGATAGATGTTGTACAGCGCTTCGCGCACCGGCTGGGGGCTCTTGCAGTGGTGGACCGGGTGCAGGTCGCTGAAAGGCGTCTGCTGCACCAGTTTGTTGGCGCAGGCGCCGTTGAAGCCGACCCAGTAATACTCCCAGGGGTCGGTCTCGTCGGCGGCATAGGTGATGAGCTGGTTCGGTTTGGCCAGGAACAGATCGCCTTCCTGCAGCGGATAAGAAACATTGCCCACCTGGTAGATCCCGCGCCCGGCCACCACCAGATGGATCAGGTAGTGATCCCGCACGCCGGGGCCCCAGGTGTGCCCGGGCTGGCAGTATTCATGGCCGCAGTTGAAAATGGACAGTTCCACATTGTCCGTATAGCTTTGCTTATAGGACTGTTTGGCTAAGTTGGTCATGGCGCCTACCTCGTTTGCCGCATAGTTTGCCGCATACAGCGGAAAGTACTTTTTCTACAAAAATTATTATAGCAAACTATTCATCAAAAGTCCATAAAAGCGCAGTAAAAAAATGTTTACTTCCACGCAGAATTTGTTATACTGGATACAAGAACGACGCAAACGGCTTGGACTTTGGCTGTTTGCCCAAATTGACGTGGCTCTTTTTGTGCATATTGCGAAGGGGCAGCGTCCCACAGGAAAGGCGAGTGGAATTATGGCCAATACCATGGAATTGAAACAGCAGATCGCCCAGGGGTTGTACGACGGCGCTTTCGCCAAACTGTACGGCTCGGATGAACAGATCCTGGCTGCCCAGCGGGCGCGCTACAGCGCGCTGATCGACCATTTTGCCGCTGCATACGGCGCAGAACGCACGGTACATCTGTATTCCGCGCCCGGCCGTACCGAGATCGGCGGCAACCACACCGATCACAACAACGGCGTGGTGCTGGCTGGCTCGGTCAATCTGGACATCGTGGCGGCGGTCTCGCCCAATGAGGACAACATCGTCCGCGTCAAGTCCGAAGGGTTCGAGAAGATCGACGACGTGGACCTGAGCATCCGCACCCCCCAGCCCCGGGAGGCGGAGCATTCCGCATCGCTGATCCGCGGCGTGGCTGTGGGCATCCTCAACGACGGCGGCAAAGTGGGCGGCTTCGACGCCTGCACCACCAGTGATGTGCTGCGGGGCTCCGGCCTGTCCAGTTCGGCGGCGTTTGAGGTCTGCATCGCGGCTATCTTCCGCGGTGAGTACAACAACAACGATATGGACAAATTCAGCCAGGTCCGTATCGCGCAGATCGGCCAGTATGCCGAGAATGTCTTTTTCGGCAAACCCTGCGGCCTGATGGACCAGACGGCCTGCGCGGTGGGCGGTGTCATCAGCATCGACTTCCAGGACCCCGCGCACCCGGTGGTCGACCAGACTTCCATCGACCTGGCCCGGCACGGGTATGTGATGTGCATCAGCGATACCAAGGGCAGCCATGCCGACCTGACCGACGACTACGCCGCCATCCGGCGCGAGATGGAAGGCGTGGCGGCCCAGTTCGGCAAGAAGGTGCTGCGTGAGGTGCCCGAGGAGGATTTCTACGCCGCCATTCCCAGGCTGCGCAAAGCGGTGGGGGACCGCGCGGTCATCCGCTCGATCCATTTCTACAACGACTGCCGCCGTGCGGCCCAGCTGCGGGACGCCGTGCAGCGGGACGATTTCGACACCTTCCTGCGGCTCATCATCGAGGGCGGCCATTCCAGCTTTGAGTTCAACCAGAACGCCTACAGCATCAAGAACCCCCGGGAGCAGGGCGTTTCCCTGGCGCTGGCCTTGAGCCAGAAGGTGCTCAACGGCCGCGGCGCCTGGCGGCTGCAGGGCGGCGGTTTCGCCGGCACGATCCAGGCGTTCGTACCCAATGATCTGGTGGACGCCTACCGCGCGGCCATCGACGGCTGCTTTGGCGAAGGCAGCTGCCACGTGCTGAACATCCGCAACTACGGCGCAGTGCCTGTCACGCCGGAACTGTAAAATCCAAACCCTTACTTATCCGTAAAGCGATCCCCGCCGGAGCCAAAGGCCCCGGCGGGGATTTTTATACAGGTTTCTGCATCGGTGTGACTTTTTCCGCCCGCTGTGCGTCTGTACAGATGAAAGGCCTTTTGAAACCATAAGCAAGGAGATGAGAACGGTGCAAACAGAACAAGAGCGGCAACTGCTGGAAGCGATCCTGCAAGACCCACAGGGCGGGCTGGCGGATCTGCTGGCCCTGTATGGAGGAATGCTCAACGCGCAGGTGCGGCACATCCTGCCGGACCCGCGGGACGCCGAGGAATGCCTGGCGGATGTGATGGTAAAATGCTGGCAGCAGGCCGGAGTACTGCAGGACAGGCAGTACAGCCTGAAAGCCTGGCTGCTGGTAACGACCCGCAACCTGGCGATCGACTACTATCGCCGTCTGCGCCGGGACTGTACCACCTCGCTGCCGGAGGATTTTGAGCTGATGGCCGAAGAACTGGTGGAACCCCATCAGTCGGAAGCGGAGGAAGTCATAGCGGAACTGGTATGGGGAATGGCCGAGCCGGACCGGGAGATCTTTCAGCGCCGGTAATACGGCTTGCAGACCAGCCGGGAGATCGCGTTGTGCTGCGGAATGGAAGAACATACAGTCAATGTGCGCCTGTCCCGCGGGCGGGCCAAATTGAAGCAGGCGTTCCTGCGCCGGTGGAACAGGGAGGACCCCTTATGAAGAAAATATATAACGAGATCGCAAAGATGGATTTTCCTGCCCGGAAAATAGCGAAAGAACAGCAGGCGCGCATCCTGGAACGCGCGATGGAACGCATCGATGGGCAGTGCGCGATCCCTGCCCGGCGCAGGCCGCGCTTCCGCTGGAAGTTCGCCGCAGCGGCCGTGGCCCTGTGCGGTCTGTGCGCCGGCGGTGTGGCTGCCGCCGGGTATTTCCTGAGCCCGGCACAGGTGGCGGATCAGATGGAACAAACAGAACTCTCGACACTGTTTGCAGGGCCGGACGCAGTGGAAGTGCAGCAGACCCAGCAGGGGGGAAACTATACCGTTACGCTTCTGGGCCTTACCAGCGGCGGGAACGTGACGGGATACTGGTCCTCTGACTGGGGTACAGGCGCGCCCCCGGCAGACCGCAGCTACGCGGTGGTGGCGGTGGCCCATACCGACGGTACGCCGATGGCGGCGCTGGATGATGAAAAGTCCGAGGTGTCGCTGGACAACAGCATGGTTTCGCCGCTGCTGGCCGCACCGGACTGTCCGATTTTTGAATACAACATTTTTACGATGAACGGCGCGCGGTATGACATCGTGGAGGATGGCGTGCGGTATATCCTGGTGGAAACGGACTCGGTGGAAGCCTTTGCCGACAAGGACCCCCAGTTGGCTGTGGTGCTGGGGCAGAGCGGCCTTCCGGCGCTGACCGGCAACTATGAACAGGACCCCGCCACCGGCGCGATCACGCCCCGCGCAGAGGAAGGCTGTGTCAGCCTGCTGTTTGACCTGCCCATCGACCCCAGCCGTGCAGACCCGGAGCGGGCGCAGGAACTGCGTGATCAGTGGCTGAACGGGGGAGAAACTGCCCCGCAGGAAGCCCCGCCGGAACAGCAGGGGGCAGAAGATCCCCTGTCTGTTCTGAGCGGGATGACCCCGGCTCAGGTGCGGGTCGAAGGTGTACTGCAGAGCAGCGGGACGGTGAGCATCAGCGACGGCATCTATGGCGAAGGCTGGTATTACGGCGAAGGGGGCTTTGTAGCGCCCATACTCTTTGAGGAGGGCGTCGAGCAGGAGCAGGTCGCCAGCTATACCAGCGAAGGAGAAGTTGAGCTGTTGACGCATCATGCGGACGGGACCCTGACCGTGGAAGTCTGGCAGCTCCCGGCGGAATAAGCAAAAAACGCCGCAGCCCTGCGGGGCGGAAAACCAATACCCCCGGATACACTGGTGCAACAGTGTGTCCGGGGGTGAAGTTTTTTCCTGGCGTCCACGTCAGCCCGTTCACGCGGGCGGCATCGTGCAGGATGGCGGCGGCGTGGCGGCAGGCGGGGTATGCGGTGGCGGTGTAGGCGTTGATGGTAGCGGCGTGGACGTCGATGGCGGTGCCGTCGGGGTTACGGTGGATGTGGGCACCGGCGTAGGCGGCGCGGTAGGCGTGCTGGTCGGTTCGGGCGGTTCCGTCGGCTGCTGTGTGGGCGGCACTGTAAAGGTCGGGGTCGGCCCCGGTGTGGGCGGGTCAGTCGGCGTCGGGGAAGGACGCTGGGTAGGCGGCAGGGTGGGCGGTGTTGTAGGCGTCGGCACAGGCGGCAGGGTGGGCGGTGTTGTAGGCGTCGACACAGGCGGTGTCGCCGGGGGAACGGTAGATTCCGGGACGTGCGGGCTTCCGGGCGAGGGCGCCGGGGAGCCGGGACCGCCCGCCGTTCCCGGCTGTTTGTACTTGTAGGAATACGCTACCACCGCGCCGCATTTCTCGCACTCGTATGTGCTGTCCATGCGCCACAGGCTGCCGTCGGCAGATTCCGCCACAAGGACGGACTGCTGCGCGGTGCACTGGTACAGGTGTTCGCAGACTTCCATATCCGGGCTGCCCGCTGCGTCCTGCCCATCGGGATCGGGCGTGGCGGTGGGCGCACCGGCGGGTGGTTCCGCGCCGCCGGGGATTGCGTCGATTCCCGCCGGTCCCTGCGGGCCAGGCAGTCCTTGCGGCCCGCGCAGACTTTCCATGTCGATCAGGTCTTGCCAGCCATACCCGGCGTTATACTGGATGTATCCGCCGGATACCCGCATCTGCACAGGCGCAGGGGAATTGGAGCAGGCGATGAGCAACGCCGAAATCCCGATGATAAAGGTGATCTTCTCCAACTTCATGGCGGCGCTCCTTGTGTATTGCGGGCCGGAGCCTTGCGCGTTCCTGACGATGCAAGGCATTTTTCTTTTTTAGGGTAGCGCAAAATTCGACACAAGTCAACAATATGCGCGAAAAACGGCGGAATTTCACCAAAAGCAAAAAAGGAAAACGCGCACAGCGGTATGCCCTGCGCGCGGCAGACAAAAAAGGCAAAACACCAAAAAAGACCTGCGGCAAAGCGCCGAAGCGCCGCCGCAGGCCGGAAATTTATGGATTGGGAACTGTCTTAGACCGTGGCGTTGCGCTCCCACAGCAGCGCCAGCCCTTTGAAGAGCAGGTCCGCGTCGTAGCGCACCGGGCGGCGGCAGCACGGCAGGATGTGGGGGGCCAGCCCGCCGGTGGCTACCACGGTCAGCGGCGCGCCCAGACGGGCTTCCACCCGGTCGGCCAGACCGTCCAGCATGGCCGCTGTGCCGAACATGGCGCCGTTGTTCAGGGCCTCCACCGTGTTGCGGCCGATCAGGTCCTGCGGCGGCTCGGGGGCGATGGGCGGCAGCTGGGCGGTCCCCGCGCTGATGGCCCGCAAACTGGTCAGCACGCCGGGCACGATGAACCCGCCCAGAAATTCCCGTCCGGCCGAGATCACATTGTAGGTGGTGGCGGTCCCCAGATCCACCGTCATGCAGGGCAGGGGATAGAGCGCGGCGGCGGCCGCCGCGTCGGCGATGCGGTCCCGGCCCACCCGCTCGGGCGCGTCCACCCGGAAGACCAGCCCGGTATCCAGTTCATAGTGCACGATCAGCGCCGTTTTTCCGGTCAGGCGGCGGCAGGCGGCGGCCAGCGGCTGGGTCAGCCCCGGCACCACGCTGCACACGATCACGCCCTCGCAGGCGGCGCAGTCCACCTGCAGGCGGTCCAGCAGAAATTTCAGCTCCGCGGCGTACTCGTCCGCCGTGCAGCGCGGGCGGGTCACCATCCGCGCAGTGAACCGCACGGTGCGGTGCCCTTCGCCGTCCAGGCCGCCAATGCAGATGTTCGTATTCCCGATGTCTACCGCCAATACCATTGCCCCAAGGCCCCATTTCCCATAAACTGGTATCCATTATAACAGGTCGCCGCCCGTTTGCCAACCACGGCGGCAAACTTACAAATGGACAGAACCGCCGGGATGCGGTATAATAACCGCAAACGGGTATAGATGCTTTCTGCGCAGCGCCGCCGCACGGATCGGAACGCAGGCCCGGCGCGCAGGCAGGGAAAGGACTTTGGAACTATGCAGCTTACAGGAAAAACCGTCGTTCTCGGTATCTCAGGCGGGATCGCCGCCTACAAAATGCCCAACGTGGCCCATGCCTTGGTCAAACTGGGGGCGGACGTGCATGTGCTGATGACGAAGAACGCCACCGAGTTCATCGCACCGCTGGTCTTTGAAACGCTGACCAACCGGCGCTGTATCGTCGATACCTTCGACCGCAATTTCCAATATGATGTGGCCCATGTGTCGCTGGCCAATGCGGCGGATCTGATGCTCATTGCCCCGGCTACGGCCAACGTTATCGCCAAGATGGCCCACGGTCTGGCCGATGATATGCTCACCACCGTCACACTGGCGGCCGCCTGCCCCAAGCTGGTGGCCCCCGCCATGAACACCCATATGCTGGAAAACCCCGTCACGCAGGACAATCTGAAAACATTGGAACGGTACGGCTTCACGGTCATCCCCTCGGGTTCCGGCCTGCTGGCCTGCGGCGACGTGGGCTCCGGCCGTCTGCCGGAGGAAGGGGTGCTGGTGGACTATGTGCTGCGGGAACTGGCCTGCAAAAAGGACCTGCGGGGCAAAAAGATCGTGGTCTCCGCCGGGGCTACCCAGGAACCCATGGACCCGGTGCGCTGCCTGACCAACCATTCCACCGGCAAGATGGGCTACGCCGTGGCGCGGGCCTGCATGCTGCGCGGCGCAGAGGTGACGCTGCTGGCTTCCACCGGCTGTACGCTGCCGCCGGTGCCCTTCGTCAACAGGGTGCCCTTCACCACGGCGGCCGACCTGTTCGAGGGCGTGAAAAGCCACGCCATGGACGCCGACGCGCTGGTCATGGCCGCGGCCGTGGCTGATTACCGCCCGGCCCAGGTGGCGCAGGACAAGGTCAAAAAGCACGAGGGCAGCCTGACGCTGGCGCTGGAGCGCACGCAGGACATCCTGGCCTGGGTGGGGGCGCATAAGCCGCCCAAACTGTTCGTCTGCGGTTTCTCGATGGAAACGCGGGACCTGATCGAAAATTCCACGGCCAAGCTGCACAAAAAGAACCTGGATATGATCGTGGCCAACAACCTCAAAGTACCCGGCGCAGGCTTCGGGGTGGATACCAACGTAGTCACGCTTATCACGGCGCAGGGCTGCGAGAAACTGCCCCTGCAGAGCAAGGACGAAGTGGCGCAGCGTATCGCGGACGCCATCGCGGCCTGGTTCTGAAAACGCCCCTTTCCGCATACTCCTGATAGGAGCAACAGCGGAAAGGGGATTTTCTATGTGTGGAATCGCAGGGCAGATCGGGCGCGACCCGCGCGCCATTCAGGGGCGGTACGCCGCCTACTGCGCCATGCAGCGCACGCTGGCCCGCCGTGGGCCGGATCAGCGGGGCATGTACATCAGCGGCCGCGCCGCCCTGATCCATGCGCGGCTGGCGGTGGTGGATCTGGAAAACGGCTGCCAGCCCATGCAGCTGGACTGGCAGGGGGAAAGTTACACGGTCGTTTATAACGGGGAACTGTACAACACGCCGGAACTGCGCGCTTTGCTGGAACGGCGCGGTCATACTTTCACCGGCCGTTCGGACACCGAGGTCCTGCTGCATGCCTATGCCGAATGGGGGATCTCCTGCGTGGAGCGCTTCAACGGCATCTTCGCTTTTGCCGTCTGGGCGGCGCGGGCGGGCACGCTGTTCCTGGCGCGGGACCGCTGCGGCGTCAAGCCGCTGTTCTATGCGCTGACCGATGACAGCCTGCTGTTCGGCAGCGAGATCAAGACCCTGCTGGCGCACCCGGCGGTGCCGCCCCGGGTGGACGCCCGGGGGCTGGCGGAAGTGCTGCTGTTGGGTCCCGGCCGGGCGCCGGGCAGCGGGGTGTTCCAGAACGTACACGAATTGCTCCCCGGGCAGTACGCCCTCTATGAAGCGGACGAAGGCCGCCTGCTGCTGCACCGCTACTGGCAGCTGGTGGACCACGAACACCCCGACGATTTCCCGGCCACGGTGCGCCGGGTGCGGGACCTGGTGATGGACGCTATCCAAAGGCAGCTGGTTTCCGACGTGCCGGTGGCGGCTTTTCTTTCGGGCGGGCTGGATTCCAGCCTGATCTCGGCAGTGGCGGACGCGGATTTTACCGCCCGGGGGCAGACCCTGCAAACGTTCTCGGTAGGCTACAAGGACAACAAACGCTATTTCCACGCCACCCGCTTTCAGCCGGGGGCCGACGCGCCGTTTATCCGCCGCATGAACGAGTTCCTGCATGCCGAACACCACTGGGTCACGCTGGACACCCCGGACCTGGTCCCGGCTCTGTACGAGGCGGTGGAAGCCCGTGACCTGCCCGGCATGGCCGATGTGGACGCCTCGCTGCTGGCTTTCTGCCGGGTCATCAAACCCCACGCCACGGTGGCCCTCTCGGGGGAATGCGCGGACGAGATCTTCGGCGGCTATCCCTGGTACCGGGACCCCAGCATCCGGGAAAAATACGGCTTCCCCTGGGCGCAGTCCACGGCTTACCGGGCAGGTTTCATCCGCCCCGGCGTGCTGGGGGGCATCGAGCCGGAAGCCTTTGTGGATTCGTGGTACCGCCGGACGCTGGAACAGACTTCGGTACGGCCGGGGCTTTCCAGCCTGGAGCGGCGCATGCGGCAAATGATGAACCTCAACTTCACCTGGTTCATGCAGACGCTGCTGGACCGCAAAGACCGCATGAGCATGTACAGCGGGCTGGAGGTGCGGGTGCCGTTCTGCGACCACCGCATCGCCGAGTATCTCTACTCGGTGCCCTGGGACTACAAGGACTACCAGGGCAAGGAGAAGGGACTGCTGCGGGAAGCCATGCAGGGGGTGCTGCCGCAGGAGGTGCTCTGGCGCAAAAAGAGCCCCTACCCCAAGACCTGGAACCCGGCTTATCTGGAGGCGGTCTCGGAAGAGCTCAAAAAGGTGCTGGCCGACCCCGCCGCGCCGCTGCTGGGCATCATCCGCGCGGATGCGCTGGAAACGCTGCTGGCCTCCGGCGCCGACAACCCGGTGCCCTGGTACGGCCAGCTGATGACCACCCCGCAGACCATTGCCTGGTTCCTGCAGCTCAACCACTGGCTGCAGGCTTATAAAGTGGAACTGGTGTGAACGGCAAAAGCCCGGGGCCGCAGGCCCCGGGCTTCTTGTGTTGAATCGTCTTATCGGTTTTCGCGGATCACCCGGCAGGGGTTCCCGCAGGCTACGGTGTTGGAGGGAATGTCACGGGTCACCACGCTGCCCGCGCCGATGACTACATTGTCGCCGATCGTCACCCCGGGCAGCAGGATGGCTCCGCCGCCGATCCACACATTGTCGCCTACAATGACCGGGGCTGTCCGGGTCTTGCAGAAAGAAAAACTGCCGTCCTCTTTGAGAGGGCCGAAGCGATCGGCGGCATTGGTGGGGTGAAAAGCGGTGTAGATCTGTACGTTGGGAGCAATCAGCGCGTTGTCGCCTATGACGATGCGGTTATCGTCCAGGAAAGTGCAGTTCATATTGACTTCGCAGTTGTTGCCGAAAAAAATATTGTTGCCGTAATCCACATAAAACGGGGCGGTGATCCACAGGTTGGCGCCCCGCCCGCCCAGCAGTTCGGTCAGGATACGGTCTTTCTGTTCCGCGTCGGAGGAATCCAGCGCGTTGTAAGTCCGCGCCAGATCCTTGGCGCGGTGCCACTGGCTCAGCAGTTCGGGATCGCCGCAGTCATACAGTTCACCGGCCAGCATCTTCTCTCGTTCGGTCATAGGGGAACCTCCTGTTCCTGGCCGCGCAGGCGGCGTTGTCTGGCCCTACTATAGCATACCGGGCAAAAGGGCGCAAGTTTTTGGCGCGTCTTCGCCGGGATACCTCGAAATTTTCACAATTAGGCGCTATAATAAATACGGCTTACGCGGGCGCGGCCTGCGCCGCACGCCAGACCCAGAACAGGGAGGGTATATTTTGATCGAAGTCAAGCATCTGACAAAGCGCTACGGCAGGCGCACCGCCGTGGACGACGTCAGTTTTACGGTGGAGGACGGCTGCATCTACGGTCTGCTGGGGCCCAACGGCGCGGGAAAATCCACCACCATGAATATCATGACCGGCTTCCTTTCGGCCACCGAAGGGGAGGTGCGCATCGACGGGCACGACATCGCGGAGGAACCGCTGGAGGCGAAAGCCTGCATCGGCTACCTGCCGGAACAGCCGCCTCTCTACCAGGACATGACGGTGGAGGAGTACCTGCTGTTCGTGGCGGAACTCAAGCGGGTGCGCAAAAAGGGCGACCGCCGGGTAGCGGTGAACAAGGCCTGCCGCCGCACGGGGCTCGTGGGGATGGAAAAGCGGCTGATCCGCAACCTGTCCAAAGGCTACCGCCAGCGGGTGGGCATCGCTGCGGCGCTGCTGGGCGCGCCCCGGATCATCATTCTGGACGAGCCCACCGTGGGGCTGGACCCTGCCCAGATGATCGAGATCCGCGCCCTGATCCACGACCTGGGCCGGACCCATACGGTGATCCTCTCCAGCCATATCCTCAGCGAAGTGCAGACGGTCTGCGACCGCGTGCTCATCATCGCCGGGGGCAAGCTGGTGGCCCAGGGCACGCCGGAGGAACTGGCCGGCAAACTGGCCGCGCGGGGGACCATATCGGTCACCGCCCAGGGCACGCGGGAGGCGGTGCTGGCGGCGGCTTCCGGCGTGGAGGGCCTCAGCGACCTGCGGGTCACCGCCGAAAAGAGCGGGGAAGTCAGTTTCACTGCGGTCAGCACAACAGGGAAAGACCTGCGCGGCGCGCTCTCGCTGGCGCTGGCTCAGGCCGGGTGCCCGGTGCTGAGCATGAACGCCGGGAGCATGAGCCTGGAGGACGTATTCCTGCAGCTGACCGAGCACACGGGTGCGCCCGAACAGAAGGAGGAGGCATAACATGGCGGCGATCTTCAAGCGCGAGACCCGCGCCTACTACACCGGCATGATCGGCTATGTGACGGCGGCCGTCAGCCTGTTTTTTCTGGGGCTGTATTTCAGCAACCGCAACCTGATGAACGCTTCTTCGGATTTTGCTTCGGTCCTTTATACCATCACCATGATCCTGCTGTTCCTGGTGCCTGCCATCAGCATGCGCAGCTTTGCCGAGGACCGGCGTAACAAGACCGACCAGCTGCTGCTCACCAGCCCGGTGAGCATCCCGGCCATCGTGCTGGGCAAGTTCCTGGCGGAGTTCGTTGTTTTTGCGGCGCCCATGGCGGCGGCGGCCGTCATGCCGCTGATCCTGACGGCTTTCGGCAGCGTTTCGCTGCTCTCGGCCTACAGCGCGCTGTTCGCCTATCTGCTGCTGGGGGCCGCCTGCCTGGCCATCGGGACCTGGATCTCGGCCCTGACCGAAAACCAGATCATCGCCTACCTGGCCACTTTCGGCGCGCTGCTGGTCACATACCTGATGAACGGCATTCAGACCATGTTCACCAGCGGCAGCGTGCTGGCCCTGATCGCCTTCCTGTCGGTCCTGGTCATCGCGTCGGTGCTGACCGGCGTGCTCTGCAAAAGCCTGACCGCGGCCTGCGCGGTGTTCTGCGGGGGCAGCACGGCGCTCATCGTGCTGTTCGTTATCCGGCCCACCTGGCTGCTGGCGGCCTTTGACAGCGTACTGTCGGCGCTGGAACTGTTTTCGCCGTTCAACGGCATCGTGGGCGGCATGTTCAGCCTGACCGCCATCGTCTACTATCTCTCGGTCATCGCCCTGTTCCTCTTTCTGACCGGGCAGACGATCGAGCGCCGCCGCTGGGCCTGAGGGGAGGAACGCGCAGATATGAACCTGAAAAAACCGTGGCAGGAACTGCACGGCAGCAAAAAGGCCCTCCGCAACGGTGTGTACGCCGCCCTGCTGACGGCGGTGGTACTGGCGGCGGTGATCCTGCTCAACCTGGTGCTGCAGGCGCTGCCCACCCGGTATACTGCCTTTGATATTTCCACCAACTCGATGTTTACCCTGAGCGAGACCAGCAAGAATATGCTGCACGAGCTCGATACCGACGTCACCGCCTATTACCTGGCCACCTCCGGCCAGGAGGACAGCAACATCACCCGCCTGCTGGACCGCTATGCCGACGAAAGCAGCCGGTTCACCTGGCAGCAGCGGGACCCGGTGCTTTACCCAACCTTCGTGGAACAGTATGAGGGGGCCAGCACCGGCTGCGTGGTCATGACCACCGCCGACCAGTATACCGTCGTCAGCTACAGCGATATGTACGCGGTGGATATGGACGCCTACTATTACTATGGCTCCGAGGAATACACCTTCGACGCCGAGAACGCCCTGACCACCGCTATCGGCCGGGTCACCCGCACCGTGAGTTACGATTTGTATGAACTGACCGGCCACGGCGAAACGGCGCTGGGAAGCGACTTTGTCGAGACACTGAACAACGCGGGCGTGACCGTGCAGGAACTGAACCTGACCACCGCCGGTTCCATCCCGGAGGAGGCGGCCAGCCTGCTCATCAACGCGCCCATTGCCGATGTGACGGCAGAGGAAGCCGCCCTGCTCAGCGATTACCTTGCCGGCGGCGGCAAATTGCTGGTGGCGACCGATTTCACGGTGGAAACGCCGAACCTGGACGCCGTGCTGGCAGAGTGCGGCATGACCCGGCAGCCCGGCCTGCTGGTGGAGACCGATGCAGACCACTATCCCTACGGTTATCCGCAGACTTACCTGCTGCCCAACATAGAAGCCAGCGAGATCCTGGCCGGGATGAGCAGCGGCATGATGGTCTACACGCCCATCGCACAGGGCATCGTTACAGCGGAAGACAGCGCCTATTCCTTCACCCCGCTGCTGACCACCGGCGACAGCGCCTACTCGATGGAAAACTACGCCACCGCCGAGACAGCCGCAAAATCCGAGACCGACCCCGAAGGCCGCTTCAATGTGGCGGTGGCGGCCGAAAACAGCGCCACCGGCGCGCGGGTGGTCTGGATCAACTGCCCCAATACGCTGCTCTCGGGGATGAACCAGAGCGTTTCCGGCGGCAATGCCCAGTTCCTGGGCTGTGTTGTCAACTGGTTCAACGACCAGCAGACGGCGGCGGTCATCAGCGGCAAAAGCATGAGCGCCGTGGGCCTTTCGGTGCCCAATGCCGCGCTTGTCGGGCTGAGCCTGCTGTTTGTCTTTGTGCTGCCCATCGCCTGTCTTGTTGCCGGCGTTGCGGTCTGCCTGATCCGGCGCCGCCGTTAAAAGGAGAAACTGCCTGTGAATCAAAAAAAAATGCTGCCGCTGGCGGTCCTGGCCGCCGTGGTGCTGGTCCTGGCCGCCGCGCTGGTCCTGCTGCAACGCGGCGGGGAACCTGAGCAGACCGGCATCCCGCTGTGCGACTTTTCGGCGGATGCCATCGACCGGCTCACCTACAGCGGCGAAAACACCAATGTGACCCTGTTCAAAGGGGAGGAAGGCGGCTGGATGCTGGAATCCGACCCCACGCTGCCGCTGGAGCAGCAGAGTGTGCAGTCCCTGCTGGAAGATGTGGCCGGTTTGACGGCGGACCGTCTGCTGCAGGGCGACGAACTGGCTGCGATCCCTGCGCGGAGCGATACGCCGCTGATGGAGTTTTCCATCGTGAGCGGGGCGCAGACGCGCACGCTGACGGTGGATCAGGCCAACGACGTGGCCGATATTTACTATGTCTATGACGAAGAAGGCACGGCTTACACCGTGCCCCAGACGGAACTGGCGGGGCTGTGCAAAACGCCGCGGGAACTGTACGCCGCCCAGCGGCTGACGGAGCAGAGCATCGACGAAGTGGCCACCCTGCAGGTGGGCGGCCTGCAGTTTGCGCAGAGCGACGGAGTCTGGACGCTGGCCGATGACCCGGAATATCCGCTGGATCAGAGCGCCGTAAAGCGGATGGCCAATACCCTGTGCGGCGTGCAGACCGAATGGAGCATCACCACGCCGGAGGCGGACAGCGCGTACGGCCTGGACACGCCGGACGTCACGGTCACAGCCGTATTCACCGACGGCGCCAGCCTGACGGTGCGCTGGGGGGCGCTGACGCCCGGCGATGAAAGCCTGTGCTACCTGGCTTCCAGCGCCGCGCCCACCGTCGTGTACGAAGCGGACGCGGATTATAAATCGGTTTTTGCCGTCACCAGAGAGAGCCTGTATGACGAAACCGCCACGGCCGAAACGGCGGAGGAGGAAGACACCATCATCGCCGAACACCCGGTGGGCGGTCGCGACGATTACGCGGACACTGCCGGCGGCGAAAGCTGAGGCAAAGCCCCCGTCCCGCAGGGACGGGGGCTTTGCCTGCCGGCTTGCCCGGCGGGGATTCCCATGCTATAATACAAGAACGGAAAACGGGGAGGGAGTGCCATGCGCAGAAAGCGAAAGGTTCGGGCGGCGGCCCTGCTGCTGGCCCTGCTGCTCTGCGCCTGTGCGGCGCCGGTGGCCGAAACGGAGCAGGCGCGGCCTGCGGCAAGCCCGACGGCCTGCCCGGAAGCCCCGGCGGCCGACCCGATAAACGCCCTTTTGCAGCAGATGACGCTGCGGGAAAAAGTGGGGCAGCTGTTCATGGTCCGGCCCGACGCGCTGGACCCGGCGCTGACCCAGACCCAGATCGACGACGAGCGGGCGGCGGGTGTGACGGAACTGACCGGGGCCATGCGCGCTGCCCTGCAGCAATACCCGGTGGGAGGCATCTGCCAGTTCGGCAAGAACATCGAGGACCCGGAACAGCTGACCCGCTTCAATGCAGACCTGCAGCGGGCCAGCCGGTGGCCGCTGCTCATTGCGGTGGACGAGGAGGGCGGCGCGGTGGCCCGTCTGGCCAACGACCCGGACTTCGCCCTGCCTCAGTATGAGAGCGCGGCGGCGGTCGGCGCTTCCGGCGACCCGGAACAGGCGCGGGAGATGGGGCGGACCATCGGCGGTTACCTGAAGACCTGCGGTTTTACGATGGACTTCGCGCCGGACGCCGATGTGCTCACCAACCCGGAAAACCCGGTCATCGGGGACCGTGCTTTCTCGCAGGATGCCAAGACGGTGGCGCGGATGGCCGCGGCCATGGCGCAGGGCCTGCAGGAACAGGGAGTCCTGCCGGTATACAAGCATTTCCCGGGGCATGGCGATACGGCGGAGGACAGCCACAGCGGCCTGGCCCGCACCGACCGCACGCTGGCCGAGATGCGCGGCTGTGAGTTCCTGCCTTTCCGTCTGACGGAAAACGGTTTTGACCCGGAGCGGCTCCCCGCGGTCATGGTGGGGCATATCGCGGCGCCTGCTCTGGGGGACGGCGACGCACCGGCTTCGCTTTCGTACCGGCTGGTCACGGAGGTACTGCGCGGCGAAGTGCTGGAAGGCGCGCCCGTCCTGGTGGTGACCGATTCGCTGTCCATGGGGGCCGTCACGGAACGGTATGGCCCCGGGCAGGCAGCGGTGCGCGCGCTGCAGGCTGGCTGCGACGTTCTGCTGATGCCCGCCGGTCTGGCCGAAGCCTTCGACGCGGTGGTGGCTGCGGTGGAGGACGGAACGATCTCCGCCGCGAGGCTGGATGAAAGCGTGGCCAGGGTGCTGCGCGCCAAGCAACTGTATGCGGGACTGGAATTGCCGCAGGAAGGGGAAGGATAACATGGCGACGGTATGGGCGGTGGACGGATCGTTCTTCGGCCAGCGCATTTCGGGCATCCAGCGCTATTCCATCGAACTGCTTTCGGCGTTGGACGCGCTGGTCCCCGCCGGTGCGGTGGAGGTGGTCGCCCCGCACGGCGTGCGGCTGCCGGTCTACCAGAATATCCGCACGGTCACGTTCGGCGCCCGCAGGGGCGCGCTGTGGCAGCAGCTGGATTATCCGGCCTATCTGCGGCAGCGCGGCGCCAAAGGGCTGGCTACCTGCAATGTGATCCCGCTGTTCGGCTTCACGGGGGTGGCCGTCGTGCACGATGTCTGCTACCGGGCCCGGCCGGACTTTTACACCGACCTGCGCGGCCGCTTGAGCGCCGCCTGGCACCGGCTGCAATACCGCCGTATCGCCGCTGTGGCCGAACGGATCGTCACGGTGTCGGAGTTTTCCCGGCAGGAGATCCAGCGCTACTACGGCGTGGAGCCGGAGCGCATCACGGTGGTGTACAACGCCTGGCAGCAGATGCAGCGCATCGCGCCGGACGAGCGTATCTTTGCAAAAACGCCGGGGCTGCGCCGGGGCGAATATTACTTCAGTATGGCCAACCTGCTGAAGAATAAAAACTTCCCCTGGGTGCTGCGGGCGGCAAAAGCCAAACCCGACGCGGTGTTCGCCATTGCGGGCGGGGGCAGCCTGGCGGCCCAGGCCAAACGGCTCGGGCTGGACGGCCTGCCCAATGTGGTCTACCTGGGCTATGTGTCGGATGGGGAAGCCAAGGCGCTGATGCACCACTGCAGGGCTTTTTTGTTCCCCACGCTGTACGAGGGCTTCGGCATCCCGCCGCTGGAAGCGGTGGCCTGCGGCGCGCCGCGTATCTATGTCAGCGATACCCCCTGCATGCGGGAAGTGTACGGCGGCTGCGCCGGGTATATCGACCTTGCGGACAACGCCGGGGACGTAGACCGCGTCCGGCCGCCCCGGCGGGACCCTGCGGAACTGCTGCGGCGCTACAGCTGGCAAAAAAGCGCCCGGGCGCTGTGGGATCTGCTCAAAACTTTATAACGGCAACAGAAAAAGTTTGGAATCCGTCACCGTCGGCGGACATGCGCCGGCGACGGCGACACCGACAGGGGAATTTTGCGGCAAATTGTGTGCGAGGAGCTTTGCTCCGAGTGCGCGATTTGACGTAAAATTTTGTCCAAGGGTTTTCCAAAGGGCTGCAGAGCCGAGCGCCGCCTGTGGCGGATGCAGCGAGGCGGAGCAGGGGCAGCGGTCGCAGAGCGCAAGCGCGCCTCAAAGCGCGCGCCGTGCGATGCGGGTACCGCAACCCGCTAAATAGACGCGTTAGGCGCAGCCGTACGCGGCTGTTGCCCCTTTTGAGCGTGTTAAGCAAGGGAAAACTTGCGGTCCAGGCTGCGGTACTGCAAAGCTTCCGAAAGGTGGGCTGCGTCCAGCATTTCGCTGCCGTCCAGGTCGGCGGCTGTGCGCGCCACGCGCAGGATGCGGTCGTAGGCGCGGGCGCTGTAACCCAGCCGCTCAAAGGCCCCGCGCAGGATGCGTTCTGCCGCCGGGGTCAGGGGGCAGAACTTCCGCAGCGCGCTGCCCGGCAGCTGGGCGTTGCACCGCACCCCGGGCAGCGCGCGGTAGCGCTCGCGCTGCAGTGTGCGCGCGGCGATGACCCGTCCCCGCACAGTCGCGCTGGATTCGCCGCCCTGGGCGGCGGCCAGGTCCTTGTATTCGATGGGCAGGGCTTCCACATGCAGGTCGATGCGGTCCAGCAGCGGGCCGGAGATCCGCCGCCGGTACTGGGCGATGGCGCTGGGGGTGCAGGTGCATTCCCGGGTGGGGTGCCCCAGGTAACCGCATTTGCAGGGGTTCATGGCCGCTACCAGCATGAATTTGCAGGGGTAGGAGGCTGTCCCGTGTACGCGGCTCACGGTAACGGTGCCGTCCTCCAGCGGCTGGCGCAGCACCTCCAGCGTATCGCGGGAAAATTCCGGCAGTTCATCCAGAAACAGCACGCCGTTGTGGGCAAGGCTCACCTCGCCGGGGCGGGGGAGCGTACCGCCGCCCACGATGGCGGTGGCGCTGACACTGTGGTGCGGGCTGCGGAAAGGCCGCGCCCTGACCAGCCCCTCGCCGCCGCGCAGCAGTCCGGCAACCGAGTAGATGGCGCTGGTCTCCAGCGCTTCTTCGTAGGTCAGCGGCGGCAGGATACCGGGCAGCCGCTTGGCCAGCATGCTCTTGCCGGTGCCCGGCGGCCCCACCAGCAGCAGATTGTGCCCGCCTGCGGCGGCGATCTCCAGCGCGCGGCGCGCCTCGCTCTGGCCGCGCACATCGGCCATGTCGGGCCCCAGCCAGACGCCGTTTTCGTCATACCCATCGGGCTGGGCGGGCGTCAGCGCTTCCGCGCCGCACAGATGCAGCACCACGTCCTGGGCGCTGCGGGCGGGGTAGACGGTCAGCCCCGCCGCCACGGCGGCTTCGGCGGCGTTTTCCGCAGGCAGGAACAGTTCCTTCACGCCCTGCTGCACGGCGGCCAGCGCCATGGGAAGCACGCCGGTCACGGGGCGCAGCGTGCCGTCCAGCCCCAGTTCCCCCAAAAAAGCGCGCTCAGGGCCGGGGGCGGGCAGCTTGCCCTGGGCGGCCAGGATGCCGATGAATACGGGCAGGTCATACACCGGGCCGGTCTTGCGCACGTCGGCAGGGGCCAGGTTGATGGTGATGCGGCTGGCCGGCCACTGGTAATGCAGGTTTTTCACCGCGCTGCGCACCCGCTCGCTGCTCTCTTTCACGGCGGAATCCGGCAGCCCCACCAGGTTGAACTGCGGCAGCCCGCCGGAAAGATCCGCCTCCACCTGTACCAGATACCCGGCCAGCCCCGTGACCCCCAGGCTTGTCACCTTTGCAAACATACTGATCCGCTCCTTTTTATGCAGTGCTCCGAAGGGCGCTGTGGTTTCTCGGCCGCTTCCGCCAGCGCGGTCATTTCCAAAAGTCCCTGGAAGGTTCGAGCCGCAGCCGATACAGACGGACCAGCCAGTCCGGGGCTGTCCGCATCTCCATGGCGAGACTTTCCAGCGTCCTTTGTCCGACGCGCCTGTCCAAAAGGGCAAACATTTTCACGATGGGGTTCCGGGAGCGAACGCTGTCCCGAATGCTGCTGTTTCGGTAAGTATTCAGTGCGTCGCAGAACTCATCGTCGGTATATTCCGTTCTTGTATCCAGGGGGTGCTGCGCCAGCAGGGCAGGAAAATGCCGCCAATATTCCCCGATGGACATAGGGTGGGGCTCAGGAACATACCCCTGGCGAAAAAAATAGCGGTTTACAGTCTCCAAAGAAAACTGCTTGAAGGGCATGCCGTCCACGTATACTTCAAAAATGTGGCAGGTATCCATGCCCACATAGCGGGTGCATCCGTAACGGATGCGCCCTTGCAAGGTGTCGGCCAACATTTCCTTTTCAAGATAATTTCTCATTCCGCCCCAGGAAGAACAGGCCTTGCCCAAAGGAACATCACCTCGCTTCGATCATCGGCCGCTGGAAAAGGAGAACACCGCGGTCTTGCTTTTACTATAGCACATTTCCGAAAAACTGAAAATAGCTGTCGGTTACAAAAGCCACAAACCGCGCTGTGGGAAGAGTTTTCCGCGAGGGTTCTGTCTTTTCGATTGACAATGGCAGCCAATCTTGGTATAGTAATGCTGTAACAGTGATTTTTAACAGAAATCATCACGATCTGGAAAGCGAAGGTGTTACAAATGTATAAAGATATGTATGAACGTTGGCTGGCCGCCGACCTCGACGACCCCGACCTCAAGCCCGAGCTGGAAAGCATCCGGGGGGATGACGCCGCCATTCAGGACCGCTTTGCGGTGGCGCTCAAATTCGGCACGGCCGGTCTGCGCGGCGTCATTGGCGCGGGAACCAACCGTATGAATATTTATGTGGTGCGGCAGGCCACCCAGGGGCTGGCCAACTGGGTCAAGACCCAGGGCGGCAGCCAGACCGTCGCCATCAGCTACGACAGCCGCATCAAGAGCGACCTGTTCGCCAAAACGGCGGCTCAGGTCCTGGCGGCCAATGGGATCCATGTCCGCATCTACCGGGCGCTGATGCCGGTGCCCGCGCTTTCCTTCGCCACCCGCTACTACCAGTGCAATGCGGGCATCATGGTCACCGCCAGCCATAACCCGGCCAAGTACAACGGCTACAAAGCCTACGGCCCCGACGGCTGCCAGATGACCGACGAAGCTGCCGACGTCGTCTATGCCGAGATCCAGAAGACCGATATCCTCACCGGCGCCAGGACCATGCCCTTTGCCGAGGGTATGGAGAAGGGCCTGATCGAATATGTGGGGGATGACTGCATCAATGCACTGTATGAAGCCATCGAGGCCCGCTCCATCCGTCCCGGCATCTGCAAGACCGCGGGGCTCAAGCTGGTGTACAGCCCGCTGAACGGCAGCGGCTTGGTGCCGGTCACCCATGTGCTGCACGATATCGGCATTACCGACATCACCATCGTGCCCGAACAGAAGGACCCCGACGGAAACTTCCCCACCTGCCCCTATCCGAACCCCGAGATTTTCGAGGCGCTGCGCCTGGGCCTGGAACTGGCCGAAAAATCCGGCGCCGACCTGATGCTGGCCACCGACCCCGACGCCGACCGTGTGGGCATCGCCGTCAAGTGCAAGGACGGCAGCTATGAGCTGCTCTCCGGCAACGAGGTGGGCGTGCTGCTGCTGGACTACATCTGCGCGGGCCGCATCGAGCAGGGCACCATGCCGAAGGATCCCGTCATGTGCAAGTCCATCGTTTCCACCCCGCTGGCGGATAAGGTGGCCGAACACTATGGGGTCGAGTGCCGCAACGTGCTCACCGGCTTCAAATGGATCGGCGACCAGATCGCCAGACTGGAAGCCGACGGGGAAGTGGACCGCTTCATCTTCGGTTTCGAGGAAAGTTACGGTTACCTGGCCGGTCCCTATGTCCGCGACAAGGACGCCATCATCGGTTCCATGCTGATCTGCGAGATGGCTGCCTACTACCGCGCCAAAGGCAGTTCCATCAAGGAAGAACTGGAGCGCATTTACAGCGAGTACGGCCGGTATCTGAACAAGGTGGACAGCTTCGAGTTCCCGGGCCTGTCCGGCATGGACAAAATGGCCAGGATCATGGCGAACCTGCGCACCGACCCGCCCAAAGACTTCGCCGGCGACAAGGTCGTCAAAGTGGTAGACTACCAGAACCCGGAAGAGACGGGCCTGCCCGCCGCCAACGTCCTGATCTATACGCTGGAGAGCGGCTCCACCGTGGTGGTGCGGCCTTCCGGCACCGAGCCCAAGATCAAGACCTACTTCACCACCAAGGGCAAGGACCTGGCGGAAGCCCAGGCGCGGAAAGAGGAACTGGCCGCCGCCTGCAAGCCGCTGCTGGCCTGATTTTTCGGATCCTGCCGTTCCCTGCGGCCCCGGCGCCTCTGACCGGGACCGCAGGGAATTTTTTTGCCGGTCCGGCAGGGGGAGTTCGCGTCCCGCAAATTGCCGGAAAACGCAAGACCGTTCTGTAGGGGGGAAAATGCCTGCTATGAAGGAAAACAAATACGACGAAGAACGCTTTTTTGAAAAATACAGCCAGATGGACCGTTCCCGAAAGGGGCTGCAGGGGGCGGGGGAATGGCCCGCGCTGGAAAAGATGCTGCCGCCCTTTGCGGGGCAGGACGTGCTGGACCTGGGCTGCGGCTACGGCTGGCACTGCCGGTATGCCGCCGAGCACGGCGCGGCGTCGGTGCTGGGAACGGACCTTTCCCAAAAGATGCTGGCCGTGGCCCGGACGCGCAACGCCCACCCGCAGGTGACCTACCGCCAGGCCGCCATGGAGGACCTGGACTTTGCGCCGGAAAGTTTTGACGTGGTGCTCAGTTCGCTGGCCTTCCACTATGTGAAGGAGTATGAAGCGCTGATCCAGAAGATCCGCCGCTGGCTGCGGCCGGACGGGTGGCTGGTGTTTTCGGCCGAACACCCGGTCTTTACTGCTTACGGCTCCCAGGACTGGTACTACGATGCCGACGGCAGCATCCTTCACTTTCCGGTGGACCGCTATTTCTACGAGGGGCAGCGGGACGCCGTGTTCCTGGGGGAGCCGGTGGTCAAATACCACCGCACCCTGACCACCTATCTGAACACGCTGCTCAACAACGGCTTCGTTCTGCGGCAGGTCGTGGAGCCGCAGCCGCCGGCGTCCATGATGGAGATTCCCGGTATGCGGGACGAGATGCGCCGCCCGATGATGCTGCTGGTCTCGGCCCAAAAGGACGGCGCCGGGCTTTGATCTGACAAACAGAAAACGGACGTACTTTCCATCAAAAAGTACGTCCGTTTTCCTGTTCTGTGCAGAAGGCGGAAGAAATCACAGCGTCAGCTGCTCGGCGGCATCGTCGGCGCGCAGGATGGCACCGGCGGCAGGCAGGGTGCGCACACGGTAGCGGTGGGCGTCCTGCAACTCCAGCCCTTCCGAGAGGGTCACCCGCGCGATGCGGGCGTTCTTTTTCAGCGCGATCACATTGACACCGGCGGAATCGCGGGTGGCCTTTTCGGGGATCAGCGCGCTGCCCGCCAGCAGCAGGCGGTTGTTGGTGGTAAAGATGGCCAGTTCTGTTTCCTCGGGCAGATAGCGCATACAGGCCAGTTCTTCCTTGTTGCTGTAGGCTTTCAGCAGTTTGCGGCGGTTTTGCTTGGTCTCGTAGCTGCTCAGGGGCACCTTGGCGCACTTGCCGTTCTGGAAGAAGAACAGCATCCAGCCGCGGTAGTTGGGGGTCACGACCATATACAGCGGCACTTCACCCTCCTCCATGCCCAGGGCCGAGGCCACATAGTCGCCCAGCACGCTGGCTTTGCTGTCGCCAAAGTCATAGGCGTGGGATTTGTAGACCTGGTGGTGGTTGGTGAAGAACAGCAGTTCCACGCTGTTGGTGCTCTCGCAGGTGAACAACACCTCGTCGCCGTCCTTCAGCTTCTGTTCGCCGCTCATGCGCAGGCTCTGGGGCGTGATCTTCTTGAAGTAACCGTCCCGGGTGAAGAACAGGTGTACCGGGTAATCGGGGATCTGCTGCTCGGGTTCGTCGGCGCTCTCCTCGGGAATGTCGTACAGGATCTCGCAGCGGCGGGGCTTGCCATACTTTTTGCTCACCTCGGTCAGCTCCGCCATGATGATGCGGTTGATGCGCGCCGGACGCTTGAGGATGTCCTGCAGGTCCTCGATGGCGTTTTCCAGTTCCTCGATCTCGGCGGTGCGCTTGAGGATGTACTCCCGGTTCAGGTGGCGCAGCTTGATCTCGGCCACATACTCGGCCTGTACCTCGTCGATGCCGAAGCCGATCATCAGGTTCGGCACCACCTCCGCCTCCTCGGCGGTGCTGCGCACGATCTCGATGGCCTTGTCGATGTCCAGCAGGATGGCTTTCAGACCTTTGAGCAGGTGCAGCCGCTTCTGCTTGCCCTGCAAATCGTAGTAGGTGCGGCGGCGCACGCACTCCGCGCGGAACGCGATCCACTCCAGCAGGATCTCCCGCACGCCCAGCACTTTGGGCTGCCCGGCGATCAGCACGTTGAAGTTGCAGGCGAAGTTGTCCTCCAGCGGGGTGGACTTGAACAGCCGCGCCATCAGCTTGTCCGGGTCCTGGCCGCGCTTGAGGTCGATGGTCAGTTTCAGGCCGTTCAGGTCGGTTTCGTCGCGCATGTCGCTGATCTCGCGGACCTTGCCCAGCTTGACCAGCTCGGTGATCTTGTCCATGATGGCCTCCACCGTGGTGGTGGGGGGAATATGGGTCACGTCGATGCAGTTGTTGGCTTTGTCGTAGCTCCACCGGGCGCGTACCCGCACGCTGCCGCGGCCGTGTTCCAGCACGTTCTCCATCTCGGCTGCGTCGTACAGGATGGTGCCGCCGCCCACGAAGTCGGGGGCGGGCAAAATCTCTTTCAGTTCGGCGTCGGGATCTTTCATCAGTGCGATGGTGGCGCTGCAGAGCTCCGTCAGGTTGAAAGAACAGATGTTGGACGCCATGCCCACGGCGATGCCCAGCGTGTTGTTGGCCAGGATCGTGGGGAAGGTCACCGGCAGCAGCGTGGGTTCGGTGGTGGTGCCGTCGTAGTTGGGCACAAAATCCACGGTGTCCTTATCAATGTCGCGGAACAGTTCCTCACACACCGGCTCCAGTTTGGCCTCGGTGTAACGGGCGGCGGCGTAGGCCATGTCGCGGCTGTACGCCTTGCCGAAGTTGCCCTTGGAATCCACAAAGGGAACCAGCAGGCTCTCGTTGGAACGGCCCATGCGCACCATCGTGTCGTAGATGGCCGCATCGCCGTGGGGGTTCAGGTGCATCGTGCTGCCCACGATGTTGGCACTTTTGGTGCGCACGCCTTTCAGCAGGCCCATGGTGTACATCGTGTACAGCAGCTTGCGGTGCGCCGGTTTGAACCCGTCGATCTCCGGCAGGGCGCGGGATACGATGACGCTCATCGCGTAGGGCATATAGTTGGTTTCGAGGGTCTCGGTGATGGGGGACTCGATGATCTCACCGGCGGAGAGGATCTCCACATTATCGCCCAGCTGGGGGCGCGCCGGCGCTGTTTTCTTTTCTCGTTTTTTCGCCATAGTTTTCCTCGTGTCAGCTTACATCCAGATCGTCCAGATATTCGGCGCCGTGTTCGGCAATGTGCTCCTTGCGGCCCTGCAGGTTGTCGCCCAGCAGCAGGTCAAAGACCCGGGCGGTGCGTTCGGCGTCGGTGGGCAGCACTTTGATCAGGCGGCGGCTCTCGGGGCTCATGGTGGTCAGCCACATCATTTCCGGGTCGTTCTCACCCAAACCTTTGGACCGCTGGATCGTATATTTCTCGCCCTCGATGCGCCGCAGGATGTCGGCTTTCTCAGGCTCGGTGTAGGCAAAGAAGGTCTTGTTCCGGGTATTGATCTCATACAGCGGCGACTCCGCGATGTAGACATACCCCTTGTTGATGAGCGTGGGGGTCAGCCGGTAGAGCATGGTCAGCACCAGGGTGCGGATCTGGTAGCCGTCCACGTCGGCGTCGGTACAGATCACGACCTTGTTGAAACGCAGATTTTCCAGATTGAAGCTGGCCAGATCCTTGTTGTGGCTGCCGCCCAGTTCCACACCGCAGCCCATCACGCGGATCAGGTCGGTGATGATGTCGGATTTGAAGATGCGGGCATAGTCCGCTTTCAGGCAGTTGAGGATCTTGCCGCGGATGGGCATGATGGCCTGGAACTCCGAGTCGCGGCTCTGTTTGACCGCGCCCATGGCGGAATCGCCCTCCACGATATACAGTTCCCGGCGGCCGGGGTCCTTGCTGCGGCAGTCCACGAACTTCTGCACACGGTTGGCCAGGTCCATCTGCTGCGTCATCGTCTTTTTGATGGTGATGCGCGCTTTCTCGGCGTGTTCCCGGCTCTGCTTGTTGATAAGCACCTGTTTGCAGGCTTTTTCGGCTTCGTCGGGGTGCTCGACGAAGTAGACTTCCAGCTGATGTTTCAAAAACTCCGTCATGGCCTGGGCCACAAACTTGTTGGTGATGGCCTTTTTGGTCTGGTTCTCATAGCTGGTCCGGGTGGAAAAACTGGAGGACACCAGTACCAGACAGTCTTGCACGTCGGAGAAGGTGATGGAACTCTCGTTCTTTTTGTACAGGCCCTTGTTTTTGAGCCAGGCGTTGATCTGGTTGACGAAGGCCGTGCGCACCGCCCGGTCGGGGCTGCCGCCGTGTTCCAGCCAGCTGGAGTTGTGGTAGTATTCCAGCGCCTGCACGGTGTTGGAAAAGGCGAAAGCCACGTTCATCTTCACCTGGTAATCCGGCTGGTCGGCCCGGTCCCGGCCGGTGGCCGAACCGGCGCAGAAGTGCACCGGGGTCAGGGCCTTGTCGCCCACCAGTTCGTTGGTGTAGTCGGCGATGCCATGTTCATACAGATATTCGTAGGTCTGCGGCTCGCTGCCCGACTTGTCGGTGAATACCAGCGTCACACCGTCGTTGACCACCGCCTGGCGGCGCATCATATCCCGGAAAGTCCCGGCGGGCACCGCAATGTCGGTGAACACCTCGGCGTCCGGCTTCCAGCGGATGACGGAGCCGGTGCGGCGGCCCTTGTAGGGCTCCTTCTGCAAGCCGCCCACGTTTTCGCCTTTTTTGAAGTCCAGGTGATAGTGGAATCCGTCCCGGTAGATGTCGGCGGTCATCCACTCGCTGGCATACTGGGTGGCGCACAGGCCCAGGCCGTTCAGGCCCAGGCTGAAATCGTAATTGCCGCCGCCTTCGGCGTATTTGCCGCCGGCGTACAGCTCACAGAACACCAGGTCCCAGTTCCAGCGCTGTTCCGCCTTGTTGTAGTCCACCGGGATGCCGCGGCCGAAGTCCTCGACTTCGATCACTTCGCCGGGGAACAGCGTCACGTTGATGCGGTCGCCGTACCCGTCGCGGGCTTCGTCGATGGAATTGGAAATGATCTCAAAAATGGAATGGGCGCAGCCTTCCACGCCGTCCGAACCGAAAATGACGGCCGGGCGTTTGCGGACGCGGTCGGCGCCCTTCAACTGGCGGATGCTGTCGTTGCCGTATTCCTGTTGCTTTTTTGCCATGCACTGGTTCCCCCTGCGGTAACATCGTGCGCATCGGTTTTTGCGCATACAAATTTATTAAACCATAAATGAAAAGCCCTTGTCAATCGGATACATCCATTATAACACAACTTATGGTTGTTGCGCAAGCGGGGAGGACCCGGCGCGCCGGGCAGCTATACGGTGGGTTCCACCCGGTTGCGGTCCCCCAGCACGGCGGTCCAGTACGAAGTGCCGTTGTAGGAAAAGACTACCCAGTCGTAGCCGTTGTACTTCTGGGCGCTGCGCTGGGTCACAGGGTAACGGCCGATCGGAAGATACCCCACCACATCGTTGAGGTCGGGGGAATAGAAGTATTCCGTGCGCGCATTGAACACCACCAGCGAGTAGCCGGTCACGCTCTCCATCTGCGGGCCGGACGGGCCGTAATTGTTGAACCCGCCCGCCTGGATCACAGGCAGAAAATCACGGTAGCTGTAGTTCAGGTCACAGGCGCCGCCAATGCCGCGCACGGCGCCGCTGCCGGAATACTGCCACATGGCATAACTGCCGTTGTAGCCCAGCGTGGAGCGGTAATCCGCCACCCAGAGCGGATAGTCGTTGAGTTCGGCGGCGTTGAGGTAATTGTTGATATAGCTGGTATAGCTGTACCAGCCGCCATACCATTTGCGCTGGTACAAAATGTCCATGGCATAGCGCACCAGGCTGGTCAGTTGGGCGCGGCCCAGGCTGGTCAGGCTGGAATCCTCCACATCCACAAAGACCGGGTATTCCAGCTGCAGGCCCTGCATGGCGTTGAGGAACAGGGACAATTCATCGGCGACGGCCTTCTGGGTGCGGGCGTAGGTATGATAGTAAGCCCCGACGCGCAGCCCCGCGGCGTGGGCGCCGTTGACGTTCTGCAGAAAGTAGGGGTCCACATACAGCCCGCCGCTGTTGCTGGAACCGATGCGCACGATGGCAAATTCATTCCCTGACGCGGCGACCTGGGACCAGTTGACGTTGCCCTGGTAACGGGAAACATCAATGCCATTTTGAAACACAGCCATAAAAAGCTCCCTCCCTTTTCTGCATAGTATGCGGAAAAGGCGGGGGAGTGGTACTGCGGGGAACGGCAAGCGGGACCTTATACACCTTCCAGATCAAAAGGCGGGGTGTATTCTTCCCGGGCGCTGCTCTTTTCCTGCATGTAGCCGTCGGTAAGGCCCAGCCGGACGGCTTCATCCACCACCTGCCGGTACTCATAGGTGGTGATGCGCCGGCCAAGGCCATGTCCGGCTGCCTTGTAAAACGGGGTGAACTGGCTCATCAGGCTGGTCAGGAAGGGCACGCCGCAGGCGGCGCGCAGCCGGGCCAGCGTCTGCAGTACGGCTTTGCTGTCCTGTACGCAGCCGGGCAGCGCCAGATGGCGGACGATGACCCCGCGCTGCAGGAAGCCTTCCCCGTCATAGAGCGGCGCGCCGGTCTGGGCCAGCATCTGCCGCAGGGCGGCCTGCGCCACGGCAGGGTAGTCCGGCGCAGCGGAAAAGCGGCCCGCCAGTTCCGGCGCGGCGTATTTGAAATCGGTCAGCCAGACGTCCACATATCCGTCCAGTGCCCGCACGGATTCCACGGTTTCATAGCCGCCGGTGTTGTAGACAACGGGCAGCGTCAGGCCGCGGGCTTTGGCGTCGTCCAGGGCTTCCAGCACCCAGGGCAGGTACTGGGTGGCGGTCACCAGGTTGAGGTTGCGCGCGCCGTCCTGCTGCAGCCGCAGGAAGATCTCCGTAAGGCGGCGGGCAGAGATCTCCTTACCCACGTTTTCCTGGCTGATGGGGTAATTCTGGCAATAGCAGCAGCGCAGCGCGCAGCCGGTAAAGAACACGGTGCCGCTGCCGCGCACGTCCTCCGGCGCGCCGCTCAGGCAGGGTTCTTCCCAATGGTGCAGCGCGGCGCGCGCGACATACAGCCGGTCATCCGCGCCGCAGAAACCGGCCTGGCCTGCCGCGCGGTCGGCGCCGCAGGCGCGCGGGCATAAACGGCAATGGTGCGGTAATACCATGATCTCACTCGCTTTCACAATTTTTTACGTTTAATTTTACCACAAAAGCCACAAATGTGGTATACTATAAAGAACCAACACAAAATAAAGGAGTGTGCCACAGAATGTCTACCCCTCACAACCGCGCCGAAAACGGCGATTTTGCCAAGACTGTCCTGATGCCGGGGGACCCCCTGCGCGCCAAGTTCATTGCAGAAACCTTCCTGGAAAATCCGCGTCTGGTCACCGACGTGCGCGGCATGCTCGGCTATACGGGTACTTACCAGGGGCGCCCCGTCAGTGTGATGGGCAGCGGCATGGGGATGCCCTCCATCGGGATCTATTCCTATGAACTGTACAGCCAGTACGGTGTGGAGAATATCATCCGCATCGGCTCCGCCGGTTCCTATACCGAGAAGGCCCGCCTGTTCGACGTGGTCCTGGCTGCGGGCGCTTATTCCGAAAGCAACTATGCCGTGACCCAGAGCGGCGATACGGCAGAGATCCAGACCCCCAGCACGGATCTGAACGAAGCCATCCGGGCCAGTGCCGCCGCGCAGAATATCCCGCTGATCGAGGGCAATATCCATTCTTCCGATGTCTTCTACCGCCAGCCCAGCGACGCGAAGCCCACGTATTGGGAACGCCTGCGGGACGAAAAGGGCTGCCTGGCGGTGGAGATGGAAAGTTTCGCCCTGTTCCATAACGCCAAGGTCCTGGGCAAACGTGCAGCCTGCCTGCTGACGATCTCCGACAGCTTCGTTTCGCCCGAGATCACCACCGCCGAACAGCGGCAGACCAGCTTTACCGCCATGATGAAGGTGGCGCTGGGCGCGGAGGCGTACCTGGAAAAATGAAACTGGAGCAAACACAGATCCGCGACCTGATCCGCCGCGCTTTTGCCGCACGGAAGTTCGCCTATACGCCGTACTCCCATTTCAACGTCGGGGCAGCGCTGCTGACCCGGAACGGGAAGGTCTATACCGGCTGCAACATCGAAAACGCCGGGTATACCGCCACCAACTGCGCCGAGCGCACCGCGCTGTTCAAGGCTGTCAGCGAAGGGGAGCGGCAGTTTTCGGCCATTGCGATCGTCGGCAGCAAAGAAGGCACGGTCAATGAACTGGTCACAGGTCCCTGCGGCGTCTGCCGTCAGGCGCTCTACGAATTCAGCGGCCCGGACCTGACGGTCATCATGGCCAGGACGGAAGAGGACTATATCGTTACGACGCTGGGGCAGCTGCTGCCTTACGGGTTTGGTCCGGCCAACCTGGAAACAGAAAAAACCGAATCCCAAATGTAAGGAGTTTCCATATTCTCATGAAAAAAATGATCGCGCTGTTCCTGACGATGCTCCTGCTGGCGGCCCTTTCCGCCTGCGCGCCGCAGGCGGAGAGCGGAACGGAGGAGACTTTTACCGTGCCGTCAGATGACGCTTCCTATGTTTATACCCCGGCGGAGGATGCCGAACCGCTCCCCGGCGGGGCCACGATCGCGCTGGCGGCCGAGAGCGGCGCGCTGGAATCGGGGCCGGAAGCGCTGCTGTGGCAGGGGATACAGACCTTTGCCTCCCAGTTCGGGTATACGGCGCAGTCGTACCCTTACGGCGCTTCGGGGGCGGCTTCGGCGGAGGAAGCGCTCCGCCAGGCGGCCGAGAGCGGCGCGGCCCTGGTAGTCTGCCGCGGGGAGAAAATGGCCCTTGCTCTGTTTGAGATCCAGGCCAACTATCCGGGGGTGTCCTATCTTCTTTTTGACGACGAGCCTCATAACGCCGACTATACCTCCTATGCCATGGAGTCTTCCGTGCACAGCGTGCTGTTCCGGGAGGAGGAAGCGGGCTACCTTGCCGGTTACGCCTCGGTGGCAGAAGGCTACACCGGCCTTGGCTTCGTCGGCACCGAGGAGGTGCCCGGCATCGTGCGGTACTGCACCGGCTTTTTGCAGGGGGCGCAGGCCGCGGCCCAGCGCCAGGGCGAGGAAGTCAGTATGCGCATCTGGTTCACCGGCGACATCGGCGACGCAGGCGTCGTGACTTCCCGCATGGTGGAATGGTACAACAATGGTACCGGCGTGATCCTGGCCAGCGGCGGGCAGCTGATGCAGAGCGCGGTGGAAGCTGTCAACCAGACCGGCGCCCGCGCCTTCGCAACCGACTGGGACCAGAACGCCCTGGGCGAACGGGTGCTGGGCAGTGCTGTCAAGTGCTATAACACGGCGGTACAGCGCCAGCTGTACAAGTTCTTCTCCGGCGGCGCGGCCTGGGACCAGCAGGATGCCGGCCAGACGGAACGGCTGGGGTACACCGACGGCAGCGTGGCGCTGGCCGCCACGACCTGGCGTTTCAACGACTTTTCTGAACGGGATTATGAGCGCCTGTACGAGCAGCTGCGCAACAGCGAACTGGAAGTGACGGCCTACTCGGACCTGGATACCCTGCCGGAAACGCCGGCGGTCACGGTGGAGATCCAGAACTGAGATTGAACATTTTGTCAAATATTTGTAATGCTTTTGTGTCCTTTTTTCCATTGCAAAAGCCGGGTAAATGGGCTATACTGTGAGTAGCGCGGCAGGGAACCGCCCTGCCAGGACTCAACTCAATTCAAGTTAAGGAGATCAAAACCATGAAGAAATTCCTTGCACTGGCTATGGCCGGCAGCATGGCGTTCTCTCTGGCGGCCTGCGGCGGTAATTCCGCTTCTTCCAGCTCGGCTGCCGGCGCGACGTCCAGCGCTACCGCCGAGGAGGCCACTACTTCCGAGATCACCGGGATCGCCCAGGTCTGCGACGTGGGCACCATCGACGACGAGAGCTTCAACCAGGGCTGCTGGGAGGCCGTCGAGGCTTTCGGCGAGGCCAACGGCATTGCCGTTGAGTACTATCTGCCCAGCGACGACAACGACGAGGAGCGCCAGACCCTGATCCGCAACGCGATCAACGACGGCGCCAACACCGTTGTCTGCGTCGGTTACCTGTACGGACCCGCGCTGGCCTGGGCCTCTGAGGAGTACCCCGACGTCAACTTCATCGGCGTGGATATGACCGCGGCCGACATCGGCACCGAGACCATCCCCGGCAATGTCTACTGCATCACCTACAAGGAAGAGCAGGCCGGTTACCTGGCCGGTTACGCCGCCGTGAAGGACGGCTTCACCGAACTGGGCTTCCTGGGCGGCATGGCTGTGCCCGCCGTTATCCGCTACGGCTATGGCTTCGTGCAGGGCGCTGACGCCGCTGCGCAGGAGATGGGCGCCAACATCCACATCAACTACTGGTACGGCGGCGCCTTCTCCGGCGATGCCAACATCACCGCCAAGATGGAAAGCTGGTATTCCGGCGGCACGCAGGTCGTCTTTGCCTGCGGCGGCGGCATCTACACCAGCGCCGTGGAAGCGGCTGTCAAGTATGACGGCAAGGTCATCGGCGTGGACGTTGACCAGAACTACATCGGCGAGCAGGATGTCGAGAGCGGCAAGTACAGCTACAACCCGTTCGTCACCTCTGCCATGAAGGGCCTGAACGAAGGCGTTACCGACGCGCTGGATCACGTCATGAACGGCACCTGGAGCAACATCGCGGGCACCAACGGCGTCTACGGCCTGCAGGAAGGCGACTATGTCGGCCTGCCCACCGCCGAAGGCAGCTGGAACTTCTCCACCTTCACCGTTGAGGAGTACGAGGCTGTGAAGGAGCAGATCCGCTCCGGCGAGATCGTTGTGGACGACAGCTCCGACGATACCGTCAAGCCCACTGTCAGTGAGAGCACCACGGTGGATTACCAGGTCTGATCCTCTTTCTTAAAATGAAAAGCAGCGGATGTCTGCCCGACGCAGCATCCGCTGCTTTTTTGTGCGCGAAAGGGTGCGGGTTTTGCAAAAAAAGGCCGCAAATAACTTGTGAAGACGGGCAAATAATTGTATAATAAGTACAAATAATCTTATGAAAGGGGCGTGAGCAGCTTGGCAGAGGATTTCGTGATCGAGATGCTGCACATCACCAAGGAATTCCCCGGCATCAAGGCAAACGATGACGTGACTTTGCAACTGCGCCGCGGCGAAGTACATGCTTTGCTGGGGGAGAACGGTGCGGGCAAATCCACATTGATGAGCGTTCTGTTCGGTCTGTATCAGCCGGAACATGGCGTTATCAAGAAAAACGGGCAGGAGGTCAACATCAAGGACCCCAACGCCGCCAACGACCTGGGCATCGGCATGGTGCACCAGCATTTCAAACTGGTCGAGTGTTTCAGCGTGCTGGACAATATCATGCTGGGCGTGGAGCCCTGCAAGGCGGGCTTTCTGCAGAAGGAGAAGGCGCGCAAAAAGGTCATGGAACTTTCCGAAAAGTACGGCCTGCGGGTGGACCCCGATGCGCTGGTCAGCGATATTTCGGTGGGGATGCAGCAGCGTGTAGAGATTTTGAAAATGCTCTACCGTGACAATGAGATCCTGATCTTTGATGAGCCCACGGCGGTCCTGACCCCGCAGGAGATCGACGAACTGATGGAGATCATGCGCGGCTTCAAGAAGGAAGGCAAGAGCATCCTCTTTATCACCCACAAACTCAACGAAATCATGGCGGTGGCCGACCGCTGCACGATTCTGCGCAAGGGCAAGGGCATCGGCACCGTTGATATTGCCAAAACCAGCAAGGAAGAACTTTCCCGCATGATGGTGGGGCGCGACGTGCAGTTTGCGGTGAAAAAAGCGCCCGCCAAGCCGGGAGATGTGGTCCTTTCGGTAAAAGATATGCACGTGCCCGGGCGCGTCCACAAAAAGGACGCGGTGCGCGGCGTTTCCTTTGAGGTGCGCGGCGGCGAGATCGTCTGCCTGGCAGGCATCGAGGGCAACGGCCAGACTGAATTGGTCTATGGCTTGACGGGGCTTGAAAAAGTGACCCACGGCACCATCACGCTGGACGGGCAGGACATCACCCAGGCCAGCATCCGCCAGCGCTCCAAGGACGGTATGAGCCATATTCCCGAGGACCGCCATAAGCATGGCCTGGTGCTGGATTATTCGCTGGAAAACAACATGGTGCTCCAGCGCTATTGGGAACCCCGGTTCCAGAAGATGGGCTTTATCAATAAGGCGGCGGTGCGCGAGTATTCCGACCGCCTGATCCAGCAGTACGACGTGCGCAGCGGCCAGGGAAGTTCCACCATCGTGCGCAGCATGTCCGGCGGCAACCAGCAGAAAGCCATCATTGCCCGTGAGATCGACAAGGACCCCAAGCTGCTGGTGGCGGTCCAGCCCACCCGCGGCTTGGACGTGGGCGCGATCGAGTATATCCATAAACAGATCGTGGACGAGCGGGACCGCGGCAAGGCGGTGCTGCTCATCAGCCTGGAACTGGACGAAGTCATGAACCTCTCCGACCGCATCCTCGTCATGTACGAAGGGGAGATCGTCGGCGAGTTCGACCCCAAGCAGACAACGGTCCAGGAACTGGGCCTGTATATGGCAGGCGCCAAACGGCAGGGAAAGGAGGCGCAGTGACCTGTGAGTCGGAATAAAAGCAACGCGGGCATGGTCCTGCGGCAGAAGGGCAGCAGCGTATTGGCGGCCATCCTCTGCATCCTGATCGGTCTGGCCGTCGGCCTGATCGCGCTGTTCATCATCAACCCGGAGCATGCCTGGGACCAGGGCTTCATGCGTATCATCCAGGGCGGCTTCTACGACTTCCCGTACGGCGTAGGCCGCACGCTGACGAACTCCGCCCCGCTCATCATGACCGGCCTTTCGGTGGCTTTCGCCTTCAAGACCGGCCTGTTCAACATCGGCGCGGCGGGCCAGTACACACTGGGCGCTTTCGGCGCGCTGTACTGCGCGCTGATCCTGCACCTGCCGTGGTATCTCTGCCTGTTGGCCTCGGCGCTGTTCGGTGCGGTCTGGGGCGCGATCCCCGGCATCTTCAAGGCGTACTTGAACATCAACGAGGTGATCACCTCCATCATGTTCAACTGGATCGGCCTGTATATGGTCAATGAGATCGTCTACGCCCGCGGCACCGGCGCGATGTACGATGTCAAAAGCACCCGCACCTGGAAACTCGTGGATACTTCGCCCGAGTCGGTGATCCCCTCGGCCGGTATGTCGGAACTGTTCCATACCCCCAGCACCACCATCGCCATCTTCCTGGCCATCGCTGCCGCGGTGCTGATTTGGGTCATTCTGGAAAAGACCACCTTCGGCTATGAGCTCAAGGCGGTGGGCCTGAACAAGAACGCGGCGCGCTACGCCGGCATCAACGAGAAGAAAAACATCATCCTCTCGATGACTATCGCGGGCGCTCTGGCCGGTTTCGGCGCGGGTCTGCTCTACCTTTCCGGCGGTGCGGAATGGAACCCGCTGAACACCACCACGCTCCCGGCCATGGGGTTCAACGGCATCGCCACGGCGCTGCTGGCGGCATCCCACCCCATCGGCACCATCTTCTCCTCCGTGTTTATTTCCCACATCACGGTGGGAGGCAGCTTCCTGCCTACCCGCTATTTCCCGCCCGAGATCGCCGACCTGATCTCCGGCATCATCATCTACCTGTGTGCTTTTGCCATGCTGTTCCGCGGCGTGATCGGCCGTATGCTGCATGCCGACAAGGATATTTCGGACGCCAATGCGGAGCCGGCTCCGCAGGCTGGAAAGGAGGCCAAGTGACATGCTCCTGTTGGTCAAATACACGCTTCTGTATGGCATTGTGCTGATGCTGGTGGCGCTGGGCGGCATGTTCAGCGAACACTCCGGCGTCATCAACATCGCGCTGGAAGGCATCATGGTCATCGGCGGCCTGGGGGGCGTGCTGGCGGTCGCCCTGCTGCCCAACACGATGCCGCCGCTGCTGATCGTGCTGATCTCCATCGCGGTGGCGGCCGTTTCCGGCATGGTCTACTCGCTGCTGCTGGCCTTCGCCTCCATCCATTTGAAGGCAGACCAGACCATAGGCGGTACGGCGCTGAACATGCTGGCCACAGCCCTCGCCATCATATTGGCGAAGAATTTCAACGGTTCCACCTCCTCCAAGATCGACTACACCAACAATGCCTTCCTGTTCAGCATCGGGGGCCTGGAACTGAGCGTCTTTGTCCCGCTGGGCATCGTGCTGCTCATCATCAGCTATATCGTCATGTACAAGACCCGTTTCGGCCTGCGCCTGCGCGCTTGCGGCGAGCATCCCCAAGCGGCGGACTCTGTGGGCATCAATGTGTATAAGATGCGCTACAGCGGCGTCCTGATCTCCGGCTTCCTGGGCGGTATCGGCGGCCTGGCCTATATCATCCCCAGCGTGCAGACCTGGAACTTTGAGGTCGGCGTGGCCGGCACAGGCTTCCTGGCGCTGGCTGTCATGATCTTCGGCCAGTGGAAACCGGTGCATATCTTCGGCGCGGCCATGTTTTTTGCCGTATTCAAGAGCCTGGCCAATATTGCGGACGCCACCGTGCTTTCGCAGCTCGGCTGGTCCTCCAACATCTACAACATGATGCCGTTCATTGCCTCGATGGTCATTCTGGCCTTCACCAGCAAGAACAGCATGGCGCCCAAGGCGGAAGGCATCCCCTACGACAAAGGCAGCCGCTGAGAACCGGGTGCGACCCCAGCAAAAGAATGCCGTCCATGGTGAGGCGGCATTTTTTGCTCTTGCACAGAATCTGTAAGCATCGCCCTGAAAGGAGGGCCCCTACGATGCGCATGTATGATATTATTGCAAAAAAGCGGGACGGCGGCGTGCTGTCCCGGGAAGAACTGGCGTTCGCCGTCAACGGCTATGTGGCAGGCAGCGTGCCGGATTACCAGATGTCCGCGCTGCTGATGGCTGTTTACCTGCGCGGCATGACCGATGAGGAGACGGCCCAGCTCACCGACGTGATGGCCCGCTCCGGCGATATGGTGGACCTTTCCGCCATTGAGGGCATCAAGGTGGACAAACATTCCACCGGCGGCGTGGGGGATAAGACCACGCTGGTCATCGCGCCGGTGGTGGCGGCCTGCGGCGTGAAGATCGCCAAGATGAGCGGCCGCGGCCTGGGCCATACCGGCGGTACCATCGACAAGATGGAAGCGGTGCCGGGGACCCGTACCAGTCTGACCCGGGAGGAATTTTTCCGCCAGGTCAATGAGATCGGAATTTCAGTCATTGGTCAGAGCGGCCAAATTGCCGTGGCGGATAAAAAAATGTACGCGCTGCGGGATGTGACGGCCACCGTCGGCTGCATCCCGCTGATCGCGTCCTCCATCATGAGCAAAAAGCTGGCGGCCGGTTCCGACGCCATTTTGCTGGATGTGACCATGGGCGACGGCGCGTTCATGAAGGACCTGGACAGCGCTATTGAACTGGCCCGCCAGATGGTGGCCATCGGAACGGCCCACGGCCGCAAGGTGGCGGCACTCATCACCGATATGGACAAACCCCTGGGCCACAACATCGGCAATGCGTTGGAAGTGGCCGAAAGCATGGCGGTCCTGCAGGGAAAAGGCCCCGCCGACCTGACGGAAGTCTGCCTGCAGCTGGCATCCAATATGCTGCTGCTGGCGGGCAAGGGCGATATGGCTGCCTGCCGTGCCATGGCGGAACGGGCCATCGCGGATGGCTCGGCTTTTGAGACCTGCTGCCGGATGTTTGCTGCGCAGGGCGGCGATACCTCGGTGCTGCGGGACCCCGGCCTGTTCCGCAAGGCGAAATACAGCTACGAACTGACGGCCCCGTGCGCCGGGTACATCCGCAAAAACGATGTGGAGAAGATCGGCAATGCCAGCGTGCTGCTGGGGGCCGGGCGCATCAAGAAGGAGGATGCCATCGACTTTGCCGCCGGCATCACGATGCACAAAAAGCTGGGCGATCATGTGGAAGCGGGGGAGAGTATCTGTACCTTCTACGCCGACGACGAGACCCTGTTCGCACCGGCGGAGGAGATGTACCGGGGCGGCCTGGTGATCGGAGCGGAGAAACCGGCCCTGCCGCCGCTGGTCTATGCCCGCGTCACCGCCGGCGGTGTGGAGAAGTTCGCCTGACCTTTTGAGAGAAAGGCGGCAGGCATTTTTGCCGGAAATCCACAGGACCGCGTGCATTTGGCAAAGCAAAAACGGCCGCCGTACAGCGAACGCTGTGCGGCGGCCGTTTGGTTGTGGACCAGGGGGCCTCAGGCGCGGGGCTTTTTAAGGTTCATCCAAAAGACCTTCCAGCGGCTATAGCCGTTGCGTTTATCCGACTCGAATTCCTCGGTTTTGCAGTAACGTTTGCGGGCTCCGTCGAACTGTAAAGCATTTCCGCTTTCCTGCACGTCTGTCAGCACGCGGGGCAGGGCAGTGCGCTGGCTTTCAAATTCCGGCTCCTGGTCCCACAGGATCTTGCCGTCGGCGTCAAAGCCGTGGGCCCACACGCTGAACACCAGACAGGCGGCCTCGCCGTAGCAGTAGCGTTCAAAGCGGATGCGCCCGTCCCGGTAAAACAGCAGGCAATCCCGGAAATGCGTTTCCAGTTCTTTTTCATAGCGGCGTCCGCAGACGGCGCCTGCAAAATCGGCGGCGTTGGCAGTCATGGCGCAGCCCTCCTTTGGGAATCAGTAACTCCATTATACTCCGCCGCGCCCGATCATGCAATGCCTGCGCGTCAGGAACGCACATCCCGTTTCCGCAGCAGCAGATCGGCGATCACCAGAAAGAGCAGCAGCCACAGCGCCGACGCCAGGAGAAAGCCGCCGTAGCTGCCCGCCAGCATATCCTCGCTCTTGTTGGAGTTCATGCCCACCTGCATCAGCGCGTAGGGGAACGCCAGCCCGGCGCCGTTGCTGGCCGCCAGCATGCCCACGACGCCGCCCGCCAGACCGATGAATACCGGCACCGCAAAACTGCGGATCAGCATGGACAGAAGCAGCTGCAGCGCAATGACGCACTGGCCGCCCACAAGGCCGCGCAGCATGAACAGGAAGGTATCCAGCGGGGGCCAGCCGGGCAGATGGGCGAACACCTTGCCGCAGAAAACGTACAGCCCAAAGACCAGCACCTGGGTCAGCAGCACCAGCTTGATGACGACGATATATTTGGCGAAGAACAGCGCCAGGGGCCGCACCGGCGTGCTCATGATCAGGTTCCAGTTGTGGCCCTGGTGTTCCAGCCGCCACAGGTAGGCGGCGTAGACCCCCACCATCGCCGGGTAGAAGAACAGGGCGTAGAACAGCGTGTGCTGGGTCCACAGGCTGTACCAGGCCTCCGTCAGGATGCCCAGGTTCTGCAGGTAGTTGAAGGTGCCGTAGCTGGCCGAGATGATCGGCAGCACGAAAAACATGATCCAGATGGGGGAGGCGTGCAGCTTGCGGTTCTCCGCGATCAGACAGCGTTTGAACATTTCGTTATACCTCCTTTTTGCGGATGGCGCGCCAGGTGAACAGGAAGAACCCCACGGCCAGCAGGATCGTCCAGGCCAGCAGGATCGGGCTGAAATCCCGCGTGCCGTACACGGCGATCCGGGTGTCGGGGTTCCAGTCCGCCAGGATGTAGGAACTCAGCGGAATGAAGTACCCCCAGGGCACGAACAGGCTGACGATGGGCGGCATAAAGGCGGAGAACAGCCCCACCAGCGCGCCCACCACGCCTATGCACAGCGCGGGCAGCGGGTTGCTCAACAGCACCGACAGCAGCAGTTCCGAGAACAGGAGCATCGTGCAGACGGCCAGCGTGCAAAGGAAGAAGTAGCCGATCTGGATGGGCGGGATCACCTCGGTGTAGCCCTTCCAGCGGCCCATCAGCAGGACGCTGGCGGTCTCCAGCGCCGCGACCAGCAGCACTTCGCCAAAGCCCAGCGCCGCCTTGGCGGCGAACAGGCTGCGGCGGCTCTGCAGGGTGTACAGCAGCTTGGGGAAGTTGCCCTTGACCTCCACGTCCCACAGGCGGGTGGCCAGCACGGCCATGCCGATGGGCATCAGGATCGAATTCATGACGGGGGCCGAGTAAAACAGCGCGCTGAAGGCGTTCACCGTGGAGTCGGCCTCATCGGGGGCCGTGTAGCCGGACCACAGCAGCACCGTGACGGGCAGCAGCAGGCAGACCAGCAGATCGTGGCGCCGGTGCGCTTTTTGAAATTCGGCATGCAGACTGCGCAGCATCTCACTTCACCTCCTGTGTCTGGGTCAGGCTCAGGAAGATCTCTTCCAGGGTCTTGGTGTGGGTGGTCAATCCCACCACACCGGCGCCAGCGGCGGCCAGGGCCTGGACCAGCGCCGCCAGGTCCTGATCCCGCAGGGGCGGCAGGGTGAAGGCGCCCTTTTCCAGGCGGGGCGCAAGGCCGTGGGCCTGCAGGGCGGGCACGGCTTTCTGGGGCTCCAGCACCCGCAGGCTGATCTTGCCGCGGCTGTGCCGCTGCAGTTCCCGCAGCGAGCCTTCAAACAGCAGCTGCCCCTGATGCAAAATGCCGACAAAGCCGACCATCTGTTCCATTTCGCCCAGCAGGTGGCTGGAGATCAGCACGGTGGCCCCGGTGGCGGCGGGCATGTTGGCGATCAGGTCGCGCATCTCCTGTATACCGGCGGGGTCCAGGCCGTTGGTGGGTTCGTCCAGGATCAGCAGTTTGGGGCTGCCCAGCAGCGCCATGGCGATGCCCAGCCGCTGTTTCATGCCCAGGGAATACTGCCCCACTTTGCGGTTGCGGTCGGCGGTCAGATCCACGATCTCCAGCACGCGGGCAATGTCCCGGCGGGGGACCCCTTTCAGATCTGCCACCACCTGCAGGTTTTCCTGCCCGGTCAGGTGCAGGTACCCGGAAGGCGTTTCGATCAGGCTGCCGGTCTGGCGCAGCAGGGCAAGGCGGTTGCGCTCCGTCATCTCCTGCCCCAGCAGGAATACCTGCCCCTCGGTGGGGTGGATCAGCCCCAGCAGCATTTTCATGGTGGTGCTTTTTCCGGCGCCGTTGGGGCCGATAAAACCGTAAACGCTGCCCTGTGGTACGTGCAGTTCCACGTGATCCACGGCTTTTTGCCGCCCGTAGGTTTTGCACAGGCTTTTCGTCTCGATCACAGTTTGCATGCTAGTCGCTCCTTTGCTCGTTTCTTTTGGGAACGGCTTTATCATACAGCGGCCAGCTTAATTCCCAAGAAAGCTGCGCTTAAATTTACCTTAAGATTTGCCGCCGCCGTGTGGACATCCACCCGGAATACGATATAATAGGAACCGAGGTGATCCCATGCAGACGATCTATGACGCCAAAATCCTGCTGGTGGACGATACGCCGGAATTGCTGGAACTGCTGCAGCAGCACCTGCATGCGGCGGGCTACCAGAACCTGACGGCGGCCGGGAACTGCGCGGCGGCCCGGGCGGCCTTTGCGGCATCCCGCCCCGACCTGATGGTGCTGGACATCAACCTGCCCGACGGGGACGGCTTTGCTCTGTTCCGCCGGCTGCGGGCGCAGGCGGACGTCCCGGCGCTGTTCCTCTCGGCCCGCGACGCCGACGCCGACCGGCTGTTCGGGCTGGGCCTGGGGGCGGACGATTACCTGACCAAACCTTTTTTGATGCAGGAACTGCTGCTGCGCATCCAGAACCTGCTGCAGCGCACCTACCGCGCGGCCTTGCAGCGCAGCGCCCCGGCGCTGCGGCTGGGGGAGCGCACGGTGGAACTGGAGGATGCCCTTGTGCGTCTGCCCGGCGGCGGCACGCTGCCGTTGACAGCCACCGAGCGCACGCTGCTGCAAAAGCTGGCCGAGAACCGCGGCCATATTTTGACCTATGACGCGCTGTGTGAGGCGGTCTGGGGACAGGACTACTATGGATACGAGAACAGCCTGACCGTGCATATCCGCCATCTGCGGGAGAAGATCGAGGAGAATGCCAGCAGGCCACGCTGGCTGCTGACGGTGCGGGGCATCGGCTATAAACTGGCCGGGGAGGATGCACGATGAAGACCTTTGCCCGCGTGGTACGGCGCTATGTGCTGGCGACAGCCGCCATCATCCTGCTGCTGATGGCCCTGGGGGTGGCAGCGCTGACCGGGCTCGGGTACTATTACGGCACGATGCGGGCGGATTCTTTCCGCTATTCCAGTTCACAGATCGCCGACCACCTGCACTGTGACGCACAGGGAATGTTCGTGTTCGATACCCAGCCGGCGGAAGTCTGGCTGGACGGCTATGTCTGGGCTATGGTGCTGGACGAGGAGGGACAGATCCTCTGGCGTCACGACCTGCCTGCGGCGCTGGATCATCCTTATACCGTCACCGAGGTGGCCTCTTTCACCCGCTGGTATCTGGAAGACTACCCGGTCTTTTGCCAGATCCGCGACTACGGGATGCTGGTGCTCGGCATGCCGAAAGACAGCATTGCACGGTACAATTTCTGGAGCGCCCCCGACCTGCTTACCGGGATCTTCAAAAACTCCGGCCTCATTTTGGCGGCAGTGCTGGTGCTGATCCTGGCGGGCTGCCTGCTGGTCAGCTGGCGCAGCACCCGTTCGCTGCAAGTGGTGGCCAATGGCCTGGACGTGCTGGCGGGCGGCGGTACGGTGGAACTGCCGACCCGGGGTTTCACCGGGGAACTGGCCCGGCGCCTCAACCAGACCAGCGAACAGCTGCGCCGCCGCAATGAGATCATCCGGCGCCGGGATGAAGCGCGCACCAACTGGATCGCGGGTGTCAGCCACGACATCCGCACGCCGCTCTCGCTGATCCTGGGCTGGGCGGAGCAGCTGCAAAACGATCGCGCTGTGCCGGAAGCGGCGCGCCGCAAGGCGGCGGGTATCCGGGATCAGAGCGAGAAGATCCGTGCGCTGGTAGAAGATCTGAACCTGACCAGCAAGCTGCAATACGGTGCGCAGCCGCTGCGGCGGGAAGCCTGTCAGGCCGGGCCGCTGCTTCGGGGGCTGGTGGCGGATTTCTGCAACGGGCCGCTGGCGCAGGGCTGCGCGGTGGAATTGGAACTTTCCCCCCAAGCGGAAAATTTCCCCCTCAGCGTGGACCGCGCCCTGCTGGGGCGGGCGCTGGACAACGTGCTGGGCAACAGCGTGCGCCATAACGCCGCCCCGGTCCGCTGCTGGATCGAAGCACAGGTGGAGGATGGGGGCCTCAGCATCACGCTGAAGGACGACGGGACGGGCTATCCGCCCGCCGTGTTGGCGGCCCTGCAAGGGGAGCCGTCGGAACATACGCCCCATATCCTTGGCCTGCATGTGGTGGAGCAGATCTTGCAAGCCCACGGAGGGCAGGCTTCCTTTTGGCAGAACCGGCCCCACGGCTGCCGGGTACAGCTTTATCTGCCGGGGCAGAAAACGTAAACAAAAGGCATCCCGCCTGTGTAAAAACAGGCGGGATGCCTTTTGTTACAGGATGCGCTCCAACAGCGGGAGCAGGATCTCCACGTTCCGCTGGAACTGGGGGTAAAATTCATCGCCCAGGGAATAGTCCCAGTAGAGGGCGCGGGCGATACGGTGTACGGCGGCGGAAAAATGCGGGTGGTCCGGCCCGCCCGCATCCTGCAAGCGGCGGGAAAGCCGGGTGCAGACCACCGCCCAGCGGGTGTCGGTCCCGGCGCGCTCATCCAGCGCCGCGTCCGCCAGATACTGCCGCAGCATACGCCCCTCCCGCCGCAGGCCGCACAGGGGCAGCTGGGCGTGGTAGGCCACGGCGCCGGTGTCCGGGTCGATGCACTGGCCCAGCGGGTACAGCGCGCAGGCCAGCGGACGCGCCTCGTGGATCACACAGGCCCCGCCTTCCAGAAAGCGGCAGTCGCCGGTCTCGGGGCTGGGGGTCAGGCGCAGGGCGGGCAGGCAACTCTGCGGCGCGATGTAGCTTTTGCAGAATGCCTGCGCCACAACGCGGGGCGGCAGATACAGCCGCCGTGCGATGCGGTACAAATCGTACCCCGACAACACCAGGTCCCGGCGCTTGCGGCAGCAGTCGCCGCAACCCGCGCACACGAAGGGAAACTCGTCCCCCGCGGCCAGCGCGGGGCCCAGCGACAGTGCTTCACCGCAGCGCCCGGGTTCCACGGTCACAGACGGACCTCGCAGGGGTAATCTTCGCCGGCGGCAAAGGCGGCGGTGGCCTCAAAGGCGCTTTGCACCATGCTGGCGACGTTCACATCGGTATAAAAAGCGGTGTGCGGGCTGACGATCACGTTGGGAAAACTGCGCAGCAGGTTCAGTTCCCGGTTGGCCAGCGCTTCGCCGCAGCGGTTGTAGTAGCAAAGGCCGTTTTCGTCCTCCACCACGTCCAGCCCGGCGCCGCCCAGCTTGCCGCTTTCCAGCCCTTCGATCAGCGCGTCGGGGTCGATCAGCGTGCCCCGGGCGGTGTTGATGAGCAGCGCGCCGTCCTTCATTTGGGCGATGGCCCCGGCGTCGATCAGGTGGCGGTTTTCGGGCGTGGCGTTCAGGTGCAGGGTGATAACGTCGCTGCGGGCGTACAGTTCCTCCAGCGGGACGTATTCGGCCAGGGCGCGTACCTCGTCAGCGGGATACAGGTCGTAGGCCAGGATCTTGCAGCCGAACCCGGACAGGTGCCGGATCACCGTGCGGCCGATCTTGCCTGTGCCGATCACGCCCACCGTGCAGTCGGAAAGGTCCCGGCCCATTTTACCGGGCAGGGAGTAATCCTGTGCCGCCGCGCGCAGCATGATCTGGTTCATCTTTCGGGTGGCCATCAGCATCAGCATGATGGTGTAGTTGGCCACGCCCTCCGGCGGGTAGTGGCTGTGGCTGACCCGCAGGCCCAGCCGTTTGGCGGCGTCCAGCGGGATGTGGTCGTACCCGATGCTGCGGCAGGGCAGGTATTTCACGCCCATCCGGGCAAAGGCTTCCAGATATTCCGGGCGGATCTCGCAGGGGTTCGTACTGACGGCGACACAGCCCTCCGCCAGTTTCAAATTGCCGGGGTTCGGCGCTTCCGCCGTCCAGGCGTAGTCAATACCGTACTTCCGGCTGTTGGGGTCGCAGTATTGCAGTTCGTCAAAGGGACGAAAGGTATAAAACAGGATCTTCACAGGAAAATCTCCCCTTTACAAATGATAGTCAAACACGTCGGCCAGCCAGCTCAGCGCCAGCGGCATCCAGGCCCGGTTGCGTGCGCTGGGCTTGCCCACCTCGTTCGTACACAGGCTGCCGCCGTGGCCGCCGGTGGGGAATAGGTGCAGTTCGTAGGAAATACCCTGTTTTTGCAGGGCCTGGGCCAGCATCAGGCTGTTCTCCACCGGGACGGAACCATCGGCTACCGTATGCCAGATAAAAAACGGCGGGGTCCCGGGCGCGCCGGTCACCTGGTTTTCCAGGCTGAAGCGGGCGCGCAGCGCTTTGTCCTCCCCAGCCAGGTTCGCTGCCGAACCCGGATGGGTCAGCGGGCCGGTGGTGACGACGGGGTAACTCAGGATCACGGCGTTGGGCTGAGCGTCCAGGACCCGCTCCGTGCCCCGCAGGCCCAGTTCGCCCTCTACGTCCGCAGCGATCAGCGCCGTGCAGGCGGCCAGATGCCTGCCCGCCGAAAAACCGCAGACGGCGATCCGCCCAGGGTCCAGCCGCAGTTCATCCGCATGGCGGCGCAGGTGCAGCACCGCCCGGGCAGCGTCTGTCAGCGGGGCGTAGCGCAGCGGGGCTTTGCCGGGGGCGTCCGCCACCGTATAATCCAGCAGGAACACCTGGTAGCCCGCGGCCAGGAACTGGGCGCCCACCGGGTCGGCTTCCCGGTCGCTGCAGCGGGCGTAACCGCCGCCGGGCAGGACGAGCACCGCCGGGCGGACGTTATAATCGGGCATGGCTTCGCTGGCGTCCCGCACCCAGCCCCGCAGCCAGGCGCCGCCGGGCAGGGTGTGTTCATACAGCTGCATGGTCCGCCTCCTTGCCGGTCCGGGCGGGCAGCGGATGCTGCTCTATATATTCCGCCAGAATGTCGGCAGCCAGCCGCACCAGTTCGGGGCAGGGGCGCTTTTTGTAATACTCCGCCGTGCGCGGGCTGGCCACCGGGCTGGAAGGGCCCTGGCTGAGCCCCAGCAGTTCGCGGCAGATCAGGCTGTGACCGCCGTTGCGTGTGCGGTAGGTTTCCGCCAGGGCCTGCACCTGGGTGTAGACCTGGGTCTTCAGGGCAGGGTCGGTGTTGCCGTACAGCGCGCCGAACACCAGCGTGATACCCGAAAACGCGCCGCATACTTCCCGCATGCGGCCGAACCCGCCGCCGAACCCGGACGCAATTTTCAGCGCCTGTTCTTCCGTCAGGCCCATCTCGGCGGCAAACGCCACCACCACGCACTGGCTGCAGTTGTATCCTTTAAAAAAAGCTTCATAGGCTCTGTCTCCATATACAGACATGGATGGACGACCTCCTTCTCTACTTTGCGATCTCTGTACCAGCATACCGCAATTTGCCCGATTTGAAAAGGGACAATTTGCATCTGCCGGTTTCTTTTTAAATTTTTTGTTAAAAAAGGAACGGGGGCTTGCACTTTGCCAGAAAGAGTGCTAAACTACACTTAGCAGTTTAAACAATAGAGTGCTAATACAAAATCAAAGCGAGGTCATGATTGTATGGCAATGCGTCAATTCAAGGCGGAGAGCAAAAAGCTGCTCGACCTGATGATCAACTCGATCTATACCAACCGGGAGATCTTCCTGCGGGAACTGATCTCCAACGCGTCGGACGCCTGCGACAAGCGTTATTTCAAGAGCCTGACGGATACTTCCATCGGCATCACGAAGGATGATCTGCACATCCATATCCAGCCGGATAAAGAGAACCGCACGCTGACCATCAGCGACAACGGCGTCGGTATGACGAAAGAGGAACTGGAAAAGAACCTCGGCACCATCGCGCGTTCCGGCTCGCTGGATTTCAAGACCGAAAACCAGAGCGACAACATCGACATCATCGGCCAGTTTGGCGTGGGTTTCTATTCCGCCTTTATGGTGGCGGGCAAAGTCACCGTCATCTCCCGCGCGCAAGGGGAAGATACGGCCTGGAAGTGGGAGTCCAAGGGCGTGGAAGGCTACACCCTGACCGAGACCGAGCGGGACGAAGTGGGTACCGACGTGATCCTGGTGCTCAAAGAGGATACCGACAACGAGAATTACAGCGAGTACCTGGACGAATACACGCTGGCGGGCCTGGTGAAGAAATACAGCGACTATATCCGCTTCCCCATCACAATGTACCGCGAAAAGTCCCGCCAGAAGCCCAAGCCGGAGGATGCGGGCGACGATTACAAGCCTGAGTATGAGACCTACACCGAGTTGGAGACCCTGAACAGCATGGTCCCCATCTGGAAGAGGAACAAGAGCGAAGTCAAGGAAGAGGACTACAACGAGTTCTACAAGAGCAAGTTCATGGACTATTCCGACCCGCTGCGGGTCATCACCAGCCGCACCGAGGGTACGGCCACCTACACGGCGCTGCTCTTTATCCCCGGCCGCACGCCCTACGACTATTATACCAAAGAGTATGAGAAAGGCCTGGCGCTGTACGCTTCCGGCGTTATGATCATGGAGAAATGCGCCGACCTGCTGCCGGACTACTTCAGCTTTGTCAAAGGCGTGGTGGACAGCGAAGACCTGAGCCTGAACATCAGCCGCGAGACTCTGCAGAAAGACAGCCAGCTGCGCCTGATGCGCAACAGCCTGGAAAAGAAGATCAAGAACGAGCTGCACGCGATGCTGGTCAACGACCGTGAAAAGTACGAGACCTTCTGGAAAGCGTTCGGCCGCCAGATCAAGTTCGGTATCTATGGCGACTACGGTATGCACAAGGACCTGCTGGCCGACCTGCTGCTGTTCTTCTCGGCCAAGGAACAGAAATACGTCACACTGGACGAATACATCGAGAAGATGCCCGAAGGCCAGAAGTGCATTTACTACGCCGCCGGCGATGATACGGACCGCCTCGGCAAACTGCCCAACGCCCAGCTGGTACTGAGCAAAGGGTATGATCTGCTGCTGTGCACCGAGGATGTCGATGAATTCTGCCTGCAGATGATGCGGGACTATAAGGAAAAAGAGTTCAAGAACATCAACTCCGGCGACCTGGGCCTGGAGACCGAAGAAGAAAAGAAAGCCGCCGAGGAGACCGCCACCGAGAACAAGGATCTGTTCGAGGAGATCAAGAAGGCGCTGAACGGCAAGATCAAAGACGTGAAGGTCAACCCCACGCTGCAGGAGCACCCGGTCACACTCTCCAGCGAGGGCGGTATCTCGATGGAGATGGAAAAGATCCTGCGCAAGATGCCCAACGGCGAGGATGTGGAGAGCACCAAGGTGCTGGAACTGAACCCCGCGCACCCGGTATTCGCAGCCCTGAAGGCGGCCCATGAAGCCGGGGACACGGAAAAAGTCGGCCGGTACGCGGAACTGCTCTATGACCAGGCCCTGCTGATCGCCGGCCTGCCGCTGGAGGACCCCGTGGCCTATGCGCAGCTGGTCTGCAGCCTGATGCAATAAACAGAATGATGAGGACGCCGGAAGGAACGCTTCCGGCGTGAGCTAGTCGAGAAACTCGACAAGCTCCAAAAGGGGCAACAGTCGCGCACGGCGGAGCCTGACGCTCCTGTTTCCCCTTTTGGATTACGGGTTGCGGTTCCCGCATCGCGCTGCGCGCCTTGGAGCGGCGCTTGCGCTCTGCGACCGCCGCCCCTGCTCCGCCTCGCTGCATCCGCCGCAGGCGGCGCTCGGCTCCACAGCCTTCGACAAAATTTTACGGCAAATCGCGCAATCGGCCTATGGCCTCCTACACAATTTGCCGCAAAATTTCCCTGTATGTGTTGCCAGCGTCGGCGCATGTCCGCCGCTGGCAACGGATTTTTAACCTTTTTCGACAGGTTGGCGCCGGAAGGAACGCTTCCGGCGTTTTTTGTGTTGAAATGTGAAAAGAAACGAATCTTGCAAAAAAATATTTGAAAAGCAACAAAAAATGTGCTATTCTAAAGGAGATGACAAAAAAGATTGTATGGCGGGAAAGAACGGCCCGCCAAAAGGGGAGTCCTATGGTTTCGGAATATACCTACTGCCCGCAGGATGACTTTTTTGTAGAGCGGATCGACCGGGATACGGGCTATGACATGCCCAGTTTCCATATCCATCATAAATTTGAGATCTATTACGAGATCGCGGGGACACGCCGCTATTTTATCGAGGACTGCGCCTACATCGTAAATGCGGGCAGCGTGGTCCTGATCGGGGAAAACCAGATCCATAAGACGGCCTCCCTGGGGGATACGCCCTCCAGCCGCATCGTGCTGAACTTCAGCCGGGAATATCTGGAAAAAGTTACGGAGTCCTTCCCGGAAGTGGATTTCTTTTCCTTCCTTACCGAGGAGCACAACCACCTTTTGTCCAGCATCACCGTCAAACAGCAGAATCATATCCAGAATATCCTGCAGCAGCTGCTTGTGCTGTACGCGGATCACTCCTGCGAGGGGGAAGCCATGCGTAAAATGGTGCTGGCCACGCTGCTGCTGGAACTCAAAGCCCTCTGCCGGGAACAGCGGGAACAAGGGGGCGAAAAAGGGCGTGTGAGCAACCATGTGGTCGATCAGATCCAGGCATACATCGCCCAGCATTATGCCGAAAAACTGACCCTGACCGACATTGCCAGGCGGTTTTATATCAGCCCCTATTACCTCAGCCGCCTGTTCAAAAAGTCTACCAACCTCAGCCTGATCGAATACATCAACGGCGTGCGCATCAAGGCGGCGCAAAACCGTATCGAAAAGACGGGGGACAGTATCGCTGCGGTGGCGGAAAAAACGGGCTTCATGACCACGGCCCATTTCCGGCGCGTGTTCAAGGATGCGACAGGGCTCTCCCCCCAGCAGTACCGCCAGTACTATAAACGCGTCAACAAATAAGCCAGACCGCCGGCCTTCTGTACAGAAGGCCGGCGGTCTGCTCGCTGCGGAAAACACGCTGTTCAGGCTTTGCCGTGACGTTTCAAAAAGGCGCGGTACTCCCGGTACCAACACTGGGGGCACAGGCTCTGGTACTCCACATTGTCCACGGTATCAATGGCGATCTGGGCGCCCTCAAAGACGAATTCACCGTTGACCTTGCGCCCGTTGCAGATGGCTTTGCGGCCGCAGGAACAGATGGTTTTCAATTCTTCGATGGTATGGGCCAGTTCCAGCAGCCGGGTGGAACCGGGGAACCCGCGCATCATGAAATCGGCGCGCAGCCCGTAGCAGATCACGGGAATGCCCAGGTCCACGGTGACCAGAAACAGCTGGTCGGCCTGCTCGCGGGTGAAAAACTGGCTTTCGTCGCACAGCACGCAGGCGGGCGCGCCGTGCGCGGCAGCGTCGGCTTCCACCAGCGAGACGATGTTCATTTCCGGCGTTACGAGCACGTCCACTTTGCAGCGGATCCCCAGGCGGGAAACGATGGAATCCTGCCCTTTGGTGTCCACGGCGGGTTTGAGGATCAGCACCCGCATGCCGCGCTCCTTGTAGTTGTATGCCACCTGCATCAAAGCGGTCGTCTTGCCGCTGTTCATTGCACCGTAACGGAAATACAGTTTTGCCATGGGGGAAGGACCCTCCTGTCATTCTTTGTTGCGCAGCCGGTAGCCGAGGCTCATCAGGCTGTCGCCCAGGTGGACGTTCTCCACCGTCAGTTCCGGGTACTCCACCGAAAGGTCATAGTGGCTGAAATTCCATACTCCTTTGATGCCGTAGGTCACCAGGTCGCCCGCCAGATCGATGGCGCTCTGGCGCGGCACGCACAGGACCGCAACTTCCGGGTGGTGTTCGGCGCAAAAGGCAGCCAGGTCATGAAGGGGCAAAATCGGTACGCCGCACATCGTTTTCCCGAACAGGTCGGGGTTGATGTCGAACACGCCGATCAGCCGGTAGCCGTTGGTATCGCGGCTGATGAAACTGGAAACAGCGGAACCCAGATGTCCGGCGCCGATCAGGATGGTGGGCAGGCGTTCGCCGTCGCCGAAAAGCAGTTTGCCGATCTCGGCACGCAACACATCGACTTTATAGCCGATCCCCTGCTGCCCGAAGCCGCCGAAACAGTTGAAATCCTGCCGTACCTGGCTGGCGGTGGTGCCCATCATGTGGGCAAGTTCGCTGGAAGAGATCTTGTCCCGCCCGTCGGCGGCCAGATTGGTAAGATAGCGGTAATATTTGGGCAGCCGTTTGATGACCGGCAGAGATACTTTGTTTTGTATTGCCATGGCAGCATACCTCGCAACAGGGAGTCGATCCCCGCGGCGGGGGTGGCTCCACCGCGGCGAATCACTGATTTATAAACATATTATAAATACTCTCCGCAGAGTTGTCAATTTTTTATCTAAGTTTTCTGCGGGCAAAAAGGAACATTTCTTGCGCTCTGCGGCAGGGCAAAAGACGCACGGCGGGGAGGAGGAATAAACAGCACGGCAGAAGGGCATACTCCAGGCAAAATGTGCTGCAGAAGAAAAGGAGTGCCGGAATATGGAACCCTCGTCCAAAAAGAAAAAAGCAAAGACGGCCTTCAACCCGACGGAAAGCGCCGAACTCAAACGCTTGGAACAGGATCTGATCACCGAAGAAGGGATCGTGGCCGCTACCAAAGGGCGGCATGCGATCCACTGCCTGACGGTGATCGGGACCATCGAAGGGCACACCCTGGCGCCCGACAGTCAGAAAACCACCAAGTACGAGCATGTGATCCCGCAGCTGGTAGACATTGAGGAAGATCCCGGGATCGAAGGGCTGCTGGTGATCCTCAACACAGTGGGCGGCGATGTGGAAGCGGGGCTGGCGCTGGCGGAACTGATCGCGGGCGTCAGCAAGCCCAGCGCGACCCTGGTGCTGGGCGGCGGGCATTCCATCGGCATCCCGCTGGCAGTATCGGCGCGGCGCAGCTTCATCGTGCCCACCGCTACCATGACCGTGCATCCGGTCCGCCACTCCGGCATGGTGCTGGGGGTGCCGCAGACCCTGCGCTATTTTGAGCAGATGCAGGAACGCATCGTGGGATTTGTGGCCGGGCATTCCGGCATCACGGCCAAGCGCTTCACCACGCTGATGCACAACACCGGGGAACTGGTCATGGATATGGGGACGGTGCTGGCCGGGCCGCAGGCGGTGGAGGAAGGGCTGATCGACGAACTGGGCGGCTTGTCGGACGCGCTGCGGTATCTGTATCGTGAGATCGAGAAAAAGTCATGAGGGTCCTGCCTGTGAAATCGGGGTGGCAGCGGATTTTTCCATTTACAACCCCTTCGGTTCGTGATAAAATAAAAACCGAATATCGGCTTGGCCCGAAAGGGCCATTTCTTTTTATAGATTTGTGAGTGTAACAGAGGGGTACTGTCTATTATGGCGCGATCCAGTTCCGATCAGAACCGAAAAAGAAAAACAACTTCCAGCCGCAGCGGCGCATCCCGCTCCCGCAGCGCGTCCGGCCGTGCGGCTTCCTCCCGCAGTAAAAACAATGCGTCCCGGCGCGCCAAACGGCGGGCGGAAACGCCCAACCTGCTTCCCAGCGTCCTGCTGGCAGGCCTGGGCCTGCTTTGCATCGCCATGGTGCTGGTGCCGGGCCAGAACATCTGGAAGGCGATGCGCGGCGGGTTCTTCGGCATCTTTGGTATTCTGACCTGCCTGGTAGGGCCGTTCCTGCTCTATCTGGCGTATCTGCTGGCTTCCGGGTACCGCGTATCGCTGTTCGCCGGGAAAGTGACGCTGATGGCTGTCCTCTGCGCCGGTGTGCCGGTGGTCTTTTCCAAGGTGTCCGTCAGCGGCGCCAGCCCCTGGGAAGTTGTCAAAATGCTCTATATGCGCGGCGAGACCGGTTTCTGGGAGGGCGGCGTGCTGGGGGCGCCCGTGGGGGCCACGCTGCTCGCCCTGTTTGGCCGGCCGGCTTCCAACTTTATCATGCTGTTGGTTTTTGTGCTGGGGTTGATGGTCTTTTTTGCCATCACACCGGTGGACGTGGTCCAGTTCCTGGACGGGCAGTACCGCAAATTCAAAGAAGCCCGCGCGGAACGGGAAGCTTCTGTTGCAGCCTACGACACCCAGCTGTTTGGCGAAGAGCCGGAGGAAGAACCGCTGGAGAACCTGACCGGCACGCTGCCTGATGCCCGCCGCCCGCACCATCCGGCTTATGATGTGATCGCCGACACCGGCCGTATTCCCCAAAGCGGGGCACAGCCCTCTGCTGCGCCCACGGCCTCCGCTGCCTCTGCCGCAGCGGCGGCGGGACGGCGCGGCGCGTCCAGAGCGTCCTTCGATGTGGACCTGGGGCCGGGGCCGGAAACACAGGCTCTCAAACAGGCGGTGGAGCACGATCCGCTGGAGCCGGTGACCATCGGACCCGGCGGGACCTTCGGCATGGACCCGCTTTCCCATCTGTCGGATCCTTCGCGTTCCCGCAGGCAGCCGCCGGCCCCGGAACCGCAGCCGCAGGAGGACTTTGAACTCAAGCTGGAACCGCAGCAGGAGGAACCGCAGGCTACGGGGGACGAACTCGATTCCCTCATCAACCGCGCAGTCAGCGGCCATGCGCCTTATTATACGCCGCAGGAGGACCCTGCGGAGTACCAGCCGGAATCCCGGCAGGACTTTGCGGTGTCGCTGCAGCCCGAACCGCAGGCGGAATCTTTCGATACCCCGCTCACCCCGGTGGGATCCCAGCCTGCCGCGCCGGCACGCGGCGGCGCGATCCCCACGCTGAACGGCAGTTTTGATGTGGGCAGGGCGGCCGATGCCGCCTGGCAGTCCGGGCGGCCGCTCTCCGATCTGCTGGATGCGCCGCAGGCCCCGGCGGCGCCCACCGGCACCGAACGTTCCTTCACGGTGCCCCGCGGCGGGGAGGCTGCCCGCCTGCAGGTCAGCACGGCGGTGGGCAACTCTGCCGCTGCGCCGCTCTACACACCGCCCTCGGCGGCCAAGGCGGCTGCACGGGCGGCGGAGGACGGGGAAGCCGAGCCGCCCAAGCCCTACTGCTACCCGTCGCTGAACCTGTTTAACGCCACCCGGCCCGAAGATGAAGCCGGGGCGGCGCGGGAAATGAAGAAAAACGCCGACACGCTGGTCAACACGCTGGAAAGTTTCGGCGTCAAGACGCATATCCTGGACATTTGCCGCGGCCCTTCGGTCACGCGGTATGAACTGCAGCCCCAGGCGGGCATCAAGGTCAGCCGCATCACCAGCCTGGCGGACGATATTGCGCTGAACCTGGCCACGGCGGGCGTGCGCATCGAGGCGCCGATCCCCGGCAAACCGGCGGTGGGCATCGAGGTCCCCAACAAGATCCGTTCGACCGTCAACATCCGCACGGTGTTCGAGTCCCAGAACTACATCAACATGCGCAGCCCGCTGACGATGGCGCTCGGCAAGGATATTGCCGGTACGGCCCAGGTGGCGGACCTGTGCAAAATGCCCCATCTGCTGATCGCCGGTTCCACCGGCAGCGGCAAGTCGGTGTGCGTGAACTCCATCATCATCAGTTTCCTGTTCCGTTCCGGGCCGGAGGATGTCAAACTTATCCTCATCGACCCCAAGGTCGTGGAACTGGCGGAATACAACGGCATTCCCCATCTGCTGATGCCGGTGGTCACGGAACCGCGCAAGGCCGCCGGCGCGCTGGGGGCCAGCGTGGCCGAGATGGAGCGCCGCTACAAGCTTTTTGCGGAAAACAATGTCCGCGAGATCAAAGCCTACAACAAGCTGGCCGCCCAGAAAGGCATGGAGCACCTGCCTTATATCGCAATCATCATCGACGAGTTGGCGGACCTGATGATGGTGGCGGGCAAGGAAGTGGAAGATTATATCTGCCGCATCGCACAGAAAGCGCGTGCGGCGGGCATCCACCTGATCGTGGCTACCCAGCGCCCCAGCGTGGACGTCATCACGGGCCTGATCAAAGCCAACATCCCCAGCCGCATCGCTTTTGCGGTGTCCAGCCAGATCGACTCCCGCACCATCCTGGATGCTTCCGGCGCCGAGAAACTGCTGGGCAACGGCGATATGCTGTTCCTGCCGGTGGGCGCGGCCAAGCCTGTGCGCGTGCAGGGCACCTATGTCACCGACGAGGAGATCGGCGCGGTGCTGAGCTTTATCAAGTCCACCTCTTCGGCGCAGTATGACGAGGAGATGATCGCCGAGATGGAACGCCGCGCCGTGGCCGAAAAGGGCAGCAAGAAAGGCGAGGACGAGGACGGAGGCGGTGCGCTGGACCCGATGTTCGAGCAGGCGGTGGAGTGCGTCATCGAAGCCGGGCAGGCGTCCACCAGCCTGCTGCAGCGCCGCTGCAAGCTGGGCTACGCCCGGGCCGCACGCATCATGGACCAGATGGAACAGGAAAAGATCATTGGGCCTTACGAGGGGGCGAAGCCCCGCGCGGTGCTTGTCACACAGGCCCAATGGCAGGAGCGGAAACTGAATGCCCAGTACGACGAAACGTAAATACAGAAAGCGCCGCCGCAGAAAAGGCCGGACGGCGCGGCGGGTCCTCACCCTGCTGGCGGCGCTGCTGCTGGCGGGCGCTGCCTTTGTGGTGGAGCACTGGGGCGGCCGAAGCGGGATCCCCACCTGGTCGCAGCTCTATACGGCGCTGGGCGTGCCGATGGACGGCCCCGATGCCGAACTTCTTGCACAAAGCAGCACCACCGTGACGGTGCTGGACGTGGGGCAGGGGGATTCCGTGCTGATCGGTCAGGACGGGGAATACTGCCTGATCGACACCGGCACCGCCGATACCCGGGATACGCTGGTGCGCGACCTGCGGCTGGCCGGGGTGAAGGAACTGCGTTATCTGATCCTCACCCACCCGCATGCGGATCATACCGGCGGCGCCGGGGCGGTGCTGGAAGGGCTCTCGGTGGAGGAACTGGTGCTGCCGGTCTGGCGCGCCGGGGAGGGAGGCGAACCCGCCTGGCCCGACGGCATCCTGGATACGGCCGCCCGGGAGGGAACGCTGGTGACCGAGACCGCGGAGGGCGACGCCTTTACACTGGGGTCCGGCGCCATCCACATCCTGCAGGGCGGCAGCGGCTGGATGCAGACGGCAGATGACGCCAACAACGGTTCCCTCTGCCTGCTGTTTGAAGCGGGCGGGTTCCGTTACCTGGGGACAGGCGATGCCGAAACGGAATCGGAACAGGCGTTGGTGGACCGCTACGGCAGCAACTTGCACGCGGTGCTGTACAAGGCGGGCCACCACGGATCGTCCACTTCCAGCAGCGAAGCGCTGCTCTCGGCGGTGCAGCCGCAGGCAGCGGCCATCAGCTGCGGGCTGGATAACGATTACGGACATCCACATCAGGAAACTTTGGCCCGCCTGCAGGCGACAGGGGCGGAGGTCTACCGTACCGACACGATGGGGACCATCACCTTTACATACGAAAACGGCGTCCTGCAGGCGTCCGCTGCGGACGGGCCGCAGCAGGCGGCGGCCTGACGGGGACAAGTAAACATGAGGGAGAGCGAAGATGACGATCACGGAACTGTTCAAGACAAAACGCTGTGTGTTTTCGGTGGAGTGCTTTCCACCCAAACAGACCACCCAGCTGGAAAAACTGCAGGCAGCACTGCGGGCGATGGGCCTGCTGCATCCCGACTTTATCAGCGTGACTTTCGGCGCAGGCGGTTCGGCGGGCGGCGTCTCCACTGTGGAAGTGGCGGATTTCATCCAGAAAGAGCTGGGAATACCGGCGCTTGCACACCTGATCTGCATGGGCAACGACGCGAAAAAGGCGGCGGCGATCCTCGAACAGCTGGAACAGGCGGGCGTACGCGACGTGCTGGCCCTGCGAGGCGACCGCAGCCCGTCCCGGCCGGAAAGCCCGGACTTTGCCCATGCCAGCGGTCTGATGGCTTTCATCAGGGCGCGCAAGCCCGGCTTTTCCCTGCACGGCGCCTGCTACCCGGAAGGCCACCCCGAGGCGGGGACCCTGCGGGAAGATGTGGAGAATCTGCGCTATAAACAGGAAGCCGGGGCGGAACACCTGATCACCCAGCTTTTCTTTGACAATATGCATTTTTACCGTTTCCTCAATCTGGCCCGGCGCGCCGGGATCACGCTGCCGGTCTCGGCGGGCGTTATGCCCATTGTCAGGCGCAGCCAGATCGAACGCACGGTGGCGCTTTCTTCAGCCAGCCTGCCCTCGGAGTTTACCCGCATGATCTCCCGCTGGCAGGACGACCCGGCCGCCCTGTATGACGCGGGGATCGACTATGCGGTGCGGCAGCTGCGCGACCTGATCGAAGGCGGCGCGGACGGCGTGCACCTGTATGCCATGAACGACGCCGCCGTGCTGGAAAAAGTTTACGACGGCGTTCGGGATCTTCTGTAATGCTGCGGCCAAAACCGGCGGCCATCGACCGGGCGGCTGCCCTGCGTTATATGGGCGCTGCCGGCTGGCAGCCCGACGCCCCCACAGGGCGGCTGCTGGCTGAAGCCGAACGGCAGGTGTTGGAAGCCGCCGTGCCGCGGGCAGTCTGGCGGACGCTGCCGCGGGAGGCTTTCCTGCCGCCGGATGCAGGGCGGGACCTGGAACGGCATCTGGCCGGGTGCGGGCAGGCGCTGGCGCTGACGGCGACGCTGGGCGGTGAAGTAGACCGCTTGCTGCGCCGCTTTGAACTGACGGATATCGCACTGGCTGCGGCTGCCGACGCGCTGGCGTCCAGCCTGCTGGAACAGGTCTGCGACGCGCTGGAAGAAGAACTCCGCGCTGAACTGTGCAAAAAAGGGCTGTACCTGACCGGGCGGTTTGCGCCGGGGTACGGGGACTGCCCGCTGGAACTGAACGACGCGCTCTGCCTTGCGGTGGACAGCATACGCGGCTGCGGCGTGGCGGTGACGGCGCAGCACCTGCTGGCGCCCCGCAAAAGCACCACGGCCCTGCTGGGGGTGGCGGACCACCCGGTCACGGGAGCGCCGGCGGGTTGTGCGACCTGCCATCTGCGCGAAAATTGCAGCTTCCGCCAAAAGGGGATCACCTGTTTTTCACAAACCTGACGGGGAGAGGGAATACAAATGCCTGTACGGATGCAAGAGATTTTCGACCGCCGGCGCTTCGTCTTTCTGGACGGGGCCATGGGAACGCAGCTGCAAAAGCGCGGCCTGCACCCGGGGCAAAAGCCGGAACTGGCGGCCCTGGAAATGCCGGATACGCTGACCGCCATCCATGCCGAGTATGCGGCGGCGGGAGCCGACCTTCTGCTGGCCAACACCTTCGGGGCCAACGCCCGCAAATTGTCGGGCTGCGGGCACAGCGTGGAGGAGGTAGTGGAAGCGTCCCTCGCCTGCGCGCGCAGGGGCGCGGGCGGCAGCGCCCTGGTGGGGCTGGACATCGGCCCGCTGGGCGAATTGCTGGCCCCGGCGGGAACGCTGCCCTTCGAGGACGCCTATGGGCTCTTCGCACAGGTCATCCGGGCCGGGGCGCGGGCCGGGGCGGATTTTGTGTTCCTGGAAACGATGACGGACCTGTACGAACTGAAAGCGGCCATCCTGGCAGCAAAAGAAAACAGTGAACTGCCGGTTTTTACCTCCATGAGTTTTGAGGCCAACGGCCGCACGTTCACCGGCTGCACAGTGGAAAGCTATGCCGTGACGGCGGCGGGCCTGGGGGCGGACGCCGTCGGGATCAACTGCTCCCTGGGCCCGGAGGAGATCCTGCCCATGGCGCGGCGCCTGTGCCGTTCGGTACCGGCTGCCCTGCCGGTGTTCGTCAAGCCCAACGCAGGGCTGCCCAACCCCGACGGCTCCTATGACCTGGACGCCGGAGCTTTTGCCCGCCAGATGCAGGCGTATGCGGCGACGGGCGTTTCGATGGTAGGCGGCTGCTGCGGTACTACGCCGGAGTATATCGCCAGGCTGCGGGAACTTTTTGCGCCGCTGTCCCCGGCGCAGAAGATCCCTCTGCGCCGCAGCTGCCTGTGCACGCCGGTGCGCTTTGTGGAAGTGGACGGCATCACGGTGGTGGGGGAACGCATCAACCCCACCGGCAAAAAGCGGCTGCAGCAGGCTCTGCGGGAGGGCGACAGCGCCTACCCCTGCGCCCAGGCGGTGGCCCAGGCGGAGGCGGGGGCCGAGATCCTGGACGTAAACGCCGGTTTGCCGGGCATCGACGAAGCCGCCGTGCTGGAACGGCTGGTGGGCGAACTGCAGGCCGTGACCGATCTTCCGCTGCAGCTGGATTCCTCCAACCCTGAAGCGCTGGCCCGTGCGCTGCGCGTTTACAACGGCAAACCCATCGTCAACTCGGTCAACGGCGAGCAAAAGACGCTGGATGCCGTCCTGCCGCTGTGCAAGAAGTATGGCGCGGCGGTAGTGGGGCTGACGCTGGATGAAAAAGGCATCCCCCAGACCGCCGGGCAGCGGGTGGAGATCGCCCGCAAGATCGTGGAGGCGGCCTGCGCTGCGGGCATTCCGAAAGAGGATATCTACATCGACTGCCTGACGCTGACGGCCAGCGCCCAGCAGGAGGGGGCCGCCCAGACGCTGGAGGCGCTGACCCACTGCAAGCAGGAACTGGGTGTGCGCACGATCCTGGGGGTTTCCAACATCAGTTTCGGGCTGCCCTGCCGCGGGTATCTCAATACCACCTTCCTGACGATGGCGATGGCGGCGGGTTTGGATCTGGCGATCATGAACCCCAACACGCCCGAGATGATGGCGGCAGTGCGGGCCTACCGGGTGCTGACGGCCCGGGACCCCCAGAGCGCAGCCTATGTGGAAGCCTACGCCAACGTACAGATCGAAAGCCGCCAGGTGGGCCGGGTGGAGAGCCGGACCCGGCCCGGCGCGCCGGGGGCGGGGGATGCGCTTGCGGAGGCGGTGCGCCGCGGCCTGAAAGAAGAAGCCCGCACGGCGGCCCGCGCAGCGTTGGCGGAACGGGACCCGCTGGAAGTGGTCAACACTTCGCTGATCCCGGCGCTGGACACGGTAGGGGACGGCTTTGAGAAAGGCACGATCTTCCTGCCGCAGCTGCTGCAGGCGGCGACGGCCGCGCAGGCAGCCTTCGAAGAAGTCAAGGAAAAGATCGCTGCCCGCGGGCAGCCTCAGACGATGGGCAAGGGCAAGATCGTGCTGGCTACCGTCAAGGGAGATGTGCACGACATCGGCAAGAACATCGTCCGTGTGATCCTGGAAAACTACGGCTACGACGTACTGGATCTGGGCCGGGACGTGCCGCCCGAACGCGTGGTGGAAGCCGTGCGCGCCACCGGGGCAAAGCTGGTGGGGCTGTCGGCCCTGATGACTACGACGGTGCCCAACATGAAGGCGACCATCGACGCGCTGCACGCCGCCGGGCTGCCCTGCCGGGTCTGGGTGGGCGGCGCTGTGCTCACGCCGCGCTATGCACAGGAGATCGGCGCGGATTTCTACTGCAAAGACGCCAAAGCCAGCGCCGATCTTGCCCGGCAGATGTTGGGGTGAACACCGGCCGGGGGCTTCTCTGGCGGCGGGAAAAAGGAGAAGAAAATGATGAAGAAGGCGCTGGTCTGCGTCAGCTTTGGCACCGGGGCGGAAAGCGGCAGGGCTGATCTGCAAGCGGTGGAAGCCGCTTTGCAGGCCGCTGCGCCGGACCGCCTTTTTACCCGTGCCTGCGCCAGTCCGGCGGTACGTGCAAGATTGCGGGCCCGCGGCGCTGCATCTGTCGGACTGTCTGAGGCGCTGGAGGCGCTGGCGGCCCGCGGCGTGGAGGATGTGGCGGTTCAGCCGGCGTATCTGCTCTACGGCGGGGAATATGATAAAATCAGGGCGGAAACCGCCCGCTGGCAGGGCTGTTTTGCCTGTCTGCGGCTGGGGGAACCGCTGCTGGCAGGGACGGAAGACCTGCAGCGGATCGCGCAGGCGCTCGCAGAAGCGTGGCCGCTGGTTCCGGGGGAAGCGTTGATCCTGATGGGCCATGGCACGCCGCACTTTGCCGGGATGGCGTATGCGGCCCTGCAAAGCGCTTTTGCTTTACAGGGCCGCCGGGACGTGTTCGTGGTCGTCCCCCGGGGATGGCCGACGCTGGAAAACGTTCTGCCCGCGCTCCGGGCAGGCGGGTATGGCGCGGCGCATCTGGTACCGCTGCTGTTGACGGCGGGGGCGCATGCCTGCCGCGATATGGCGGGCGAGGCCCCCGGCAGCCTGAAGCGGCAGCTTCGGGCCGCCGGACTTTCCGTGCGCTGCACGCTGCAGGGGCTGGGAAGCCTGACGGCGGTCCAGCGGCTGTATTGCGAAAAACTGGCGCGGCTCCTGGAGTGAACGGGCCGCGCTGTCGCCGTGCGATGCGGCGGACAGGAGGAAAACAATGGGCGACACAAAGCGTGGGGGCCGGGCGGGGTGGCTTCTGGCGGGTCTGGCGCTGGCGGTAGTTTTGTCCGCAGCGGCGGGACTGTGCCTGGGCAGCCAGCCTTATACGCTGCCGCAGCTGGTGCAGGCTCTCCGCGCACAGGACCCGCAGGACACCGTATGGCGGGTCCTCGTTTATGTGCGTCTGCCCCGTGTGCTGGCGGGTATAGGTGCGGGGGCGGGGCTGGCTGTGGCAGGCGTGCTGCTGCAGGCGGTGCTCAACAACGCCATGGCCAGCCCCAATGTCATCGGCGTCAATGCGGGGGCGGGCTTTTTTGCCCTGCTGACCATGGTGGCCGTGCCGGCGGTGCCGGGGGCGGTGCAGTTTGCGTCCTTTCTGGGGGCGCTGGGGTGCGCCATGCTGGTTTACGCCCTTGCCTGGCGGGCCGGGCTTTCGCGTACCACCCTGGTGCTGGCCGGGCTGGCGGTCAGCGGTATGCTGACCGCGGGGATCAACACGCTGAAACTGCTCTGGCCGGAGATCGTGGCCAGTTCCCCCGGCTTCCTGACCGGCGGCCTGTCCGGTGTGACCCTGCCGATGCTGGCGGCGGCGTGCCCCTATCTGGCGGCGGGGCTGCTGCTGGCCCTGTTTCTGGCGGTGGACCTCAACGTCCTCTGCCTGGGGGAAGAAAGCGCCGCCGGACTGGGGCTGCATGTCACCCGGACCCGCTTTATGGGGATCCTGGCGGCGGCCCTGCTGGCGGGGGCGGCGGTCAGCTTCGCGGGGCTTCTGAGTTTTGTGGGGCTGCTGGCGCCCCATATGGTCCGCCGCTTTGCGGGGGCCGATCATCGGGTGCTGATCCCCGCGTCCGCACTGCTGGGGGCGGCTTTTGTGGTTGTCTGCGACATTGCAGCCCGCATGCTGTTTGCCCCCTTTGAACTGCCGGTGGGCATCCTGCTCTCTTTGATCGGCGGGCCGTTCTTTTTGCATCTCTTGCTGCATCGGAGAAGGAGACGTATCTATGTTTGAATTGCGCTCGGTTTCGGTGGGCTACGGGGAACGGGCAGTCCTGCAGGGGGTCAGTTTTACCGCGCAGGCAGGCCGGATCACGGCGCTGGTAGGGCCGAACGGCTGCGGCAAAACGACGCTGCTCAAGGCGATGGCACGGCAGCTGCCGCTGCGGGAAGGCGAGGTGAGGCTGCGGGGCTGCCCGCTGCAAAGCTACACCCGCAGGGAGTTTGCCCGCACGACGGCGTTTATGCCGCAAGTCCGCGCGATCCCGGAGATCACGGTGCGGGGGCTTGTCAGCCATGGAAGGTTCCCGTACCTGGGGCTCTCCCGCCAGATGACGGCCCGGGACCGCCGGGCTGTAGAGCAGGCGATGCAGGCTGCCGGGGTGGAGCGCTGGGCGCAGCGGGATCTGCGGGAACTTTCCGGCGGTGAACGGCAGCGCGTCTATCTGGCCATGGCGCTGGCCCAGGGCGGTGATGCCATCCTGCTGGACGAACCCACGACCTACCTGGATGTGGCCGCGCAATTTGAATTGCTGGAGTTGCTGCGCACGCTGGCGGGGCAGGGGCGGGCCGTGATACTGGTGCTCCACGATCTGGCGCAGGCGCTGCAATACAGTGACGAGGTGGCGGTGCTGGCAGACGGGAGACTGGCGGCCTTCGATACGCCTGAGCGTCTTTTCGCCAGCCGGATGCTCGACCGGGTATTTGGTGTGGAACTCCGCCGCGCACCGGACGGAACGTATTACCTGCGCCGGGAGGAACCGCCAAAAACCGCCTCTTGCAATTCATGCGGCAATATTGTATAATACTTACTGCGGACAGGGCTGAATTGCGCTGTTTTGCATACAGATGTGGGCCCCGTGCGTGGGCGGCCTGTGAACCATGTCAGGCGGGGAACCGAGCAGCATTAAGCGGCGCTCGTCCAGTGCTGCGGCAAGCCTGCATCTGTATGCAAAGCGGCGCAGCCGCGTGCTCTGCCCGCTTTTTCTGGTTTTGTGGGGAGGTGTGACCATGTACCGCGCGTTGTACCGTAAATGGCGTCCGCAGCGCTTTGCCGACGTAGTGGGGCAGAAACCCATCGTCACGGCGCTGCAGAACCAGATCGCCGCCGGGCGCATCGGCCATGCCTATCTGTTCACCGGCACCCGCGGCACCGGCAAAACCACCTGTGCCAAGATCTTTGCCAAGGCGGTGAACTGCCTGGATCATACCAGCCCCGACCCCTGCTGCGAATGCGAGATCTGCAAGGGGATCGACAGCGGCGCGATCATGGACATCATCGAGATGGACGCGGCTTCCAACAACGGCGTGGACGACATCCGCGACCTGCGGGATGAAGTCGCCTATCTGCCGTCGGTCTGCCGCTACAAGGTATACATCATCGACGAGGTGCACATGCTCTCGATGCAGGCGTTCAATGCCCTGCTCAAGACGATGGAAGAACCGCCGGAGCATGTGATCTTCATCCTGGCCACCACCGAAGTCCAGAAAGTTCCCGTCACCATCCTCAGCCGATGCCAGCGGTACGACTTTGCGCGGATCACGGCCCGGGACATTGCCGACCGGCTGCTGTTCGTAGCCGGGCAGGAAAAGATCGAACTGGAATCGGATGCGGCCCGGCTGATCGGCCGTCTGGCAGACGGCGCCATGCGCGACGCACTCTCCATTCTGGATACCTGCGCCGGTGTGGACAACCACGTGGACGAAGCGCTGGTGCGGCGCATGGCGGGTGTGACCGACCGCACCTATCTTTTTGAGATCAGCGACGCCATTGCCGCACGGGACTCCGTCACGGCGCTGGAAAAGATCGCCGAACTGCGCCAGCAGAGTGTGGATATGCGCCGCCTCTGCATGGAACTGGCCGGACACTACCGCAACCTGATGCTCTGTGGCCTGCCGGGGGGCGCCGACCTGCTGACCGGCACCTCGCCGGAGGAGGAGGCGGCCTATCAGGCGCGCAAGGAATTCCCACAGGCGGAGGCGATCCGTGCCATCAATGCTTTCGGGCAGGCGCTGGAAAAAATGGGCCGCGGCACCGATCAGCGCATTGAGTTGGAACTGGCGGTTTTTGCGCTGACGCAGCCACAGGCAGCGGCTTCCGCTGCGGCCGCCCAGCCGCAGCAGGCCCGGCCGGCTGCGCCGCAGCCTTTTGCGGCGGCGCCGGCAGCTTCCCCTCCGCCGGTGGAGGCGCGCACGGCGCCGCCCCCGACCGCGGCGCGACCCGTGCCGCCTGCGATCCCGCAGGAAGCGCCGCCCGTGCAGGAGGCGCGGCCGCTGGCGGAGGAAGTTCCGCCGCCGGACGAAGAGCCGGAACTTTTGCAGCCGGAACTCAGGCCGGCGCCGCAGGCGGCCCCGGCTCCCCAACCTGCCGCGCCGCCGCGCAAGGCGGCGCCCAAAGAGGAAGCCGGGGAACTGAGACCCTTCCCCCAGTGGGCGCTGGTATTGGCGGACCTGGAGGAAACGGACGCGATGCTGATCTCCTTTTTGCGGGGGACCCATGCCTACTATGACGGGAGGCGGGTGCTGTTTGAGTGCAGCGACGCCTTCCGCGACTACATCCGCAACAATGAGGATATCCGCAAAAAAATGAAGGAAGCCATCTACCGCACTACCCGCATCCGTTGCGGTATCGGCCCCTATAAGCCCCAGGAGGCGGAAGCCCGGGGAACGGAACAGCCGACCATCGACCAGACCCTGCAGAACATGCAGGCGCTGGGGGTAGATGTGGCGATCGAAGATCAATAAAAGTTGGAGGAACACATTTATGAAAGCAAGACTGCCCAAAGGCTACGGCCGCCCGGACCCCAATGCCATGATGCGCCAGGTCCAGAAAATGCAGGAGGAGATCCGCGCCAAGCAGGAGGAACTCGAAGCCAAGGAATACACCGGCACGGCCAGCGGCGAGATGGTCACTGTCACGATGACCGGCAAGCACGAGGTCACCGCAGTCAAAATCAAGCCGGAAGCGGTTGACCCCGACGATCTGGAAATGCTGGAGGATCTGATCGCGGCGGCGGTGAACAGCGCGGTCGCTGCGGTGGACAAGGAGTCCGAGGAAGAAATGGCCAAGATGACCGGCGGGCTGAACATTCCCGGTCTGGGCTGAGAGGGGTCGCCATGCCGCAGAATGTAGAGCCGCTGGAAAATCTGGTGGACCAGTTTGCGCGGTTCCCGGGCATCGGCCGCAAGGGCGCCACGCGGATGGCCTATGAAGTCATGGCGATGCCGGACGCACAGGCGATGGAACTGGCAAAAGCCATCGAGCACGCCAAAAAGGACCTGCACCGCTGCCGCATCTGCCAGGACTATACGGCGGACGAAGTGTGCAGGATCTGTGCTTCGCCCAAACGGGACCGCAGCACCATCTGCGTGGTGGAAAGCCCGCGGGATATCAAGGCCATTGAGCGCACCCACGAATACAACGGGCTGTACCATGTACTGCACGGCCTGATCTCCCCGATGGACGGCGTGGGCGCCGAGCAGCTCTGCGTCAAGGAACTGCTGGCCCGCCTCAACGATACCGTCAAGGAAGTCATCATGGCGACGAGCCCGACGGTGGAGGGGGAGGCCACGGCCATGTACCTGACCAAGCTGATCAAACCGTTGGGGGTGCGTACCACGCGGCTGGCCTACGGCCTGCCGGTAGGGTCCAGCCTGGAATACGCCGACGAGACGACGCTGTACCGCGCCATGCAGGGCCGCGGTGAATTGTGACAAATCGGCCTTGACTTTTTGGCGCGCCTGCGCTATAATCTAACTCCACTGCATGAAAAGGAGGTGTGCTTGTGGCAGAGGAAAAGTCTGGAAAAAAGATCATTGCCCAAAACCGCGAAGCGCGCCATGAGTACTTTGTGATGGAGGCGCTGGAGACCGGCATCGAACTGGTGGGCACCGAAGTCAAAAGCCTGCGTGCCGGCGGGGCCAACCTCAAGGACGCCTGGGCGGATATCGACGACGGTGAACTGATCGTGAAGGGCATGCACATCAGCCCGTACGAGCAGGGGAATATCTTCAATAAGGACCCCCGCCGCCCCCGCCGCCTGCTGGCGCACAAGGCCGAGATCCGCCGCCTGGGCCAGCAGATCAAGCTGCAGGGGTATACGCTGATCCCGCTTTCGCTCTATTTCAAACATGGCCGCGTCAAGCTGGAACTGGGGCTCTGTAAAGGTAAAAAACTGTACGACAAACGCGCGACCGCTGCGGCGCGCGACGCCAAGCGCGACATCGACCGCGCATTGAAAACGCAGCGATAAAAGCTGTCTGCTTTTGCTTTCCCGGTGGGCATGGCCCACCGAATATGCGGGGCTGTAATGGTTTCGACGGGGAGAGAAAGGCGTGAGCAGCGGGCCGTGGCGGTGCACCACGATAAAAGCGCCAACTAAAATGAACTGACAACAATTATCCTGTTGCCGTCGCTGCCTGATTAGGCGCGACCGTCCTGCCCGCGTCAGTACCGCGCGGGGTCAGGGCGTCGATTAGGTACTGAACGTGCACGGGCTTAAGCTTTGCGGCCCGTCATGCATTTATGAAGCTACCAAAGCGTAGTGCGTGTGTATTCGCCCGCGCCGAGGGAATCCCAATAAATACACTGCGCCCGGAGATACTCTAACCGATTTCTTTTCGGACACGGGTTCGACTCCCGTCAGCTCCACCAAGTGCAACATGGTCGAACCCCATGATTTTGGACGTTGGAACGTCTATATTTTCATCGGGGTCGCCATGCAGCAGATCGAGCACCACGCTTTCGAGCGTGGTGCTTTTGTCGTTTACGGGGGAGGATATGTTAAATTGCACAAAAGCGGAATCGTTGGTCAGATAGACGGCATGGATGAAGGTATCGACCAGGCGGCGCTTATCATCACCTGGGGGATATTGTGCAGGAATCTGCGGGCGGCGGTTTTTCCGCGAGGAGAAAACAGCCCTAAATATATTTTGGGGTTGGCAATGTTTTGGAAACGCTGTACGCTATAATAAAAGGCAGAGAACAGGGAGGAGGACGCCATGAACCAGGTACTGATCGTGGAGGATGAAAAAGCTATCGCGGACCTCATCGAAATGACGCTGGAACCCTTCGGCTATGTATGCAGCAAGGTGGGCAGCGGCGAGGAAGCCGCCGACCTGATCGAAAAGCGCGCGTTCGATCTGATCCTGCTGGATGTGATGCTGCCCGGCGTGGACGGGTTTGCTCTGATGGATTACATCACACCTACGGGAACACCGGTGATCTTCCTCACGGCCCGGGCGTCGGTGGAAGACCGGGTGCGCGGCCTGCGCGCAGGGGCATATGATTACATCGTCAAGCCTTTTGCGGCGGAGGAACTGCTGGCAAGGGTGGACGGCCTGATGCGCCACACCGGGCGGCGCAGGCAGACGATCCGGGTCTGGGGTATCGAGATCCAGCCCGAGAGCCGCACCGTCACCCGGGACGGGGCCGAGATCCGCCTGAAACCCAAGGAGTACGACCTGCTGATGGTGCTGGTCTACAACCGGGGCATCGCGCTGTACCGCGACGTACTGCTGGAACGTGTGTGGGGATTGGACTGCGATGTGATGCCCCGCACACTGGATATCCACATCAGCCGCCTGCGCAAAAAACTGGGGTGGGGCAGCCAGCTGCGGGCGGTGCCCAAAATCGGCTATCTGCTGGAGGAGGAACCATGAAATTTTCCCAGAAAGTAGCGCTGGCGATCGTGCTGCCGGTCTGCCTGGTGCTTTCGGTGAGCGGGACCTGGTCAGTCCACCGAAGTTTCGTCCGGGAACTGGAGGTGGCGGCGCAGACCCACAGTGAAGCGCAGATGCAGCAGCGTTATACGCTGGAAGCCCTGCTGGCAGGTGCGGAAGACGACAGCATCGGAACGTTCCTTTCGCTGATGCAGCAGTATGAGGCGCAGGAACAGGCCTTGGGCAAGGGCCGGACCTGGTTCTCGATACTGGGGGAACAGGGGACGGTGCTGTATTCCACGATGCCGTTTGCCATCCCCTATGCCAAACAGCAGGAGGCGGCCGCCGCCGGGGAGCACCAGGTGCTGTATCACACCGACGGGACGGATTCGTACCAGATCCTCTGCACCCGGATGTGGGGTGCGGAGCGTCCGCTTTGGCTGGTCAACGCCTATGACGCCGGGAACCAGTTTGCAGAACGCGACCGTCTGATCCGGCAAGACCTGTTCCGCGTGGGCGGCGTACTGCTGCTGGTGGGCGCGGCGGCCCTGATCGTGGCGCGGCTGCTGACCCAGCCGCTGCGCCAGCTGGAAACGGCGAGCCGGGCTCTGTCCCGCGGGGACCTTACGGCACGGGTACAGATCCGAAGCCGGGACGAACTGGAACACCTGGCCAACACGTTCAATGCCATGGCGGAAGCTGTGGAAAACCAGGTGCAGGCTTTGCGGGAGGAGAGCGCCCGGCAGAAACGGTTCGTGGCGGCTTTCAGCCATGAACTGAAAACGCCGATGACGGCCATTCTGGGCTATGCCAATCTGCTGCGCAGCGGGGAACAGGCCCCGGATAAGCGCCACCGCGCGGCCGGGTACATCTACCATGAATCGCAGCGTCTGGAGGAATTGAGCCGGGAACTGCTGCTCCTGTTCGGGCTGGAGCAGGGGGGCGTGGCCCTGCAGGATGTGAAACTGAGCGCAGTCTGGGGCGATGTGCGCCGCAGTTTGCCGGAACTGGAGCCACGGCTGCGGTGGGAGGGAAAAGACGCGGCGGTGCGCGCCGACCGCCCTCTGTTGACGGCGCTGCTGCGCAACCTGATCCTCAACGCGGCCCATGCCGACGGATCGGGCGGGACGATCCTGTTCTGGAACAAGGAAACAGCGGACGGAGTGCGCGTCGGCGTTACCGACGCCGGTACGGGCATCCCGCCGGAGGAACTGGACAAACTGACGGAACCCTTCTACCGGGTGGACAAAAGCCGTTCCCGCATGAGCGGCGGCAACGGGCTGGGGCTTACCATCTGCGCGCAGATCGCGCAGGCCCACGGCGCCCGGCTGCAGATCGAAAGCGCAGCGGGGCAGGGCACAACGGTATGGATCACATTGAAGGAGGTGACGCCATGAGCAGGCAAACGGGAACGCGGCTGGTATTGCTTTTCTTGTCGGCGGTCTGCCTCTTGTCGCTGGGGCTGCCCTTGGCCTACCGCGCGGGCAGCAGCGCCTGGCTGCAAAAGCGGGGCACCCTGCGTCCGGTGCAGGCAGACGCCCTCAGCGCCCAGGGGCAGGCGGTACCGCTCGCGTACGCTTTGTATCGCAACCGCTTTGCGCCGGCCACGGCCTTGGAAACATCGGCGGACGCACAGCAGGTGCAGCAGGAACTGCAGGAAAAGCTGGCCGCCCTGTCGGCGGCGGGCGCGCTGCCGGAGCCGGTGACAAAGCGGGCGGGCTGGATCATGGCGCAGCAGCCTGCCGATACGACCCGCAAGCTGGAAAATGGCTTTGCCAGCGCCACCTGGCTGGTGCTGCCGGAAGAGGAGCAGACCGCGTACGCGGTGACGGCCTGCTGGCAGGAAAAGACAGACTGCGTCGTCTCCTGCACCGTTTCGGCAACACAGATTCCCACCGATCTGGCCCCGAATCTTGACGCTTACCGCAGTTATCTGGGGCTGGATGCCCTGACGGACTGGGAAGCGCTTCCGTCGGAGGAAGGTGCGCGCGCCTGGTCACAGGCTGGGCAGCTGGCGCTTGCCTGCCGCTGGCGGGACGGCCAATTCACACTGGAAGCAAAGTCGCAGGCGGAAAAGCCGTGGAACTCTTCGGCGGCAGAAACCTGACCGTGTCACACAGTCTTTGAAAAGAAAGGAGCCTACCATGAAGCGGATCTTTGCCTTGCTGGCGGTCTTGGGCTGCCTGACGGCGCTGTGCGGCTGTGTGCCGGCCGCGCAGGAACCTTCCGCCGTTCCCGCGACGGCAGAAACAGCGCCTGCTGCGGACCCGGTTGCCGCCGGACTGCCGTTGTATCTGCCCAGCCCGGATACCGCCCGGGGAACTTACAACACAGGGCTGGCGGAAAAAGAAAACACAGGATTGTATTTTCTGGACTATGCATCGGCGGAAAACCGCATATTGTGCAGTAAGCCGGGATGCAGCCATGACAGCGACGCCTGTGAGGGGCGCTTCCTTTCGGATGAGAGCGTGCGGGGCGTCTACGCCCTGCAGGACGGCGCCATCGTGTACGGGGTGAGCGAAGGGATAAACGGTCCCACCATGCTCTGGCTGGCAGAAAGCGACGGAAGCGAGCGGCGTGAACTGGCGTCGATCGATCGTCTGGGGCAGGTGCTCTGTGCCGATGCGGAAAATATCTATGTGGTCCAGTGGATGGAAGAGGTGGAACGCGGGTATTACGGCAGGGTGCTGCGTGTGTCGCTGGCGGACGGCGCCGTCACGCCGCAGGCGGAACTGCCCGAGGGATCTCCCCAGTATTTTTTGGGTGTCAGCGGGCGGGAAGTCCTGGCCTGGCAGATCCAGTGGGAGCAGATACCGCCGTTGAATATCCCGGAAGATACCACCGAGGAGGAAGCCCGGGTGCTGAACGACGCCTACGAGGAGGAACTGAACAAGACGGAGGCCGAGCACCGCGTCTTTCTCTGGTCCCCGGACACCGGCGAACAGCGGAATGTGACTACCTGGACCTCCCACTATGGTTCCACGGGGCGGACGGTGCTGTGGGACGGCGGGCGTCTTTACTGGTGCAGCGACAACCGGCCCGACGATCTGCACTGGATGACGCCGGACGGCCAGACCGGGGAACTGGCGGTGGCCTGGCCGGAGGAGATCCTTCATTCGCAGGGGGAAACCATATTTTATCTGGAACGTATGCTGCCGGGGCGTTTGCTGCTGACGGCGTGGGGACCGTGGGGGATCGACCGTATCCAACGCTATGCGCTGGACCTGGAGAGCGGCGCTGTGCAGGAATGCCCGCTGGAATACGTCAGCAACGCTTCAGAACGCCCCATTATGATCCTGGCCCAGGGGGAGAAGGAACTGGCGGTCGCTTTTGCCGAACAGCGGCAGCAGGTGGAATATATCGACGCGGACGGCGAACTGGCAACGACAGAAGCGGTCCACACGCGTACGGGGGTTATTTCGTTCGAAGACTTCCTGTCCGGGAACCCCGATTACCGTGAGATCACACAGGAAGACGGAAAAACCGAATAAGGCAAAACGCTTGTGGGTTTGCAGCAATAGCGTCCTTTGTACTGCAAGCCAGAGGGCTGCAGCTGGGCAGAGGGGGCCGCCCGCTGCGTTTCTATAGCGGCAGGGCCAAAGGGGACGTGCCCCGGAATACTCTTGCCCCAGGGGAAAAAATCGGATATAATGCAGGTATGAAAATACTGTTGTTTTATCTGGTTTGTATCAATCTGGTATCGTTCGGCCTGATGGCGGCGGACAAACGGCGGGCAAGGGCGCGCCGGTGGCGGATTTCGGAGCGCACGCTGTTTGCGGCGGCGCTGCTGGGCGGGAGCCTCGGCGCGATCGTTGGAATGTACCTTTTCCGCCACAAGACAAAGCACTGGTACTTTGTGGTGGGGATGCCGCTGATCCTGGCCGCTGAGATCCTGATTGGCGTCTGGCTGGCAGGAGGCAACTATGTGGCGGGGATTTTTTAAAAAGCGGAAGAAGCCGCTGCTTCAACCGCCGCCCGGTTTGGGCGAAAAAGACATTGCCACGCAGAGCAGCGTGTGTACGGGGGAGACGCTGATCGGCTTCCGGCAACCGCAGACCGGGCGGCTGCTGCAGGCTGTTGTGGTCCGCAGTGAAGCCGACCGCACGGCGTTTTACCGTGCGTACGGTTACGAAGCGCCATGTCAGAATCTATAAAAGCATACGTCATACGGTTTGATATTTTATTAACTTTGTGAAATATCTTGCGGTTGCGTCAGCTTTCGCATATTTTTTGCGCAATCGGAAGGGCCGGGGCGCAGTTCCTTTGCAAAAGTCAAAATCAATGCTATAATGAGGCTGTCAACGCTATGCAGAGGGATTCTGCGCCAAAGATATGGAGGTAGTTGTCTTTATGTCCATTTTTGAAAAGTTTGAAGAAAAGCTGCGGGCTGAATCCAAGTCCATCGTTTTTACGGAAGGCACCGACGCACGTATTTTGTCTGCGGCCAGCCGTCTGCTGGTGGGCAAAACGCTGCGCGTGATCTTGCTGGGGGAGCCGGAAGCTGTCAGAAAAGCGGCCGCCGACGGGAACTTTGACATCACGGGTGCAGAGATCATTGACCCTGCTGCGTATGAGGGCTTTGATGAGATGGTCGCCAAGATGGTAGAACTGCGTAAGGGCAAGATGACCGAAGAGCAGTGCCGTGCCGCATTGGCCAAGTCCAACTACTTCGGCACGATGCTTGTGAAAATGGGCAAGGCGGATTGCCTGCTGGGAGGCGCTACCTATTCCACGGCGGATACCGTCCGTCCGGCGCTGCAGCTGATCAAGTGCAAACCCGGCATCAAGTCGGTGAGTTCCTGCTTTATTCTGATGCGCGGCGAGGAAAGCCTGGCGATGGGCGACTGCGCCATCAATATTGATCCCAGTGAGGACGAAGTGGTGGAGTGCACGGTGGAAACTGCCCGCACGGCACAGGTCTTCGGGATCGATCCCCGTGTGGCGCTGCTTTCCTACTCCACCAAGGGGTCCGGCAAGGGCGACAGCGTAGACAAAATGCGCAATGCCACGGAGCGCGTGAAGGAAGCGCATCCCGAGTTGAAGGTGGATGGTGAACTGCAGTTCGACGCGGCGGTCGCCCCGGAAGTGGGCCAGCTGAAAGCCCCCGGTTCTGCGGTGGCCGGTTACGCCAATACTTTTATTTTCCCGGATATCAATGCCGGCAACATCGGCTACAAGATCGCACAGCGCCTGGGCGGGTTTGAGGCTTACGGCCCCATCCTGCAGGGCCTGAACGCGCCGATCAACGACCTTTCTCGTGGCTGCAATGCCGAAGAAGTCTACAAGATGGCGCTGATCACCGCCGCTCTGATCTGAGTAGAAAACAATAGCGCCCCCGCTGCGGCGGGGGCGCTGCTGCTTATGAAATACAAAAAGGAGGGAGACCGCCGGCCGGCGGTCTCCCTCCTTTTTGGCTTTTAGCTGTTTGAATAGCGCAGATGGTCAGGATCCAAGGCGTTCAGTACCGGCAGCATGGCGGCGGCCTCCGCGCGGGCGGCTGCGGGATCCATCATCCGATAATTCCCGCATTCAACGGCCGAAGCGCCGGGGATCTCGCCGTCGTAAGCGGCCATCCAGGAAAAAGCACTGCGCACCAGATCCAACGCTTCGGCATCCGTAAGGCCGGTCGTCAGCAGATAGAACCCGGTCAGGCAGCCCATCGGCCCGACATAGACCACATGCTTGCCGTATTTGCTGTTGCGGGCAAACGTGGCGAACAGATGTTCGATCGTATGGGCGGCGGCAGGGGAAAGGTACTGCCCCTGGTTGGGACGCTTCATACGAATATCCCAAGTCAGGATCTCACCGTCGGCGCCATCCCGGCGCGAAAGATACATGCCGGGCATCAGCCGTGTGTGATCGACACAAAAACTTGCAATGCGTTCCATAGCGGCTGCCTCAGTCGGCCATGGCCTGTACCACGCCGCGCACGCAGTCCATGGAAACGGTCATGCCGTCTTTCAGCGTCCGGGTGGCATTGGTGGCGCCGACGATGACCGCCTTGTCCAGCGTCAGCCCGACGATGGCGGAATGGCTGTTGGTGCCGGCTTCTTCGGCAATGATGCCGGCCGCCTCGCGCATGTAGGGCAACGCATCGTTGGTGGTGAAGGGCACGACCAGGATCTGGCCGGGCTTGAATTTCTTGGCGGCTTCCGCAGTGTTGCGGCACACGCAGACTTCACCTTTGGCATTGTGCTGGCCGATGCCAACGCCGGCCAGCAGCGAATCACCGACCATGTGGATCTTGATCATGTTGGTAGTGCCGGAAATACCGACCGGGACGCCGGCCGTAACGACTGCCAGGTCGCCGGAATGGACCAGACCGGCCTTCTCGGCTGCGGCCACCGACATGCTGATGAGTTCATCGGTGGAATTGGCGTAGTCCATCAGCAGCGGGGTGACGCCGCGGTACACATTCATCTGGCGGCGGGTACGCTCATCCAGCACACAGGCGATGACGGGTGTGTCCGGGCGGAAGCGGCTCAGCAGGCGGGCCGTTTCGCCGCTCTTGGAAGCGGAGATGATGGCGGAAGCGCCGATGTCGGCGGCAGTGGTGCAGGCTGCATGGCCGACCGCCGCGCTGATGGTCAGGTGAGTGTCCAGGGAGCCGGTGTGGTGGACCAGCATGTCAAAATTGGAATCGGCTTCGGTCGTGATGGCGATGGTGGACATGGCCTTGAGCGCCTCCACGGGATATTTGCCTGCGGCCGTTTCGCCGGAAAGCATGATGGCCCCGGTACCGTCATAGATGGCGTTGGCCACGTCGGTGATCTCGGCACGGGTGGGGCGCGGGTTGACGATCATGGAATCCAGCATCTGGGTGGCGGTGATGCAGATCTTGCCGGCGCGCATGGCGCGGTCGATCAGATGCTTCTGGATCGCAGGGATCTCTGCAAAGTCGATCTCGACGCCCATATCGCCGCGGGCGACCATGATGCCGTCGGCGACCGTCAGGATCTCGTCGATGTTGTCGATGCCTTCCTGGTTTTCGATCTTGGCGATAATGCGCATCGTGCAGTTGTGCTCGTCCAGCAGGTAACGGATCTCCATGATGTCCTTCGCATTGCGGGTGAAGCTGGCGGAGATCAGGTCAAAGCCCTGTTCGATGCCGAACAGAATGTCGTTGCGGTCACGCTGGCTCATGTAGGGCATCGACAGATGAACGCCGGGTACGTTAACGCCTTTTTTGGTTTTGATGACGCCGTCGTTCTGCACGGTGCAGTGGATATCGGTGTCGGTGACCTCGTCGATCTTCAACTCGATCAGGCCGTCGTCCAGCATGATGCGGCCGCCGGGTTCCACGTCATGCGGCAGGTCTTTGTAAGTGACGGAACAGATCTCGCTGGTGCCTTCCACATTGCGGGTGGTCAGCGTAAAATGCTGGCCGGCGGTCAGGTTTTCGGTGCCGTTGGCAAACTCGCCCAGACGGATCTCGGGGCCCTTGGTATCCAGCATGGCCGGAACGGGCAGATCCATTTCAGCCGTCAGGGCACGCAGCGTATCCAGACGACCTTTGTGCTCCTTGTAGTCGCCATGGGAAAAGTTAAAGCGGGCAACATCCATGCCGTTTTCCAACAACTGGCGCAGAATGCCGGGGCGGTCCGTAGAAGGTCCCAGAGTACAAACGATCTTTGTTTTACGCATAAAAAAATGCCTCCATAGCTCACTTTCAAATCTTAACAATGTATGAAATCATTATACTACACTTTGCGGCAAATAGACAAGCCCTTTCGACCGGCTTTTACCTACATTTTACCCCTTTTTGCGACGGCGCGCGAGCCCGGCAATTTACCATTTTACTTTTGCAGGCGTTTCGGGTATAATGAAACACAAATGCAGCAGCCTTTTATTTTTTCAGACAGGAGAACATCGCACTATGGCAAAACGAGTCTTTTTGATCGTGCTGGACAGCTTCGGGATCGGCGCGGAGCCGGATGCCGAGCAGTTCGGGGATGCCGGCACCAATACCCTGGCGGCGATCGCGGCGCATCCCAATTTCAAAGGGCGACATCTGGCCGAACTGGGCCTTTTCAATCTTGACGGCGTCACCTGCGGGCAGCCGGCTGCACAGCCGGTTGGCAGTTTTGCCCGACTGCGGGAAGCCAGTGCCGGGAAAGATACGACCATCGGCCACTGGGAGATCGCCGGGCTTTTGAGCGCGGAGCCGCTGCCCACTTTCCCGAACGGGTTTCCGCAGGAACTGCTGGATGCATTCACCGCCAGAACCGGCTATAAAGTGCTGTGCAACAAACCCTATTCCGGCACGGAAGTTATCCGCGACTATGGCGAAGAACATGCCCGCACCGGCGCGCTGATCGTTTATACATCCGCCGACAGCGTGTTCCAGATCGCTGCCAACGAAGCCATTGTGCCGGTGCCGAAACTGTATGAGATCTGTGAGCAGGCGCGGGAACTGCTGACGGGAAAATACGGCGTGGGCCGCGTCATCGCCCGCCCGTTTGTGGGCGACAGCCGGGAAAACTTTACCCGTACTTCCCGCCGGCATGACTACAGCCTGGTGCCTCCTCGCGACACGATGCTGGACGCTTTGCAGGCCGCGGGCAAAGCGACCATCGGCGTGGGCAAGATCCATGACATCTTTGCCGGCAAAGGCATTGGGGAGACCATCCGTACCAGCGGCAATACCGAGGGCCTCCAAGTGACGCTGGAACTGGCAGACCGTGATTTTGAGGGCCTGGCGTTCGTCAACCTGGTCGATTTTGACATGCTGTACGGCCATCGCCGCGATGTGGCCGGGTATGCGGCGGCTGCTGCGGAATTCAACGACTGGCTGCCCGCCTTCCGCGCCAGAATGCGTCCCGGCGATGTGCTGATGGTCACGGCCGATCACGGCTGCGATCCCAGTTACACAAAAACGACCGACCATACGCGGGAATATGTGCCGTTCCTGATCTGCGGGGAGGAGATCCGTCCGGGTGTCAACCTGCACACGCGTTACAGCTTTGCCACCATTGCAGACACCGTCTGCCGCTGTTTGGATGTCCCGTACTGCGCCGCGGGCTGCGGGGTGTATGATGAGATTCGCCGGTAAGATGGCGCTGACCCTTTTGTATTGTACGGCGGCGGCGCTGGTGGCATATTCCATCGGTCTGGCGCTGACCAGCAACTTCAATATGGGAAACCTGATGGTTTGGTTGCTGGCGGCGGCAGCCGTTGTGCTTGCCGTCTGGCATAAACCGCTTTTCCAATGGTTCCGGGGGCCTTTGCCGGGCCGTGTGACCGGCTGGGCACTGGTGATCCTGGCCATGGCGTATGCGCTGCTCATCGGGTTCGTGGCCGTCAGCGGCTACGCGAACCCGCCCACCGGGCGGGAGCAGGCGATCTTGGTGCTGGGGGCCGGGCTGCGGCGCGACCAGCCCAGCACGCTGCTTCGTTACCGGCTGGACAAAGCGTATGAGTACGCGGCGGCACACCCGGACATGCTGGTGGTGACCAGCGGCGGACAGGGGCGTGACGAATGGGTGCCGGAAGGTCAGGCCATGCGAGATTACCTGATCGCGAAAGGACTGGACCCGGAGCGCGTAATCGCGGAAAACCGCTCGACTTCCACCGAAGAAAACTTCCTGTTTTCGCTGGATCTGCTGAAAGAGCGCGGCATGAGCGAGGCCACCCCAATCGTCTATGTCTCCAACAGTTTTCACTGCTACCGGGCCGGGGAATATGCCCGGCGCGCGGGTTTTACAAGCGTTACTTCGCTTCCGGCTTCCACGCCGTGGCGCAGCGTGCTGCCGTGCTATCTGCGGGAAGCGCTTGCACTTGCTTATTATTGGGTGTTCAAAACGTCAACCAGCGGCCCTATGCACGCGCTGGTGGGCTTTTTGGATCTGAATAAACGATTTTTCTATAAGTGAGAAAGTAGGAGGGAACTGCCATGCAGATCCGCTATTATAAGGAATACAGCCGGTATCTGAACCGGATGATGGAATTTAAGGCTTACGGCCACGCCGGACGGCCTGTCATCATTTTCCCTTGTCAGAGCGGCCGTTTCTACGATTGGGAGGACCACGGCATGTGCAATGCTGCGGCTCCATGGATCGACCGGGGCAAGCTGCAGATCTTTACAGCAGACAGCATCGACCCGGAAAGCTGGGACAACCACGGCCCGGAGCGCCCGCGGATCGAGATGCAGGAACGCTGGTACAACTATGTATGCGAAGAACTGACCCCCCGTGTGCGGGCGATCAACCGTGAGCAGGGGCCGGATCATGAAGGCCGCATCCTGGTGGGCGGCGCCAGTATGGGCGGCGGCCATGCGGTGAATTTTTACCTGCGCAGGCCGGATCTGTATAATGGGACCATCGCGCTGAGCGGTCTGTATTCCTCCCGGATGTTCTTTGGGGATTACATGGACGATCTGGTCTACCGCAATTCCCCCTGTGACTACATGCGGAATTTCCCGGACGATCACCCTTACAAGAAACTCTATGAGCAGGCGGACAAATTCATCCTGTGTTGTGGCCAGGGCGCCTGGGAGGGGGATCTGCTGGCCTCTACCAAAGAACTTCAGAGCATTTTGGAAAGCAAGGGGATCCATCCCATCGTGGATATCTGGGGCATGGACGTTTCCCACGACTGGCCCTGGTGGGAAAAGCAGTGGGTCTACTTCCTGCAAAAGATCCTCGGGAATCCGTAAGCGGCTGGCTCGGAAGGAATTACGGTATGGACTTTTGGCATGATACCGGGATGCAGAAGCGCTGGCGGCGCCGTTTTCTGGCGGCGGTGCTGGTCCTTTTGCTGCCTGCGATCGTATTGGCGTTCTATGCGCGGCCTTCGGCGGACGACTATGTCTATGCGGCGCGCACCCATGCGGTGGTGCAGCAGTATGGATTCGACCTGATGCGTCTGCTGCAGGCCGCGTGGGAGACCACCGTTTACTATTTCAACCACTGGCAGGGGTTGTATGTCTCCGGCTTTGTGCTGGCGCTGCAGCCCGGTATTTTCGGCAACCAGTGGTATGGCCTGACGTTTGTTTGCGTGCTGCTGCCGCTCTTCCTGTGCCTGTACGCCGGTGCGCGGCTGGTCGTGCGGCGGCTGGAACCGGCGCAGAAGTATCTGCCGCTGGCGCTGGCAGTCCTGCTGCTGTTCGCCTTCGTGCAGGGAATGCCGGCCCCGGTGGAAGGGCTGTACTGGTTCAACGGGGCAATGAATTACCAGCCCTATTTCGCGTTGGCTGTTCTGAACGCCTGTCTGGCTTTTGCGTTGGCGGACCCCGGGGAATGTGCGCGGCGCCGCCGCGTGGCGCTGGCAGGGGGCGGCATAGTGAGCAGCCTGGTCATCGGCGGCGGCCATCAGGTGGTGGGGGAACTGAATGTTCTCGTGCTGCTTTTGGCCGTGGTCCTATGCGCACGGCACAGGAATTTCTGGAACGTGCCTGCCTTCCTGGCGGCTGCGGCGGGGCTGGCCGTCAATGTCACCGCGCCGGGCACGCGGGTGCGGGCGGATGGTTTTGGCGGGGCCGGCTTTCTGGAGGCGGCCGTCAAAAGTTTTGTCCTGGCGGCGCTGGAATGGGTCCGCTGGTTGGATGTGCCGCTGCTGTGCCTGCTTTTGCTGCTGGCGATGCCTCTGTGCCGCCTGGCCCGGAGCGCCCGGGTGCCGGACCGTATGTTCCGCCGTCCCTGGCTGGGACTGGGGGGGACATTCCTTCTGATGTGGGCCATGATCTTCTTGCCGTCTTACACCATGGGCGGCATCGGCGCGGGGCGGCTCTTGAACGTGGTCTGGATGACCTTCGTGCTGGGGCTGGCCGTGACGGAATTTCTGTTCTTCGGCTGGGTGGAACGGGTCCGGGGGCATATGCTGAGAAATGCCGAACGCTTATTGGAAAAGCATGGCCGCTATCTGCCGGGTCTGGCGCTGGCGATGCTGGTATGTATGGCGTGCATCGGCAGCCATACGGTCAAGGAAGGGCAGGACAACTACTTTGCCACCAGCCTGGAAGCCTGCTATGAACTTGCCAGCGGCGAAGCGTCCCGCTTTGCCGCTGCGCTGGATGCGCGGGAGGCGGCCTTGTCCGACCCGTCGCAGCCGGATGTGGCGATCAGCCCGTTGGGCGCGGAAGAACGGCCCTGGCTTCTGTTTTACACCGATGTGTCAGTGGGGCCGGATCTGTGGGGGCTGACGCCTTACTACGGGAAGGATTCCGTTGTGGTGGTGGAACGGCAGTAAAGTGGTGTATCCGCAGGGGACGTGCCCGCAGGCGGAAGGACGTTTTCCAGCTGGCCGCCCATTGGATCATTCGCGCGGAGGAAAGGGGGGCCTTGCTGTATTCGGCGCACCCTATGCGCAGTACTGCAAGCAGGTCCGGCGCTATTTTTGAACGGCCCGGAAGGCAAAAAAACGATGGATAAAGCCCCGGCGCGGTGCAATACATGCACCGCGCCGGGGCTTTGCCGTATCGTTCGGGTCAGGGGTCAGGCGCGCTCCTGCACGAAACGGATGAAGGCGTCCCGTTCGGCTTCGGTGCGCAGATTGACGGTATACATGCGGTCGCCCATGTCCAGGCGCAGGGCGGGGGGAAGAACGTCGCACATTTTCATACGAGTACCGTAGCGGGCCAGGATCGCTTCGTGGGAATGCCGGTAGGTGTGGCAGTCGCGGCGGGAAGCATACACGCAGAAATACTTGGGGCCGTTCAGGTCCAGGTTCCGCACTTCATCATAGCAGACCATGTCGGCCCAAATCTGGTAACAGTCTACCGAGTTTGCATAGTTGATCATATCCGGCGTGTAACCGCCGGCCGGACGCATGTTGACTTCCAGCGCTACATAATCGCCTTTTTTGCCAAGCCCCGGTTTGTCGGCGTCCAGCCGGAAAAATTCACAATGGAAAAACCGGCTTTTGGCGCCGAAGGCTTTGATGGTGCGGAAGCCCACGTCTTTCAGCTTGGCGGGGACCTTTTTCTGCGTCCAGTAGGCGAGGTCGCCCTGCCGACTCACGATGTCCAGCAGCGGGGTGGGGAACACGTTGGACGTATAGAACAACGGTACACAGTGGGAGTCTGCCACGCCGTCAAAGCTGACGATGGTCCCGCTGATATATTCTTCCATGATATAGGGCACAGAAGGCGGTTCGGCGTAGAAGGCCCGCAGGTCGGTTTCGTCCCGCAGTTTGTAAGTGGCCTCGGCGCCGCAGCCGTTGTCCGGCTTGACGATTACCGGGTAACCGACCTCGCGGATGAAGTCCCGGGCGGCGTCCAGCGTGCTCACCATATGGTGACGGGCCACCGGCACGCCTGCAGCCCGGTAGCCTTCTTTCATCCGGCTCTTGAACTTGATCCGCGCGATAAAGTCGTTCTGAGCGCCGGTGGTGATGTTGAAATCGGTCCGCAGCTGGGCGTCCATCTCAAGCCAGTATTCGTTGTTCGATTCCAGCCAGTCGATCTTTCCATAGTGAAAGGTGAAATAACCGACGGCACGCACCATTTCGTCGTAGTTGCCCAAGTCGCCGACACGGTAATACTCCGTCAGGCAGTGCCTGAGTTCGGAGGGGATCTCTTCAAAAGGCGCGTCGCCGATCCCCAAAACGTTGACGCCGTTACGGTGCAGGCGGTCGCAGAAATTCCAGTAAGTCTTGGGAAAATGAGGGCTGACAAAAATGAAATTCATGGTGGTGGCGTTACTTCCTCTCTCACAAGGCGGACTCACACAAACTGGTTCCGCACAGGGTCGTACGCATACCCGGCTTCCGCAAGAGCCGCGCACAGGGCGGCTTTGTCGGCGCCTTCTTCTTCGCAGAAGGCGTCCAGGCTGGGGTCGCGGTCGCGCAGTTTGGTGTTTACATAGCTGAACAGAATGATCGGGTCGCGTGGCAGCATGCCGTCCTCCTTGTCATTTTCCATAAAAAGAGAAAAAGCCGATCACGCGAGGTGACCGGCAATTTTTCTTTCCAATCAGACCGCGCGGGTAACTTTACCAGAGCGCAGGCAGCGGGTGCAGGCGTAGATATACTTCGGGGAACCGTCCACGATCGCCTTCACGCGCTTGACATTGGGGTTCCAGGTACGGTTGCTCCGACGATGAGAGTGGGAAACCTTGATACCGAACGTAACACCCTTGCCACAGCAAGAACATTTGGCCATAATTGCTTGCACCTCCTTTTCAATAGCTGTACTATTATAGCGAATTTTTTTCGGAATTGCAAGTCTTTTCCATAAAAAACTTGCGCTTTTTTTGCGAATACGCGCAGCGGGACAAAATCCGGGCAAAAGTGGCGTACAGTTCGGGCGTCAGGGCTTGTTTTGCGCCATTTTGTACGATATAATAAGATGAAATTCAAACAGGGTGGTGCATAGATTGAACGGCTTGTTGTCACCGTACCAGATCCTGCGGTATCTGCTGCGGGCGGTGGTCGTACTGGTGGCCATCCCTTTCCACGAGGCGGCCCATGCCCTGGTCAGTTCCTGGCTGGGGGACGATACGGCCAAACGGGCCGGGCGGCTTTCCCTGAACCCGATCCGCCATTTCGACCCGTTGGGGGCGCTGTGCATGCTGCTGGGCGGCGTCGGCTGGGCAAAGCCGGTGGGGATCGACCCGCGAAATTATAAGGACCCCAAGCTGGGCATGGCGATCTCTGCCGCCGCAGGCCCGCTGTCCAACCTGTTGCTGGCCTGGGGCTCGATGATCTTGTACAAGATCGTCCTTTACAGCGCGGCAGCGCAGCAGAGCCGCTTGATGGCGGTGCTGTCGCTGCTGCTGTATGATATGATCGTGATGAACCTGAGCCTGGCGGTTTTCAATCTGCTCCCGATCCCGCCGTTTGACGGCAGCCGCATCGCGCTGCTGTTTCTGCCCCGGCGGCTGTATTTCCAGGCGATGCGGTACGAACGGCAGATCATGCTGGCGGTGCTGCTGCTGGTATTCCTGGGCGCGCTGGACGCCCCCCTGTCCCTCCTCGTCGATCTGATGTGGGACCGTCTGGTAGAATGGACCGGGTTTGTAGAAATGTGGTGGAGGTAAATTTGCAAGAAACGCTGACGTTCAAACTGGAAGAATTTGAGGGACCGCTGGACCTTCTGCTCTATCTGGTCGGCAAAAACAAGATGAACCTCTATGATGTGAACATCATGGAACTGATCGACCAGTATACGGCGGCGATCCATACGCTGCAAGAAGACCGGATGGAGGTCTCCAGTGAGTTTATCGATATGGCGGCGCATCTGGTCCAGATGAAAAGCGCGCTGCTGCTGCCCCGCAGCCCGGAGGCAGAGCGTATGAAAGCGGAACTGACCGGGCGCCTGATCGAATACAGCGCCTGTAAAGAGGTGGCTGCCAGCCTGGGCAGCCGGGCGCGGGATCTGTACACGGCGGTGCGTGAACCCATGCCGCTGGTCGGCGCGGCTGAATATACCCGCCGCCATGATCCAAACCTTCTGGTACAGGCCTGGTTCGGCCTGATGGGGCGCAGTCTTCGCAAGCGCAGGCCTACGCAGGATCGTTTTGAGCCGCTGGTCACCGCGCCGTTCGTTTCGGTGGCGAGCAGGGTCTCCCACATGCTGCGGGGGCTTCTGCGGGGCAGCCTGAGCCGCATCGGCCAGCTGTTCAGCCGGGAGGAAAGCCGCAGCACCAATGTGGCGACTTTTTTGGCGCTGCTGGAACTGATCCGCGCGGGCCGGGTCCGCGTGGAGGATAACGGCACGCTGGATCTTGACCGCAGCCATCACAGAAGAAAGGAGGGCGCTGCCCGTGAATGAAGCGCAGCAGACCGGCGCGCTGGAAGCGATGCTTTTTGCCCATGCCGAGCCGGTGGAGACCGAGCGTCTGGCGGATGCCCTGCGCCTTTCCGCTCAGGATACGGAAGAACTGCTGCACGGCCTGCAGCAGCGCTATGACGAGCAGGAGAGCGGTCTGGCCATCCTGCACTTTGAGCCGGACCGCTGGCAGATGACGACGCGGCCCTACTACGGGGAAGTCGTCAAACGGGTCCTGGATACCCGCCGCAACGCGCCGCTCTCGCCCGCGGCGCTGGAAGTGCTGGCGGTGATCGCCTATAACCAGCCGGTTTCGCGCAGTTTTATCGAACAGGTGCGCGGGGTGGATTCTTCTTCCACCGTGACCAAACTGCTGGAAAAGGGCCTGATCGAAGAAGCCGGCCGGTTGGACCTGCCGGGGCGCCCGGTGGCCTTCCAGACCACCGATACGTTTCTGCGCGTGTTCGGGCTGGGCGGCTTAAAAGACCTGCCGCCGCTGCACGACGAAGTTGCGGAGGATGCGGCGGCCGGGGGCGTGCAGGAAGCGCCCATGGCTGATGGGGAAGAGCAGGCCGAACAACTGGAATGGAAGTGAGCGGCGATGCCTGTAGTCTTGATGATCCTGAAGGTGTTGCTGGCCCTGTTGGCGGCCCTGCTTTTGCTGCTGGCGGCGGCACTGCTGCTTCCGCTGGGATTTGCAGTAGAATACCGCGCGGGCCGGATCCGGCTGAAAGCAGTCTACGGCCCGTTGCGCCGTACCTTTTGGTCGTTTCACCTGAAAAGGCCCGCCGCGCCCGCGGGCGGCAGACCGCGGCCTTCGCAGCCCGACGCTCCGGCCGCTTCGCAGCCGGCGGCTTCCGGCCGAGCGTCACGCCCGGAATCTGCATCAACGCCGCCGCCGGATAGCGCTCCGGCTGCACCGGCGGCGGAGCCGGTCCCCGCCGAAGAGGAAGAGACACCGCAGATCCCGGCCGGGGCAATCGGCCGTGTGGAACGGGTGCTTACGCTTCTGGAGGACGACCCGCAGGCGCTTTTGCACTGCGCATGGGAACATATGCGCTGGCTGGACCGTCATTCCTTTTTTAAGGTCCGGGTGCGGCATTTGAACGTGTTCTGGACGGTCACCTGTGAAGATGCGTCCCGGACCGCCATTGCCTATGGCGCGGCGCTTTCGGCGTTGAATACCGCTTTGGCTGCGGCACAGCAGATGCTCCACCTGCAGAGCGACCGCCTGTGCCTGGAGCCGGATTTTACCGGGCAGCGGCGGCAAGAGCGCGAGATCAGTTTTACGGTGTCCGCCTGTGCGGCGCTGATGTTCCATCTGCTGTACCGCATCTGGAAAGATCCGCTGCTACAGCCTGCGCCCCGGGAGAGTACCGTTTGATTTTGATAACATTTGGGAGGAGTTATTATGGCAGAACATCCGATTGAAGGGCTGATGGGCGTTACCATCGACAAGATCCGCGAAATGGTGGATACCAGCACGATCATCGGGGACCCGATCCATGTGGATGCAGCCACCACCATCATCCCGGTGTCCCGCGTTACGTTCGGCTTTGCTTCGGGCGGTTCCGATGTGGCGCCGAAAGCGGAAAAGCAGATGTTCGGCGGCGGCACGGGGGCTGGCGTTTCGGTCACGCCGGTGGCGTTTCTTGTCATTTCCGGCGGGAACGTCCGCACGGTGCAGCTGATCGAGAAGGTCACTGCGGTGGACAATGCCATCGCGGCGCTGCCGGAACTGATCGAAAAGATCACGGCCAGCCTGAAGCGGAACAAGCCCGGGGAAGGCGAGCCGGAAGCATAAGGAGTACACATGGCAGAACAACGGATTCAGAAAGTACTGGCCGATCAGGGGATCTGTTCCCGCCGGGAGGCGGAGCGCCTGATCGCGGCCGGCAAGGTAAAAGTGAACGGGCACCCGGTGGGCCTGGGGGACAAGATGGACCCCGACTACGACAAAGTCTCCATCGACGGGAAAAACGTCCGCATTGTACGTAAGCGGCAGTATACCTATATCATGCTGCACAAGCCCCGCGGATATCTGACCACCCGCTCCGACGACCGCGGGCGCAAGACGGTCATGGACCTGGTGGCGGATGTGCCGGCCATGCTGCGCCCGGTAGGCCGCCTCGACAAAGACAGCGAAGGCCTGCTGCTGATGACCGACGATGGTGCGTTCATCAACCTGCTGACCCATCCCTCGGGTGGGGTAGGCAAGCTGTACCGCGTCACCGTGAACCCCCGGGCCACTGAAGAACAGATCGTGCAGATGGCGTCCGGCGTGGTGCTGGATGACGGCGTCCGCACACAGCCCTGTGTGATCCATGTGCTATCGGACGAACCCGGGCGGACGGTGCTGGAGATCACCCTGCACGAAGGGCGCAACCGGCAGATCCGCCGTATGTGTTCGGCGGTGGGGCTGCAGGTGGTGCGGCTGAAACGCAGCGCCGAAGGCCCTGTGAAGCTGGGCATGCTGCAGCCGGGCGAGTACCGGGAACTGAAAAGGTCCGAGGTCAGCGCGTTGCGCAATGCTGCACAGAAAAATGCCCGCCCGGCGCCTGCCCGCCCGCAGCCGGCCGGCCGCCGTCCGGGACCGATCCGGCAGGGTGGGGAAGAGTGACAAAAACAATGCGGGAAAACCACCCGGAAATCCACAACTTTCTACTTGTGAAAGCTTGGACAAAGTAGTATAATTGTGCCAAATGATATATTTTCATAAACATTTTTACAAAAAACAGTCAGTCTTATACCATTAGGAGGTCGCTGTATGGCAGCAAACAAACCCGGCAAGGCAGAGATCCTTGCAGCCTTTTTCGATGACGGCAGTTCCATGCCGCTGTACACGGAGGGCGCCGTCAGCGCGGCATACGGCTGCGCGAACGGGCAGAGCGTCTACGCCGTATATGAAAACGGTGAACCCGTCACGGTGCAGGACATTGAACGGAAGATCCATGTGCTGGAAATGGCCGCACAGACCGGTGCGCCCGTTGTGACGTTCTACAACGCTTCCGGCGCCAAACTGGACGGCGGTCTTGAACTGCTCAAGGCCACATCGGCGCTGACGGCGCAGATTGCCCGGGTCTCCGGCGTTGTACCGCAGATCGCGGTGGTCACCGGCACCTGCGCGGGCACCAGCGCCATCCATGCGGCGGCGGCGGATGTCTGCATTATGGCGGAGGACGCGGAACTGTTTTTGAACGCGCCGTTTACCGCGCAGGACAGCGTGAGCGGCGCCGGTTCGGCGGCCTTCGCCGCCAAGGCCGGCGTGGCGGCTGTGGTTGCAGCCGACGCGGTGCAGGCGGCCAAGCGCGCCGCAGGCGTTGTGGCGCTGCTGCCTGCAAACAACCTGGCAGGGCCGGTTCTGTTCGACTTCGAACCCTCCGGCAAAACGCTGAATGTGGCAAAATATACGGCTGCGGGTGCGGTGGAAGCGCTGGCTGATACCGGCAGCGCAGTGGAACTGTACAGCGGTTACGGCAAGCACATCGTCACAGCGCTGGCAACCATCAACGGCAGTGCGGTGGGCATTGTTGCGACGGAGAAAGCGGCGCTGTGCCATAAGTGCACGGCCAAGGCGGCCCGTTTCGTCCGCCTGTGTGATGCATACAGCATCCCCGTCGTGACGGTCGTGAACAGCGAAGGCTTTGTAAAGAGCGAAGGCGATGACCAGGCGGGCGGCATCCGTCAGGCGGCCCGCATGGCGGGCGTTTACGCGGAGGCCACCACGGTCAAGGTTGCGGTGCTGGCCGGTGAGGCGGTAGGGCCGGTTTATACCGTCTTTGGCGCCTGCGCAGACTGGCGCGTTGCGGTCAAGGGCTGCACCATTGCCCCGCTTGCCCCGGAGACGGCGGTGAGCGTTCTGTACAAGGATGAGATCTATGCCTCGGATAACATTGCCGATGCGACCAGGGAAAAGGCGGCGGCTTATGCCAGGGAGGTCTGCGGCGCGGAAGCGGCAGCCTGTAGCGGCGCGGCGGATACAGTCGCCGATGCGGCCGGTGTGCGCGGCGCGGTGGCGCAGGCGCTGGATATGCTGGCCAGCAAGCGCGCAGTCCGTCTGGCCAAGAAGCATGGCAATATCACGCTGTGAGCCTGGGCGCACAGTGAATCTCATGTTCTGACTTTTTAAGGAGGATCTTCCTATGAAAAACCTGATCGTTACTGTCAATGGTGTCGCTTACAACGTTACCGTGGAAGAGGGCGTGGCCTCTGCTGCGGCTCCTGCTGCACCCGCTGCGCCTGCCGCGGCGGCTGCCCCTGCCCCGGCTCCTGCGGCAGCGCCCGCCCCGGCGCCCGCTGCCGAACCGGCGGCTCCTGCCGGGACCGCCGGCGCGATGGCCGTCAATGCGCCGATGCCGGGCAATATCCTGGATGTGCGCGTCAAGCCGGGCGATTCCGTCAAGGCCGGCGATACGCTGCTGATCCTCGAAGCCATGAAGATGGAAAACGAGATCAGCGCCCCGCAGGACGGCACCGTCGCCAGCGTGGACGTCCGCAAGGGCGATGTGGTGGACTCTGGCACGCTGCTGTGCACCATGAACTGATTGAATAAATAGCGAGGTGAAAGACATTGGCTAAGAAACCGATCCAAATTACCGAGGTCGTTCTGCGCGACGCGCACCAGTCGCTGCTTGCCACCCGCATGACGATGGACGAAATGCGCCCGATCCTGCCGGAGATGGACAAGATCCCGTACTTCTCGGTGGAATGCTGGGGCGGCGCGACCTTTGACTCCTGCATCCGCTTTTTGGACGAGGACCCGTGGGAGCGCCTGCGCATCCTGCGCAAAGAACTGCCGCACCAGAAGCTGCAGATGCTGTTCCGCGGCCAGAACATGCTGGGGTACCGCCCCTATGCCGACGACGCGGTCGAGTACTTCGTACAGAAATCCGTGGCCAACGGCATCGACGTGATCCGCATTTTTGACGCGCTGAATGACCCGCGCAACCTGCAGACGGCCATTCAGGCGGCCAACAAGGAAGGCGCGCACGTCCAGGCGTGTATCAGCTACACCCTGAGCCCGGTGCACAACAACGAGTACTTTGCACAGTACGCAAAGACGCTGGAAGAGATGGGCGCCGACTCCATCTGCATCAAGGATATGGCGGGCCTGCTCAAGCCGTACACCTGCTATGACCTGGTCAAAGAGCTGAAATCCACCGTCAGCATCCCGGTGGACATTCACAGCCATTACACTGCCGGTCTGGCTTCCATGTCCATCCTCAAGGGCATCGAGGCGGGCGCCGACATCGTGGACACCGCCATGAGCCCGCTGGCGCTGGGTACTTCCCACATGCCTACCGAGAGTCTGGTCGCCGCCCTGCAGGGCACCGACTACGATACGGGCCTCGATTTGAACCAGCTCAACGTTGTGCGCGCCTATTTCGCCAAACTGCGCGAAAAGTACATCGCCAACGGTCAGATCAGCCCCAAGTCCCTGGGCGTCGACGCCAACACGTTGCTGTACCAGGTGCCGGGCGGCATGTTCTCCAACATGCTCAAGCAGCTGAAAGACGCCGGGCAGGAGGACAAGCTGGACGAAGTGCTGGCGGAGATCCCCCGTGTGCGCGAGGACGCGGGGTATCCGCCGCTGGTCACCCCCACCAGCCAGATCGTGGGCACTCAGGCTGTGTTCAACGTGATCCTGGGCGAGCGCTACAAGATGGTCACGAAGGAATTCAAGGGCCTGGTCCATGGCGACTACGGCAAGACCCCGGCCCCCATCAAGAAAGAGTTCAGCGACTTCATCTTGAAGGGCGAAGAACCCATCACCTGCCGTTTTGCCGATACGCTGGAGCCTGAGATGGATAAACTGAAGGAAGAAGCCTCCAAGTACGCCATTCAGGAAGAGGATGTGCTGACCTACGCCATGTTCCCGCAGGTCGCGCCCAAATTCTTTGAAAAGCGCAACGCCCGGCTGCAGGGCGTGGATGCGCTCCATGCCGATTACGAGAAGAAATCTCACCCGGTCTAATGTTTGCAGGCCGCTCCCGCCGCTGGCGGGGGCGGCTTTTTGTGTCTGTGCAGTGAAAAAGCGCCGGAAATCGGAGAAAGAAGCCCTTTTTTCTTGCATCCGGCCCGTAAAAATAGTACAATATACAATATATGTTTTTCGGCAAGGAACGTGTGAGGTGCAGGATATGGTTTTAAGCATGACGGGCTATGGCCGCGCGGGGGCGCTGCTGCACGGGCGGGATATCAAAGTGGAACTGCGCAGCGTCAACGCGCGCTTTTTTGAGTATTCCTCCCGTCTGCCGCGCTCCTGCATGTTTCTGGAGGATAAACTCAAGCAGCTGGTGGCTTCCCGGGTCAGCCGCGGCAAAGTGGAACTGACCCTCACTGTGCAGGCCGTCACGGCGGCAGATACCGTTGTCACGGTGAACTGGCCGTTGGCGCAGGGGTACCGGGCGGCACTGAACGCTCTGGCAGAGCGGATGGATCTGAAAAACGATATGACGGCGGGGATGCTGGCGCGTTTCCCCGATGTGCTGGCCCAGACCGCCGCGCCGGCGGATGAAGCGGAACTGTGGCAGGATGTGCAGTCGGTGGCACAGCAGGCGCTGGACGCCTTTGTGGCCATGCGCGCCCGGGAAGGCGGCAAACTCAAAGCAGACGTGTCGGGGCGGCTGGAGACCATTGAGAAACTGGTGGGCGAGATCGAAAAGGACAGCGCGGGCCGCGTCCGGGCATACACGGAAAAGCTTTATGCCCGCCTGCAGGAACTGCTGGGGGACCGCAGCATCGACGAGTCGCGGCTGCTCACCGAAGCGGCGATCTTTGCGGATAAGACGGCGATCGACGAGGAGACTGTGCGCCTGCACAGCCATGTGGCCCAGTACCGGGATATTTTGGAGATGGCAGAGCCCATCGGCCGTAAGCTGGATTTTCTGACACAGGAACTCAACCGGGAGTCCAATACCATTGGTTCCAAATGCCAGGATGTGGCCATCACCCGGCTGGTGGTGGAACTCAAGTCCGAGATCGAGAAGATCCGGGAACAGATCCAGAACATCGAGTAAGGGGCAGCCATGAAACTTATCAACATTGGCTTCGGCAATATGGTGAACGCGGACCGTGTGATCGCCATCATCAGCCCGGATTCGGCGCCCATCAAACGTCTGATCCAGGACGCGCGGGAAAAGGGCGCGCTGATCGACGCTTCCTACGGGCGGCGGACACAGGCGGTTTTGATCATGGACTCTGATCATGTGATCCTGTCCGGCATCCCGCTGGACAGCGTGACAGGGCGGTTTGCGCAGGAAGAAAAGGAAGAATAAAGGGGTATAGGAATCATGAAAGGTGAAAAGTATCTGTTCGTTGTATCGGGGCCGTCGGGCACGGGGAAGGACACCGTGGTGGCCAACCTGCTGAAAAAACACCCGGAGATCCAGCACACGGTCTCAGCCACGACCCGTCCGCCCCGGGAGGGGGAAAAAGACGGGATCAACTACCACTTTATGACCAGGACGGACTTTGAAAAGCATCTGGCCGAGGATCAGATCGTGGAACATACCCAGTACTGCGGCAACTATTACGGGACGCTGCGCAGCGAGATCGAGGGCCGCATGGCGCTGGGGATCCCCGTCATTCTCGTCATCGAGGTGGAGGGAGCAGGCAATATCAAGCGGATGTACCCCGGCGCGACGACGATCTTCGTGCTGCCGCCGGATATGGAAGAACTGGAACGCCGCCTGCGCAACCGCGGCACGGAGAACGAAGAAACGATCCAGCGCCGGCTCAAGCGCGCCGAGACCGAGATCGCCAATTCGGTGGACTATGACGAGCATGTGGTCAACGTGCAGGTGGAGACTTGCGCCGACAGCCTGTATTCCATCATTCAGTTCCGGCTGAAACACGGGAAGGACGAATGACCCGGCAAATCGCGCAGGTCGCGGTAGACAACGCGACTATACACTTCGATAAACGCTATTCCTACCGCATCCCGCCGCCGATGCAGGGGCGGGTCTGGCCCGGCAGCCTGGTGCTGGTGCCCTTTGGGCGGGGCGACAAGCCCCGCATGGCCGTGGTGCTGGCAGTGCAGGAAGAAACGCAGGAGAATGCTTCCCCCCGGCTGAAATCTCTGTGGGATGCAGCCCCCGAACAGGCACGACTGACACCGGATCTGATGGAACTGGTGCGGTTCCTCAAAGAGCGGACTTTCTGCACCTGGTTCGAGGCGGTCCGGGCGGTGATCCCCTATGGGGCGCAGTACCGCTGCACGCTCGAAAACGGCCGCCCGGTGATGCAGAACTGCCTGAACCGCACGACGGAGCGGGTCTATACCCTGGCGGGGGAACTGCCTGCCAAACCAAAACCCGGCCCCCGTCAGCTGGCGGCAGTGGAAGCCCTGCGGCAAGGCCCGCTGACGGCCCGCCAGCTGGAAGAACGGGGGATCTCCAAGCCCACGCTGGATACCTTGTGCCGCAAGGGCGTTTTGCAGGAGGGCCGGCAGGATCGAATGCTGGACCTCTTTGCAAGCATTCCCTTTGACCCGCAGCCCATCACCCTGGCGGGGGAGCAGCAGCATGCCCTGGAAGCACTGCTGCCGGATCTGGAAGATGACCGCCCGCATGCCGCGCTGCTGCACGGGGTTACCGGCAGCGGCAAGACCATGGTGTTCCTCAAGCTGATCGAGCGGACGCTGGAACTTGGCCGCAAGGCGTTGGTGCTGGTGCCGGAGATCAGCCTGACCCCCCAGATGATCCGCCGTCTGAAATCCACCTTCGGCAGCCGCCTGGCGGTGCAGCATTCGGCGCTGAACAACACCGAGCGCCTGCTGCAATGGCGGATGATCCAGCAGGGCAACGCCGATATCGTGGTGGGCACGCGCAGCGCCATCTTTGCGCCGCTGCAAAACCTGGGCCTGATCATTCTGGACGAGGAACAGGAGCACACCTACCAGAGCGAATCCGCCCCCCGGTATGACGCCCACGACGTGGCCAAAAAGCGCGCCGCGATCGAAAACGCCCTGCTGGTCTTTGCCTCTGCCACCCCGCGCACCGAGACCTACCACGCGGCGGCGAACGGAAAGTACAAACTGGTCACACTGAAACAGCGTTATGGGGAGCGGCCGCTGCCGAAAGTGGATTTTATCGACATGCGCGCTGAACTGGCGGCGGGTAACCCGCGGGAAGTCAGCGCCCGCATGGCGCAGGAACTGCAGAAGAACCTGGATAACGGGGAACAGAGCATCCTGCTGCTGAACCGGCGGGGCTACCACACGGTGGGCATGTGTACGGTTTGCGGCCACGTGCTCAACTGCCCCAACTGCAGCGTGCCGCTGGTCTACCACAAACCCCAGCAGGCGCTGATGTGCCACCATTGCGGGCACACGGTGCAGCCGCTGCCCCAGACCTGCCCGGAATGCGGCGGGAAGCTCCGTTACAGCGGCTTCGGCACCCAGCGGGTGGAAGAGGAACTGGCCGAACTTCTGCCGCAGGCGCGGGTCCTGCGCATGGACCAGGACTCCACCGGGCAGAAAAACGCCCATGAGAAGATGCTGGCTGAATTTGGCCGGCACGACTATGACATCCTGCTGGGCACCCAGATGGTGGCCAAGGGCCTGGATTTTGAGAAGGTCACGCTGGTGGGCGTTTTGGGCATTGACTCGCTGCTGTTCGGGCAGGGGTTCCGCGCCTATGAAAACGTGTTCAGTCTGGTGACCCAGGTCATCGGGCGGGGCGGCCGGGCAGAACTGCCGGGGCGAGCGCTGATCCAGACCACTGTGCCGGGGCACCCGGTGCTGCAGCTGGCGGCCGCGCAGGATTACGAGGCGTTCTACCGGGAAGAGATCGCCTTTCGCAAATTCGGCCTGTATCCGCCTTTCTGCGCTTTCTGTGTGGCCGGTTTTGTAGGCGCACAGGAGGGCGCGGTGGCGTTAGCGGCGCATCGTTTCGGCACGCTGCTGGCGGAGCGCGCCGCCCGGCGCCCCCATATACCGATGCGCCTGTTGGGCCCCGCCCCCATGAACATCAGCATGCTGAACGGAAAATACCGTTACAAACTCACCATCAAATGCCGCAACGACGCCGCTTTCCGCGCGCTGCTGCGGGAAACGCTGGAAGCCTACGCGCAGGAAAAACTGCCGCAAAAGGCTTCGGTGGTTCTGGATTTCAATTCCGACGGCGATCTGTAGCCTTGACCCGGCCCGAAACAGACCGGGAAACGCTGCAAACACCGTATATTTACTTTGATATGGAGGAAAACAAAATGGCTTTGCGTACGATCGTACAGGACGGCGACCCGATCCTGAAAAAAGTCTGCCGCCCGGTGACCAAATTTGACGAGAAACTGGGCATCCTGCTGGATGACATGAAGGAAACGCTGCTGGCCGCCAACGGCCTGGGCCTGGCGGGCCCCCAGGTGGGCATGATGCGCCGCCTGTTCATCTGCCTGGATGAGCGGGATATGCCGGAAGAAGTCCCCGCCAACTATGAGTACAAGTTCATTGAGTTCATCAACCCCGAAATTTTGGAGTTGAGCGACGAAAAGGTGGAACTGTACGAAGGATGCCTTTCTTTCCCGGGGCATAACGGGGCCATTGCCCGCTCCAAGCACGTCAAGGTCAAAGCGCAGGACCGCCATGGCGAATGGTTTGAGATGGAAGCGGACGATATGCTGGCCCGCTGCATCCAGCACGAGAACAACCACCTGGACGGCATCACCATCATGGATCTGGCGACCCGCTTCTATGAGGATGACTACCCCGAGGAAAACGAGGATTGATCGATGCGCATTTTGTTCATGGGAACCCCGGACATCGCGGCGGAAAGCCTGGCCGCGCTCATCGAAGCGGGGCACGAGATCTGCGCGGTATTCACCCGGCGCGATAAGCCGGTGGGCCGCAAGCAGATCCTGACGGAGCCGCCGGTCAAGCAGCTGGCCCGCCAGCACGGCATCCCGGTGTACCAGCCCCGTACCCTGCGGGACGGGGCCTCGGACGATCTGATCCGCGGGCTGGCGCCGCAGATCATCGTGGTAGTGGCCTACGGCTGCATCATCCCGCCGCAGCTGCTGCATGCGGCGCCTTACGGCTGCATCAACCTGCATGTCTCGCTGCTGCCGAAATACCGCGGCTCGGCGCCCATCCAGTGGGCGGTCCTCAATGGCGATGTGCAGACCGGCGTATCCATCATGCAGCTGGACGAAGGGCTGGATACCGGGGATGTCCTGATGGTGGAGCCGGTGGAGATCGGCCCCGAGGAAACCAGCGGGCAGCTGTTCGACCGGGTCAGTGCGGTAGGGGCCAAAACGCTGGTCGCCGCGCTGGAAAAACTGCAAGCCGGGCAGCTTGTCCCTGCCCCGCAGGACGGCGCGCAGGCAACGCTGGCGCCGCCCCTCAACAAGGAAATGGCGCGGTTCGACTTCACGGAGGATGCGGCTCACATCCACAACTGGGTGCGCGGTATGAACCCGTGGCCGATGGCCTGGTTCATGCAGGACGGCAAACGCATCAAAGTGCAGGCGTGCCGTACGGCGGAAAACCCCGGCGGCGCCGCGCCCGGCACCGTGCTGGCCCTGAAGCCGCTGACCATCGCGGCGGGGAACGGCGCTGTGGAACTGCTGACGGTCACGCCGGAAGGCGGTAAGCCCATGGAGGGTACCGCCTGGGCCGCGGGGCGCCGCATGAAAGCGGGGGATACCCTGTGACGCCGCGCCGTCTGGCAGTCAAGGCGCTGATGCACCAGGAGCAGGCCGGTTATGCCAACCTGGTGCTGGATGCGGAACTGAAAAAATGCGTGCCGCCGCCAGATGCACGGGATGCAGCTTTTGCGGCACGGATCTTTTACACTGTGCTGGAGTATCTGCCGTTGCTGGATCACCTGTTGGACCGTTTCAGCAAAAAGCCGGTGTACAGACTGGACCCGCCGGTGCGCGCGATCCTGCGGGCTGGACTGGCGCAGGCGCGCTATATGCAGGTGCCGCTGCCTGCGGCAGTCGATGAGTCGGTCCGGCTGACCAAAGCTATGGGCAAGACCAGCGCCGCCGGCATGGTGAATGCAGTGCTGCGGCGCGCAGCGCAGGAACAGGTGCAGGAAGGGGATTTTCCTGACCCGGTGGAACGGCTGGCTACATTTCATTGTTTATCTCGTCAAGTGGCGCAGCTGCTGTACACCCAGTACGGGCAGGAAGCGTTTGCATTGGCGGCTTCTTTTCGGTCCCGTCCGGCCACGGCGATCCGGGTCAATACGCTGCGGACGGCCGATGACACGCTGGCACAGGCCCTCCAGGCCGAGGGACATCGTGTTTTGCCCGGTCCCTGGCCCCATGCGCTGCTGGTGGACTTTCGGGGCTCCCCGGCCGCAGGCGCAGCTTTCGCCCGCGGGGAGTACCACGTGCAGGGGCTGGCCAGCCAGTTTGCCGCGCTGTGCCTGCAGGCGCGGCCCGGGCAGCGGGTGCTGGACCTTTGCGCTGCGCCGGGGGGCAAAAGCCTTACGCTGGCACAGCAGATGGAAAACACCGGCGAACTGGTCAGTGGGGAAGTGGTGCCGGGGCGTGTGGCGCTGATCGAGAAGGCGTTCGCGCGGTGCGGTGTGACCTGTGCCCGGGCGGTGCAGAACGATGCGGCTGTCCGTTTTGACTGGGGAAAATTCGACCGCGTCCTTTGTGATGTGCCCTGCTCGGGTTTGGGCGTCATTGCCAAAAAACCGGATATTCGCTACAAAGATTTGGATGGAATGGAGAATTTGTGCGCTGTTCAACGTAAAATTTTGCAAAATGGCGCGGATTCTCTTGCTGAATCGGGCCGTTTGGTGTATTCTACCTGTACAGTCAATCATCAGGAGAATCAGGCGCAGGTCCAGTGGTTCCTGCGCCAGAACCCGCAGTTCCGCCTTGTCCCGCCGCCCGTCACGGTGCCGGGAATGGAGGCGGGAGAGTACGGGACGATCCTGCTGCCCCATAAAACGGGAACGGACGGCTTTTTTGTAGCCGTTTTGGAAAAACTTTTGACATAATTTTGGATTATACTATAGATTGGGAAAGGAGAGGCCGGGATGGACGGCAAGGCAAAAATCTGTCTGTCGGATCTGACGCTGGAAAGGTTGACGGCATATATCGTCGGGCTGGGCCAGCCGAAATTCCGTGCCAGGCAGATCTTCAAATGGCTGCATCAGAAGCTGGTCACGGACTTTTCCCAGATGACGGACCAGCCCAGGACGTTCCTGGAGGCGTTGCAGGCGCAATGCACCATTGCGGCTCCAACGATCCGCCGCAGGCAGCAGTCCAGGGACGGCACGGTCAAATACCTGCTGCAGCTTGCCGACGGCAACTGCATTGAGACGGTGCTGATGCGGTATAAATATGGCAACACCGTCTGTGTTTCCACCCAGGTCGGCTGTGCGATGGGGTGCCGTTTCTGCGCTTCCACCCAGGCAGGCCGGGTGCGGGACCTGACCCCCGGGGAGATCGCGGCGGAGATCTATGCCGCACAGAAGGATTCGGGGGAGCGGGTGTCCCACATCGTGCTCATGGGCATCGGGGAACCGCTTCACAACTTTGACAATGTGATGGATTTCCTCGAGATCATCTCCTGTCCCGAAGGGCTCAACATAGGCATGCGGAATATCAGCCTGTCCACCTGCGGGCTGGTGCCCAAGATCGACGCGCTGGCCCAAAAGCATCTGCAGCTTACCCTTTCGGTCTCGCTGCACGCGCCGGATAACGCGACCCGCTCCGGCATGATGCCTGTCAACGACGCCTATCCGCTGGAGGAATTGATCCCGGCCTGCCGCCGCTACCAGAAGGAGACCGGGCGGCGGATCAGTTTTGAGTATTCGATGGTGCGGGGCGTGAACGACAGTTCCGCCATGGCGCAGAAGCTGGCGCACCTGATCGAAGGCATGGGGGCCCATGTCAACCTGATCCCCATCAACCCGGTGGATGGCAGCCCTTACTCGGCTACCGACGAGGCCAATGTGCGCCGCTTCCAGCATGAACTGGAACGTCTGGGCGTCAATGCCACGGTGCGCCGCCGCCTGGGCACCGACATCAGCGCGGCCTGCGGCCAGCTGCGGCGCGAGGACGCACAGGCGGCAACATGAGTGTTTGGCCGGGAAATGAGTAACCAACGAAAGGAACGTCCTGAATGAAGATCGCTGCGATCACTGACATCGGGAGCTGCCGCCAGGAAAATCAGGATAACTACTGTGCGCAGCAGATGGCAGGCGGTACAGCCTGGGGCATCGTCTGCGATGGGATGGGCGGCGTGAACGGGGGCCGTATGGCGGCCCGCATCGCTACCGATACCATGCAGAAATACTTTGCTCGGCAGATCCGCCTTCTGCAGCCGGGCGGGGAAAAGAGTTTTCTCATGCGCGGGTTCGATGTGACGAACCGCGCCGTGTATGACAAAGCTACTTCCGACCCGGAAATGCTGGGCATGGGCACCACCGGGGTGTGCGCCTATGTGGGAAGCGGGCTTGCGCATATCGTGCACGCGGGCGATTCCCGCGCTTACCTGTACCATGAAGGCGGGCTGCGGCAGATCACGCGTGATCATTCCATGGTCCAGCAGCTGGTGGACAGCGGCCAGATCACCCGGGAGCAGGCGACCCTCCACCCGCAGAAGAACCTGATCACCCGGGCGCTCGGGGTGGCGGCCAATATCGTGCCGGAATACAACCGCTGTGAGGTGGAAGCGGGGGATATCCTGCTTTTGTGCACCGACGGCCTGACCAATATGGTACAGGATGCAGAGATCGCGCGGGTCCTGCAGGAAGTCCCTTTCTTTGATGCGACCCGCATTCTTGTGGACCGTGCGCTGCAGGCGGGCGGCCAGGACAATATCACCGTTTTGCTTATGGGCGTGGAGATAACGGAGGTCAACAATGGATAATTTGATTGGAAGGCGGCTCGATGGCCGTTATTTGATTCAAAGCCTCGTCGGCGTCGGCGGCATGGCCAACGTGTACCGCGGTGTGGACGAAAAGAACGGCAACGCCATCGCCGTCAAAGTGCTCAAGGAAGAATTTCTCGACAATGAGGAACTGGTCCGCCGCTTCAAAAACGAGTCCAAGGCGATCTCCATCCTGGATCACCCCAACATCGTCAAGGTGTATGACGTGTCGGTGACCGACCGGCTGCAGTATATCGTGATGGAGTATGTGGACGGCATCACCCTGAAAGAATACCTGAAGCAGCGCGGCGGCGCACTGACCTGGAAGGAAACGGTGCATTTTGCCACCCAGGTCCTGCGCGCGCTGCAGCATGCCCATTCCAAGGGGATCATCCACCGCGATGTAAAGCCGCAGAACATTATGCTGCTGGCAGACGGTTCCATCAAGATGATGGACTTCGGCATCGCCCGTTTCTCCCGGGCGCAGAGCCAGACGGTCAGCGACAAGGCCATCGGTTCGGTGCATTACATCAGCCCGGAACAGGCCAAGGGCGACAGGACCGACGCGCGCACCGACATCTATTCGGTCGGCGTGATGCTGTATGAGATGCTCTCCGGCCGCCTGCCGTTCGACGGCGACGGTGCGGTATCCATTGCGATCATGCAGATCTCGGACAAGGCCAAGCCTCTTGCACAGGTGGCGCCGAATGTGCCCCAGGGACTCTGCCAGATCACCGAAAAGGCGATGGAAAAAGACCCGGACAAGCGTTATCAGAGCGCTAAAGAAATGCTGGAAGCGATCGAGGAATTTAAACGCAACCCTTCGATCCGGTTTGAATACGAGTACAGAAATATGCAGGATAATCCGCAAAAGAACATCAACCGCGTTGTCAACAACGCAAAGCCCGGCCCGAAGAGCGGCAGCATCCGCACGGGCGGGGCCCGCCGCGCCGGAACGTCCAACCCGGGCCGCAGCAAGGGGAAAAAAGGCGCTGCAACCGCAGAAAAGAAGCCTTTCTCGGTCCTGCCGATCTTTTTCGGGATGGCGGTCGCTTTCGTGATCGGCGCCGCGATCCTCGTCTACCTGATCTTCACCAATTCCAGCAACCTGCTGTTCTCGAACCGGGATGACGTCACCATCATCAATTTTGTAGATACGACGCTGGATGAGTTTCGCGCCTCGGAATACAATACGCTGCTGGACTTACAGGTGATCGAGGAATACAATTCTTCCTATCCGGCAGGGACCATCATCCGCCAGAACCCCAAGGCGGGGCGCACGGTGAAGGAAGGCCAGAAAATCACACTGACCGTGAGCCTGGGTACGCAGTATGTTACGGTTCCCGAAACCAAGAACATGGTGGCGGAGGATGCCGAACAGACGTTGAAGGATATGGGGCTGAACGTACTGCAAAAGCCCATGCAGGACAACACCGTGGCCAGCGGCTCGGTGATTTATTCCAGCCCGGCCGCCGGTGAAACGGTCGAAGGCGGTTCTACCGTGATTTTATACACCAGCCGCGCCGTAGCCCAGTCGACCGTTATGGTGCCCAGCCTGACGGGCAAGACCATTGAGGATGCGCGCAACGACGTGCGCGATTTGAACGTTTCCATCCGCACGGTGGATCAGGCCAGTTCCGAGCCTGCGGGCACAGTGCTGAGCCAGAGTCCGGCCGCCGGGTCGGAGGTGCGCATCAGCGCGGTCATCACGCTGGTGGTTTCTACCGGCGTGCCCGAAACGCCGGTCGAGACCCCGACGCCCGACACCGGGGACGGACAGATCCAGGAGAGTTGGTGGTGGAGCAGCGACGGCAGCCACCAGATCCACCAGCTGCCCGACGGCTCGATGTGGAACGAGAGCGGCGCGCGCTGCGACGCGGAAGGCAACCCGATCTGATATGAACGAAACGAAGGGTTATATCACGAAGGGCATCGGCGGGTTTTACTACGTCCGCACGCCGGACGGCGTCGTGGAGTGCAAAGCCCGCGGCATCTTCCGCAAGCGGGGCATCACCCCGGTGGCGGGGGATAATGTGCAGCTTTCCGCAGACGGCACGGTCATAGAAGAGATCCTGCCGCGCAAAAACGTTTTTATCCGCCCGCCGGTGGCCAATCTGGATGTTTTGTTCATTGTAGCCAGCACGACGCAGCCGGTCCCCAGTACGCTGGTGCTGGATGAATTGGCGGCGGCGGCGGTCTACAAGGGTGTGCAGCCGGTGCTGGTCGTTACCAAAGCAGACCTGGCAGCTGCGGACCAGCTGCAGCAGGCCTACGCGGGCAGCGGCATCCCGCTGATCCGGCTGCATTACCCCACGGGGGAAGGGCTGGATGCCATCAAAGGCCACATCCAGGGGCATCTGTGCGCGTTCTGCGGTAATTCCGGCGTGGGCAAGTCCACGCTGCTGAACGCACTGGCGCCGGACCTCAAGCGTGAAACCGGCCGGATCAGCCAGAAATTGGGACGTGGCCGGCATACCACCCGCGAAGTGGAGATTTTTGAGATCTGCGGCGGCCGTCTGGCCGATACGCCGGGTTTTGCCAGCCTGGAAGCGCAGAAACTCTGCCGCATCCCCAAAGAAGAACTGGAAACGACCTTCCCGGAATTTGCCCCCTGCATCCCCCAATGCCGCTTTACGGGCTGTTCCCACCGCAGCGAACCGGGCTGCGCCGTGCGGGAAGCCGTGGAACAGGGTAAGATCAGCCGTTCCCGTTATGCCAGCTACCTGGCTATGTACGAAGAGGCCAGCGCCCGGAAAGCGTGGGAAAAATGAAACGCGCAGTGTTGTTGTCGGCGGTGCCGGTAGGGTCGGAAATGGCCGCTTATCTGCAGCCGGGGGATTTTATCGTGGCCTGTGATGCGGGTTACCGCAACGCAGCGGCGCTCGGCGTGCGCCCCGACCTGATCGTGGGCGATTTTGATTCCGCTCCGCAGCCCCGCACGGAGGGGGACACCATTGTGCTGCCCCATGTCAAGGACGATACCGATACCCAGTACGCCGCCCGCTGGCTGGCGGAACACGGGTTTGAGGAAGTCGTGATGCTTGGCGCGCTGGGCGGCCCCCGGGTGGAACATATGCTGGCGAATCTGTCTACCGGGCTGTTCCTGTCGCTGCACGGCGTCAGGACGATCTTGGCGGATTCCAGGAGCGAGATGCATTACCTCCTGCCGGGGCGGCCGCTGGAACTGCCGCGCCGGGACTGGATGTATCTCTCCCTTTTTGCGCTGGGTGCGCCGCTGACCGGCGTATTTGAGCGCGGCGTGTATTATCCTTTGGAAAATGCGACCCTGACGGAACTGGATTATCCGTTGGGGACCAGCAACGAGTTTACCGAGCCGGTGGCCCGGCTGCAATGCAGCGGTGGGCACGGCCTCGTAGTCCTGACCCGGGCGGACGGGTAACACATGCGCTGTACCCCTGCATAGTATGGCGTACACCAACAGGGAAAGTGAGGTGTACGGTATGCATGTGGTCGTGGTCCGCTGCCCGCGCGCGCTGCGCTGGCTGCTTCGTGCAGCATTTAAAGTCTGAAAAAATTCTGTGATCCCTGCCGCCTGGCAGGGATTATTTTTTTGCCCCTTCGCATATAGATGCACCAGACAGTCAACCAAGCACGTGAAGGAAAGGGGCTATCAAACATGGAACTGAAGGTGTTCAAGGACACCATTGCGGCGTATGGAGGCCGATGGGAAACGAGGCTGGAACTCCCCGTGGAGACCGAGATCCTGATCCCGGATTACCTGCCTGCGGTGTTTAAGATCGTAAAATGCCGGATCGAGCCGGTCCTGCTGCAGAACCGCGTGTCGGGAACCCGCTGGCAAAGCGAAGGATATTTGCGGTGCACCGTCTATTATCAGAGCGATGAACCGGGCTGCCACCTCTACCGCACCGAACAGAAATTTGCGTTTGAAAAAGCGGTCGAGCTCCCGGCCGGATGTTACATGGAAGGCCCGGCCCAGACCTGGGGTGAGACCGAGTACTGCAACTGCCGGGCTGTCAGCGAGCATCGGATCGACCTGCGCGGCGCGTACATTTTGTGCGGGGCGGTGCTTGCCACCCGGGAATGCGAGCTGCTGACCTCTCTGGCGGACTGCGGCATCGAACAGCGCACCCGCGAACTGCAGGGGCTGCATCGCATAGCGGCGGAAGAACGCACCTTTACAGTGGGGCGCACGGTCCCGCTGCCCGGTGCGGCGGAGGAGACGGTTCTGGATATTGCCGGGACCTTTGCGCCGGGTGGTGTAAGCCTGCAAACGGGGCAAGCCAGCATCCAGGGGACGCTGCAGGTACAGATCTGTTACCAGCCGGTGAATGAGGAAAAACTGGCCGTGCGCCAGACGGAGATCCCCGTGCAGCAAACGGTGGAGATGACGGGCGTCGGCGAGGAGGACCTCTGCATCACCTGGGGCGAGGTGATGGCCTGCACGCTCTCGGCGGCGGAAGGAAGTGAAGAAGCGGAACTGAACCTGACGTGGAAACTGCATGTGGAGGTATGGCACGCCGTGCGCTGTAACGTGGTGGCGGACGCCTATTCCACGCTCTGCCGGACACAGACGGTACAGACTTCCTGCAAACTGCTGCATGTTGCGGCGGACCTCAACGGTTCCGTGGAAATAGAGCTGGAGGATGATCTGCCGGACGCCGACGTGACGGTCGTGGGCTGCTTTGTGACATTGGGGGCAGCCGTCCCGGTGGAGAATGAAAAAGAGGGGGGAAAAGAAGTCTGCCTGGCCGGGAAGGGCACGGCCCACGTGCTGTGCGCCGATCCGCGCGGGGAAATGACCTGCTATGACAAAACCTTTACCTGGAAACCGGGCGGCAGCTGGACGGGCACTGTAGCCGATACCTGCGCCTGCATGGGCGCCTGCGTCACCCGCGTCAACAGCGGGAAGAACGGGGCGCAGCTGCGGGTGGAACTGACCATCCAGTGCGCGGGCTTTCTGCTGCAGGCGGTCACCGGCGAAGCGCTCTGCGAGGTGGAACTGGGGGAGGAATACGCGGACGGCAGCGACGGTCCGGCCCTGCATCTCTATTATGCACGGCAGGGCGAGCGTGTGTTCGACATCGCAAAGCGCTACCACGCCCGCTGCAGGGACCTGGCGGCTGCCAATCATCTGGAGCGCGATGGTGTGACGCCGCAGGAACTCACCACGGAAACGGCCTGCCTTCTGATCCCGGCGGCGCTGTAAGGGAGGGGAGAACATGACCCAGGAACAGATCTATCAGAACATTGCGCAGCGCACCGGCGGGGATATCTATCTTGGTGTGGTCGGGCCGGTACGCAGCGGCAAAAGCACCTTCATCAAACGTTTTTCCGAACTGATGCTGCTGCCGCATATCCAGAATGAAGCCTGCCGTGCCCGGGCCAACGATGAACTGCCGCAATCGGCGGCAGGGCGGACCATCATGACGACGGAGCCCAAGTTTATCCCGGAGAAGGCGGTGAACATCGAACTTTCCGGCGGCGGCAGCTTCCGGGCCAGGCTGATCGACTGTGTCGGCTATATGGTGGACGGCGCGCTGGGGCACGAGGAGGACAACGCACCGCGCCTGGTAAAAAGCCCCTGGTTTGACCACGAAGTGCCCTTTGACCTTGCGGCCGAGACCGGCACCCGCCGGGTCATCCAGGAACACGCCACGGTAGGCGTGGTGGTCACCACCGACGGGTCCGTTGCCGACCTGCCGCGGCAGGGCTACTGCGAGGCGGAACGCCGTATCGTGGAGGAACTGGACGCCATCGGCAAGCCCTATATCATCCTGCTCAACTGCGCCGACCCGGACTGCGAAGAGGCCCGGCAGCTGGCGGCGCAGCTGGAAGAAAGCTACCATCACGCGGTTTTTCCCATCAACTGTGTGACGATGACAGCCGAAACCGCCGACCGCCTGCTGCAAAAACTGCTGTATGAGTTCCCTGTACAGGAGATCGCCGTTTATATGCCAAGCTGGGTAACGATGCTGGAGCCCGGGCACTGGCTGCAGAGCGCCGTATATACGGCCATGCTGGAATATGCCGGGCAGATCGGCAAGATGGCCGATGTGGCGGGCAGGCGGCCGCAGCTGAACTGCGAATATATCGCGGGCGCTTCCCTGACCGGCATGGATCTGGCCACCGGGACGGTGCGCATCGCAGCCAACATGGCGCCGGACATCTTTTACCGCATACTCGGCGAACAGACCGGGCTGGAGATCGTGGACGAAGCCAGCCTGTTGCCCTGCGTCGTGAGCCTGGCGCGGGCAAAGCGGGCCTATGACAAGATCAGGTCGGCGCTGGATCAGGTGGAGGCTACCGGCTACGGGATCGTGATGCCCGGTATCGACGAACTGAAACTGGAAGAACCTGAAATCGTCAAACAGGGCGGGCAATACGGCGTCCGGCTGTCCGCCAGCGCGCCCAGCCTGCATATCATGCGTGCCAACATCCACACCGAACTTTCCCCGACCGTGGGAAGCGAACAGCAGGGCGAGGAACTGATCCGCAGCCTGTTGGCCGACTTTGAAACGGACCCCGGCAAACTGTGGAACACCAATATTTTCGGCAAGAGCCTCAATGAACTGGTGAGCGAAGGCGTCCAGGCCAAACTGCTGCATATGCCGCAGGAAGCGCGCAACCGCCTGCAAACAACGCTGGAACGTATCATCAACGAAGGCTGCGACGGTCTGATATGTATATTGCTGTAAGATGGGGGAGAATGCTGTGCGCAAGCGTGTGGACCATCGGGAACGGGAACAACGGGCGCTGCAGAAGGAACTGCGCGGCGCCATGCAGGCGCTGCAGGCCAACGAAACGGCGTTCCGGGAGGCACAGGACCCGTTTTATATCGAACAACTGACCTACCAGCATGCGGCGCTGATGTGCCGCTGCCGGGCGCTGCTGCGCATGCTGCGGTCATCGGGAGGGGCGGACCCATGACGGAATGGTGGATCTGGGGCGGTATGGCGGCCTGCCTGCTGGTGATCGGCCGGTGCGCAGCCCGTCAAAACCACCCGTTCCGCGCACTGCTGGCGGGCGCTGTGTGCGGTCTGGGGGCGCTGGCGATCCTGGCCGTGCTGGAACCTGTCACGGGGGTCGCGCTGCCGCTGAACCGTTTTACGGTGTTTACGGCGGCGGTGCTCGGTGTGCCGGGGGTCACGGCGGTCCTGATTTTGCAGCTTTTGCTCTGACACTTGCCAAACAAGGCGGTTTTGTGGTATACTGAATCGAAAACGAGTGGAACATACGGCGGCGGGACAGTTCGCAAGAACTGCCTGAGGAAAGTCCGGGCTTCACAGAGGCATGACAACTGCTAACGGCAGCCGGGGGTGACCCCAGGGATAGTGCAACAGAAAGAAACCGCCGCGTTTTTCGCGGTAAGGATGGAAAGGCGAGGTAAGAGCTCACCAGCGCACTGGCGACTTTGCGGCTATGTAAACCCTGTCTGAAGCAACATCCGTATGGGACATGATGCGGAGCCTCGCGCGTCCCGGTGATGGCGTGAGCCTTGCGGCGACGCAAGGCCAAGATAGATCGTCGTTTGATACAGAACCCGGCTTACGGTCCAGTCGTTTCTCAGAACCGTTTCGGCACACCTGCTGCGGCATGGTGTGCCGCTTTCTGTTTGTGGCAAACATTGGGTTTGCATCGGCCTTTGCTTTATGCTATAATACCAACGTATAGGTGTAAAATTAAAGGAGGCGCGGCGGTGGAGCTTTGTTATCTTGTGCCGCCGGAAGCCGAGGGCCAGCGTCTGGGCCTTTTCCTGCGCAGCTGTGGTCTGACCGCCGGTCTGATCAAATCTGTAAAACATGCAGGGGAGGGCTTTTTTGCGGATGGCGCCGCCATCCACACGGATCAGCCGGTCCGTGCGGGGCAGCGGGTGACATTCGCATTGCCGCCTGACCCGCCGACAAGCGTCACGCCCCAGCCGGTCCCTTTGACGATCGCGTATGAGGACGACTTTGTTGCCGTACTGGATAAGCCCGCAGGGCTGGCGGTCCATCCCACGCTCAACTACCCTGACCATACCCTGGCCAACGGGTGGATCTGCCATCTGCAGGAGCAGGGGCGGACAGGCGTGTTCCGTCCGGTAAACCGTATCGACAAGAATACCAGCGGGTTGGTGCTCTGCGCGCAGAACGCTTTTGCAGCGGCGGGGCTGGCTGCCCACGTGCGCAAATGCTACCTGGCCATCACAGAAGGCACGATGCCGCGCGGACCGGGGTGCGTGGAAGCGCCGGTCGGCCGGCGGGGCGATTCTATCATCGGGCGCTGTGTCACCCCGCAGGGGAAATACAGCCGTACAGAGTATGAGGTTTTGGCGGCCGGCCCTGGGTTCAGCCTGCTGGCCTGCACGCCCTGCACGGGACGCACCCATCAGATCCGGGTACATATGGCATACATCGGGCATCCGCTGGCAGGGGACACGCTGTACGGCGGTTCGGCGGAAAAGATAGGCCGCCATGCCCTGCATTGCGCCGTCATTCGGTTTCTGCACCCCTATACCGGCGTGACACATCGGATCGCCAGTGACCTGCCGCGGGATATGCGGGCGCTGGCGGAGCAAGACGGCCTGCTGGAAGGCTGGCAATCGGAACAACTGTAAGATCCCGCAAAGGGCTGCGGAATTGGCCCTTTCTTTACCACGTGATAACGCGGAAAGGAGACCCCTTACTTTGAATTCTACCCAGACGGATAAAAAATCAAAAGCGGTGGAGGAAAAAGATCAGGCGAAGCAGCCGGATACACAGGCAGCGCGTGCGCGACACCACAAAAAGAAAAGCAAGGGCCGTCATGGCCGGGGGGGCGGAGCTTTCAAGAGGATCCCCTACAATTCCCTGGTCGGAAATTTTTTGTACTTAGTCGGCTTTTGGGTCGAATATGCGCTGGTCTGCGCCTGGCGGAAAGTACGGGTGGCTGTCCGTGCGCTTACGGCGACGCTGGGGAATCTGCTCCTGCTGATCATCCGCCCCTTTGCACAGGGGATACTGACCCTTGTCGCGGATCTGACCAGCCCGTTCAAACGGATGGCTTCGGGCGTGCGGCATATGAGCCAGCTGAAGGATCAGCTTGAGGTAGAGGATGCCAGCCAGCTGCGCAAAGCCAAGCGGCAGTATCTGCGCAGCGGCATCAAAAAGTATTTCCCGCTGGCGTGGAATGCCCTGACTTATGTGCTGCCCGTGGCGGCGGCTGTTTTGTTGGTAGTGATCGTGCGCAACGGGCTGAACGTCCGTTTTGTGCTCAACGTGCAGGTGAACGGGGAGACCGTCGGCTATGTGGCCAACGAACAGGTCTTTGAAAACGCACGGGAGGATGTGCAGTCCCGTATCAGCACAGCAAAGGATATGCTGGTGGAAAGCGGTACGACGGTCCCTGATACCCAATGGGATGTCTCGCCTACGTATACGCTGGCGATCTCCGGGCGTACCATGACCGAAAGCGAGATCGCCAACGCCATTCTGCGCACCGCCAGCGATGAGATCGTGGACGCCACGGCCGTCTATGTGGACGGGGAACTCCGCTTCGTCACGACGGAGGGCGACCATCTGCGCACCTACCTGGAAAGCGTCAAGGAACCCTACGAGGACGCGCTGGACCCCTCGGTCTATACGGCTTTTGCCCACGAGATCCGCCTGGTGGACGGCGTGTTCCTGAACGAATCCATCAGTTCGTACAGCGATATCATCAACGAACTGAATACGGGCGGAGGCATCCAGACGTATACGGCGGCAGACGGCGACACCGTGCAGAGCATTGTGGATGCTACCGGTGTCAGCTTCGATTCCCTGGCACAGCTGAACCCGGAACTGGAAACGCTGGATCAGGAAGTGTCCGAGGGCACGGAACTGATCACGGGCGTGGCGTCGCCGGAACTCTTGAAGGTCAAGGTCGTACGCCGGGAGATGGAGACGGTATCCATTCCGTTCGATACGCAGAACTCCGAATCCTCCGAGTATGAGTTCGGTGAAGTGGTCACCCTGCAGGAAGGCGAAGAAGGCTCCGAGGACGTGACCTATGAGGTCACCATGATCGACGGCGTGGTGACGGACCGGCAGGCCATCGCCTACACGGTGACCCAGGAACCGGTCACCGAGATCACCGTCACCGGCACCCGGCTCAAGAGCGGCATGGTGGCGCAGATCGGTTCGGGCAGCTTTATCTGGCCGGTGCCCCAGTACACCTACGTCAGCCGCTGGATGGGCAGCGGCCACCGGGGCGCGGATATTTGCGCCGCCTACGGCACGCCCATTTTGGCGTCGGACTCCGGCACGGTCGTGGCGGCCGGCTGGCACTGGTCCTACGGCAATTATGTGGAGATCGACCACGGCAACGGCTACACGACGCTCTACGGGCATATGTCCCGGATCGTGGTGACCCAGGGCCAGGCCGTGACCCAGGGCCAGAAGATCGGCGAGGTGGGCTCCACCGGCTACTCGACGGGCAACCACTGCCATTTCGAGATGACCTACAACGGGTCCCTGTTCAGCGCCTATTCGCTGTTCCCCGGCATGTAAAACAGCCGGAAAAGGCTGCCGGCACTATATGGTGTAGGGCTTTTCACACAAATTTCGCAGTTATGGTAGAAACCACTTTTCAAAAACGGCGGAATGGTGTATAATAAGGCAAAGTGTGCGAAGGTGGATCCAAGACGGCAATTTCCGCCGCCCACTGCACAAAGGAGAGCTTTATTTGGAAAAATTTGTGATCCGCGGGGGTAAGCCGCTGCAGGGCGACGTCAATATCGGCGGCGCAAAAAATGCGGCGGTGGCCATTCTGCCCGCTACGATTCTGGCTGCCGGCAAGTGTCTGATCGAAAATCTGCCCTGCATCAGTGACGTAATGGCGTCGCTGCAGATCCTCAGCGAACTGGGGGCGGAGATCCGCATGGTCAGCCGCAGTACATATGAGATCGACACGACGCATATCGACTGCACGGAAGTGTCCAACGAACTTTCGCGTCAGATGCGTGCCAGCTACTATTTCCTTGGCGCGTTGCTGGGCCGTTTTGGGTCGGGGCAGGTCGCCATGCCGGGAGGGTGCAATCTGGGCCCCCGCCCCATTGACCAGCATCTGAAAGCTTTTACGGCGTTGGGGGCGGATGATTCCGTGGAATACGGCCAGATCCACGTCAGAGCCGACGCACTCACAGGCGCGCATGTGTTTTTTGACACAGTTTCGGTGGGCGCTACAATGAACGCCATGCTGGCCGCGGTCCTTGCAAGGGGCACGACGGTATTGGAAAACGTGGCCCGCGAGCCGCATATCGTGGACCTGGCCAATTTCCTCAACATGATGGGGGCCGATGTGCACGGCGCCGGCACGGATGTCATCAAGATCCACGGTGTGGATTCGCTGCACGGCTGTAACTACTCGATTATCCCTGACCAGATCGAGGCGGGCAGTTACATGGTCGGCGCAGCGATCACAAAAGGGGACGTGACGCTGCACAGCGTGATCCCCAAGCATCTGGAACCGATCACGGCAAAACTGCGTGCGGCGGGTTGTACGATCCAGGAATACGATGATGCGCTGCGCATCACCCGTACAGGGCCGTTGCATCCGTTGAAAGTCAAAACGATGCCGCACCCCGGTTTCCCGACGGATATGCAGCCGCTGATGACAGCCCTGCTGACGTTGGCGGAGGGGACTTCCATCGTCACCGAAGGCATTTGGGAAAACCGCTTCCGCTATGTGGATGAGCTGGTGCATATGGGCGCCAACATCCGGGTAGACGGTCAGGTGGCGGTCATCGAGGGTGTAAAGGAACTTCGCCCGGCCCCGTTGCGCGCTACGGATCTGCGCGCGGGCGCAGCGATGGTGATGGCGGCGTTGTCGGCCAACGGCGTGAGTGAGATTGATGAAACGATCCACATTGAGCGCGGTTACGAAAATATTGTGGAAAAGCTGCAGCTTTTGGGGGCGGATATTCGCCGGGTCGAAGTCCCGGCCAACGCGATCACCCGTGCAATGTAAAACCAGGCCGGTGGGCCGCCAGCAGGCGGCCCACTTTTTGTGGGATGTAAACCGAGGAAAGAGAAGGAAACTATGGCACTTTTTACCACCCTGTATTCGGGTTCTTCCGGGAACTGCGGCGTCGTGCAGTGCGGGCAGGAGTACCTGCTCATCGACATGGGAAAAAGCTGCAGGGCAACGCTGACGGCTCTGCGCAAACTGGGGTTATCGGTGATGGATTGCGCGGGCATTCTGGTCACCCATGAGCACTCGGATCATGTGGCAGGGCTGGATACGTTCTTAAAGAAATATCCGCTGCCGGTTTACAGCAGCGCCGATACGCTGGAAACGCTGGAATCCCGCGGAACGCTGCCGCCCGCCGTGGAAGCGGTCGCTGTAGATGGAGGGCAGACGCTGGATATCGGGAGTTTCCGGGTCACGGCGTTCCCAACAAGCCACGACGTGCCTTGCTGCGGGTACCGCATCCTGACGGCGGATGGCCGGCGCATGGCGATCGCCACCGACCTGGGCATACTGACGCCGGTAGTGGCGGATAGCCTGACCGGCTGTGATCTGGTAGCGCTGGAAGCAAACTATGATGCTTTCAGCCTGCACGGCGGCCCCTACCCGTATTATCTGAAAAAGCGCATCGCCAGCGACCGGGGGCATCTGGACAACAAGGCATGTGCCGCTGCGATCCTGGACTTGATCCAGGAGGGATGCCGGAAGTTTGCCCTTTGTCATTTGAGCCAGACCAACAACTCGCCGGAACTGGCCCTCACCACGGTATACAACGTATTGCTGGCGGCGGGCATCCAGCCGGGGCGGGATGTGATCGTGCAGGCCCAGACCCGCAACGACATCAGCCCGCTGCTGGAATTTTAAAGGAGACCTGCGATGCAAAATATCGACCTGATCTGCGTGGGAAAACTGAATGCGTCCTATTTTGCCGCAGGTGTGGCAGAATACCAAAAGCGACTGGGAGGATTCTGTAATTTCAGGATTCTGGAACTGCCGGAGGCTGCAATCGCGGATAAAAACGCCAGCGATAAACAAATCGGAAAGGCGCTGCAGAAAGAAGGGGAAGCCATCCTGCGCGCAGTGCGCAAAGGCGCCTATCTGGTGGCCCTCTGCGTGGAGGGAAAGCAGATCTCCAGCGAGGAACTGGCTGCGCTGCTGGAACAGCGGGCAGGGAGCGGCGCCGGGGATTTGGCCTTTGTGATCGGCTCTTCCCACGGGCTGGATGAGGCGGTGAAACGGGCGGCAAACCAGAAGATCAGCCTGGGGCGCATCACGCTGCCGCATCAGCTGGCGCGGCTCGTGCTGGCGGAACAGCTGTACCGCGCCTGCACCATCAATGCGGGGATGAAATATCATAAATAAGAGGTCCGGCAGATCTGCCGGGAAAAATAAACGGCCTCCGCGCATCAAGCGCGGAGGCCGTTTGCCTTATCGGAAATCAGTACTTCAGCAGGCCGATAGAATCCTTGTACGGGGTTTCGGTGGAGTTTTTCATCGGAGCTTCCGTCTTGTATTTGTTGAGCATCGCGGCGCTCTTGGCGGGGTCTGCCAGCGTACCGGCGCCGGCAATGCAGCCGCCGGGGCAGGCCATGCCTTCCAGCAGGTAGCCGTTGTATTTTCCGGCTTTGGCCATCATCATCATCTTGCGGCAGTCGGACAGGCCCTGGGCGCTTGCGACCTTGACTTCGCGGTCGGGATCGATCTTTTTGATGGCGTTGACAACGGCCTGGGCGACACCGCCGGAAACCGCAAAGCCGCGGCCGTCTGCGCTGGCGCTGTTGAAGCTGTCTTCCGGGTTGTCGGGCAGAGCGGCAAAGTCAACGGCTTTGGCCTCAAACAGACCCATCAGTTCCTCAAAGGTCAGGACGAAATCGACCTCGCTGCGGACAGAGCGGCGGCTGGCTTCCAGCTTTTTGGCGGAGCAGGGGCCAACGAAGCAGATGCGGGCGTCGGGGTGGTCTTTCTTGAGCAGGCGGGCGGTCAGCACCATCGGGGTCATAGTCATGCTGATGCAGTCGGCATATTCGGGGAACAGCTTCTTGGCCATGACGCTCCAGGCGGGGCAGCAGGAAGTGCCCATGAAGGGGTGCTTGGCGGGAACTTCTTCCAGGAAGTCGTGGGCCTCGTCAATGGTGCACAGGTCGGCGCCGATGGCAACTTCCTCCACGTCGGCAAAGCCCAGCTTGCGCATGGCGGCCTTGAGCTTGGAGGGGGTCATGCCCGGGAACTGATTGATGAAGGCGGGAGCCACGATGGCGATCACCTTGTCGCCGCGCTTGATGGACTGCACCAGCTGGAAGATCTGGCCTTTGTCCACGATGGCGCCGAAGGGGCAGTTGACCAGGCACATGCCGCAGGAGACGCACTTATCGTAGTCGATCGCGGCACGGCCGTACTCGTCCGAGTGGATAGCGCCCATGCCGCAGGCGGCGGCGCAAGGACGCTCGCTCTTGACGATGGCGCCGTAGGGGCAGGCGTTGACGCAGCGGCCGCACTTGATGCACAGGCTCTGATCGATATGGCTCTTGCCGTTGCGGAAGCTGATCGCATGCTTGGGGCAGACTTCCTGGCAGGGATGGGCCAGGCAGCCCTGGCACATGGAGGTGACTTTGATGATCTTCTCCGGGCAGCGGTTGCAGGCGAACTTGATCACGTTGATCAGCGGCGGCTCATAATATTTGTCGGCGCTGACGCTCTGTTCGAGCCCTTCGGTGGCGGGCACGCTCTCGTCCAGCGGACGCAGCGAAAGTCCCATGGCCAGACGGATGCGTTCGGAGATAATGGCTCTCTCCAGGAAAATGCTGCTGCGAAGCGAACGTTCCTCGCCAGGAATGATCTTGTAGGGCAGTTCATGCATCAGCTTGGCATAGTCAGACATTTCGTTGACTTCATAGGCCATGCGTGCAACTTCCGTGAACACCTTACGCCGAATATCCGTAACGGGGGTGTAGATACCTCTCATGGTGATTGCTCCTTTTGTTATGCTCCGATTTATCTAAGGGCGGTATGTTTGCCACGCCTGTTAAAATTTTACCAAAAACATCCCTGTTTGGCAAGGGGGCCAGCCGCAAAAAACGGGAAAAAATCAACGATTTTTAGGCTGCTGCGTGTACTTGGGGAAAATGGAATGAAGAAAAACGTGAGCGCTCAGCGTGCATATTCGGCACGGCACCGCCTGCCGTCCCAGGCACCCAGTGTAACGGGCACGATGTCGCCGGTTTTGCAGCCGGGGGCGGACACCAGGACGGGCAGATATTGCCGGGTATAACCGGTGAACAGCGTGGCGGAAAGAGGCGTTTCCAGAAGGACGTCGGCGCGCCGCCCTTCCATGCGGGATGCCTCCTCGGCGCGCACGGCCTCCACGGCGGCCGTCATGCGGTGGCTGCGGTTCTCCTTTTCATGTTCGGGGACCTGAGCGGGAAAATCATAGGCGGGCGTGCCCTCGCGGCGGGAGTAGGGAAAAACATGGACTTTCAGGAAGCGCTGCCCGGTGACGAACGCCAGGCTGGCGGCAAAGTCCTCTTCCGTCTCACCGGGGAACCCGACGATCACATCGGTGGTAAGGCTGAGCGCCTCGCCGAAGGCGGCGCGCAGCTTCTCCACGATCGCGGCATATTGGGCGGTGGTGTAGGGGCGGCGCATGGCCCGCAGGGTCTTGTCGCAGCCGCTTTGCAGGCTCAGGTGGAACTGCGGACACAGTTTGGAAACCTGCGCCAGCCGTGCGATATCTTCGTCGCAGAGCATGTCGGGGTCCAGGCTGCCCAGGCGCAGGCGTTCCACGCCGGGTACAGCGGCCGCCTTTTCGACCAGTTCGACTAGGCTGCTCCCGGTATCGGTGCCGTAGCTGGGCAAACTGATGGCGGTCAGCACGATCTCCTTGTAACCGGCCCCGGTCAGACGGCGGATCTCCTGCAGGATGCTGGTTTCGGCCCTGCTTCGCACCGGGCCACGGGCACGGGGGATCACGCAGTAGGCACACTGGCGGTTGCAGCCGTCCTCCACCTTGACAAACGCCCGGGTGTGTTCGGCAAAACGGTCCATCGGCAGTTCCTCAAAGGCTTCGCCTTTTCGGTGCGGACGGATGTCGATGACCCGCTCGGCCTCGCCCTCCAGGACTTTTTGCACATCCGCCAGGATGGCGCGGCGGTTCCCGGAACCGGTGACTACGTCGGCCTCGGAGATGGCGGCGGCCTCCTTGGGAAATGCCTGCGGATAGCATCCGGTCAGCACGGTCACGGAGCCGGGATTCTCCCGCTTGGCGCGGCGCAGCCATTTGCGGCTTTTCTGGTCTCCGAAATTTGTTACCGTGCAGCTGTTGACGACGTATACGTCGGCCGCCTCGCCGCCCGGCACGACGGTATATCCGTTTTCCTCGAACAGCTGCGCCAGGGCGCCGCTCTCCGTCTGGTTCACCTTGCAGCCCAGAGTGTAGAATGTCACACGCATAGTTTCAAAATCCTTCTATTTAGAAATAGCAACGCAATGCAATGCTTAAATTATACTGGAAACCGAAGAAAACCGCAATACTAAAGCGGCGGCGGCGCGCATAGCCTTAAACAAAGCCGATTTTCAGCGGAGGTGCTGTTGCTATGAAAAAGCGTGCGCTGGCGTTGCTTCTGTGCCTGCTTCTGTTGCCGTTCTCACTGCCCGGTGTTCCGGCCGAGACGCCGCAAAACGAACCCCCGGGGTCTGGGCAGGGCATCGTTCCGGCCGGGGAGGAAGATTTTGACGTGCCCTGCGCGGCGGCCATTCTTATTGATGAAGATTCGGGCGCCGTGCTGTATGAAAAGAATGCCGAAGAAAAACGTCCCGTTGCCTCTATCACCAAGGTCATGACGCTGTTGCTGACCTTTGAGGCTGTGGAGGCGGGGAAGATCTCCCGGGAGGATCTGGTGCCGGTCAGTGAACATGCCAGCAGCATGGGCGGAAGCCAGATCTGGCTGGAAGCGGGGGAGCAGATGACGCTTGACGATCTGCTCAAGGCGATCTGTGTTTCCAGCGCCAACGATGCTGCGGTTGCGGTTGCGGAGTATGTGGGAGGGAGCGAGCCTGCCTTCGTGGAACAGATGAACGCCGAGGCGGCACGCCTGGGGATGGCCAACACCCACTTTGAAAATGCCTGCGGTCTGGACCAGGAAGGGCATCTTTCCACCGCTCATGACGTGGCGGTCATGAGCCGGGAAGTCCTGCTGAACCATACCGAAGTGCGGGACTACTGCTCGATCTGGACAGACACACTGCGCGGCGGGGAGACCCAGCTGGTCAACACCAACAAAATGCTGAAAAGCTACCAGGGGATCACCGGCCTCAAGACCGGGACCACCAGCCGGGCGGGGGTATGTATCGCGGCCAGTGCGGAGCGCAACGGCCTGCGCCTTATCGCGGTGGTGTTGGGGGCGGCTTCGGGCAAGGAACGGTTCGAAGCGGCAGCCGCTTTGCTGGATTACGGTTTTTCGCACTATGAAAATGCGCCGGTCGTGATCCCGCAGGACGCTCCGCAAAGTTTGCCGGTAGAGCGGGGAACGGCGGAGGCGGTGGGACTGGAGTATGCAGTGCCGCAGTCGATCCTCATGCAGAAAGGGCAGGGCGATGCGCTGACAGCGGAACTGGATCTGCCGCAGGAACTGGCGGCGCCCGTCGAAGCCGGGGCCCGGGTCGGGTCGGTGCGGCTGAGATGCGGGGAAGAACAGGTGGGAGAATTTTCCATCACGGCGGCACAGGACGTAAGTGCGTTAAGTTTTGGCTATTGTTTTGGATGTTTGGCGTACAGTCTTGTTTCATCGGCAGGATAATTTGTGCAATGTTCATGAAAAAGACGAAAAAAATCCCGGATATTTGCTTGACAATACCGATGCAAAACGGTATCATGAAGACAATCAAAATATAAAGGAGGAGCCGAAGATGGCTGTCAAATATAACGGCAAACATCTGGTAAAATTCATCCGTCCTGAAGAATATGAGGCAATCTACCCGCAGGTCGAGTTGGCCCACAAACAACTGGAAACCAAAACCGGTTTCGGCAATGATTTCCTGGGCTGGCTTGACCTGCCTGTTGCTTATGACAAAGAAGAATTTGCACGCATCAAAGCGGCGGCCCAAAAGATCCGCTCGGATTCCGATGTGCTGCTGGTTGCAGGCATCGGCGGTTCGTACCTGGGCGCGCGTGCTGTCGTGGAAGCGGTCCGCGGCCAGTACCATAACGAACTGGACGACGGCTTGAAGATCTATTTCTGCGGCAATACCATTTCGCCCACGGCGCTCAACGATATCATCCGGCTGACCAGGGGCAAGCGCTTTTCCATCAACGTCATTTCCAAATCCGGAACGACTACAGAGACGGCGCTGGCGTTCCGTGTGCTGCGCAAGCTGCTCGAAGACTCCGTCGGTTCGGAGGAAGCCAACAAGCGCATCTATGCCACCACTGACCGCGCCAAAGGCACGCTGAAACAGCTGGCTGACGCGCAGGGCTGGCCGACCTTCGTGGTGCCTGACGATGTGGGCGGCCGCTATTCGGTGCTGACGGCGGTGGGCCTGCTGCCCATTGCCTGTGCAGGCATTGATATCGATGCGCTGATGCAGGGCGCAGCCGACGGGCGCGAAAAGTTCGGCAAGTGCAGCATGGAGAACGACGCTTACCGCTATGCCATGACCCGCAACATCCTGTACCGCAAGGGAAAGAGCGTGGAAACGCTGGCCTGCTTTGAGCCGGACTTCACGATGATGAACGAGTGGTACAAGCAGCTCTTTGGCGAGAGCGAAGGCAAAGATCAGAAGGGCCTGATGCCCACGTCCTGCATCTTCTCTACCGATCTGCATTCGATGGGGCAGTTCCTGCAGGACGGGAGCCGCATTATGTTTGAGACCTATGTGGATGTCAAGAACACCCGCGAGGACTTTTATATTGAACCGCTGGAAGGCAACTTTGACGGCCTGAATTTCCTGGCGGAGCAGAACATGAGCATTGTCAACCGCAAAGCGATGGAAGGTACGATCCTGGCGCATACCGACGGCGGCGTGCCGCTGGGCGTCATTGAAGTGGACGCTCTGGACGCCCATGACGTCGGCGAACTGATCTACTTCTTCTGGAAAGCGTGCGCGGTTTCCGGCTATCTGCTGTCGGTCAATCCGTTTGACCAGCCGGGCGTTGAAAGCTACAAGAAGAACATGTTCGCATTGCTGGGCAAGCCCGGTTATGAGGACCGCAAGTCCGAACTGGAAGCCAAGCTGCAGGATTGACGGAACATTGCGCCGCGAGGCGCCCACGAATAAAGGAGGTACCCCGATATGCTGAAACTGATTGTTGGAACCAAAGGTGCCGGCAAGACCAAGACCATGATCGAGATGATCGACAAGGCGACCAAAACGACCTCTGGCAATATCGTCGTTATTGAAAAGTGCATGAAACTGACCACCGAGATCAACCATGCGGCCCGCCTGGTGGACGTGGATGAGTATGGCGTTGTCGGTGCCGACATGCTGTATGGCTTCGTGGCAGGTGTTCTGGCTGGAAATTATGACATCACTGAGCTGTTCATCGACGGCATCCTGCGTATCATCGACCACAATCTGGAAGCGGCGGAAAAGGTCCTGAAGGCCATTGATAAGATCACCGAGAATGTGGAAGTGGTCGTTACGGTCTCGGCCAACGTGGACGAGCTGCCGGAAGATCTGAAAAAGTACGTGATCTGAGAAACGGGCCGGCTTGTGCAGGCACAGAAGGGCGGGAAGGGGATTTCCCGCCCTTCTTTTTGCGAAAATCCCGAAAAAATCCGCAACTTTTTGTGTTTTTTATGTTGACAAGCCCCCTTCACTTGTGTATACTATTTAAGCAACCTTTTGAGGTGTACTATGCAATTTGATCTGCAAGCTTTCCTGGAAAATGCCAGAGTGCCCTACAAAGCACATTTTCTGACAAGTCTTCCGCAAGCGGATTTTACGGGATTTCGGCTGGCCGCCCCGGCAGAATGTGACTTTTCGGCAACGCCCACCGCTGATGGCGCGGCGTTGCTATTGTGTGTAAAGGCACAGGTCGAAGCGGAATGTGCCCGGTGTCTGGAACCGCTGCAGCGGAACTATGACTTCCAGAGGGAATATCTGGTCCGCCCGCGGGATGTGGAAGACCCGGACTTTGAGTTGCCCTGCTCTAAAAAAGGATGCCTGGACCTGGAAGAACTTGTTTATCAGGAACTGATCTTTGAGGTCCCGACGGTGCTGCTCTGCAGCCCCGATTGTCAAGGCCTATGCCCCGTCTGCGGTAAAAAGAAGGCGGCAGGATGCACCTGCCGGCCGGCGGATTCTGCCGCTCCGGCAGATGCGAGGCTTAGCATATTAAAACAACTGCTCAGTTGAATTTCACCAAGGAGGTGTCCGATTATGGCTATCGTACCCAAGAGAAAGCATTCTCAAGCCCGCCGCGACAAACGTCGCTCTAACGTCTGGAAACTGGAGGCGCCGACGCTGGTGAAGTGCCCGCAGTGTGGCGAACTGAAGGTTCCCCATAAGGTTTGCGGCAAGTGTGGCTACTACAAAGGCCAGGAAGTCATCAAGAAGGAAGCGTAAGTTTCTTAGAAGGGGAGGGCGTTGCCTTCCCCGTTTTTATTATCGCAGCATCCGGGAAAGGAGGGGGACGCGATGGCTTTGCACGTGGTTTCTGTGGATGATGGTTCTCCGGCCTGGCGCTTGGGGATCGAGGCGGGATGCACATTGCTGGCAGTGGATGACCATCCGCTGCATGATGCGCTGGATTACCAGTTCTATACAACGCCGCCGCGTTTCTCCCTGCAGATCTGCCGGAACGGGGAACCGTGTACGCTGGCAGTAGAGAAGGCGGAGTATGAACCGTTCGGCTGCAATTTTGAAACTTATCTTGGCGACAAAAAGCACAGCTGTGCCAACCACTGCATGTTCTGCTTTATCGACCAGCTTCCCCCGGGTATGCGGGAGCCGTTGTATTTCAAGGATGATGATGAGCGGCTCTCCTTCCTGTTTGGCAACTATATCACACTTACCAACCTCAGCGAGCGGGAGATCGACCGCATCATTGAGATGCATATCAGCCCGATCTTTGTTTCAGTCCACACGACCAACCCCCAGCTGCGGGTGCGGATGCTGGCCAACAAACGCGGTGGGGAAGTGCTGGATTATCTGCCGAAACTGGCCGCCGCGGGAATCGAACTCAACTGCCAGCTGGTTTTGTGCCGTGGAGTCAACGACGGGGCGGAACTGCGCCGCACGCTGGATGATCTGCTGCGGCTGCGCCCGCAGGTAGGCAGTGTGGCGGCGGTGCCGGCAGGGGTCACCCGTTACCGCAAAGGGCTGTACAAGCTGGAAGCGTATGACCGGGACTCGGCGCGGGAAACGCTGGATATCCTGGAAGAATACAGCCGCCGCTGCCGGAAGGAATACGGGCGCAGCATTGTGTATCCGAGTGACGAATGGTACCTGACAGCAGAACGCGAACTTCCGCCCGCAGAGTTTTATGATGAATATGCGCAGCTGGAGGATGGTGTCGGCATGTGGCGCCTGTTCCACGATACCTTCCTGGAAGAACTGGACGCTTACCGAGGGCTCGTCCTGCCGCACAGTATAGATCTTGTGACCGGCACGCTGGCGGGGCCGCTGATCGAACAGTCGGCCCGTGCCCTGATGGAACGCTATCCCCAGGTCAGGGTCACGGTGCATCCCATTCGCAATGACTTTTTTGGCGGTAATGTAAGCGTGGCGGGGCTGGTCACAGGAACGGATATTATCAAACAGTGCCGCGGCAAACTGCAAAGCGGCCTTCTGGCTGTGCCGGAAGTCATGCTGCGGGACGAAAAAGACCGCTTCCTGGACGACGTCACCCTGCCGCAGCTGGCAGAGGCACTCGGCTGCAGGGTCGTTGCGATCCCTGCGGATGGCGGCGGATGCTGTAAAGCGTGCCTGAGCGCGCACAGGCGTGTGCGGAGGAGCAAGGCGGAAACAACCTAAGGAGGAGTGGCGGACATGGCAAAACCGATCGTAGCCATCGTGGGGCGTCCCAATGTGGGCAAGTCCACGATTTTCAACAAACTGACCGGCCAGCGCCTGGCCATCGTGGAAGACACCCCCGGCGTGACCCGCGACCGCATTTTTTGCGATTGCGAGTGGTGCGGGCATACGTTTTTGCTGGTAGATACCGGCGGTATCGAACCCCGGATCGACGATGGCCTGCTGGCCCATATGCGGGAACAGGCACAGATCGCGATCGACTCGGCAGATTGCATCGTGATGGTGACCGAACTGACAGCGGGGGTGACGCCCCAGGACCAGGATATTGCCGGTATGCTGATGCGCAGCGGCAAACCGGTGGTACTGGCTGTCAACAAGTGCGACCGCGTGGGCGAACCGCCGCTGGAACTCTATGATTTTTATTCACTGGGGCTGGGCGAACTTGTCCCGGTTTCCGGTGTGCACGGACATGGCACCGGTGATTTGTTGGACGCTGTTTGCGCGCACCTGGATTTCTCCCATGAGGAAGAGGAAGAAGGGGACCGCATTACGGTGGCGGTCATCGGGCGGCCCAACGTGGGCAAGTCCAGCCTCATCAATTACATCCTGGGGGAGAACCGCCTGATCGTTGCCAACGAGGCGGGCACGACGCGGGACGCCATCGACACGCTGGTGGAGAATAAGCACGGAAAATTCGTGTTCACCGATACGGCGGGCCTGCGCAAAAAGGGAAAAGTGGAGAGCGGCGTGGAGCGCTACAGTGTGCTGCGCAGTTTGGCGGCGGTGGAACGCAGCCGCGTCTGCGTCATTATGATCGACGCGACGGAAGGTTTTACCGAGCAGGATTCCAAGGTGGCCGGCTATGCCCACGAGCAGGGCAAAGCGTGCATCATTGCGGTCAACAAGTGGGATGCCGTCGAAAAGGACAGCTACACCATGGATGCGATGCGTAAAAAGCTGGAGGAGGACTTCAGCTTCATGTCCTACGCGCCCATCGTTTTCATCAGCGCCAAAACCGGCCAGCGGGTGGATAAACTGTTCGAAACCATCCACTATGTAGACAACCAGAACGCCACGCGTGTGCCGACGGGCGCGCTGAATGAGATGCTGGCCCGGGCCACGGCCAAGGTACAGCCGCCTTCGGACAAAGGCAAGCGGCTGAAAGTCTTCTATATGACCCAGACGGCCACACGCCCGCCGACATTTGTCTGCTTTGTCAATCAGAAAGCGTTGTTCCATTTTTCCTACCAGCGCTATCTGGAAAATCAGATCCGTGAAACATTTGGTCTTACAGGAACGCCGATCCGCATGATCACGCGGGAACACGGCGACGGCTCGGTGAAAGCGGGGAAGGTGTAAGCGTCATGGTACTTCATGTAATTGCAGCTTGTGTGTTGACCGCGCTGGCGGGCTATCTGCTGGGCAGTGTCCTGTTCGGCGTGCTGGTTTCCAAAACGATGTATAATGAGGATGTGCGGGACCATGGCAGCGGAAACGCCGGCATGACAAATGTGCTGCGCACCTACGGCGCGCTACCGGCGATCCTCACCATCGTAGGCGACGTGGGAAAGAGCGTGGCGGCAACCAATCTGGGTTATCTGCTGTTTACAACGCTCATTGGCGCAGACGGCACGCTGGATCCAGTCTGCGGCGCTTATCTGGCGGCGATCTTTTGCATGATCGGGCACAGCCGCCCGTTGTATTTCAGCTTTAAGGGCGGCAAATGCGTGCTGGTAGGCGCTGGTGCGGCGTTGTCCATCAGCCCGCTGGTTTGCCTTGTCCTGCTGGTGGTTTTTCTGGTACAGTTTGCGTTTTCCCGCATTGTGTCGCTGGGCAGCATCATGGTGGCGGCACTTTTCCCGGTGGCGACGCTGGTCTACTGGGTCCTTATGGGGGCCAACCTGCCCACCATCGCTTTTAGCACGGCCTGCAGCCTGATCATGGCGCTCATGGTCATCTGGCTGCACAGGGCCAACATCAATCGGCTGAAAAACGGCACGGAATACCGCTTCGGCTCCAGGAAAGATAAGGAGTAAGGAGTTTTCCGGCCGAAAGGAACGGTGCGGTGCCCCGCAAGAAAAAGTTTGAAAAAATCCAAAAAACTGCTTGACTTTTTCGGGAAAAGGACGTATAATAAACAAGCTGACTTGAGGCGGCTCGGTTCTAACCGGGTGTAGCGCAGTTTGGTAGCGCGCTTGAATGGGGTTCAAGAGGCCGTGAGTTCGACTCTCGCCACTCGGACCAAACAAGGG